>Ga0137416_10002027_pt1 | contig 10658 bp, 9 predicted proteins | sample CZODoug3_1_1_16f_FD_108282 | JGI IMG/M metagenome (GOLD analysis project Ga0137416, IMG submission 108282) | Vadose zone soil fungal communities from Angelo Coast Range Reserve, California, USA - CZODoug3_1_1_16fungal (Illumina Assembly) | ecosystem: Environmental > Terrestrial > Soil > Vadose...
GCCAGCGTCACCTTGAGCCCAAACTGGAGGTACACAGGGTTGGTGAGCGCATCCGACACGAAGAGGTGCCGTGGGGGGCCCGATTCGCCACTCGCAGCCGACGCCGACGTTGCCGTCGGCAACTGCCGCAGCTGCGTGGCTATCTCGGCCACGTGGCGTTCCATCTCGTCCAGAATCAGCGCAAGCGGCCCGGCACCGTTGCTCGCGCTCGCTCCAGGTTCCAAAGGACTGCGGTAGCTGCTCAAGTCGCCATCCAGTGAGCGACGAAGGTCGTCAAGCGCGGACCGCAGGAGGGCCATCCGAGCACGATCCTGCGGTGGGTCGAGGGCCCGCCGAACCGCACCCAGCATGCTGGCGGCTTCGATGATCCGATTCAGAGTGCCGATCAGCGCCTGGTAGGCTGGAAGCCTGCTCTTGAGCGCCGAGTCGCCGTTCGCAGACAGCTTCAGAAGTCCGAGGAGGCGCGCCGCGCCAACGACCCTGCGACCGAACGGCATCGTGGCCTCCACAGACAATCCCGCCAGCCGCCGATCCAGAGCGTCGATGACGAATCCGAGCCTGAGCTTTGCCTCCTGGCGCAGCAGTGCCGCTGGGCGCACCGGGACGATCACCCGATTGACAATTAATATGACCGCGATCGGAAAAGCCATCACGACCAAAGACCACAGCGTGCCGCGGACCAGCAGCTCCGGCTCCGGGTACAGATCGACGAACTGCTGCGTGATCAGTACGATGATTCCGATTCCGAAGGCGACCGGTCCCAGCACAAAGACGCGCGACGTGTACATCGCCGCGCAAAAGATCAATGCCATCAGCGCGAGCCGAAGCGGCGGGTGATCGACCGTGATCAGATACGCCGAAATCGTGACGCCGAACCCGACGACCAGGGCAAGGGCGAGAGCGATTCCGGTCATCGTCGTGGTCACCACGTCTTCCCTGGACATGAAGAACACGAAGAAGGCCGACAGATACGCTTGCGGAACCTGAAGCGCCATCGAGATCGTTACGATCACCAGGCAGGCGATCGTCATTCGAAGCGTGGCCGCGCCCCGCCCGGGAAACGGGGCCAGCTCCGACAGGAGCCAAGTCCAGAACCGTTCGAAGCGAGCGGCGGCCCCTGGGTGCTCCGGGACCGCGAGCGCGTCAGCGTTCATCGCGCGCCGATGGCGCCACCACGGCGACTGCAGAAGCCCCGATCCGGAACAGGTCCGGCGCGGGGTCCGAAACGCGGATCCGAACGGGGAAGCGCTGCGCCACATGCACCCAGTTGATCGACTTTGGAACCTGGGGCAGTCCCTGGGCGCTGCCGCCTTCGTCCGGCAGCACGCCCCAACCGACCGAGTCGACCACGCCCGCGAACGTCCGGCGCGGATCGATCATCAGATAGACACGCACTTGTGTGCCGGGGCGGATGCTCGGCAGCTCGGTCTCGCGGAAGTTGGCGACCACGTACCAGGTGCGGGTGTCGATCAACGTGAAAAGCGGTCTTCCGACGGATGCGTATTGGCCCTCGGCGATGTTCAGGTCGACCACCAGACCAGCGAACGGGGCGCGGACGGCGGTTTGCTCCAACTGATACTCGGCGTTCGCGATCGCGGCCTCCAGTTCTTTCTTCTGCGCGACCAGCGCATCGACGCCGCTGACGGCGCTCACCGCCCGCTTGTGTTCCAGAAGCGTTGCCTTCAGCTCGGATTGTGCCGTGTCGCGTGCCGTGCGCGCCTGGTCGACCTGCTCCCGGGTGATGAACTCCCCATTCAACAATGGCTCCATGCGCGCCAGCGTCGACTCGCGCTGGGCTGCGGACTGCTCCGCGCGGGTGACGGTCGCGGCCGAGGCCAGGGCGGCAAACCTCTGAGCATCCACCTGCCGCTGCGTCAATCCGATCTGGCGCTCCAACGTGACCAGCTGCGCCTGCAGGCGCTCCGCTTCATAGCGATAGGGTCGCGGATCGATCGTGAAGAGCACCTCACCCTTCTTCACGGCGGCGTTGTCCTTGACGTTGAGCTCGATGATCCGGCCTCCCACCTGCGATGCAACGCCAATCGCATCGGCCTGCGCGAAAGCGTCGTTCGTGCGCGGGTGGGTATCGGTGAACCCGATGGCATAGGCGGCCGCACCGATGGCGAGCACGGCAATGATGATCAGCCAGATCGTGTGGCGCGCCGGCGGCTGGCGCTTGAGTCCTTCATTCGATGGCATGGCCATGCGTGTCACCCACGGAAGAAGAGGATCCACCCGCCCGCACCAAACAGGATCGCGAGCAGTAGATAGGTGATGGCGGGGATTGCGACCCTGCGGGCCAGGCCCGTAACGACGCTCAGGGTGCGAACAATCAGGGCGACCCCGATTCCGATCAGCACGCAAAGCATCCACGCAGGGAAGAACGCTCCGAAAATCGGCACGTTCGGCGCGTAACTGCAGCCGCCGCACAACAAGGCGGCGAGCATCGGGGAGCTTGGGCGGATCATCGGCGTAGTTTCACGGCATCCGACGGTGATCCTCGCATTCCTTGGAGATCCGCCTTTCAATTCCGTGCGGTCTTTCGACGGGATTGCGAATCGCGATCGTCGCAATGCACTTCGCGCTTCGCGCTTCGATAGACTGAGTCGCGATGAAAACGCACATTCTGTCAATAGCCCGGACGGTCGCGGGCTGCCTGCTCGGTGTCGCCACCTTTTCTGGGCGCTGTGCATCCGCGCCTGCGGATTTGGCGCCAGGGCAAGGCGCCACACTCCCTGCCGGAGACCGGGGCCTGTATTGCGGCGGAGTGTCGCCCGTTGTCACAAGGGGCAGCCGTAGCGGCGCGCTCGCCCCGGAAGCGCCGAAAACGCTGTCCGATCTGGTCGGGATCGCGATGGAGAACAATCCCGACACGCGCGTCGCATGGACCCAGGCCGAGGAAGCCGCGCTGAACCTCGGCATCACCCGCAGCAAGTACGGTCCGATGCTGGCCGCGCAAGCCTCCGGCCTTTATGAGCGCTCGACGTTTCCGTTGCCGAAGAGTCTGATTCCAAGCGGATATTTCAAATCCGATGCCGAGGCCTTGATCCCGGCACTGACCTTCAAATGGCTTCTGTACGATTTCGGTGGCCGCAGTGCTGCGATCGACGAGGCGGATCAGACACTCGCTGGCGCGAACTTTGGCTTCACCGCGACCCATCGCAAGGTGTCGATCTCGGTGACCCAGCAGTTCTACAGTCTGGCGACCCAGGTCGCTCGCAAAGCCGCGGCCCAGGCTTCGCTGGAAAGTGCTCAGCAGGTGCAGGAGTCCGCCCAGGCGCGGCAGGAGCGCGGCCTGGGAACGGCGCCGGACACACTTCAGGCGCGGGCCGCGACGGCCGAAGCTCTGCTCAATCTGGAAGGGGCTGACGCCGCCGTCGACGATGCACGGATGGCCTTGCTCGAGACCGCCGGAGTGCGGCCCGACACGTACCTTTGCGTTTCGATCCCGACGGTTGGATCCTCACAGCGGGCATCCGAGGGGGATCTTGACCACCTGATCGATCAAGCGATCGCGACGCGGCCCGAAGTCAACGCGGCGGTGGCGAGAGTCAAAGCCGCAGGTGCCGCGATCCGCTACGCCAAGTCGGAATACTTTCCTAAGATCGAGCTCACCGCCAATGTCGGCGAAAACGTCGGCCGGCTGCGCTCGGCCGGTGGAGACTGGTCGTCGGTGACTCAGCCTATGTACGGCGTTGGCCTCAAGTTCCAGGTCCCGATCTACGACGGCACGATCCGCCGCAGCGGCGTGCAGGAAGCGCATTCCAAAGAGGAGGCGGCGAAGGCCAAACTCGATGGAACGAAGAATCAGGTCGTTCACGAGGTAGTCAAGGCCTACAACGATCTGCGAGTGTCTCTGCAGCGCCGTGAGTCGTCAGCAGCGCTGATGTCGGCGGCCAAGGACGCGTTCGATTCGACGCTATCTTCCTATCAGCATGGCCTCGCGACCTTGACCGAGCTTGAATCCGCGGTCGCGTCGCTCGCCCGAGCCCGGATGGCCGTCAGCGAAGCCGGTGCGGACGTGTTGACTGCCCGAGCCGTTCTGACGTTCGCCACGGGCGACATGATCGATGTAGGACCTTAGTTGTCGAATTGGGGATCGTCTAATTGCCCGCGCGGAACGCAGCGGGCGTGACACCGGCCAGCCTGCCGAAGCAGGTCGTGAAGTGGCTTTGGCTCTTGTATCCGACTTCAAAAGCCACGTCTGAAATGGGCAACTTGGCCTCCACAAGCAAAGTCTTGGCGCGCTCGATGCGGCAGCGCACGATGTAGTTGTGCGGAGACTGACCGGTCGACTGCTTGAACATCCGCGCAAAGTGGTAAGGGCTCATTTGCACGTGACGGGCGACGTCGCGGAAGCTGATGTCGCCAGCCATGTTCTCGTGTATGTACTCGCTGGCGCGCCGCAGTTTGAAACGGGGCAACCCGCCGCTCTCGAGCGGAAGGACTGCCGTCACGTACGTGGAAATCAGATACCGGGTGAGCACGGTCGCCACCGAGTGCAGGTACGTACTGTCCAGCTTGCGGTGACGGCGCAGTTCCGCGCGCAGCTCGCGGCCCAGATGCCAGAGCACCGGGTCGAAAGCGCCGTACTGTCCGACCACCTCCACGGCTCGCATGCCGCACCCGCGCGCCGCCCTCTTCAGAAAGTCCGGCGCGATCCGAGCAACGGTCAGATCGGCGCCGCGTGGCCACGAAAACTGGTACGGCTGGCCCGCTGGAATGATTGAAATCTGTTTCTCGGTCATCGTCTGACGCTGGACGCGTCCGTCGGGCGTTCGGTACTGGATCTCGGCAATCGCGCGCTCCCCGGGAATGGCGATCTGTATTTCGGAGTGAATCCGTTCGCCACCCGTGGACGGTCCCACCTTGCCCGTCATCACGTGGATGTCGGGGGCGCGGGCCTCCAGCAGCTCGGCAAACTCCGCCTCGCCTTTGCCCAGTAGATTGCAAACGATTTCCTCACTCATGGCCCCGTCCCCCCGCTGCTGTTTGTTACGGTCGGCGGATCGGCTGGCAAGCCGATCCCTCTCGAGGCGAGGTTAGGTAGAGTCGAGAGCGCAGTCGTGAGCGCAAGGTCTTTTCTTGGTGAAATCGTCGTTGTCTCGGGTTCGTGCCTGCGGTGATCGCCCGCCTCGTAGAGGTTTCAGTGCGACAACAATAACTCACGCATGATCCCTGCCAAGTGCCACATGACCTGGTGGTCACCGATCATGGCGATGATGTGAAGGCAAATGCGCCCGATGCGGTAGCCGCACAAGAAACTCATAGCCCAACCTCGCAGCTTTCAGTGGTTGTCGGCGCACGCCTTGGACCGAAGTTGCGGCGCCCAGCAATGAGTCGAGGCTAGATTGAGTCGCTCGTGGAGTCGTGAGCGATAGGTCCTTTTTTTGTTTGAATTGGGTTACGGTAGAGTGATCACTTCCACTCGTCCACAAAGTCCGCACGCCGGTTCTGGGCCCAGCAACTCTCCTCGTGGCATAGCGCGCGCGGCTTCTCCTTGCCGAAGCTGATCGTCTCGATGCGATCCTGGGGGACGCCCAGCAAGACCATCGACTGCTTGACCGCGTCGGCGAGAGTGATCGCATTTGCGGACGATGTCTTTGTAACGTCGCGACAGGCGCATCCGGCTCGAATCGCTCAACACAGGAGTCGAAATCAACTATCGAGCGAAAAGCGCGCAAGCTTGCGAAAGCCTTGTGGCAAACGCTGCTTCACACTGATCGCCGCGAGTGCGCAGTCTGGTCGCACCCCTGCAAGATGTATCAAAGAAGAGTCACCCTTATTGAAGGAAATCATCCATGAGGCTTCTTTTAGCTGGAGCGCTCGCTCTGATTGGCACCCTCACCCTGCCCGCGATGGGCCAGACGGCGCCCACCGAAACTGACATGCAGATCCTGGCCCAGAAGGTCAAGGCCGACAAAAAGCTGCTGGTGGACGTCAACCTGCATCTCACCGACGCCGAGGCGAAGGGGTTCTGGCCGATCTACGACGCCTATCAGAAAGATCTCGAAGGGGTTGACGGCCGCATTCTGAAAGTGATCAGCGCGTATGCCGACGCTTACAACGCCGGCCCGATCCCGAACGACCTCGCGAAGCATCTGATCGCCGAGTATCTCGACATCCAGCAGGACGAAGCCAAAATGGACCGGTCGTACGTTCCAAAGCTGTCGGAGGTGCTGCCAGGTGCAAAGGTCGCGCGCTATCTGCAGATCGAGACCAAGATCCGCGCCGTCGTCCGCTACGAGCTCGCCGGGCGCATCCCTCTGATCCAATAACGACAACAACCGAACACTTCAGTCATGGCGTCGGATAGGCCGATACGGCGGGTAGCCATCGTCGGCACGGGAGCGGTCGGAGCAAGGTGGGCGGCGTTCTACCTTGCACGCGGGTTCGACGTGATCGCCACGGATCCGGAGCGCGGGGCGGAGGCGAGCCTGCGCCAGGCGATCGACACGGCCTGGCCCGCGCTGAAAGCCCTCGGCATCTCGCCGCAAGGCTCACCCGAACACCTGTGCTTCAAGCCGAACCTCGCGGCAGCCGTCTCGGAAGCCGACTTCATCCAGGAATGCGGCCCCGAAGACCAGGACCGGAAGATTGAACTCGTGGCGGAGATAGACCGCTCCGCCCCGGCCGACTCCATCATCGCTTCGAGCTCGTCAGGCTTGGCGATCAGCGCAATACAGTCGGCCTGCGGGCATCCGGAGCGCTGCGTCACGGCGCACTCCATGGATCCTCCGCACCTAATGCCGCTGGTCGAAATCGCCGCCGGCGAAAAGACCTCCCCGCAGACGGTTCGCCGGGCGCTTTCGTTTTATGCCTCGATCGGCAAAAAGCCAATCCTCGTGCGCACGGAGCTGCCGGGACTCGCGGCCGATCGTCTGTGCGCGGCGCTTTGTCGCGAGATCGAGCGGCTGGTGGCACAGGGCGTGCTGGATTCCGCCGATGCGGATACTGTCGTATGCTGGGGGCCTGGATTGTGCTGGGTGCTGTCGGGAGCCAGCGCGATGCTTGCGGGCAGCCGCCCACTGGAAGGCTTCGCCCGCGAGCAGGAGGAAGCGCTGGTTGCGCTGCTTCGTCTGCGCTCCAAGCGGCCAGCGAGGAACCGCCGCATAAGAAGGCGTAAAGACCGTGGAGGCCAAGGAATTCCTGCACTTCAGGCTCGATGAGATCAACCAGTGTCTGTGGCGTCGCTGTGATTCGGGAGACGACGAGCGCGTCTTGTTGACGCCCAAGGCGTTCGGAGTACTTCGATATCTGGTGCAGCATGCAGGCCGCCTGGTCAGGCAGAGCGAGCTTCTCGATGCGCTCTGGCCGCAGTCGTACGTTCAGCCTGAGGTCCTGAAGCACCACGTGCTGGAAGTTCGCAAGGCCCTCGGAGACGATCCCAGGAATCCGCGCTTCATCGAGACCCTACCCCGCCGCGGTTATCGGTTCATCGCGCCGGTCAGCCCGGGCGCCGCGACTGATCTTGCCTCCGAAACCGAGTCGGCGCCGCCCCGCCTGGTGGGAAGAAGCGCGGCGCTGGCTGCTCTGCGCGATTACCTGGCCCAGGCGTGCCGCGGACAACGGCAGTTCGTGTCCGTCACCGGCGAGCCCGGCATCGGCAAGACAGCCCTGGTGGACGAATTCCGGCGCGGGGCAGCGGCGCAGGGGCTTGCCCTGCGAGTTGCATCAGGGCAGTGCGTCGAGGGGTTCGGCTCCCAGGAGGGCTACTACCCGATGCTGGAAGCGCTGGGTCAGCTGTGCCGCGGTCCGGGAGGCGAGTCCATCGTCGATACCCTCGCCTGGCAAGCCCCGACCTGGCTGGTGCAGTTTCCGGCGCTGCTCAAGCGCGAGCATCGAGAGACGCTGCAGCGAGAGCTCCTAGGGGCCACGCGCCAGCGGATGCTGCGCGAAATCGGCGATGCGCTGGAGACGATCACCGCGACCGGCCCGCTGCTCCTGGTATTCGAGGATCTGCAATGGGTGGACCACTCGACGGTCGATCTCCTATCAGCGCTGGCACGCAAACGCGCGCCCGCCAGGTTGATGCTGGTCGCCACCAATCGCTCGGACGAGATGATGCCTTCCGACCACCCGCTGAGGGCGCTGAAACGGGACCTCCTGGTGCGCGGGTTGTGTCACGAGATCGCGCTCGACCCCCTTACGGAAGCGGAAGTCACCGAGTACCTGGCTGGCGGGGCCCGTGGAGCCGGCCTGCCGCAGGGACTGGCCGGCCTTATCCACCACAACTCGGGCGGCAACCCCCTGTTCATGACAGTGGCCCTTGACCACCTGACGCGGCGGGGTCTGATCTCGCGCGAGGGCGGAACCTGGCAGCTCACGGCTTCCCTGGAGACCATCAAAGTCGGGGTGCCGGAAAATCTGCGCCAGATGATCGAAACCCAGATCGAACGCCTGAGCGTCGAGGAACAGCGAGCCCTCGAAGTGGCGAGCGTGGCCGGCGCCGTTTTCTCGGTCAGCATCAGCGCCACTGCGGTGGGCGTATATCCGGACCACTTCGAAGATCTGTACGCCAGCCTGGCGCGCCGCTATCGGATCGTGCGCCCGGTGGACTGTCGGCAGTTCCCGGACGGCAGCGGCTCCCCCCGGTATGAATTCGTCCACGGACTGTACCGCGAGGTCTTGTACCAGCGGCAGTCGCCGCGACAGCGGACGAAACTGCACCGGAGCATCGGTGAGCGACTGGAGACGCTGCTCCTGCAGCCGTCGAGTCACATTGGCGTGGACGATATCGCCGCGGAACTGGCCCATCATTTCGAGCAGGGCATGGAGTGGGCCAAGGCGATCCGGTATACACGGCTGGCTTCCGATGTCGCCGTAAAGCGCTTTTCGCCGAAGGAAGCCATGCTCATCCTGGGCCATGGCCTGAGCCTGGTCGGGAATCTGCAGGCCGAGCTGCGTCCGTCCACCGAAGTGCAACTGCTCGAGCGCACGGCGATGATTTCGGCGGCGACGTATTTGCCCACGGCGGTCGAGCAATACGAAGCCCTCGCGCAGAAAGCGCAGCGCTACGGCATGACAGACCTGCAGGCACGTGCCTTGATGGGCCAGGCCTATCCGGCGTCGTGGCACAGCCTGTCGCGAAGCGAACGCGTCGTCTCGAGCGCCATCGATTTGAACCGGCACCAAACCGACCCGGTCGTTCGTTCGATCATCCAGGCGAATTGTCATTTCTGGCGGCTCTGGCTGGGAGGATGGAACGACGAGAGCGCGGCAATCTGCCGCGAGTGTGGCGTCACGATCGAAGCGTCGGCAGACCGGCGCTCCGTCGCCTGGTATCGGCTCGAGCAGGCGTTGATCTGGTTCATGTCCTCGCGCTATCGAGCCAGTCGGGAACAGATCGAACGGGAGATCTCCGTTCTTCTGAAAGATTCGATCGAGTCGCGCGACCTGAATTTGAGCCTCGGATACTGGGGGACCTATCAATTGACGCGGCCATGGAGCGCCATTTTCCTGGGCGAATGGACGACAGCCGATCGCGAGTTCGAGGAGGAGATCACTCTGCTCGAAAGGAACCGAGCCCTGTACCTGGCCAATACGCTGCGCCTTTATCGCGCCTGGGGCCAAGTGATCGCTCACGAGTTCGAACTCGCACGCGATACTTGTGAAAGCGCGGCGCCCGGGCTGGACGGCGATGGCAACATCGACGAAGACTTTCCGACGGCATTTCTTCCGGCCGAGGAGCGGATCAGGCTCATCACGCTGGGTGCGGCCGAGGCAGGCCTCGGACAGTACGAACCGGCGCTCGCGCATCTCGAGGCAGCGCGGCAACAGATGCTGGAAAATCCCGTGGTCTTGAACTGGTACTGGCGGATCGCCGCCGAATGGGCGCTCGCGCAGCTCTGGATCGCGCGCGCCGATCTGGACCGGGCGAGCCACCACGCTGATGAGATGCTGGCCCTGAGCGCGCATCGACCGGAGGCGACCTGGCGCGCCCTGGCGTTGGAGACCCGGGCACGGATCGCGATTGGCCAGCGCGATTTGGCGCGAGCTCATGGGTGCGTCGGCGAAGCGCTGTCGACGATCGGCGACCTCGAGGTTCCGCTGGCCGCTTGGCGGGTTCACGCGGCCGCGACGGAGCTTTTCGAACTTGCCGGCGACGAGGAATCGGCCCAGCACCATCGAGTGCTCGGCCGGGCTGCGCTTCTCAAACTGGGAGGTTCGCTGCCGCCGGGCCACTCGTTCCGCAGGAGGTTCCTGAGCTCGCGGCCCGCTTCGGATATGCTCGTGCGCAGTTGATGCCCTAGATCGGCTCTTCCCCCGCCGCGGGCCGGTGTTGCCGCGGAGTATATTGGTACGCAGCCAAGCGTCGCTGCCCCTGCCGAACGACGCCAAGCGCCGATCCCCGTCTGCCGTCGACAGCGCGCGGAGGCGAACATGAACCGGCCCGAACACCACCGCGGCTGGAAGCTCGCTGCGGTCGCCGCTGCTTTGATCGCGGTAATGGCTCCAGCCCGCGCGGATGAACCAGCGGGCGAGTCCGAAGCCACTGCGCCAGCGCTGCCTCAGGTGATCGTCGAAGCACCTGGGCCTCGCTACGTTGCGCCGACGCGGTGGGACCGGATCGGCCGCATCTGGGCTCCCGTGCTGATCAACGACCGAGGGCCGTTTCGCCTTGTGCTCGACACCGGCGCCAGCCGTTCGGCGATCAA
>Ga0137416_10002033_pt1 | contig 10645 bp, 10 predicted proteins | sample CZODoug3_1_1_16f_FD_108282 | JGI IMG/M metagenome (GOLD analysis project Ga0137416, IMG submission 108282) | Vadose zone soil fungal communities from Angelo Coast Range Reserve, California, USA - CZODoug3_1_1_16fungal (Illumina Assembly) | ecosystem: Environmental > Terrestrial > Soil > Vadose...
CTCTCGTCCGGCAAGGTGCTGGACGCCCGCCGCGAGCACATCGGTAAGCCGCATCGCTTGAAAATCTATCCGCCCATCGGCCACACGGTGGACGATGGGCACGACTTCCTCCATCTCGGCGTGAACATTTGGGAACCCGACGTGTTTGCCTTTCTAGACGAAAACATGCGGAAGTGAGCCTGCCGGGGACGGATGGCACACCGGAACTAATCCACATGCTTGATTAACGCGCTTATCGTACAAGTGCCGATCCGCGATTTCCCACATGTCCGGTTAGCCGACGATCTGGGAATTGGGGGATATCCATTAAAGCTATAGACCCAGCGAGGATTCTCGCGGCAAAAGTTTACGTGATCGCGTACTCCAAAGACACCATGCCTGTTTTACGGACTTTGTGAGCTGTGAGGGAACGTTTGATCTGCTTCGCATGGCTCGGCAGTAACGGAACTCCCGCACCGTTGTTTGGTGCAGCAAGCGCTTATTTATCCCGTCGCTCTGGGGGCGACCGATCGGCTGCCGGTACCGCGGCTCTGTTTCCGTCGCTCGTGATGATCCCGCTTTGGATGGTGTTAGCGACCAGGATGAGTCATCCATCAACCGGCCAGTGGTTTGGTCTGTTTTCTGGCGTACTGAACTGGATTGTTGTACCCGGCGCTGCCCTCCTTTTGGGAGCGTTGCCTTTCTTGAAGGCTCAACCTGCCATGGACTGGAAGCGATGCATGAACACTCGAACAACGACCTTTTGGCTTCCGGCCCTGATCAGCCTGACATCGGCTATGGCTTGTTTGGCGATCTCGACGCTCGCGGGTCTGCAACCTCGTTTTGTGGCGCGGGGCTTAGCAACTTTGGTGGTCTACGTCCCCTGGCTACTCATGTTGCCGCTCTGCGGCGCGGCCGGAGCGTATTTATCTCGCCGCGGCGGTGGCGAGCGCCTGGCTTGCCTCGCCGCTGGTTTGTTTCCTGTGATCGCGATGACCAGCTTGGTCGGTGTTCTTGCGCTCACCGGTAAATTCGTATATGCCAAGCCCCAGTCGCTCTATTTCTGGATGGCGGTGTTATTGGGTGCCATTCTTCCCGGTGTGGCGTTGCTTTTGGGAGCATTGGCGTTCGCGAAAGCCTCGCGACTGCAGGAGTTCTAGAATAGAGTGACGGCAAAGATCGGAATCCAAAGCCATTGGCTAATCGGAGTAAGGCGCGCGCATTCGCCCAATCAAGATGTGCGTCCAATTCCTGCATCAGAAATTGACCTCCTGGTCATTCACAGCATCAGCTTACCTCCCGGTAGTTTTGGAGGAGCATATATTGAGCAGTTCTTCAGCAATCAGCTCGATCCTAACGCCCATCCGTATTTCCAGGAGATTTCCCATTTGCGCGTCTCGGCGCATCTTCTAATCTACCGCTCAGGTGAGAGGGTTCAATTTGTCTCCTTTGACCAAAGAGCCTGGCATGCAGGTGAATCCCAATATCGAGGTCGAAGCAGCTGTAACGATTTTTCCCTCGGCATCGAACTTGAGGGTACGGATAAAACTTCTTACACGGATACCCAGTATGTGAAGCTCGCAGAGGTCACCCAAAGTTTGTTCAGAAGCTATCCTCGCCTGCTACCTGAAAGAATCGTGGGCCACGCTGATATCGCTGCTGGAAGAAAAACTGACCCGGGTCCCTCATTTGATTGGACTAGGTATCGCTCACTTCTACAAGGCCTTAGCGGCTAGTATTTATGAGGTGGTCCTTGCTGGGCAGCCACGAGCGCAGCCTGGCCTGCCGCGTGCGACGGCGCTACGAACCTGCCCGGCAGATCGCGGTCTGCGAGATAGAGATTGTCAGGTCAAAAGAACGTTGCGGAGAGCAGAAGAATTGAGCAATGATGTAACTGCTGCTATCGAGGGAATTCTCTGAGTGGGCGCTTGCGGAATACATCGAGCGCGCAGCTCTCGCGCGAGTCTGGTCACCGCAAGATGGTCTGGATCGAACCGGTCTATCCTCGTATCTTCGGCATTCTGAAAAACCCAACCTATGCCGGCGTTTTCGTTTGGGGAAGAAACCACACTCGCACTTCCATCGTGGAGGGCCGCGCACGCAAGACACGCGGCCACGCTCGGCCGCTGGAGCAGTGGGAAGTTACCATTCCGAATCACCATGAAGGATATATTACGTGGGAAGAGTTTATGCGCAATCAGCAGCAAATCCGTTCCAATGCTGGTTGGAACGCGCGTATGGGGAGTGCGAATGGCGCGGTCAGAAACGGTCCCGCATTGCTGACAGGCCTATTGCGCTGCGGTCGTTGTGGACGCTCGCTTCAGGTTCGTTACGTCCGCAGCAAACAAAATGGCATGTTGCCGCGCTATTGGTGCGCTGGAGATCGAGGTCAGCAGATGGTTCGCAGTTGCATTACCTTCGCGGGCACACGCGTGGACCAGTTGGTCGCCATCGAAGTCCTCGAAGCGCTGCGCCCGCTGGGAGTGCAGGCCGCGCTCGACGCTCTGGATCATACTGAGAATCAGACCGATGAAAAGCGGCGTTCACTGGAGCTCGCTGCCGAACTGGAAAAGCGATGGAATAATGCCTTGACCCACGTCACCGAGATGGAGCGGCGTTTGGAAGAGGCCCGCGTTCTGGCTCCACAACTCACAGCCGAGCAGCGCCAACAACTGCTGGCACTGGGCGATGACCTGAAACAGCTCTGGGACCATCCTCGTTCCCCGGTAACACTGAAGAAACGCATTCTGCGCACCGTACCGCAGGAAGTAGTCGCGAACACTACGGACGATCCTCCTTCCGTCCACCTCAAGCTGCACTGGGATGGGGTTCACACACCGAGCTCACCGTGCCCAAGAACCGGACCGGCTATCACAACCACATCAACTCCCAAGAAGTAACCGAGTTGATTCGTGAGCTCGCTTTAGTCTGTGAAGACGCGTCGATTGTTTCTACCCTGAACCGGCTGGGCTATCGCACCGGCAACAGCAACACTTGGACGGAGAAGCGCGTGCAACATGTCCGCCATACAAACGGCTTTTCTGCCTGTCCACCACCAGATCAGCGGCTGTGGATTACCATGCAACAGGCCGCCGCTGCGCTCCGGGTCAGTGAGATGGTTATCCGCAGACTTATTGCACAGAGGATTCTTCCCGCGAAGCAGATTGTGAAGTTCGCTCCGTGGATGATCGAACGGACACACCTGGAGCTTCCCGCAGTGCGCAAACAGATTCGTCGAGTTCATGAGGGTCGACGTCCGGGATGGGCAGTTAACGAAAAACAAGAATGGCTATTCACGGATTCCCATGAAGTTCAGCCTTGACTAGTGCGAACATCGCGCCAGTCAAGCTGGCCTGGGATCATCGGACAGCCCTGATCATCCCTAACGGGCCGCATTATGGACAAGAATTGTCTACTTCGGGTTTGCTCGTCATCCGGGAGTGGCTGCGATCGATTCTCACAAGTCGACTCCTCATTACGAATCGCGGTGAGCTGACACTAGATTACTTCCTTGTGTCCGACGATCCAGCTGCAACTCCGGTGAAAGTGCTGCACGGGATATAATTTTGGCGCATTATGGCCCTTGCCTCTGGCAACAAGCTCGGCCCGTACGAGATTCAATCGCCCCTGGGAGCCGGGGGAATGGGCGAGGTGTATCGCGCACGCGATCCGAGGCTGGCGCGAGATGTCGCGCTGAAAGTTCTGCCGGAGGCTTTCGCGGCTGATACCGAACGCATGGCCCGGTTCGAACGCGAAGCGAAAGTGCTCGCATCGCTGAATCATCCCAACGTCGCCGCGATCTACGGATTCGAAGAATCGAACAGCGTGCGGGCGCTGGTGTTGGAGCTGGTGGAAGGGGCGACCCTGGCGGAGCGGATCGCGCAGGGACCGATTCCCATCGAAGAAGCCCTGCCCATTGCCAAGCAAATTTGCGATGGCCTCGAATACGCGCACGAGCGAGCAATCATTCATCGCGATTTGAAACCGGCGAACGTGAAAGTCACGCCGGAAGGCTCGGTGAAGCTGCTTGATTTCGGGCTGGCAAAAGCGCTCGAAGGCGAAGAGGTCGCAGGCGACATTCTGACTTCGCCGACGATCAGCCGCCTGGCGACGCAGGCCGGCATTATTCTCGGCACCGCCGCCTACATGTCTCCCGAACAGGCCAAGGGCAAGGCCGTCGATCGCCGTGCCGACATTTGGGCGTTCGGCTGTCTGCTCTATGAGATGCTGACGGGCAAGCGCGCATTTGGTGGGCAGGCCGTTTCGGAGACGCTTGCCACAGTCATACGAGACGATCCCAACTGGAGCGCTCTCCCGCAGGCCGTTCCGCCGCGAATTCTCCATTTGCTCAAGCGGTGTCTGTGCAAGGACGTGAAGCAGCGGCTTCAAGCGATTGGCGACGCCCGCATCGCTATTGAAGAAGTGCAGAGCGGCGTGGCCTCGCCCGATCTCATCCCAACGCCAGTAGCCGCCGAAGCGGGTCGCGTATCTGCCTGGACCCGAACCATGCCCTGGGCACTCGCCGCGATTCTCGCCATCGCACTCGCAGCAGCGTTGATTCTCATTCCCTCCCGAACGCGCCAGCTGAGCGGGCCAGTGATGCACCTCACTTTGGCGGCGCAGGCGCATCACGAAGAAGCGAATCGTCGTGGAAGCGCGGTGGCAATCTCGCAGGATGGCACGCGAGTGGCCTACGTTGCCGTGCAGGGGAGCCCCGAGACAGGGAAGAGCGGGGACTTAGTATCGCCTCAAACAGAAACATTTGAGCTGGTCGTGAGAAAACTCGACCAATTGCCCCCAACCCCCTTGCCGGGGACTGCCGGGGGGTCGGCGCCATTCTTCTCTCCCGACGGACGCTGGATCGGTTTCTCCTCCAGCGGAGCAATCAAGAAGGTTTCCTCCGACGGCGGTCCGCCTGTGACTCTGTGCGAGGCGCCGAGCATCACCGGAGCATTCTGGGGAGATGATGGATTCATTTATTTCGCTCCGAGCGGAGTGGCCGAGATCCGGCGCGTGCCGGAAGAGGGTGGAACTCCCAAGGTGGTGGCACAGGCCGGGAGCGGAGAAACGGTGGCGAGCTTCGGCTGGCCGCAAAGTCTTCCCGGTGGCAAGACCGTGCTGTTTACCACGGCGAGTGCCAGTTATCTGGCACAGCACTACAGAACGGAAGCCTATTCGCTCGCCACCGGCAAGCGAACGGTGGTGATGGACGAAGGCGCCAACGCACGGTATCTCGCCCCCGGCTACCTTGTGTTCACGCGCGGCGACGTATTGATGGGAGCGCCTTTTGATGCGGAGAGCCTCAAGATCACTGGGCCGGCGGTGCCGCTGATCGAGGGCGTAACCAGGGACCTATGGTTTGGCGCAGCCGACTACGCGCTGTCGTCCACGGGCACGCTGATCTACCTGACCGGGGGTGTGCAGACGGCTTACCGCCTGGTCAGTGTGGACATGGCCGGTAAAGTCGAGCCCCTGGTGACGCAGGAGCGCGGATTCGAGGATTTGAGCGTCTCGCCCGACGGCAGGCGGATCGCCGCAACCGTGGTGGAGAACGCGGGCACGGACCTGTGGATCTACCACCGGGAACGCGACGCATTAACTCGTCTCACGCAGGCGGGCGACTGCGGGGATCCGCTCTGGTCGCCGGATGGCAATCGCATCATCTACACGAACCCGGCAAGTCTGTATGTCATGGCGGCAGACGGCAGCAGTCCGCCGGAGAAGCTCAATTCGCAACAATGGGCCGAAGCGGACTCGTTCTCGCCCGACGGCGGCGAACTGCTGTACAGCACTTTCTCCGCCGCCGCAAACGATGCGGCGCTGTGGCTGCTGCCGCTCAAGGCAGGCGCGCCGCCCACGCAAATGTTCCCCGGCGTGGCGCGCGTGGTGGATGCACGCTTCTCACCTGATGGCCACTGGATCGCCTACGTTTCCGCGCAGTCGGGCCGGGCGCAGGTCTATTTGCAGGCGTTCCCGGGTCCGGGCGAGCGAGTGCAAGTGTCCACGGAAGGAGGCCGCGAGCCGGTTTGGGCGCCGAACGGGTCGGAACTGTATTTCCGCACGCCCACCAAGTTTATGGCCGTGGATGTGAAAGCGCGGCCGGCGCTCGCCGTCGGCAAACCGCGGCTATTGTTTGAGGGCGACTTTCTGCTGTCCCACCATGACTACGGCCTGCTGCCCGATGGCCGGCACTTCATCATGATTCAGCCCGTCGGCAAAAAGCCGCCAGCCGAACTGCATGTGGTGGTGAACTGGTCCGACGAATTGAAGGCACGTCTGGCTGCCGCGCGCAACTGAGGAGGAAGGCGGGGGCGGGGAGCCTGGTTGGAGCATGAGTAAACGGGCCGCTTTTAGCATCACTCTCACTCCCGAGCGGTTAACGGGCGACCGGAAGTGTCCGGATCACCGTTCATAGTCAGTACTGCTAAACGTTAGGTCTCTATCGAGACTGCCCCGGCAGACGAGGCAAGATTGAGCCCAGTTCAAACGCTAGTGTGATGACAGAAGCAAGCCAAGTTCGTGGATGGTCGGCAAACCTTCCACTACCGGATAGCGGAAGGTTAGCCCTTGATGGAGGAGTTTGCAGCGGGATGAATTAGACCTTATCCAGAGCCCCCGATTTCGTGACGAGATTATCCCGCTCGTTCGCAGGCGCTCAACCGCTGCTTTAGGAATCGCCGCTCCATTTCATTCCGTGCTAAGCCGATTGCAGTCAGGAAGTGTGCAGATGCCGAGTCGTATTGGCCTCGGCGCAGCTCAAGCTCGCCCAGGGCGGCGGCATAGAAGGGATAAGACTGCAAACGATCCGCGTCCGCAATGGAATCTATCTCCTCCAACCCACGTTCCGGCCCGTCTCGCTGCGCAATTGCGATGGCACGATTAAGAGCTACGATCGGGGATGGATGTATGGTCATCAACATGTCATAAAGCGACACAATCTCATCCCAATCCGTATCCTCCAGTCGGGTTGCGATTGCATGAACCGATGAGATCGCCGCTTCGATGTGGTACTCGGTGATACTAGGACCGGAAGCTGCGAGATCAAGATAGTTGAGTCCTTCGCTTATCAACTTCCTGTCCCATTTCGACCGGTCCTGATCTGCCAGCGAATTCAGATCACCCGCAGCATCGACTCTCCCTGGCAGACGTGCTGCGCCTAGGTACATCAGCGCTGTGAGAGCATAGGTTGCGGGCGTTGCGCCACGCGGATGTTCCAGTAGTAATCGAGCGAGCCGGATCGCTTCCTGGCAAAGTTCAGCGCGAACCGCGAACTCGGCCGATGCCCCGTGATAGCCCTCATTAAAGAGCAAATAAAGCGCCCGCTGGACGGCAGGGAGTCGAGCGGCGAAATCAGCCGGAGCCCGCGTATCGAAAAGTTTCTTCGATCCCGCAAGAATTTTCTTCGCCCGCGGTATTCGTTTTTCCACCGCCGTGTAGGTCGTCACGAAGGCGCTCGCGACCTCATCCACGCCGAATCCGCACAAAATATGAAGGATGAGCATGACCTGCGCTTCCTCTGGCAAGCGAGGATGGCAGCACGAGAACATCACGCGGAGCTGGTCATCTTTAATGGCCTTGTCGGTAAACATTTCTTCTATCTCGGGAGCGAGTGTCCACTCACTCCCGAGAAATCTGCTTAACTCCGGCTCGTAGGTTCGTGCCGTACGCTCGCGGCGCAGGACATCGAGCGCACGATTCTTCGCAGCAGCCATGAGCCAGGCGGATGGGTTCTCGGGCACACCACGGAAGGCCCAAACCTCGAGCGCTCGACAGAAAGCGTCCTGGACAACGTCTTCTGCGAGCGCGAGGTTATGGACTCCAAAGAGACGCGTGAGCACGGCGACCATGCGGCCCGCCTCATGCCTGAAGAGATGGTCCGTGAGTTCCATTTACATGTTCAAGACTTGAATCGGCCGCACTTCCACCGAGCCGCCGAGTTCGAGAATCGGGCAGCCTTTGGAGATTTCGACTGCCTGCTCCAAGTCGCGTGCCTGGATCAGCGTAAAGCCGCCAACCACATCTTTGGCTTCGGCAAATGGGCCGTCGGTGACTGCTTTCTGCTTGCCCTTGACCACCTTGCCCGCATTTTCCAGCGGATGCCCGATGTCCTTGAGATGGCCCTTCTCGCCGAGTTCTTTAAACCAGGAGCGCCATTTCTGCATGGTTTGCTGCATCTGCTCAGGTGAAGCGCTCGTGTCTCGGCCGCGGTACAAAAATGTAAAGTCGTTCATTGGTTTCTCCTAAGGGATTGTTTACTTCCACTGTAATGACGGCTATAGGCGCCGCGGCCGGACATTTATTTGGGGGCTTCCCCGCCTGCTGGGCATGGCGAACCCGCGCTTCTTTAGCAAGTGCGATCCAGTCCACGCCATCGACAGGTAAGACTATCCACTCCTTCATGAAGCTGCCGGGTCGTGGCTCGAAGCGTTTGCCCGTGCCGGCGACGAGCGCGTCAACGCGATCTTTCGACAGCTTCACTACAAATTCATTCTTCGAGGACATCATGGCAAAGATCGTGCCCTTGACCTTAAGTGCGCCGGAGCCGAAGCCCTTCCCGCCACCGATAGTGACGTCTCGATCGTGCGAGAAGGCTTCGACGACTTTGGCGAATTTTTGGTCCACCCTGTTATGCCCCGTTCGCATTCTGGAAATCATATTCCAAGATTCGTCCAGCATCAGTCTAGGGCAGCGCCGGCAGTTGCGTTTACAACCGTTCCTGTCAGCATCCGCGCATGGTCGGAGGCGAGAAGCACTGCTGCATTCGCGGTGTCCTGGACCGTCGCAGGCACTTTGAGGAAGGTGGATTGTGAGATTTGCGCCATCGCCTGGTCTTTCGTGATGTTCAGTTGGCCGGAGACAAACTCCATCGTGTCCTGAATGGAGCGGCTGTCGACGTTGGCGAGTGTTCGAAGGCAGACCACCCTAACACCGAACGGGCTGACCTCAAATGCCAGATTTTCGGTGAGGTTCTCGATTGCACCGAATGCAGCGCCTATCGCGGTGGCACCTGGCACGTGTCCACGGGCGGGGCTCCCGGTTACGAAAATGATGACGCCTGAGTGCTGCTCGATCATGTGGCGGGCGGCAGCACGGGCACTGATAAAGCGCGACCTAACCATCGTCGCTAGCGGCACCATGAACTCCTCAATCGGCAGTTCCACGGCAGTCTTTCCGTTGCCGTACTCTCTCGCTAGAGGCCCCGCGGCATCGAGCAGAATGTCAATCTTGCCTGCCTGTTTCACGATGCCGTCGATGTACTGGTTGACGGCGCCGTCATTCAGGGCATCTATCACAGCGGCGTGTGCCTTGCCGCCCGCTTCGGTGATTTTCTTGGCCACAGGTTCTAGATTGGAGCGGGTCCGTCCCGCCAGGAAAACCTCTGCGCCCTCCGCCGCGAATTCCTTCGCGACCGCGGAGCCAATCGAACCTCCCGCGCCGAAAACTACAGCACTCTTTCCCTGCAGCATCGGCAAGTTGCTCCTAGCTGAATCCTTTGTCGTTGTCATGGTGTTCTCTCCCAATTATGATTTGCGTTGCGTCCGACACAGCTTGTCGCTTTCTGCGCTGCACCGATAAGACGTTCAGAGTTGCGTGCTCCGGACATCCCGTTAGCGAAGATTTCTCGGCGATGGTCTGCCGGCGCTGACTGCGAATTCCGCTGAACCTGAGCGGCGATCGGCGTTCCCAACGCGATCTGCGCGATCAGGTTTAAGGCGCACGCGCGGACTAGTGACCGGCGCAGCCGCTTGAAATGCGCAACACTCCTCGCGTCGGTCGGCGTTTCCATAACTCTCGTTTGCATAAGACTTGCCCCCTTCCGAACAAAAGACGGATGAGTCATTCGGTAGCGGACATCTTTCTTGGGAACGGACATCAACCTGGCAAAAAGGCTCGAATCAGCCCGCATTCTGAGAGGGGTGTGGGACTGGACACAATCTCGCTGCTCAAATGTCATGGCAGGTGTCGAGAAGATTCAGTCTAGTTTTGAGTGGTCGGCCAACCGGAAGTTGGAAGATTTTCGCTCGGAATCCTGCCCCTGTGCGATACTCCGAGACTTGTAAACAGTGTCCGTAAGTGCGAAGTTTGCACTGTTACGCATTAGGTCCGTCATCGCGCCAAGAGATCGCGAACGTAGCTTTAAGTTGCTAAGAAGTAAACTCCATGGTCGAAAAGAACTGAATTGTCCTCAGCAAATGTGATACTCTCCATCGCTTGCTTCCAACAATGCGTAAAGCCGCATGTTCATTGACTCCAGCGAGGTATAGCAGCATGTCATGGCTCTCTGCCGGGCGATGAGCATGATGTTTCCAAAGGAGTAGTTGTGGAATCGGGCCATCGCGTTGAGATACTGTGTCAAAATGTCGCTCTGTCCTGAGTCCAGTGCTGCCACCAGATAGCTGAATGCCTCGTTGGTTTTGTTCTTGATCTCTTCTAATTTCATTGTTTTTTCCTTTTCTGCCGTTGCCGGCTTGTTTTCGTTCTTCACTGAAGCGCCAGCGGACGAAAACAAACGGAACGGTGAAAAGGACAGAACGGAGTCCGAGAGAGGGCGGCAGGGCGCGAGTGGCGGCGCGGTGAGTGACAAACTGCTGTTGGGTTTTGGTTTGGCACGACGCCGGCGCATGAGCCCGAGCGACCGAGGGAGCCCTGGCCGAAGGGCGTCCGC
>Ga0137416_10002034_pt1 | contig 10644 bp, 9 predicted proteins | sample CZODoug3_1_1_16f_FD_108282 | JGI IMG/M metagenome (GOLD analysis project Ga0137416, IMG submission 108282) | Vadose zone soil fungal communities from Angelo Coast Range Reserve, California, USA - CZODoug3_1_1_16fungal (Illumina Assembly) | ecosystem: Environmental > Terrestrial > Soil > Vadose...
GCCATCTCCGGCGAAATCTTCCGACCGCTCTCGTCTTTCTCCGTGCCCGAGTTCGGCATCCAGAAAGTCATCGCCCGACGGGTGGCGCGGGAGCTCCAGTATGGCGACGCGGTTAACATCGGCTTCGGTATCTCGGCGAACGTGCCACGCATTCTCCTCGAAGAAGGCCGGTATCGCGACGTGACGTGGGTAATCGAACAGGGGGCCATCGGCGGCGTCCCGCTGCTCGACTTCCAGTTCGGCTGCGCCGCCAATGCGGAAGCCATCATGCCCGCCCCCTATCAATTCACCTATTTTCAGGGCGGCGGCTTCCACGCTTCGCTGCTGTCGTTCCTCGAGATCGACCGGCATGGTTCGGTCAACGTCTCGAAGCTCGGCGTTCGGCCTCATGTGACGGCCGGGGCCGGAGGCTTCGTCGACATCACCGCACGTGCGCGCAAGATCGTGTTTTCCGGTTTCTTCACCGCCGGTGCCAAACTGGACATCCACGATGGGCAGCTTGTCATCCGCAAAGAGGGCAAGGTCAGAAAACTGGTGGAGGCTGTTGAGCAGGTCTCCTTCTCCGGACCGCGCGCTGTCGCGCAGGGACAGGAGATTACCTACATCACCGAGCGCTGCGTGATGGAACTTGCGCGTGACGGCATTGTCGTGACAGAAATCGCGCCCGGTGTCGACCTCGATCGCGACGTGCTCGCTCAAGCGAATTTTCCACTGCTCGTCCCGCGTCCTCCGCGCGTGATGGATCCGGCGCTGTTCCGGCCCGAGCCGATCGGGCTCGTTCTTGAGGGAACAAACACATGAGCGACGCAGTCCGTATTTCCATGAAAGCGGGCGTCGCCCGCATTACACTTGCGCGGCCCGCCAAGCTCAATGTTCTTGATGGCGGCATGATCGCGGCGCTTACGGCAGCTGCCGATGCGATCGAAGCCGATCGCGACGTTCGCGTGGCGATCCTCGCCGCCGAGGGCAAGGCCTTCTGCGCCGGCGGCGATATCGCCGCCTGGGGCGGCCTCGAGCCCCTGGACATGTGGCGCCGCTGGGTGCCGGCGGGACATCGTGCCTTCGATCGGCTCGCGCGGCTGCGCGTGCCGTTGATCGCGGTGCTGAACGGCCACGCGCTTGGCGGTGGGCTGGAACTTGCGGCGACGGCTGATATCCGCATCGCCGAGACGCAAGCCAGGCTTGGTCTACCCGAGACCAGCCTCGGCATGGTGCCGGGCTGGTCCGGCACGCAGCGGCTGGTGCGTCGCTTCGGCGCGCAGGTGGTGCGGCGGCTGGCGTTGTCAGGAGCGATCGTCGAGGCCGAAGAAGCGCAGCGGCTCGGCTTGGTCGACGAGGTGGTGCAACAGGGCCGGGGTTTGGCGCGCGCCGAAGACGTCGCCGCAGCGATTGCGGTGCGCGGTCCTGTCGCGGTCGCAGTTGCGAAGCAGTTGATCAATGCGGCCGAAGGCGAGGAAGCGGCCGCGGCGATGGAAGCGATGGCCGGAGCGCTGACATCTTACACCGACGACCTCAAGCAGGGCGTAGCAAGCTTCCGCGAGAAGCGCGCGCCGACGTTCTCCAACCGCTGAGTGCTTCTATGAATATTCCGATCGCCCTCGACCGCTCTCGCCTCGACGCCGCGGCACCAAGCAGTCCGGTCGCGAGCTCGGGCGCAACGCCGTCGCCGACTATACGGAAGAAAAAACTCTGCACTTTCACACCGGTCCGCGAACGGCCCGGTGGTTACCAATCCGCCAGAGCGGAGCTGCGTGAACGAAGCGAGCGTAGTCCCAGAAGAGAGAGAAGGAGGAAACGATGAAGTATTATCGCGAACTGATGACGGCCGTCATGGTGGCGGGCGCCCTGTCGATCGGGACGGCCCGCGCCGAAGAATCGGTCGAAGTGCTCCATTGGTGGACTTCGGGCGGTGAGGCCAAGGCTCTCAACGTTCTCAAGGAGACGCTGCAGAAGCAGGGCGTAACCTGGAAGGACATGCCGGTTGCTGGCGGTGGCGGCACCCAGGCTATGACGGCATTAAAGGCCCGCGTGGCCGCCGACAATCCGCCCGCCGCCGTCCAGTTGCTCGGTTACGACGTCACCGACTGGGCCGAGGAGGGGGCGCTCGCCGACATCAGCGCAGTGGCGGAGAAGAATGGTTGGGACAAGGTCGTGCCACCTGCCCTGCAAGCCTTCTCCAAATATAAAGGCAAGTGGATTGCCGCTCCCGTCAATGTCCATTCCACCAACTGGGTGTGGCTCAACAAGGCGCTCTACGACAAGGCTGGCGGCAAGGCCCCGGAGAATTGGGACGAGTTCATCGCGCTCCTCGACAAGTTCAAGGCGGCCGGTGTCACAGCGCTCGCGCAGGGCGGCGCGCCTTGGCAGGATGCGACAGTCTTCGACTCCGTGGTGATCACGACTGGCGGTATCGACTTCTACAAGAAAGCGCTGATCGATGTCGACGCGACCGCGCTCGGCTCGGATACCATGACCAAGGTGTTCGAGCGCATGTCGAAACTCAGGAGCTACTTTGACAGTAATCGCGCCGGCCGCGACTGGAACCTCGCGACCGCGATGGTGATCAAAGGCGAAGCCGGCGCGCAGATCATGGGTGACTGGGCCAAGGGCGAGTTCGCCGCCGCCGGCAAGAAACCCGGCGAGGACTTCGTCTGCATTCGCTTCCCGGGCACGCAAGGTGTTGTGACCTTCAACGCCGACCAGTTTGCCGCCTTCAAAGTCGGCAAAGAGCAGCAGGAGGCGCAGTTCAGGCTTGTCGCCGACGTCGAGGATCCGTCGTTTCAATCGTCGTTCAACGTGATCAAGGGCTCGGCTCCGGCGCGCATCGACGTTCCGGACACCGCATTCGACTCGTGCGGCAAGAAGGCGATCGCGGACCTCAAAGAGGCCAGCATCAAAGGGACGTTGATCGGTTCGTTTGCTCACGGTCACGCCAATCGCGCGAACATCAAACTCGCGATGTACGACGTGATCACGCGTGAGTTGAACGGACAGCTCGAACCGGCTGCGGCCGCCAAGGCTTTGGTCGCGGCTGTGAAGAACGCCCAATAAGGGCCCCGAAGCGGGGTGCCGCCACTAGTGCCGGCGATTCGAAGTTCGGCACTTAGGTGGCATCCTGACTCGGTCGAGTTCAGGGAGGAGACGCCATGACTGTAACGACACTGACGACGTCGCGGACACCGCGCGCCGAGGGCGGAATCGGCTGGCTGGAGGCCAATCTGCCGAAGATCGTGCTGGCGCCGTCCTTCGCACTGACACTGGTTTTCGTCTACGGCTTCATCCTCTGGACCGTCTATCTGTCGTTCTCGAAGTCGCGGCTCGTGCCGAACTACGACTTCGTCGGCCTCGAACAGTATTATCGGCTGTGGAGCATTCCCAACTGGTATGTGGCGCTGACCAATCTCGCCATCTACGGCACGCTCTACATCACACTTTCGCTGATCCTCGGCCTCCTGATCGCGATCCTGCTCGATCAGCGGATCCGCGCCGAGGGTCTGTTGCGCGCCATCTATCTCTATCCGATGGCCGTGTCCTTCATCGTCACCGGCACCGCCTGGCAGTGGTTCCTCAATCCAGGCCTCGGGCTCGACCGGGTCATGCATGCCTGGGGATGGCAGAGTTTCACTTTCGACTGGCTGATCAATCCCAGGATGGCGATCTACACTATCGTTATCGCCGGTGTGTGGCAGACGTCCGGCTTCGTCATGGCGATGTTCCTGGCTGGGCTGCGCGGCGTCGACAACGAGATCATCAAAGCGGCGCAGATCGACGGCGCGTCGACGCCGAATATCTACTGGCGGGTCATCATTCCGCAGCTCAGGCCCGTGTTCCTATCGGCACTCATCGTGCTCGCTCACATGGCGATCAAATCCTATGACCTGGTCATCGCGCTCACCGGCGGTGGGCCGGGCAACGCCACCGAGATGCCCTCGACCTTCATGTATTCCTACACCTTCACCCGCAACCAGATGGGAGTAGGCGCCGCCAGTGCGGTCATCATGCTGATGACCATCTCGGCGCTAATCGTGCCCTATCTCTACTCCGAGCTTAGGGAGAAGAAGACATGAGCGCGCAGGCTTCAGCCACTCATCCGCGCGGTCTCTCGCGGCTGCTCATCTATGGCTCGCTCGGCCTGTTCGCCTTGTTCTATCTGCTGCCGTTATTCGTGATGATCGTCACTTCGCTGAAGAGCCTCGACGAAATTCATTCCGGAACCATGCTTTCGCTGCCGGTCGCGCCGACTTTCGACGCTTGGGAGAAGGCCTGGTCCAGCGCGTGCTCTGGTCTGAGCTGCAACGGCGTAAAGGGCTATTTCGTCAATTCCATCCGCATGGTGGTGCCAGCCGTAGTGATCTCGGCCATGCTCGGCGCCTTCAACGGATATGTCCTGACCAAATGGCGCTTTGTGGGCCACCGCTGGATCTTCGGCCTGATGCTGTTCGGCTGCTTCATCCCGTTTCAGGTGGTGCTGGTGCCGACCGCACGTTTGCTCGGTTCGTTCGGGCTTGCCAACACCACGACCGGTCTGGTGCTTGTGCATGTGGTTTACGGCATCGGTTTCACGACGCTGTTCTTCCGCAACTTCTACGTCGCCTTTCCCGACGAACTCGTCCGCGCCGCGATGCTGGACGGGGCGGGTTTCTTTCAGATCTTCTTTCGTATCCTGCTGCCGAGCTCGCTGCCGATCATCGTGGTGACGGTCATCTACCAGTTCACCAATATCTGGAACGACTTCTTGTTCGGCTCATCTTTCGCCGCTGGCGAGGCGGCGCCAATGACGGTGGCGCTCAACAACCTCGTCAATTCCTCGACCGGTGTGAAGGAATACAACGTCAACATGGCGGCAGCGATCTTCGCCGCCTTGCCGACGCTGTTCGTGTATCTCGTCGCCGGACGCTATTTCGTGCGCGGCCTGATGGCTGGCGCTGTTAAGGGGTAACGGATATGGCCTTTCTCGACCTCGTCGCGCTCAGAAAGCGCTATGGCACCATCGAAGTGCTCAAGAACATCAATATCGAGCTGGAAGAGGGCGGCTTCCTCGTCCTCGTGGGGCCGTCCGGCTGCGGCAAGTCCACCTTGCTGAGCACCATCGCCGGGCTTGAGACCATCACCGAGGGCGAGATCCGCCTGGCAGGCAAGGTCATCAACGACTTGCATCCGTCGAAGCGCGACATTGCCATGGTGTTCCAGTCATATGCGCTCTATCCAACGATGACGGTCGAGGAAAACATCGGCTTCGGTCTCGAGATGCGAGGCGTGCCTAAACTGGAACGAGCGAAGGCCGTCGCCAGGGTAGCGGAGACGCTGCAGCTCACTCATGTGCTCAAGCGCAAGCCGAGCCAGCTTTCCGGCGGGCAGCGGCAGCGCGTCGCCATGGGCCGGGTGCTGGTGCGTAATCCGCGCCTGTTCCTCTTCGATGAACCTTTGTCGAATCTTGATGCGAAGCTCAGGGTCGACATGCGGATCGAGATCAAGCGTCTGCACCAGGAGACCGGTCGGACTGTTGTCTATGTCACCCACGACCAGATCGAGGCGATGACCCTGGCCACCAAGATTGCGGTGCTCAAGGATGGTGAGCTGCAGCAGGTCGGGACGCCGAACGAGATCTACAATCGCCCCGCCAATCTTTTCGTCGCCGATTTTATGGGCTCGCCGTCCATGAACCTGCTGCAGGCGGCTGTGGTGCACCGGGATGGGCGCAAGGGTCTGAGCATCAGCCGTCGGAATGGCGGAGGCGATCTCGTGCTGGGTATCCCGCCGACGATCACGTCCACCACCCTCGAGGAGGGGCGCAGCCTCATTCTCGGTCTGCGGCCGGAGGCGATCACGGATCGCGACAGCGCCGACCGTCATGCACGCGCGGTCGAGTTCGTCGATTGCGCCGTCGAGATCGTCGAGCCTGCGGGATCGGATACCTTCGTGGTCACTCATCTCGCCGACAAGGAAGTGGTCGCCCGCATGCGTTCGGATGCGGACGTTCGGCCCGGGCAAACCCTGTCCTTCGCCTTCAACCTCGACAAAGCGGTCGTGTTCGATCCCGAAAGCGGGCAGCGTCTCGTATGACTGGCCTGCCGCACAAAACCGATGTTTTGATCATCGGCTCGGGGATCGGCGGCGCGACGCTCGCGGCGGGGCTCGCCGAAAGCGGCGCTGCCGTCACCATCCTCGAGCGCGGCGAGCAACTGCCCGATTGTGCGGCGGCTCGCGATACGCGCGCCATCTTCGCCGACGGTGTCTGGCGGCCGAAGGAGACGTGGCGCAATGCTCACGGCGTGCCCTTCAGCCCGGGCAATTATTATTTCGTCGGCGGCAACTCCAAATTCTACGGCGCTGTGCTCATCCGCTATCGCGAGCGCGATTTCGAAGCGCTCGAGCACGCCGACGGCCTCTCGCCGGCTTGGCCCTTTTCCTACGGCGAACTCGAGCCTTGGTATGCGAGGGCCGAAACCGTGTTCAACGTGCATGGGCGGAGCGGCGAGGATCCTACGGAGCCGCCGCGATCGACCGCATTTCCACACCCATCCGTTCCCGACGAGCCTTCCATCGCCGTCGCCCGCCAGCGGCTCAAGGCGATCGGGCTCAAGCCGTTCTCGCTGCCGCTGGCCGTCGACGTCGAGCGCTGGCTGGCCCGAGGCCGCACGCCATGGGATGCTTATCCCGACACGCGCTGCGGCAAGTTTGATGCCGAGACGGGCCCGCTCGCGATGGCGCTTGCGAGCCCGAACGTGTCACTCGTCACCGGAGCGCTTGTCGAGCGTCTTGTTTCCAGCTCCGATGGACGGCAGATCGCGGGCGTCGAGGTTCTGTACGAGGGCGAACGCCGCCTGATAAGCGCAGGCCTGGTCGTGTTGTCCGCCGGTGCGGTCAATTCGGCCGCGTTACTGCTGCGCTCTGCGAACGAGAATTGTCCCACAGGCCTCGCCAACCGCTCCGGTGTCGTCGGCCGCCACTTCATGAACCATAATTGCACGGCGATGCTCGCCGTCGACCCGCGGCAGAGAAACGATTCTGTCTATCAGAAGACGCTCGGTCTCAATGATTTCTATTTCGATGACGGGCGCGGCGGCCCTCCGCTCGGTAACGTGCAGTTACTTGGCCGCATCACGGCGCCGATCCTGAAAGCCAATCTTCGCCTCGTACCGGAGCGGCTGCTTGCCGAGCTCTCCGCCCACAGCGTCGACTGGTATCTGATGAGTGAGGACCTGCCGAACCCCGAGAGCCGCGTCAGGGTTGAAGGCGGCGACATCGTACTCGACTGGCGGCGCAGCAACATGACCGCGCATCGCGGCCTCGTCGCACGTATGCGCGAGATGTTTCGCGCGGCCGGCTATCCGATCATTCTGACGCGCCCCTTCGATAGGCGCACGCCCTCGCATCAATGCGGCACGGTACGCTTCGGCGATGATCCTGACACTTCGGCGCTTGACACATACTGCCGCGCCCACGACCACCCCAACCTGTTTGTGGTTGACGCGAGCTTTATGCCCTCGTCTGCGGCGGTCAACCCGGCCTTGACGATCGCGGCACAAGCTCTGCGCGTCGCCGATCACATCGTCGCGAAGGGCTTTGCCGCATGATGAGCCGCCCCGTCGCCATCGTCACCGGCGCTGGCCGGGGTATCGGCGGCGCCATCGCCGAAGCGCTCGCCGCGCGGGACTTCGATCTCGCCGTGACCGATCTCATGCCGGAAGCAGAGAGCGAGGTATTGCTGCAGGACCTCGCCCGCTGCGGCTGCCGGGCACTCTATCACTCGGGCGACATCGCCGACATCGCCACGCACGCGGTGTTCGTCGAACGGGCGCTTGCCGAATTTGGTCACGTCGACTGTCTCGTCAACAATGCAGGCATGGGGGCCGTCGTGCGGGGTGATCTCCTCGATCTCGAGCCGGACAATTTCGACCGGATCATGGCGGTCAACCTGCGCGGCACGGTGTTCCTGACGCAGGCCATGGTCAGCGCCATGCTCTCGCAACCGCCCACCGATGTGCCACGATCGATCGTGACGATCACGTCGGTGTCGGCTGAACTCGCTTCGTCCGAGCGCATCGACTACTGCATATCGAAGGCTGCTCTCGCAATGTGGGTGCGCGGCCTTGCGCTCAGGCTCGCGCCCGAGGGTGTTGGCGTCTTCGACGTGCGTCCCGGCATCGTACGAAGCGCCATGACGGCAAAAGTTGCCACAGTATATGACGAGCGCATCGTCGGTGGACTGGTGCCAGCGCGACGTTGGGGCGAGACAGGCGACGTAGCCGCCGTCGTCGCGAACCTCGCCAGCGGCGACTTCGCCTTCGCAACAGGCAGCGTCATCGCTGTCGATGGCGGGCTCTCCATTCCGCGACTCTGATGGCCGACGATTAAAGGGCAGACCCTATGACGTACGACTACATCATCACGGGGGCGGGATCAGCCGGATGCGTTCTCGCCCATCACCTGAGCGAAGATCCAGCCATCCGCGTGCTCCTCGTCGAGGCGGGAGGGCGCGACCTCAATCCGCTGTTCCATATGCCGGCTGGCTTCGCCAAGATGACGAAGGGAATGGCAGCCTGGGGCTTCTCAACAGTGCCGCAGCGCCACCTCGGTGGTCGCGCGCTCCGCTATACGCAAGCGAAAGTGCTCGGGGGCGGCTCCAGCATCAACGCCCAAGTCTATACCCGCGGCAATAGCCAGGATTACGACGCCTGGGCGGCAGGGGGTGCGACGGGCTGGAGCTACGCGGAGGTTCTGCCCTATTTCAAACGTGCCGAGGACAACCAGCGCTTCGTCGACGCCTACCACGCGCGCGGCGGGCCACTCGGCGTATCGGTTCCGATCAATCCGTTGCCGATCAGTGAAGCCTTCTTGCGGGCGGGGCAGGAATACGGAATTCCCTATAATCCGGATTTCAACGGCGCCCGCCAAGAGGGCGTCGCGCATTACCAAGTGACGGTGCGTGATGCGCGCCGCTGCTCCACGGCCACGGCCTACCTGAAGCCCGCGCGGGGCCGATCCAATCTCACCATTGTCACAAGCGCCCGCATCACGCGCATCGTTGTGGAGAAGGGGCGCGCCGTGGCCGTCGAGATGGCGCGGGATCGCGGGCCTCTTGAGATCGTCCGCGCCGAGCGGGAAATCATCGTGACCTCGGGTGCGATCGGTTCGCCACGCCTTCTTCTGTTGTCCGGCGTGGGGCCGGCGGATCATCTGAAGTCCGTCGGCATCAAGCCCGTGTATGATCTTCCCGGGGTTGGCGAAAACCTTCAGGATCATCTCGATCTTTACGCGATCGCCGAGTGCAAGGGGGACTTCACCTATGACGGCTACGCTCAGCTTCACCGCACCCTATGGGCGGGGCTCGAATATCTCCTGTTCAAGAGCGGTCCCGTCGCGTCCACGCTGTTCGAGACGGGCGGATTTTGGTACGCCGACGAGGCCGCAAGGGCGGCCTGCTGGCCCGACATACAATTCCATCTCGGTCTCGGCTCCGGGATCGAGGCCGGAGTGGAGAAGCTCGAGAATGCAGGCGTCACCCTGAACTCGGCATTCCTCCGACCGCGCTCCCGCGGCACCGTGCGCCTCGGAAGCGCGGACTCCTTGGTGATGCCGCTGATCGACCCGAACTACTGGGAGGATCCTCACGACCGGTCGATGTCGCTCGAAGGACTAAGGATGGCTCGAGAGATCCTGCGGCAGCCCGCCCTCGAGCGCTTTATCATGGCCGAGCGGATGCCGGGGCCGGTAACAACAAGCGAAGCTGAACTCGCCGATTATGCCGTCAGGACTTGCAAGACCGATCATCACCCCTGTGGTACCTGCACGATGGGTACCGACGACATGGCGGTTGTCGATCCGGAACTCAGGCTCCGAGGCCTCGAAGGCATCAGGATTTGCGATGCGTCAGTGATGCCGCGGATCATTTCCTCGAACACAAACGCGCCGACCATTATGATCGCCGAAAAAGCTGCCGACCTCATCCGCGGCAAGTCACGCCTCCCACCGGCAACGCTTCGTCAGCGATCGACGATCGCCCTTCAACGGGAAGCGCACGCATGAAAAGGTTGGCAATTAGAAACTCTGCTCTCAGATCTCTGCTCGAGCGTCGTCCGTTGTCTTTATGGACAGCTAAATGGGGCGTCTGCGGTTGGGTTGCTCCAGCGGTCAAACTATCGACAGCATCGAGTCATTCTGCCGGATCGGCTGCGTCGCATGAGCTATGAGTTCGACTTCGCCGCAGTTTTCGCGGCGTGGCACGAGTTGCTGCGAGGTATGCTCAACTTTCTTCTGCTCTCGGCGCTCGCGATGATGATTGGCATGGTCCTTGCGGTGGGCGGCACGCTTGGCAAGACCTCGGGGCCAAGGCCATTGCGCTGGATGATCGACGCCTACATCGAACTGATCCGCAACACGCCGTTTCTGATCCAGATTTTCCTGATCTTTTTCGGGCTGCCGGCACTTGGCATCCGGCTCTCCTCGAACACGGCCGCGCTCCTGGCACTGGTGGTCAATGTCGGCGCTTACGGTATCGAGATCGTTCGCGCCGGCGTTGAAAGCATACAAAAAGGTCAGATAGAGGCTGGAAAATCCCTCGGCATGCGGCCGCTGGGGAACTGCCGCCGAGCAAAGCATTCGCGCTGACGCAGTCCGACGTTGATTGCTTCGTGGCGCTCA
>Ga0137416_10002037_pt1 | contig 10637 bp, 8 predicted proteins | sample CZODoug3_1_1_16f_FD_108282 | JGI IMG/M metagenome (GOLD analysis project Ga0137416, IMG submission 108282) | Vadose zone soil fungal communities from Angelo Coast Range Reserve, California, USA - CZODoug3_1_1_16fungal (Illumina Assembly) | ecosystem: Environmental > Terrestrial > Soil > Vadose...
CGCTTGTCTTCGGGCCGCTGGGCATGACGTCCACGACGTTCAACTACACGCGCGCGCTTGCGGGCAATCACGCATCGCCACACGCGCCGGACGTCGACAGCAAGACCAGCGTCGCCGCAATGGACATCAATTATTCCGTCATCCCTGTGCGTCCCGCCGGCGCCGCGTGGAGCAGTGTGCGTGACATGCTCAAGTACGTCTCGATGGAGCTGGCCGAGGGCAAGCTGCCCGACGGCACGCAATACATTGGCCGGGAGACGTTACTTACGCGGCGCGCGCCGAACGTGCCGATCGGGAAAGAGGCCACGTACGGCATGGGGCTCATGGTGGACACCAAATACGGGGCGCCCGTCGTGCATCACGGCGGCGACATGGTCGGGTTCCACAGCGACATGATGTGGCTGCCGGAACAGCACGTGGGCGCCGTGGTGCTCACCAACGGAAACCCGGGCTGGGTGATCCGCGACGTGTTCCAGCGCAAGCTCCTCGAAGTACTCTTCGACGGCCGCGATGAGGCCGACGCCGACGTGGCGGCGCAGGCGAAGAACTGGTACACGCAGCTGGCCGCCGACCGAAAGCTCCTCACGGTCCCGGCCGACGCCGCCGAGTCGGTGAAGCTCGCCAGTCACTTCCACAATGACGCCATGGGCGACATCGACGTCCGCCATACGGCCGGGCGCACCGTGTTCGACTTCGGCGAGTTCCGGAGCGAGGTTGCGACGCGGAAGAATCCGGACGGCTCGATCTCGTTTGTCACGATCGCTCCCGGGATCTCGGGCTTCGAGTTCGTGGTGAGCGATGCTGGGAAACGGCTGACGGTTCGCGACGCGCAACACGAGTACGTCTTTATCGGGTCACGGTGAGCACGTACCCCACAAGGGAGGCACGCAAGGCGTCGTCAAGATCCGCCACCTCGCGTACCGATGCCGTGTAGGCCTCGGCAGCACTCACGTCGGGCACGTGGAGCATGATGATGGCTCCGTTTGCCAGCGGGCCTATCACAACGCCCACGACGGTCGAGCCGTCCACACGTCGCGTGAACAGTCGGAGCGAGCCATTCGCCGCCGACACGTTGTCGACGGGACCGTCCACCTGGAATGTCATGGCACCATCGTCGCCGTGTGGCGTCGTGAGACGGACAGCCAACGTCCCTGGCCCTGAGCCGGGGTTTGTCGGCTGGTCTGAACAGGACACGCTCACGAGCAGCGCGGTCACCATCGCGAACATCCAGCGCGCGCGAGTCATCGATTGCTCCCTTGCAGGACTCTCAGGTATGCCCTGAGATCGCCCACGTCATAGTGGCCGTTGTGATTGCCCACCGCGTCGAGGTACTGCCGGTCCGCCAGGCTCAATCCGCCAGCGCCCAACAGCGCCGCGACGACGACGTCCAGCGCCAACGACGGAGCCACGTACCCCGGCAGACCCCGCTGGCGCACGGCGGCCGGCTTTATCTCGAACAGCCGTCCCACCTGTGGGTCGATCGCAAACACTCGGGCCAGCGTGGCGCCTGTCGCGTCACGTCCGAATGCAACCGCCTGCGGCGCGTCGGGCCCAACCGCGAAGGGATCGGCCAGGACGACACCGGTCGAGTCGAACAACTTGAGGGTTCCGGCTGTGGGGAGTGGTGCGTAGATGTTGCCCGCGACATCGAAGGCGAATGCCCAGATCAGAGACTGGCCTGCGAGCACACGCTCGAACCGGCCGTTGCGGAGCCGCCAGATCTCGGTGCCGTTGGAGACATACGGCTCCCCGGACGGGCCGATGGCGAGCGGGCCGGGTCCGGATTGGCCGATTCCGATGGCGTCGAAGCTGGTCTCGAATTGCCCCGTCGCGCTGTAGCGCCGCACCGAACGATTGCCGAGGTCGGTGATCCAGATCCGGCCATCCGGCGCCACCGCGACCCAGAATGGGAAGATCCCGTCGGTGATGAAGCGCGTTGCCTGCCCCTGCGGCGTGACGCGATACACGCCGCCCGCCAGCGAGGTCACGAGGAGCTGCCCGGACGCGTCGAACGCGACGCTCACCGGGCTCGGGATTCCGGTTGCAAACGTCGTGACGCGATTCTCAGCGGAGATACGTAAGACGCGACCCCCGCTCACATCGCTGACGAAGACGTCGCCCGTGTTGCCGACGGCCAGGCCCAGCGGAATGCCGAGGTTCTCGGCGCGGACCGTGATCGGATCGCCCGGCCCCGGCACGATCGTCCCAACGTGGAGCGTGTAGCGGAATGGATCGCCGAAGCCCAGGACGTTCGCGACCGTCGCGTAATAGGTGCCCGTCGTCGTGATCGAGAACTGCAGCCGGCTATCGGACCCGATGAAGTCGTTGTTAAAGGCGAGCCGGGTCGTGCCGTCGGGCGCGTACAGTGCGAGGATCGGATCGCCGACGAATCCGAAGCTCGCGGCATCGACGGCGAGGTCGAGGGTCGTCCCCGCCTGCGCCGTGATGGCCCAGTAGTCCACATCACCCGTTGGCCTCTCGACCACCGGGCAGATCTCACCGGTGCCTGAGTCCCCGATCGCGATCCTGGTCGCCGTGGCCGGCGAGTCGTTGGGTTCCCGTTCCGTTCCGAGCCCGGAGCACGTGACGGTGCCAAAGTTCAGTGCGTACCTGGCCAGAGGGCTTCCAGTATTTCCCCCGAACGAGCCGATCGCCACGAAATACCGGCCGCTGGCCGGCACCCGGAATGAAATGCGGCTGTCCAGATCGTTGAAATCGTCGTTGAACGCGAGCACGGTACGCCCATCGGGCGCAAACAAGACCAGCTGCGCATCGAGCGGCGAGCCGAGCACCTGCGCGTCCACATCGACGCTGAACAACTGGCCTTCGGTCAGATCGACGAACCAGACGTCGACGTCTCTCGCGGGATTCAGGACCCCGACGGCTTGATCACCAAGTGCAATGCTGTCGGCCGTGCGGATGCTGTCGTTCGGCTCGCTCTCGGCGATGATCGCCGTCGGGCTTGCCACGACGCGCCCACTGCGAATGGGATGCCCGACGTGCGCATCGCCGAGTCGCCGCACCGCGTCCTGCCACGAGCCAGCTCTGGGCGTCTGCGCCAGCACGGGCGTGGCACCGATCAGTGCGAAGACAGCGAGGATCGCGATTCTCATAGCGCCCCCGTCGCAAACACCGCCCGCAGCGTGGCTCCGTCGGTGGGCACGGTGTTTCTGCCCAGCCCGAGGCTCCCTCCGATCCGCGCACCATTCCAGAGGAGCGTGCCCCCCTGGTGCAGTGTCCACGCCGGATCGAAGCCGGCGGCGCCGGAGAGATCGGGATTGACCAGGTCGTAGCCGTTCGCCGAGCCTGCGGCGTACGCCGCGGTCATCGTGACGGTTACGAACAGCGTGCTGTCCTGCTGATACGAGATCACCGTGGCGCGGTCATAGTCGTTCTGCGGGACGAAATGCGCGCGCAGGCGCAACGCGGGCACGGTCGCGACCGTGGTGAACGTGGGCTGAATGAGGAGTGCGCCGAACGCCAGCGTGCGGTCGCTAGGCGCGCGGAAATAGAGCGTCGTCGAGCGCGCACTGCCGGTGGTCGCGGCATTCGTATTCGCCGAGACAATCTGCAGATCGCCCGCCCCGAGCTGCGTCTCCGGCAGCGCGAAGTAAGGGCGCGTGACATCGGCCGTCAGATTCGTCGCCAGCGTCACGGAGATTTCGTCGTGGCTCGCCAGCAACCGAGTGCCGGACGCCGCGCTCTCCGCACCGAGCCCATCGAGCGTCACATTCGCAATCGCGGGCGCGAACGCCTCGGCCGACGCAAAGTCGAACACGGGAAGCAACGTGCCGTCCGGCACGTCGATGTCTCGCCGCAGGATCATGCGCGTAATGGGGCCGGTGCCGTTGGCGTGCGCGAAGCGCGTGGCCAGGAGATCGCGCGGGCCGCTGGGCAGTGCCTTGAGCTCGAAGGTGCTGTCGACACCCACGCGGACGCGCGAGCCGAACGATGCGCCGACGAACGCCACCTCACCGGTATCGATCCCGATCGCCCTGCCGAGCAGTGTTTGGGCGATCGCTGGAAAGCAGTGACGTGGATTCGTGTCGCCTGCCGTCTCGAGCTCCGCGGGAGTGCCGTAAAACACGGAGACGAGGCTGAAGGCGCCGGAACGGGACACCATCGCGATCGCGCCGCGGTCGGCCGACAGTTGGGCGCGGAACGTCGTGTTGGGTCCGCTCACGGTCGGCTGCGCGTGCGTCCAGGCACCGTCGCCGTCCTGGAACGCCACCCAGTCCGGTTCGAGACCGGCGCAGTAGGCGACCGCAACGTTGGTCGGTGGAGGTGGGGGTGGTGACGACGAGACGTCGTGCGAGCAGGCACTGACCGCCGTGACGAGAAGCAGAACCAGGGATCGCGCTACCATGGAGCCTCCGTGAAGGACGGAGGGCAACCTGTCAGGCACGTATTACTGGTGACTTAAGTAAGCTGCCGTTAATACGTCCGGACGAAGCTCGGACATGCGCAATCGCACTTCGACGGCGGTGCTGACGACGAAAGGGCTCACAACGGTCTACCGGCGCTGGGGGTCAGGCCGGACAGTCCTATTGCTCGGTGTCTCCGAGGCGATCCCGCTCGCGCTCGGTGACTCGTTCCGGGTCATCGTTCCCGAGCTGCCGCTCGGTTTCTCGGACCTCGCGGCGGCGCAATGGCTGGGCGACGTCTGGGAGGGCCTGGGGATCGTCGAGGCGGTGATCGTGGCCGAGGCGGCATTGCGGGATGCAGCGTCGCAATTCGCACAGGATGCCCCGGAGCGGGTGAGGGGCGTCATCATCGTCGACCTGTCCGCGCGCGATGTGGCCGGGATTCGGGCGGCAGTCGAGCGGGCGTTCAGTTAGAATTCTCCGCATGACGACGGCTCCGGCGCCGCGGCCATCCGGTTCGTTTCAAGCCGCGACCGCGAGCCGCCCGGTACAACTCACGACGTTCATCGGACGCGAAAGAGAAATCGCGGCCGTGGACGACCTGCTGCAATCCACTCGCTTATTGACGCTCACCGGGGTCGGCGGCGCCGGAAAGACACGGCTCGCCGCCGAGGTCGCGGCCCGCGTTGCGCTCCGCTTCGAGGCGAGCGGCTGGGTCGACCTGGCGAGCCTGTCGGACCCCGCGCTCGTGCCGCAGGTCGTCGCCGCGGCCCTCGGGTATCGCGAAGAAGGGGACCGCTCGGCGGTCGAGACGATGGTGCACCGCCTGTGCGAGCGGACCACTCTCGTGATCCTCGACAACTGCGAACACCTCGTGGACGCCTGCGCCGAGCTCGTGGAGAAGCTGCTCAAGGGGTGCCCCATCGTCCGCATCCTCGCCACGAGCCGCGAGGCATTGGGGGTACCGGGCGAGCAAGCGTGGCTGGTGCCGCCACTCTCACTGCCCACCCATACGAGCCTCCCGGAAGTGCTGAGCTCCGAAGCCGGCAGGCTCTTTCTGGAACGCGCGCGCGCGGCCCTTCCCTCCTTCGTCGTCGATGATGCGAATGCGCCGGCGGTGTCGCAGATCTGCCGCCGGCTGGACGGCATTCCGCTCGCGATCGAGCTGGCCGCCGCTCGAGTGCGCGTCCTCGCGCCCAGGCAGATCGCGGCCCGCCTCGACGACGCCTTCACGTTGCTCACCACATCGGGCCGCTCGACCGTGCAGCGTCACCGCACCCTGCGGGAAACCATCGACTGGAGTTACGCCCTTCTCACGCCCGCCGAGGCGGAGCTGTTTCGGCGCCTGTCCGTGTTTGCCGGGACGTTCTCGCTCGACGCCGTTGAAGCGATCTGCGAAGGCGACGACGTGCTCGACGTCCTGTCGTCGCTAGTGGACAAATCGCTCGTGGTCATGGAAGCGGCCCAGGGCGAGGCGCGCTATCGCCTGCTCGAAACGCTCCGCCAGTATGCGCAGGAGCGGCTCGCCGCCGCGAACGAAGTTGCCGCTACGCGGCATTGCCACGCGCTGTTCTTCACGGAGCTGGTGGCGGCGCGTGAACGCGACACATTCGGCGGCGCGAGCGAACCCGAGTTGACCACGAGGCTCGTCGCCGAGGAAGGAAACTTTCGAGCCGCGGGTGACTGGGCGCACGAGACCGGAGACTACTCCACGTCGCTGCGGCTATGTGCGGCGCTGCATTGGCACTGGTACGCGCGCGGCCATTTCCGCGAGGGGTGGAACCGGTTGCAGGCTGCGCTCGCGCACGCGGATGAGGCGCCGCCGCTCGACGCGGGAAAAGCCTACGCTGCCGCAGCCATGATCGCGTATTTGACGGGCGCGCTCGATCAGGTAGGGCCCCATGCAGCGCGCGCCGTGGCGCTGTTGCGCGATCAGAACGATCCGTGGCATCTGTCGTACGCGCTGATCTTCCACGGCGTCTCCACACCCGACCCTATGGCAGCGGAGCGGCTGTTCGTCGAGGCCACGAGTCTGGCTCGGGCGCATGCCCCAGGCAGCGTGTTGTTGGCGTTCGGGCTGTTCTGGCAGGGCATGCTGGCGATGAATCAACACAACCTCGACCTGGCCGAGCGGCTGTTGGGCGAGGACCACGCCATCGGTCGCGCGCTGGGCCACCCAGCGGCAATCGCGTTCCCGCTGACGATGCTCGGACGCCTCAAGCTGCAGCGTGGCCACCTCGAGGCTGCGGCCGTGGACCTGCAGCGGGCGCTGCGGGTTCATGCCGACAATCGCGACGTATTGGGCTGCTTCTGGTCGTTGGAGGGGTTGGCCCAGCACGCACATCTCGCCGGCCGCCCCGAGCGCGCCGCGCAAATTCTCGCGGTCGTGCGCGAGCAGCGCGATGAGATCGGCGCCCTATGGTCCTTACAAGAAGAGAAGGAATTCCAGGCCCTCGGCGCGTCGACGCCACAGCAGCGCAGCATGACGCTCCCTGAGCTGGTGGAGTATGCGCTCGAGTCGATTCCGCGCGTGCCTGATGCGGAACCGTCGCCGCCTGTCGCGTCTCCAGCACAAAGTACTGCTCGTACCCTCGCGGTCCGAACACTTGGACCGGTACAGATCCGGCTGGCCAGTGTGCCTCTCGCTTGGGCCTCGGCCAAACCCCGCGAGTTGTTACTGCTGCTCCTATGCTATCCGGACGGCCGCACGCGGGAGCAGGTGGGACTCGCATTCTGGCCCGATGCCTCGATCGAACAGGTGCGCAACAACTTTCACGTGATTCTGCACCGCCTGCGCAAAACGCTGGGCGGGACGCACTGGGTGAGGCTCGCGAACGAGCAGTACGCCGTGGATCCGCAAGCCGCGGTGGACTTCGACGCGAGCCGGTTCGAGCGCGATGTGACGGCGGGGCTGGCGCGTTTCAAGAAGAACGGCGATGCGGCGCTGCTCGAAAGTGCCCTGACACTCTACGGCGGCGACTTCCTTGAGAACGAGGTCGTCGGCGACTGGCATCTCGAGCTGCGCGACCGGCTCCGGCAGAAATACGTGGGCGCACTCACCGCATTGGGCGAGCGGCACATGAAAGAGGAGCACTGGCCGGAAGCGGCCGACGCCTGGCGCCGCCTGGTGGCGCGTGACGAGCTCGATGAACGGGCCTACCGCGGCCTCATGACCTGTCACGCGCGGCTCGGCGAGCGGTCGCAGGTCCAGCAGCTCTACCAGCGGATGGAGCGGCTGCTCGATAAGCAGCTCGAGGCGAAGCCTCAACCGGAAACAACGCAACTCTATCGGAGGCTGCTCTCGACGTAACGTTTAAGCGCCGCCGTTAAGTCCCCAGTAAGTCCTCCCCCGCAGGTTTCCTCCCACTCATTACGGGCTCGTCGAGCCCGAACCAGATACGGGAGGATTTTTATGCGCAGGATTCAGGCAGTCTTTATCACGATGGTGTTGGAAGTCCTCGCGGCGTGCAGCAGCGCGTACGGGCCTGGCGGTGGCGGCGGCGGCGGTGATGGGAGTCCGGTGGGGTCGGTGAAGGTGGGACCCAACATCGAGTTCGTGAGCCGCCACACCGGAAAGATTCCGGCCCTCGATACGATTGCCGTCGGTGCGACGGTGACGTGGACCTGGACAGGCGGCCTGCCGCACAGCGTGCGGTCCATCGGGACGCCGGCGTTTGTAAGCAGCGGCACGCTGACGGGCGCCGGGACGTACTCCGTACAGTTCAATACCGCAGGGACCTACCGCTACGACTGCATCGTGCATGGCAACGCCATGAGCGGCACGGTCGTGGTGCGCCCCTGACATCCCACACTACAAAAGGACAATCACCTATGCCGTACGCTCTCAGCCGTACCCTCGCGGGCGTCCTCGCGTTGGTCGCGATCGCCGCGTGCAATGACAAGACCGTCACCAACCCCGTGACGCCGCCCCCTGTACCAACCGTCATATCCGCGACGGGAGATGTCGCCGCGAAGGTCGCCGAATTCCGCACGCTGTTAGGCGATCCGTCGAACGGAGGCACGGCGGGCGAGCAGGTGGCCGGGCGCCGCGAAATCTCATGGGACGGGGCCGGTGCCAACCCGTTCAACAACCGCAACGATTTTCCCGCGGCCTTCTTCAACACGAACGTGAAGTCCGGTGCCGTGTTCACGACTCCAGGGACCGGCTTTCGTAATGACAGCCTCAAGTTTGCCGAGGTGAATGCGAACTATGCCGTCGAGTTCAATGCCTTCAGCCCGACGAAGATATTTTCGCCGGTCGCCAGCAATGTGATGGATGTGGACTTCCAGGTCGCCGGGCAGCCGACGCCGGCGGAGGTCACGGGTTTCGGGGTGGTGTTCAGCGATGTGGATGTCGCGGCCGCTTCGACGATCGAGTTCTTCGACGTGAACGGACAGAGTCTCGGCAGGGTCTCCGCCCCCGTCCGCTCCGACGCCGCCGGCTTGTCGTTCGTCGGCGCCGCATTCCCGGAGGCGATCGTGGCGCGGGTTCGCATAACGCTCGGGACCGGAGTCCTGGGAGCTGGGACGAACGATATTTCCGCCGGCGGTGCGGTCGATCTCGTGGTCGCGGATAACTTCATCTACGGAGAGCCCAAGCACCTTCCTTAAATACTCGACCCTCCGCACTGGACTCACCTGCGCGGAGGGTCGAGTTTTCTTCCCCCATCTTACCGCTTCAGCGCCGCGCGTATTGTCGCGAGATGATGAAAGCTGTGCCGCACGGCGTGGTCCTCGAGCATGAACTGACACGTGAGCGGCGCGTCGGAATTGAGCGACACCGGCGCGGCGCGATCGAGCTGCTCGTCGCTCAGCGCCCGAATGGCGGCCGCGGCGGCCGTGCTGCTCTGGGCGAGCAGATCGAGCGCCACCTGTTTCGTGACTGTGTCGTACTCGGCGGCGTGTTTGGCATTCATGGCGTGCACCATCTCCCAGGTGACGCCCTCGACCGGCTTGCCGGCGGCGAGCTTCTGCGCCAGCTCGATCTCCAGCGGATACATCGTCGCGACGTGATGCACGACGACGCCGATCTTCCGCCCGTCCTTGGGGATTCGGGTCTGCCATTCGGCGTCGGTGAGGCGGCTTGCGAGCATCGCGAGGGTGCGGGCGCCCTGCTCGAGTCGCACGGCAAGCGCGTGCGCGCGCAGGTCCATTTTCTCAGGCGAGAGAACCTCATGCGCTCCGGGGATGCCGGTCATGCTTTGCGATGACATAGGCGACTTCTCCGTCAAAGGGTATGGTTTTTCAGCGCTTCGTATGGGAGAAGCTGCCCGCGAGGTATTACTGAAGACTTAACGTGGAGGAGCCGCGAGGTAGGGGCGCAGCGTGCTGCGCCCCTACTCGTTGCTCACGGCTGATATGGCGGCCACTCCCCGTAGCTCACCCAACCCATCTGGCCGTAGGTGTGATCGTGCAGGTCAAAACATCCGCTTGTGGCGGGAACTGTGGAGCAGCGTGGATCTGTGAAGTCCCAGCGATCCACGGGTTCGAGCCGCACCGTCGCCTGCGCACTCGTAGCCTCTGCGTCGTTGACCCCCTGAACTGACAGCCAGCCGGAGACGTCCGGCCCCATGGTGACCATCGGCCGCGAGTCCATGTAGTCCTCGGAATACCAGCTCTCATGCAATTGCCCGCTCGGGTCCCAGTAATAGACGTACGTGTTGCTAGTGTAGTGGACCTCCGCGCCACCCCAGTCATACTGCACGTACGTGTAGCCGTCGAGGCGACCGGCCGTGTAGACACAGATGTACGTGATGGAGCTGGTCGCGAAATCGTACGTGCTGCCGCAATAGCCCTCCTGCCAATCCACGAAGTCGAGCGGCGGATACGTGATGTCGACGGCGTTCACCGTCGCCCCGTTCGTGCTGACCTCGCCCCGAAGTCTGATGGGCGCGGTGTAGTCGAACGCGCGAGGAATCAAGCCGCTGATACTGGTATTCTGCCACGGTCCCTCGCGCGTGTGGGTCTGATCCCACGTCTGGACCGTGCCGTCCCACAGCGTGAGCGTCGAGACGTAACGCCACCACCCGCTGTTTGTGGCGTCCCAAGCCTGAAAGCTGTACGTGGAGAAGCCGCTCGGCGCGACCGCGGTAATGGACCGAGTGACGCTGTTATTGCTGTCATCGAAATCGCGCGGGTTCACGGCCTCGACGCGCAGCTCGAGCGCGTAGTCCCGAGCCTCCGTGAAAACGTGCGTCATGGCGCAGGAGACCATGCCGGCCGCATCGACCCAGATGCCCGTGGCGCGGTCGGCGGCCACACCGTCCACGTAGA
>Ga0137416_10002040_pt1 | contig 10626 bp, 10 predicted proteins | sample CZODoug3_1_1_16f_FD_108282 | JGI IMG/M metagenome (GOLD analysis project Ga0137416, IMG submission 108282) | Vadose zone soil fungal communities from Angelo Coast Range Reserve, California, USA - CZODoug3_1_1_16fungal (Illumina Assembly) | ecosystem: Environmental > Terrestrial > Soil > Vadose...
CAGTAGGCGGGACTGAGAGTCCGGAAGCGGAGGGAATGCTTTCCCTGACATGATCCGCCTGTGGAACAAGCTCTCGCTGATACAGCGGTACACGATCCTCAGCGCCGCCATCACTTTCGCCTTGGCCTTCGTGTTCTCGGAAGCGATGCTTCGGTGGATTGAACGCCTTGCCATCGAAGACGAAGCCAAGGTGGGGGCGGAACAGGTATTGCGGGCGATCGCCCCGCAGCTAAAATCCAATGACTTTGGCCGGACGCTTTCCCCCCAACAGCGCGCATTCCTCGATACGGTCTTTCGAGCCCAAGGAGGCCTGAATCGGGCGGTGCGGGTGCGGTTGTGGCGAGCTGACGGGCGATTGCTGTACAGCAACGTCTCTGAATCAGTGCAGACGACCGGCGTCAGCCTGTCAGCACAAAACGGCTACGCCGTTTTCGCCGAGCGCCAAGGACGGGTGGACCAAGCCGCGGCCGGGTTGGTGCGGTTCTTTGTTCCCCTCACGATCGAGGGGGAGACCAAGCCCATCGCCGTCTTCGAAATCTTCTACGATCTGGCTCACCGGCTGGACGACATCCGCTGGAGAGTACGCACGACCGTGCCGCTGGGATTCTTCTTCCTATACGTGGCAATCTTCGCGCTCGTCGATCGAGGGTCACAACAGTTAGAAAAGCAGAAGGCCGATCTCAAAGCAGCATCCATAGGGACCTTTCTGTCGCTGGCCAGTGCGATCGACGCGAAGGACACCTACACTGGCGACCACTCCTCCAAAGTGGCGGATCTTGCCGTATACGTCGCCCGCGCCTTGAAGCTTCCACCGGAGATGTTTGATGACGTGCGCATGAGTGGGCGCCTGCACGACCTGGGGAAAATCGGTCTGCCCGATGCGATCATCCAGAAGGCGGGTCCCCTCAATCCCGATGAGCTCGTGGTCATGCGCAATCACGCCGAGCGCGGCTTTCAGATTCTCCTCAAGGCGCCGCTCTCCGATCGCGTCAAACTGGCGGTGCGGCACAGTCACGAGCGTTGGGACGGCAATGGGTATCCGCAGGGATTGTCAGGTGAGAATATTCCGTTGATGTCGCGGATCGTGGCCGTGGTGGACGCGTTTGAGGCCATGACGAGCGACCGTCCCTACCGCAAAGGCATGCCCGTGCAGGTCGCCCTCGAGCGCTTGGAGCGAGATGCCGGGTCGCACTTTGACTCGCGCATCACAAAGATCTTCGTGCAACTCGTCCGCAAGGACGTGACCCTCTCCGCTCTTGGTACGCGCGCGGTCGCTTCCTCTTAGCCCCAAGGTTCACAATTCAGGGTGTATCGTCGTGTGAATGCGACGGACCCGCGTCCGCGCTTAGATCCCGGCACGCTCCTCTCGGCTAAACACTTTCTTTCGGGCAGGGATTTGTCGCTTCGAGGCGAAATCAGAAGAAGATTTTTGGAAGAAATCCATCCCACCTTTCAACACACCTCGATCACGGTTTGCCACACCACGCTTGCGATACGGGTGAGGGGATGCGACCGACGGCGCGGCAGTGCTGGGGAGGGCTTTTGGTTGCGGGCCTCCTCACCATCCCTGGATATGGGGCCACAGACCTCGACGGTACTCTACCTGCTCCGGTGGTTCCGCCCTTCCTCGCAACGGCTGAAGCACAGACCCGAGCCACGCAGATGCTGGTGTCCGCGTCGACGGTTCCGTCCGTTCCCGAGGCCCCGCCCCAACTGATTCAGCACGCCCTGTTCTGGAGTTCACCGGCCGCCTCCGACGCGATGACCGTCCCCCTCACCTCCACCGAAGCGTTCATCGTTGTGCAAGCCGGACAGACCCTATGGGCCATCGCCGAACAGCATAAAGTGACCGTTGAGGCGCTGCAGGCGGCCAACGACGTGCCCCGGGCTCCTCTGTTGGCCATTGGTCAGCGGTTGGTGATTCCCGGCCGCGCGGAGGCCGCCGTCCCGGCATCCACGTCGTCTGCTCCCCCGGTCCCTGCGGTGATGGCCTTGCACCCAGGCCACCCGATCTCCCGTATTGTGGGTGACGGGGAGACATTGTGGGATATTGCCCAGGCCTACGGCGTGTCAGTTGACGCGATCGTCGAAGCCAACTCTCTCCCGAATGACAACCTGATCTTCCCCGGCGAGCGGCTCGTGATTCCGATCCACACCGTTGGGGTGGCCGGCGGTGTCATACCCCGCCCTCGGCGACCGAGCATAAGCCTGGCCAACGTCTTTATGTGGCCGGCGCGGGGGCGTGTTACGTCGGGATTTGGGTTTCGGCGACACCCCGTGTTTGGTACTCAGGAGATGCACACGGGCATCGATATCGGGGCGCCGTTGGGAACTCCCGTCGTGAGTGCTCGAGCTGGCACAGTTATCGCCGCTGATTGGGAGGGAGGGTATGGAAAGCTCGTCCGGGTCGATCACGGAGATGGGCTGACGACGTCATACTCTCACCTTTCGCAGATTGCCGTCCGCGTGGGCCAACAGCTCTACCCCGGAGATCTGATCGGCTATGTGGGCAATACGGGATTCAGCACGGGTCCTCACCTGCTCTTTGAGATCCGTGTCCACGGCCGGCCGCTCGACCCCCTGAAGTACCTATAGGACCACACACTTTCCGTTCGCAGGGTCCCCCGGGCCTGTCAGTTTGCGGGCGCCTGCGTGTGCTGTTCCCCACCTTGGCCGTGTCGATGTCAACCTCAAGCGGGATCCGCGCAGGGACGTTGGTCACCGTAACGGTGAGTCTGGGCAGCATTAATTGACATTTTATTGATGCTGCTGTAGACTTCAGGTGCAGCCGGGAGACCGCCCCAGAAGGAATCGCCTCCCACGTCTTCTTTAGCTCTCCCAGCTCCCGCTGGATGGATCGCACCTTCACCCAGATGGGCGTCCTCTGGATGGCAGTGCCGCCGCGAAAGGAGACTCATCCACGATGAAACGAGTTGACCGCGCATTTCTCGCCGGACTCGTGATGATGAGCGGGCTAGGAGTGCCTCTGCCCATTGACGCTGGGTCTGCCGTCCGGATCGTCGTCCTGTCGGATCTGACCGCGCGGGCCGAGGAAGTGGGCATTTCCAGCAAGCAACTGACTTTGATCCACTTTGAGATGGGGGATGTCAGCATGGTGGCTGTCGGCGACCCCACCATCGTGAGCGTCACCGTCAAAGGACCCGATGTCCTGCTCAAGGCAACGGCCTCGTCGGGGACCACGAATGCGTTCATTTGGCAGGCAAGCCGCTACACCCAGTGGCTCATGGTCGTGCGCCAGGATAGCAAGGACGCGCGCCTCATCGTCGTTAAGGATGCGGGTCCCGTCGGACGCGAGGAGTCCCGTCGAGCGGCGAACCGGCCGGACCCTGATGGGTCCAATGTGACGGAGGTACAAGCGGGAGCACCTGCTGCGGACCGGTCGTCGGTCGGTGTCGGGGGTCATCCGGGTGAACGTCGGATCGTCAGCAGCCAACCGGCCCCGGACAAATCTGACGTGACGCCGTCGGTCACCAATCCTCCCGACCAGTTGGTTCTCTCCCAGGTGGCGATGGCCATTGCTCCGCGTGTGATCGATGGGCAGATCTTCTTCTACTACACGTTGGAAAATCACGGCCCAGAGACCCTGCTGACTGATGTTCTGCGGCTCCGGATTTTGGATCGCGACGGACATCGGCTCGCGTTTAGCATTAACCGGGTGTCGCCCTCTGGCCGCCTTGGGCGGCTGCAGACAAATGACGTCGAGTACGGAGTCATTGCCCTCGGTTCTCCAGAAAGCGGACTCGTCTTAGAGTGGAAGTTGGGGACGTTTGGTTCCGGCGCGCAACACCAGCTCCGCCTCGGCCTCCCCGCTCGCTCAGTTATCACCCCCTAGGGCCTTGGTTCAGGGCGGGGTGGCGGTATTGGGCTCGCAGGCCGAGCTCGCTTCGGACCGCCGGCTGGGTGTTGGAGCCCAACCCTCTGATCAGACGAGTCGCGCCTCGAGTCTTGCCCGCTCAGCCCGCTCGCTTCTCTGCCGCGCCCCGCGAGGGCGCCGGGTGTGACTTTTACGAGAGCCCAGCGGGTGAGAAGGAGCTCGCGGCGCAGTGAATGCAGTAGTGAGACATCTTTTTGATCTTTAGCGCGCTTTATGAGTTTCAACAGACGGCCAGTTTGAGCACCTAGGCTTTCGGGACTCAGCGGGTCTTGGTCTACGTCGTCAGGCCCCCAGATTTGTGGATCCGGGAGCACCACCGGCACGGCCATCTCGCGTAAGGTGTGGGCTAGCACATCCACATAGTGCGCATGGCCCGGGCCGTCCGCAGGCCAGTCCTCGTCGTGACTCACCCGTTCCGTCCCCCCAGTGCCTTACCGGAGGCCGCGGATCCCGTAGCCTTCGGCCGTGGGTACAATCGTCACCATACACTTGGGAAACCAGACGCAAAATATGAAGCAGATGGGCACGTCTTCCCCACGCAGCTGCAGCAGCGGAATGATTCCGCGCCGGGCGTAAGTCTCCATCGAGTCCAGGTTAAACGGAAACGGCACGCTGCCGACAATCGTTTCTTTCAGAGACTCCATCGTCGGATCGCCAGGCCATCCCAAAATGGAGCCACTACTCTGGTCCCGCGAGGTGAACAAGTGGTGCCAATACGCTGCTTCAAACTCGCGGGCCTGGCGGGCGGGATCGTAATAGTCACTCGCCGCCGCGAGCGCCGCGTCGACTGCGCCTATTGGAGCGGTTGGCGCAAGCAGGATTGCCCCGTCATGTGGCCAGCAGCTCCGGTAATCCTTGTGCGGGATGCCCAGGGCATGCAGACCATTGTCGACCACCCACGGGTTGAGGGGGCTGGGCGGGATGCTCGCGGCCAGGGCGACCGCTGCCAGCGTCTGCACAAAGGTGGCCGGGATCAACATCTCGTCGTGGTCGTGATAGCTGATCTCGACGTGCTCATCGTCAATCAGGCTCAGCGTCCCGGGTGTCCCCAAAGGTGGCAGCACCACCGCCAGCCCCGGGACGGCGAGGCCGAGCAGGACAGTGGCGAGGACGCGACGAGCCATGTGAGTCTCCGATCCATGCGGCCCCGCCCCGGGGGCTCGCGCGGGGGTGTAGTTAGGCGGAGAGAAAAGAGGTCAGGTGTCCGTGCAGCATACCATGCTGTCAATAAATTGTCAATAATGCTAGTGTCCAGATCCCCTGCTGGGACCCTAAGCCAAGTCGATGCCCTCCGCGCGCCGGGGCTAGCGAGAAATGCCGTCGGGGAGGCGTAAACGGCCTCCCCGACGCAGGATGGTGTGTTGGAGGTCTATCGTGCGAAGACGGCGATGCCTTGCGGGATGGGCACGAACACGCGATTATTCCCCGAGTCCGCGGCGACCGAGTGAGCATTGGTGCCGGTGGGGACGTTGGCGATCCACTGGTTGGTCGCCGCGTCGATGATCCCCAAGACGGGAGTCGCCGTGCCGCCTTTCATCCCGGTGGAGGTCATGAGTCGTGACGCCAGGTAGTAGCGGTTGTCACCGGGGTTGTACCAGACCTGGTCCGTTCCTCCGACCTCGGTGATCGTCGCGACGATGAATCCGTCCGTCGCGTCCATGATGAGCGTTTGGGCGTGCGCGCCTTCTGCGATCGCATCACCGCTGCAGCCTAGCAGCAGGTGCTGCTGGGGCCCGAGGGTCAACCCCGCCGGCATGCAGTCCTTGACGGCGTAAATCGCGGCGAGCTTCATCGTCTTGGGGTCAATCCGGTCGATTTCTCCCCCCGGATTCGCTTTGGTCGACGGGACCGCCTGATAGAACATGTCGTTGGCCGGATTCCAGACCGGTTGCTCGAGGCCGTTCGTCGCTTGAGGGTACACGATCTTCCCCACAACGGTTCGCGTCGTTGTGGAGATGAATGTGAGGAACGGAGGGTCATCCGCATCGTTGGCGATCAGAATGAGATGGTCTTGCGGATCGTAGGCGAGTTCATCGGCGCGGTTCTCCCCGCCCGTCGAGATGGTGGCCACCACTTCACCGGAGGCCGCGTCGACAACTTTCACCAGGCTGTGGGCATCGCCGACCCACAGCTGATGATCCTCAGGCACGAGGAGGACTCCATCGGGTCCGGACGTGTCGGGGTTTCCGGTAAACCCTTGGAACTTGCCCGCGGCGAGCGTCGTCAGGTAGGTATTGCTCGCGGTATCGACGACATCGATTCCTTTGTTGGTGCGATCCGCCACGTAGTAGCGGTGAGCAGATGAGTCAACCCACCCGATGTCATAGCTGAAACTGCCTGTGGGAGGGGGCACATTCGGGAGCGAGATCACCGTCAGCCGGGAGTAGGCCTGGCTGCGGGCTGTGAGGGTCATCGTGGACAACGCCACCACAAGACACACTGACCAGATCAGTAGGGTCTTCACTTTCATATTACCGCCTCCTCATACCCCGATTTCTGGTGGACCTTGCCAACGCCGTGCTAGGTGACGCGGGGTCAAAGAACATCCCGTCGATTCTCCACCTCCTTTCGCAAGCTCGAAGCAGGGGAAATTCCAATCTGAGAGTTCCACTGGGGAATGTGAACACCTCTCCTAGCGACTCGGGGGCAGTGGTGCTTGGCGGAGTTAGGCGATCTACAGCTGCTGTCAGTCCAGCAGGGCGGCGAAAAGGCGAGGAGGCCGGCTCCTCCCCCAGAAGATCACGGCCTCCGTAATCCAAATACCAGGCGGTTCTCACTAATGACCTGACGCATTGCTGCGACCCCCAGTGTGCGGAGTTCCGTGTGCGCACGCTCCACCTGGTCGGGGGTGAACCCTGCTGACGCGAGCTGGTCCTCAGCGGCTGGACTGTTGCCATTGGCGAGGCGCGCACGGAGCAGGGCTTGCGCCGCAGCGCTGGCCGATTGGGCCAAGCGGGCGGCATGAGCGGCCAGCCGTGCACGTGGCCCGCGGCGGAACAGTCGGTCCTCGGGACTGGCGCTGAGATCCTCCAGCAAGGCCTCGACCTCGCCGATCTCTGCCGCTTCCGCCTCGGCTTCGTGGCGATGAGCCCAGCGCAGAGCGCCATACGCGTGCTGCAGGGCCCAGCGCGCCACCCAATGCCGCAAGGGCCCGCGCGCCGGATCGTACGTCCTCAGCGCCTGAACGACGCCCAGCCAGATCTCTTGGCGGAGGTCGCCTCTATCCATATGGGGCGGGACGACGACTCGTTGAGCGACTGCATCAACGAGCGGCGTGGCCCAAGCGACGAAGCCCGGATCTGAACGGTCGACTGGATCGGCGGATCTGCCCGAGAGTGACAACACCAAGCGGATGGTGGTGGCCATCGGGGTCGGACGGTGCTTATCAAGGTGCTCTGGCACGATACCCTCCCGCGGGAGGGCGGCCGCGGGCAGCCCCACGAGTCGGGGCGAGCCGCAGCACGCCCCGGATCATGGTGGACAGCCCTACAAAGGGGGAGGAGGGGTCTCCTCATCCGCCATCCTAGCATAACTATCAGTAAATTATCAACTCATGCGGCGGATGAGGTCGGGTTACGAGACACGCGCCGCCCGCGCAGAAGTGCGGACAGCGCGTGTCTCGGGGAACTCGTGCTACTGGCGGACCGTGAAGATGACGGCGAGGTTGGGGGACGGTGTGCCGATGATCGTCAGGGACAGCCGCGGTCCTTCGTCTTCGCTCCTCACCCTGATGTTGGTGATGGTGCCGACGGGAACGATGGCCACGGTCGGAACGATGGGGACGAGGTAGAAGATATGGCCCCGCAGCTTTGCGCCGGCCGGCGTGGTGAGCCTCACCAACTGCCCGGGCGGGATCTTCGCCTCCGGGGAGGCGAACACCAGAAACGTCCCGCGGTTGTCGCGCAAGACGAGTAACGTGTAGCAGCGGCCCGGCTGGACGACCACCTTGCCGACGACCAGCACCCTTGCGGGGCAGAACTGTTGGCCCGGTTCGTAGGTCACCGTGCGCTGCTTATTCGCAGGTGCGGCGAGTCCCGTCGAGGTGATGGCCAAGACGAAGAGACTCATTGCGGCGATCATGCGGATCCTTCGCATTTGATCCTGCCTCCTCGTGAGCATTTTGATGTCCTGTTGTTGTGTACGATATCGGCCGTGCTAGGGTTCCTTCGAATTCGTCACGTGCGCGATCGTACAAATCCCAAGACGGACAGCCAGACCCCGGGCCTTGAGAGGGACGATTCCCGCATGATGTCCTGTCTTCCCGCCGCGATTGGGAGCTTGTTAGCGCAGATCGCCCGGCGGGTCGGCGCGCGGCGGCGCGGGCAGACTGCGAGTGCGCTTATCGAGCAACTCACGATACCAATCAACCCGATCCCCATAGCGATGGACGGTGGCCGAGTCTGAGAAGATCTCGTCCAGGGTCCGGCCGAGGGAGGCGGTTAGAAAGACCGGGCTGGGAGGGTCACGACCATCGTGCAGTGCGTCGACGGCGCTCGCTGTATCCGAGACGCGTAGCGTCCGGTCGCCATCAGTCATGAGTTCGACCACCGACGGAAACGGCGGGTCTCCGCCGCGTTCACGGATCCGGGTCCATCTGACATCGTGTCTTCCTGCTCTGGTATCGACATCGGGGCGAACTGCGGCGGAGACGACGGTGTGGACTCCGCCTACCAGGAGGCTGAGTTCGGCGTTCTTGACCAAACTCCGCAGTGTGCGCCCGTGCGCTGTGGCGACAAGTTGCACCCCGCGTTCTGCGATCGAGGCGACCGCCGCCGCGTCCTCCTGGGTACTGATCTCGTCGATCACGATGAGGTCTGGCGAGTGATTCTGGACCGCCTCCAGCAACAGACGGTACTGGTCAGCCCGATTGGGGACCTGGATGCGGCGGGCGCTGCCGATGGCCGGATGCGGGATGTTGCCATCGCCGCCGATCTCGTTGCTGGTGTCCACGACGATTACCCGTCGGCGGAGGTCGACTGAGGCGAGGCGGGCCACGTCCCGCTGAAGCGTCGTTTTGCCGCTGCCTGGGGGCCCGAGGATGAGCAGGTTCTCCTGGCGCTCTAGCCACGGGCGGAGGGGATTGGCGGTCCCCGGGAGGTGGCGGCCAATTCGGATTGTGACACCGACGAGGTCTTGGTACCGGTTGCGAATTGCGCTGATGCGGTGCAGGGTGCCCTCGACCCCAACCCGATTGTCGGCACGGAACGCGCCCACCCGCTGGACGACGTACTCAAGATCCTCTACGCCCACCACATAGGACTGCACAAGGATATCGCGCGGCAGCCGAAACTGGACCGGGCGGCCCAGGTCCAGGACCACCTCGGTCAACCGATCGCGAAGCGGAGGATCGATGAGCCGGCGCACCGCATTCGGCAGATAGGTCATCAGGATGTCGAGCTCGCTGGTGACCGAGTGAGATGTACTCATGGAAGAGTCCTCCCGGATCGTCTGACCACTCCGCGACCACCCCCGCTCTCAAATACTACCTAGATTGCATGTAATACATAGCCTCTCAAAAATGCCGTATGCTACAGAGTAGTCGGACGTCTAGGTCACGGAGGGCACAGATGCCAACACGCCAGAGTCGAGCGGCGGGTGCACGGGCACTCGTCGCGCCCAAAGTCCCCTCGTTTCGTGAGGAGGAGTTGACCCCACTGGGGGGCGGACGGGTCGGTCGACCTCGCAATCTGCCTGAGCTTGTGCTGTTCGGGACCGGTCGGCTGATGCTCAACGTCGCTGCCGTGGGCTTGCTGAGTCCGAAGAAGCCCGTCCGCGCGATCCGGTTGTATCTGGCAGAGAAGGACTCCCATCGCTACCTGGTGATCCAGCCGGCGCCGGACTCGGCGGCGGATGCGATTCACATCTATCCCTCTGGGCGTCACTACAAGCGTCGCTGGCCCGCCGTCGTGCTGGCGTGGGCGAACGTGGCCTTGCGCAAAGTCGGCCTGGTCGAGCGCGCCCGATTTGTGGGGATCCATGACCATAAGCGCAACTGGCTCGTGTTCGATCTCAGTCGCCCCCGCGCGTTCCGAGATGAGGAGGGGCCGGACCCGATGCGGGAGGCGATCGATGTCTGGCTCCAGTCCGCTAAGCGCAAGCGCACGATCGACCTCCGTGAGGCGTTGAAGGAAATCCAAGACGCCTGGGTGCGTTCCGCCGCGACGCACCACCCCCCGCGCGGGCCGTTCCCCTTTGATCGCCCTACTCGGCTTGGGGCATACATTCGCAAATACGCCGCCCGCTACGCGCAGATGGGCGTGAAGTTGGCGGGGGCCGGGACCCGGCCGCCCATCGTGCTGGACTAACACTCCTTGGGGTCAGCGCGCACAGAATATGTCCCAAAAACTCGCGATAGGAAGATCCTGCGCAGGACAGGGTACAGCACCGTCGTCTCTTGGCCGTCACAACCCCAGCGAGTTGTAAGTGACACCTTGCCGGGAGTCCGCAGCACGCTGGAAGTACGGGTGGACAGGACTTCGGCAATCAGGGAAAACGAGTCAGTGAGCCGGGCGAGCGAATAACCGGTCCGAGGTGGAGTGGTGTCTGAGGCTCAGCCGGTCGTGCCGCCCTCCCCTGCCGGTCAACGGCAGGCTCTGCGGGAGGTCGGGGCGCTCTTTTTTCAGCTGGGCTGGATTGCCTTTGGCGGTCCCGCCGCGCACATCGCGCTCATGCGGCGGGAGGTCGTCATAAGACGGAAGTGGCTTACTGAACAGCAATTCCTCGATCTTCTA
>Ga0137416_10002042_pt1 | contig 10624 bp, 10 predicted proteins | sample CZODoug3_1_1_16f_FD_108282 | JGI IMG/M metagenome (GOLD analysis project Ga0137416, IMG submission 108282) | Vadose zone soil fungal communities from Angelo Coast Range Reserve, California, USA - CZODoug3_1_1_16fungal (Illumina Assembly) | ecosystem: Environmental > Terrestrial > Soil > Vadose...
GAAACCACGGCGTAGATTCCGATGGCCGCGAGGCCGAGCAGGAGCGGCCCGAGCACGACGAACATCCGTGCGGGAATGCGGCGAAGAAAGAGGTTTCGGTCGATGTGCTGGGAGAAGGTTCGCACGTCGTAAAGAGGGAGCATGGGATCGAGATCGCGCAGAATGGCGCGCGCTTCCGAGGTGAGCGCGGTTTCATTGCCGGTGCGCGTCCGCAGGTGAATCTCGCCCTGGTCCCATGGAAGATCGCGGTACGAGAAATAGACCGCGGGCTGCGCGGGCTCGCCGAATGCGTCGTAGACCGAATTGCGCGCCACGCCAATGATCGCGAAGCTTCCCGCGCGCGTCTGTATGCGGCGGCCGATGGCGTCCGCGCCATTCAGGTAACGGCGGACAAACTCCTCATTGACGATGGCCTGTGCGGGCGCGGCCCTATCCCCCATCTCAGCAAAGTCGTTTCCCGCAAGGAGCGGGATGGCCATCACCTTGAAGTATCCCGGGGTGACCGTGTTGGAGATGGCTCGATCCTGCCCCGCCTCCGTGCGCACGCGGCCTTGCACAGTGAAAGGCCGTGCCGGAATTCCATGCAAGTCCAGCGGAACATTCGTGGCGATGGCGGCGGCCTCGACGTCCGGCAAGGATCGCAGCCGTTCCAGCAGGCGCGCAGCAAATTCGCGCTCGGACGCCTCGTCGGGATTTCGTCCGCTTAGGTCGTAGGCGGCCAGCAAAACGCCCTCGGGCCGGAATCTCGGATCTGTTTGGCGTGCCGTGCGAAAATTCTCCAAGAAGAGGGCCGCCGCGATGAGGACGACCATCGCAAGTCCGACTTCCACCCCCATCAGGACTTTGCGCGCACGGCTGCGGGGCGGCGTGTTGGAACTGGAGCGAAGTCCGTCCTGTGGATCCAGCCGTGCCAGATGGACAGCCGGCGCCGCGCTGAAGATCAAACCGCACGCAACACCGAGCAATATCGCGAAGGCGAGGGTGAGTTCATCCACTCTGGTCTGAAAGCGGATCGGAAATGCGGCAATCATTGGCGCCACGCGCAATGCAGTGGTGCCCCAAACGGCCATGGCTGCTCCGAGGCTTGTTCCCAGGAGAGCGAGCAGCATATTTTCCGAGAGCACCAAGCTGACAATGCGCCAGCGTCCCGCGCCCAGCGCCACGCGGACGGCCATCTCGCGCTGCCGCGTGCTGCCACGAGCGAGCATGAGGTTTGCGGTGTTCCCGCAGACCGCCAACAGCAGGAGCAGCATAACACCTTGCAAGATGCCTAGCCCGCTGATCAGCAACGGCTGCGGACCGCGCGGCGCGTCCCAGAATGGAAGAATCTCACCACCGATTCCGGCACTGGCCTGAGGATAGTCACGCGCCAGTTGAGCCATCGCGGTCGTGAGTTCGGCCTGTGCTTCCTCGCGCGTCGCGCCAGGCTTTAACATTCCGATCAACGAAAATCCGCGGCTGCCGCGGTCTTCGAGGTCGCGTGCTCCGCCAAGCAACGCGGGCATCATCATGGCCGGGGCCCACAGTTCGAACTTCAAGGGGAGCATTGTTCCCTGGAATTCCCTGGGTGCCACGCCGATGACCGTAAGGTCGCGCTCGTTAACGCGCAGTTTTTGTCCCACTGCCCCTGGCGCGCCGCCAAACCGCGTTTGCCAGTAATCGTAGGAAATCACAATGACAGGCTCAGTTCCTGGCCGCTCTGCTTCTTCCGGTTGAATAAATCGTCCGATCGCGGGCTGCAGCCCCAGCGCGGAAAAATAATTGCCTGAGACGAGTTGTCCGTGCGTCCGCTCCGTCTGGCCCGGTTCTCCCACGTTGAACGGCACCATCTGAGATGCCACGATGTCCCGCAGTGCCGGCACTTGCGTCTGCAGGGCGCGATATTCCGGCCATGAAGCGCCTGGATACCCGCCCGTCTCCGTGCGAAGTTCGACCAGCAGAAAGTTCGATGCACCACGCACGCCGGGCAACGGATGTAACAGGATCATCTGAATCCAGGAAAGGATCGTCGTATTCACGCCAATTCCGATGGCCAGCGAAACGACGATCACGGCCGCTAGCCCCGGCATGCGGCGAATCGTTCGCCCCGCGTTTCGCAAATCCCCCAGCAGATTCTCGATAAATACCAGTCCGCGCTCGGCTCGATAGTCTTGTTTCATCGCCTCCACGCCGCCAAACTTGAGCATGGCCTGGCGCCGTGCCTCAACAGGAGATAAACCGGCCCGAAGATTTTCGGAGGTTTGAAGAGCGATGTGTTCCTCAATCTCTTCCCTCAGTCGTTCGTCGTCTCGGCGCCTCGTCACGAAGTGGCCCAGACGCGAGAAAAACCGCCTCAGAGATTTCATGACAAATCCTCCGGCTTCGCATCGAAGAACCGCGCGATGATCGCTGCCGTTTTTTCCCAGTCTTGCGTCTCGACCTGCAACTGCTTGCGTCCTTCGCGTGTCAACCGATAGAACCGCGCCCGGCGATTATTCTCTGAGGCGCCCCACTCGGAGGCGATCGCGCCTTCTTGCTCCAGCTTCAACAGCACGGGGTACAAAGTCCCCTGATTCACGGCCAGCAGATCTCCGCTGATCTGCTCGATGCGCCGCGCGATTCCATAGCCGTGCTGCGGTCCCAGGACATCGAGAGTTTTGAGGACCATCAACGCCAATGTGCCTTGCAGGACGTCCGTTTTTTGTTTCATAGCACGGGCCGTGTTGGTTTCCAACAGGAAGGATGCCACACTTCCTTTGGGAAAACAACAGGTAAGTCTTCGAGCATGCCGCTGTGTCCGGAGTATAATAGTGCCTGAGAGGGGGATCCATGGAAGAGCTGAAGATCCTCCAGAAGACAGAGCACCTGCACGAAGCCCGTTGGTGGGAGCTAGAACCTTCGGGGAAAGTCCACTGCTACCTCTGTCCGCGGCATTGCCACATCGGGCCCGGCCAAGCGGGATTCTGCTTCATCCGCATCAATCAAGACGGAAAGTTATATAGCCTCGGTTATGGTTCCCCCGCCGCGCTACAAGTGGATCCCATCGAAAAGAAGCCGCTGAATCATTTTCTGCCGGGGACGCGCGTCTTCAGCATGGGCACCGCGGGCTGCAACATGGGCTGCTTCTTCTGTCAAAACTGGGACATTTCGAAATCGCGGTCGGATCAAGTGCGCTCGCAGCATGTTCCGCCGGAAGACGTGCCGCTGCTGGCTTTGAAATATGGCTGCGAGTCCATCGCGTTTACGTACAACGAGCCGACCATCTGGGGCGAATACATTATCGACATCTGCAAAGAGGCCAGAAAATATGGCCTGAAAACGGTGATGGTCACGAACGGGTACATCACCTACGACGCGTTCCACGACATTTACGATCACATTGACGCGGCAAACGTCGACCTCAAGGCCTTCACCGAGAATTTCTATGGCAAGATCACGCTGACGCATCTTCAGCCGGTGCTCGAGACGCTGGCGTGGCTGAAAAACGAAACGTCAGTCTGGTTCGAGATCACCAACCTGATGATTCCCACGTTGAATGACGATCCGGCGGAAACGCGGAAGCTGGCCGAATGGATTTTGGCTCATCTGGGGCCGGACGTGCCTCTGCATTTCACCGCGTTCCACCCGGACTTCAAACTGCAGGACAAGCCGCGCACGCCGCCAGAGACGCTTGATCATGCGCGGCAAATCGCGCTGGAGGCGGGCCTGCACTACGTCTATGAAGGAAATATTTACAGTGATGGGGCGAACACGCATTGTCCGAAGTGCGATGAACTGCTCGTGCGCCGCTCCTGGCACGACGTGCTGGAGAATCGCATCGCGGCAGGCGGCTGCCCGAAGTGCGGACTCAAGATTCCGGGCGTTTGGGCAAACGATGCAAAAGGGAAGCGCTGGCTGAAGCAAGGTGTGACATCGGCGGCGAAGGCTTACCGCCATTTGAATCTGTGAGTTCCACGTCTCATCGCGGATGAAACGTGTAGAAACCCGGCCCGACGCGCATGGCGTGATGCCACGCAACCGGAAACGCCCACCAAACCAGAGTGCCCAGGATTCCTTGGCCAATGGCGAGTGGAATGATGTTGCGGTCGCGCGCAAACAGCCACGCCATGGCCACTCCACCAATGAAGGTGAGCGGAATCAGCACGGGATTAGGCCAATGAAGCGCGGCAAAGATTGTGCCTGAGAGAAGCGCGGCGCGCACCGGGCTGTCCGTTACTCCCAGGAGCCGGTTCGTCAGGTACGAATTCAGCCCCACCTGCTGAAGCAGACAAAACGCCGTGTACCCAAAAAAATGCCTGGGAACGAGGAGATGGTGGGCGGAACGATGCAGTGCGCCGAGCAGGATTCCCGTGAGGCAAAGTCCCGCGATGGAGGGAGCGTAAAAGACGGCGGACCTTTTTGTGGCGGACCACAGGTTGTCGGCCCGCCATCCCATTGTTTTCGGAGTATCCCGGTGGATCACAAGACTGGCGACCATCCAAACGGGGAAAACCAGCCACGCAAAGAAGTAGGAAGCCTGAAGTTGCCAGATGTACCATCCGACAAATGCGCTGAACGCGAGAGCCTCGAGACAATTCAAGAATCGAAGAGTACGGGATTCCATCGGATGGCTAATCCGGCCGACGCTCTTCGTCCGGATGGCTGCGATCGAGAAGCTGCAGTGCACTCTCAAAGAGTTGGCCGATCTCTTTTTCGGTGACCTCGTGCGGAGCGAGGAACTCGTCCAGGTCGAAGTCCGGGAACCCGCGATTGGTCACGCGCGCGGGCAGGAGCGCCCGCAAGCGGCGGGAATCAATGGATCCCATCCCGCGGATTTCTTCGAAGACCACCCGCTGCAGCGGATCTTCAAAGACACTGGGATCGAGCAACTTGCAGAGCTCAAGGCGTGTTCCGCTCTTGATCAGCACCGAGCAGAGAAAGCGCAGCGTGTCTCTCTCCAATCGAAATCCACCGTCCGTTTCTTGTCCATGCATAGGAAGGCTCTCAAGTACGCGTTTCCCGGGCCGATATCATCCCCGGGCGAGGGCGGCGGGGGAAAGGACTTGAATCGCCGGGCAAGTCCCGCGCATCAAAACTGCACAATCTGCAATCAATGAGATGATACTTGATTCGATGAGGTTGCGTTCGGGAGAAAAGGAATGGGGGAAAAACATCGGGTCGTCATTCTCGGCGGCGGATTCGGCGGGCTGGCAGCCGCGCAAAAACTGAACCGGGCTCCATTCGAAGTCACGCTGATTGACCGGCGAAATTTCCATCTGTTTCAACCACTGCTGTACCAGGTGGCTACCGGTTCATTGTCTCCAGGAGAAATTGCCGCCCCATTGCGCGGCGTGTTGAGCAGCCAGAAAAATACTCTAGTATTGCTGGGCGAGGCAGAGGACGTCGATCCGCAGGTAAAACGAGTCAGGTTGCGCGACGGCGCTTGCTTCGAATACGACTCCCTCATTGTTGCCACGGGAACGGAGACCTCTTACTACGGCAATGACTCCTGGCGCAAGTGGGCGCCGAGCCTGAAGACCGTTGAAGAGGCTACGGCGATCCGCCACAAGATTTTGTATGCATTCGAACGTGCCGAGCGGGCCGCCACGCCGGAAGAAGCGAGCGCGTGGCTTACGTTCATCATTGTTGGAGCGGGCGCCACGGGGCTCGAACTCTCCGGAGCGCTTGCGGAAATCGCTCGCGAGACGCTGCGCCACGATTTTCGAAAGATCGATCCGCAGAAGGCGCGGATCATTTTGATGGAAGGTGCGCCAAGAGTCCTGGGCCCGTTTCCCGAGGATTTGTCGGCCAAAGCGGAGAAATTAGTCACGGGTCTCGGCGTGGAAGTCATCAAAGGCGTCATGGTGACGGACATCGACGCGGGCGGCGTCACCTTCAAACGCGGAGATTCGAGCGAGACGCTAGCGGCGAAGACCGTGCTGTGGGCCGGGGGCGTCACGGCCGCTACGTTTGGCAGGAAACTTGCCGAGCACACCAAGTCGGAGTCGGACCGTAGCGGGCGGATCAAGGTGAATCGCGACCTGACCGTTCCTAACTTTCCGGATATTTTCATCATTGGCGATCTTGCTCACGCCGTCGATGAGAAGGGGGCGCCGCTGCCCGGAGTTGCGCAAGTGGCGATGCAGGGCGGAGTGTACGCCGCCAAAGCCATCCGTGCACGATTGGACGGGAAGAAAGAGCTGCCGCCATTCCATTATTTCAACAAGGGTGAGATGGCGGTGATTGGCCGCGCGGCAGCGGTGGCAAATGTTTTTGGCATTCACGTTTCCGGGCTCCTCGCCTGGCTGATGTGGCTCTTCATCCACCTGATTTATATCGTGGAGTTTCAGAGCCGCGTCATAGTTTTCATGCAGTGGGGATTCGAATACCTTACGTTCAGCCGCGGTGCACGCCTGATTACCGGCGAAGCCGCCACGGATTCAGTCGACCAGGCAGGCACGATGGGCAACAGGAGCGATTGCAATTAGGATCTCGCCGTCCAACCGCGGTCTCAGACCAAGCGAACAGACGCGCTGGCTCGTCCTTCGACGAAAGACAATCCGGCGTCTTAGCACGATAAAAAGGCGGGGGATCAGCGCCCTGTGATACGAATCAGCATTTCCTGACCGCTGTTTAGCGTGATCTTCTGGCGCCCGTGGAATGCCGTTGTGCCCAGCCCACCGGCGCCGCCGATCACGGAACCGATGCCCGCGCCCTTCCCGCCGCCGAAGATCCCACCCAGTAACGCGCCAGCTCCCGCGCCGATGATGGTGTGCTCGATGGTTTTGCGGCCGCGCCCGCCCGACTCGATTGCGCCTTCCACATCTACCTTCTCGCCCGAGGGTGCGTGATAAAGCTCGACAATTTCGGCATGAATCGGCGCGCGACGTCCGTCCGCCATAACCAGGCGATCGAACCGTGGCATCATGCTGGTATGGCCCTTGATTTTCCCGGACATGTCAAATTGCGTGATGTGACCGTACACTCTGGCGTTGCGGTAGTCGCCCTTGTCGACGACGGTCGCACTGAACGGGTCACCGACCTGGGAGTCGGTGCTGGTCAGCGTGTCATCGAGGCGAATCCGGAGCGCTACGTCATCTGGAACGCGGAAGCTCCGAGTTGACCCAAGCAACAGGAAGGACGTAATTATGACCAGTGCCACAAGCAAGCCCAAGCTCGCCGCAGAGCCTAGAAGCCCGAATCTCTCAAGACGATTACCCATAGACGCTTCTCCTTCTATGATCAGGATTTAGCGCGCCAGCCACAGCGCATATCGAATGGCCTGGAATATCTTCCACTGATGGTGCGCGTGCATAATGCGACACCAGTCGAGAATCGATAGACGTCTCATGGGCTGCACCCTGTCTGCATACCGCTTCCTAGTCCGGCGTCGCTGTCACGCTGACGCTTGTTTGCTGCTGCTTCCGACCACCTCGGATAAGAACCAGGTGCGGCGCTCCGTTTCGTCGATCCAGTTTTCGATCAAGCTCGCGGTTGCAACATCGTTGTACTTTTCGCAGACTTCGTGTGTGATGCGCAGGAATCGCGTCAATTCCCGGTTGTCGGCGTGTAAGTCAAAGAGCATTTCCTCGGGTGTCACAAAGTCTTGATCGTTGTCCTTAAGCCGCTGGTGTTTTGAGATATCCGCGATGGAGTGAAGAGTTCTTCCGCCGATCTTGCGCGATCGTTCAGCGATGTCGTCGGTCATGGCAAAGACCTGCTCCGCCTGCTCGTCGAGGAGCAGGTGATAGTCACGGAAGTGACGACCCGTCATGTGCCAGTGGAAATTCTTTGTCTTTAGGTAGAGCGCAAACACGTCTGCAAGCAGCCGGCGCAACTCATCGGAGATCTCTTCGATCGCCTCGCGTCCCAACTCAGCGGCCGGCTCGACAGGTGTTTTGTTTGTCGCAGTCCTGGATGTGTCTGTCATTTGAAGCTCCTTTCCTACGGATCGCTTTTCCATTCCCTGCCCGGACGGCTTGCTACAGATCGCCGAGTTGCAGCTCACGCGGCCGGTTTGCTGCCCGCTTGCGCAATACCCCTAAGCACCCGGGATTTCCGAAGCGCGGCCCGGGCGTGAAATAAACGACCTTTTGCGGCCGCCACTGAAATGCCCAGGCCTCGCGCTGTTTCCTTCGCCGAAAGCCCTTGTAATCGACCGAACTGGATGACGGCCTGAATCCCCGGACGAAGACTGCAAACCGCCAGGTCCAAAATCTTCTTTCGCTCACTCTCCACAAAGCTCTGTTCAGGATTCGGAGAACCGTCCGGAATTTGGTGGATTAACGAGACCTTATCGGCTTCTTCCATGGCATCCATCGAGACCTCGCGTACGTTGCGCTTCTTGCGGAGAATCATCAGGGCGGAGTTAATTACGATTCGAGTGAGCCACGTGGAGAACGACGACCGGCCTTCAAAAGATTTCAGATTGGTGCACGCCCTGAGCCAGCAGTCCTGCAGGGCATCCTCGGCGTCTTCCCTATTTCGAAGAACATTGAACGGCATCCGATAAAGCCTGACGGCGTGGACTTTGAATAAATGCTCCTGGGCTGTTGCGTCGCCGGCGATCGTTCGCTGAATGAGGCTCAAGTCGGCCGAGGTCGGGATTGGATCGAAGTGCGGGACAGAATTTGAGGGGCTTGCGGCCAAAGAGTCGCGCGTGCGCCTTCTGGTTGCCCGGAGGGCCACGCGCGGGTGGCGTGCGCCGACTGTTGGCCGGAGATCTGAGGTGGAACTTTGCGATATACCCATCATCAATGCCCTCGAGAAACCCTCTCCTCTACTCGCCTGCAATCCCCGGGCCGACTCACTAGGAACCGTAAGGGAGCTCGCAAAATGCTGAGTAGAAAGACTTTGCAGACCGGAGGCGGGCTCATGAAATTCGCTATGCAGACGGCGTGGTGACAGCGGGATAACAGTTTCTAACCGATTGACAGTCACGGATTTAAATCATGGTCCGCTGCTGGCAGCCTTGGAGGCCAAGGATCCCAGTGACGCCCAAGAGTCCTTTCGTAAATTCGCGGGAAAGGTGCTGTCCTCGATAGGGCGAGGCTCTAGATGGCAAGAAGATGGAGAAGTGTGTTTGGGTAAGACCTAAAGAGTTCACCGCGAGGGCTCTGGTCGATGTGGCGGGAGCGAACCGATTTGCCGCCCGGAATTATTACTGCACCGCTAACCAAACACAAAAGGCGGAGACACCAATGATAGCTACTCCCATCAAAAAGCCGTGCAACCAGCCGCGGTTGTAGCCGCGGCCATAAGCCCGTTGTTGCAGATTGCCCATGTCCCCAGGACAGATAAAGATCCGCCGCTCGATAAAACCCTCACCGGACACGATGATTTCCTCGGTCGTAGTCATAGCCCTTAGCTCCCATCCACGTTCTTGAAACCGTATGGTCGCCGCGAGATCATCCGGGAATACCCATGTTTTTCCCGGTGACGAACTACTCGATTCGAATCCTCAAGGTGGACAACACAAGCGCACTCTGGATGCTAATCGGAGCCAAGCCCGCGTGACTGGATCGAACGCGAGCAGCCCCTCTTCGGCCAGCGCCGTGAGGAACTGGATCACGAAGAATGGATTGCCGCCGGTCTTCTCGTGCACCAGTTGCGCCAAAGGAAGGGCAGAATCCCCTTCGCAGTGCAGCGCATCGGGGACGAGTCGGCCGAGGTCGACGAGCCTCAGAGGCGACAGCACGATGTCCTGCATTTTCGCTCCGGCTTTGCGGATCGCCTCCAGCGTCCGCATGAGCGGGTGAGACGAACTGACTTCGTTATCGCGGTAAGCCCCAACCAGCATCAGGTGCCGCACATCCGGATCGGTAATCAGGTGCTCCAGGAGTTCAAGAGTTCTATCGCTGGTCTATTTCGGCATCACCACGACTTCGTCCTTTGGCAGGGCGTCGAGCGTGGCCTTATCAATACCCAGGTGGGCCATCACGAGCTCCGGTGGCGTGTGAGTGAGCCACTCCGAAAGCGACAAGTCCTGATAGAAGCTGCTTTTGAACATCTCCAGGAAGATCAAATCTGTATCCCCGGTATTCTCGATGTAATGCAACAGGGTTTTTTCCACGTACCCGACGTCTCCCATCTGAAAGTCCATGGTGCGAGCCTTGTTCCCGGTCGCTACCACGGTCATTCTTCCCTTGCCCGCGATGTAATACTGCCACTCGTCGGCGTTGGGGTGCCAGTGCAGTTCCCGCATCCCTCCCGGGTGAACCGTGACCAGTGCCATCGCAACGTTATTTGAGGCCTTGAACGTGCTCGAATCAACGATACGTACCTCTCCGCCTTTCGTGCTCTTCGTCGGCGGCATTTCCATGGTACGAAAAGCGAAATCGGTCGGCGACTTCCCAAGCGCTCCCGCGGCTGCTTTCTGGTCCGCTTCCAGTGCTCCGGGAACAGCCGTCTGGAAAATGAATAGCTCTTGCTTGGGGAGGTTTTTTAAGGCCGCTTCGGCAACCCCGAAGTTCTTTGACAGGACCTCGGGCGGCAGGTGCGAAATCGAGTCGCTCAGCAGAACCGTCTCTGACTCCGAAAAATTTCCATCGTCGAATACCAGCATGAATTCCGTACCGTCCGGTTCGAGGCCTTGAATCGAATGTGGAATCCCGCTGGGGAAATACCACAGATCGTTTTTCTTCACATCGGCAACAAAGCTCTTGCC
>Ga0137416_10002043_pt1 | contig 10621 bp, 10 predicted proteins | sample CZODoug3_1_1_16f_FD_108282 | JGI IMG/M metagenome (GOLD analysis project Ga0137416, IMG submission 108282) | Vadose zone soil fungal communities from Angelo Coast Range Reserve, California, USA - CZODoug3_1_1_16fungal (Illumina Assembly) | ecosystem: Environmental > Terrestrial > Soil > Vadose...
CACGATTTAGACTGACAGGAAATGAGCGGGAGTGGGCTGGACGAGACGGCCCTCGCCGGGCTGCATTTCGTGAGGACGAGTGTCGTAGTCGCTGAGCGTTAACCCCAACATGATGGCAAGCCAGAAAATGGAACAGACAATGACAAGCTGGGTGCGCTTAGGGCTGTAACGGGCGTGCATGAAGTAGAGGATGACGAGGGTGGCTTTGATCGTGGCGATGGCCAGCGCGATGACAATGTTGTATTGACGAAAATTTTGAAACGCTGCCCAAACCGTGATGCCCGTACCGAGCATCAAGGATGCGAAGATAAAGATATAAATTTTAGGCGAAACAATGTGCTCGGACATGCGCGACTCTCCCTACTCTCCTACCGGTGCCTGTCAATCAAATATAGCAACGGGAACAGATAAATCCACACAATATCGACGAAGTGCCAGTACAGACCCACGATCTCCACGGGCGTGTTGTACTGCGGCGTGAAGCGGCCGGCAAAGGAACCTTTGATGAGCCAGAGGAGCAGGCCTGCGCCTACGATCATGTGCAAGGCGTGGAGGCCGGTCATGCCGAAATAGAGAGAAAAATAAAGCTGGCCGTGTGCGTTGATATCCGGATCGTGCGCGAAAGCTTCTTCCACTTCCTTTTTTTCCAAAGCCAGTTCTTTCGGATCATCGCCGGGCATGGGATGCGTCGGATGGTACTTCATGTCAAAGTTGCGGCCGGGAACGAGATGGTGGTCGAACTTCTGCTTGTATTCGACGGCTTTGACGCCAAGAAAGACGGTGCCGAGACCCAGCGTGGCAATCAGGAAAACACTGACCAATTTCTTTTTGCCGACTTGCGCCGACCAGACGGCCATAGCCATGGTCAAGCTGCTCATGATCAGCACAACGGTGTTGCCGGCGCCCAACTTGATGTCAAGAGTGTTGCTGCCGATGCCGAAAGCCGTGCTGTAGGCGCTGCGATTGATGGTGTAAGTGAGGAACATGCCGCCGAAGAACAGGACTTCGGTGACCAGAAAAATCCACATGCCGAGCGAAGCGGTTTCCTTCTGCTGCTCGAGCGTTTGAAATTGTCCGTATAGATCGCCGGTGCGGTGCACGCGGTACTCCTCTTTGCCATCCAGGGATGGCGTCTAATTCCTTGCGACGCGGGCGGGGCAAGCCCCGTCACTACAAATCAACTGACTATCGCTCAGGGACGGGGAATACCCGCCCGTACAAATAGAACAGGCTAGTCGTCTCCATGGGCCGGCGCGGGCAATGGCGATCCCGCTGCCAAGCCAAGATCCGGCCGGTTCTGAAAATCGTATGGCTCCCAGGTCACTTCCGGAGTGACATGGAAATTTTCCGTCGGTGGCGGCGAATCCGTTTTCCACTCGAGGCCAGTGGCCGGCCAGGGATTCTGCCCGGCAACCTTGCCGTAGCGCATGGACCAGGTGAGATAAGCCATCGGGAGCAAATAGCCCAGCGCGAGAATTGACGCGCCAGCCGTCGACAACACGTTCAGGACCTGGAATTCCGGCGGATAGGTGTGATAGCGGCGCGGCATGCCGAGGTATCCAAGAATGAATTGCGGAAAGAACGTCAGGTTGAATCCCACGAACAACGTGACGGCGGCAATCCGCGAAAGAGCTTCCGGGTACAGGCGGCCGGTGATCTTCGGCCACCAGAAGTGCAATCCACCGACGTAACCCATGACGGCGCCGCCGACCATGATGTAGTGGAAATGGGCGACGACGAAGTAGGTGTCGTGAATGTGAATGTCCAGGCCAAGGCAGGCGAGGAAGAGCCCGGTGAGGCCGCCGATGACGAAAAGGCCGATGAAACCGAGGGCGTAAAGCATCGGCGTATCCCAGGAGATGGAGCCTTTATAAAGCGTGGAGGTCCAATTAAAGACCTTGACCGCCGAGGGAATCGCGACCAGGTAGCTGAGGAAGGAAAAGGTGAGCGCGGCGTAGGTGGATTCGCCAGTAACGAACATGTGGTGCGCCCAAACCAGGAAGCCGATGACGGCGATGGCGATACTGGAGCCAGCAATAAAGGAGTAACCGAAGATAGGTTTGCGCGTGTAGGTCGGAATGATCTCGCTGATCACGCCCATGGCCGGAAGAACCATGATGTACACGGCCGGGTGCGAATAGAACCAGAAGAGATGCTGAAAGAGGATGGGATCGCCGCCGAGAGCAGGATTGAAGAAGCCGAGATGAAACATGCGCTCAAGGCCGACGAGCAAGAGCGTGATGGCGATAACGGGCGTGCCGAGAATCATGATCAGGCTGGTGGCGTAGTGCGCCCAGGCGAACAGCGGAAGCCGGAACCAGGTCATGCCGGGGGCGCGCATGGTGTGGATGGTAACGATGAAGTTGAGGCCGGTCAGAATCGAGGAGAAGCCGTTGATAAAGATGCCGATGACCGCAGACGTGACGGCAGAATTCGAATAGATGCTGCTGAGCGGCGTGTAGAACGTCCAGCCGGTATCCAGCCCGCCGGTGGCGAAGGAATACAGAACGAAGCAGCCGCCGATCATGTAGATATACCAGCTGAGAAGATTGATCTTCGGGAAGGCCAGATCCTTCGCGCCGATCATCAAGGGGATCAGGAAATTGCCGAGGACGGCGGGAATCGAGGGAATCAGGAAAAAAAAGATCATGGCCACGCCGTGCATGGTGAAGAGCTTGTTGTAGGTTTCCGGCGTGACCAGCGCGCCGGTAGGCGTCAGCAAGTGGATGCGAATTAAAGTGGCGAAAATGCCGCCGATGAAAAAGAAGAAGGTCACCGAACCGAGCCACAGCAGAGCGATGCGTTTGTGATCGGTGGTCAGCAGCCACGAACGGATGCCGTAGGAGGCGTTGAGATAATCCTCATGCGGCATGTTGTGGCCCGGCAACGGATTCAGCGTGTCGCTCATAACTTATTTCTTCCCCGTGGACGGCGCAATGCCGGAGCCCTTGGCGGGAACCGGCAACGATTGCAAAGACTTGATGTACGCGGTAAGAGCGAAAATCTGCTCCTCGGTGAGCTGACCCTGGAACGAAGGCATCACTGGCTGGTAGCCGGCTACAACTTTCGCGTTGGGCTGGAGAATCGATTCGCGGATATAGGCTTCGTCTGCAGTGACCGTCGTGCCATCGGCCAAAAGCACTTGCGCGCCATAAAGGCCGTTGAGCGAAGGAGCGCGGCCCGTGCCGTCGGGGACGTGACACGTGGCGCAGGCTCTATCGGCAAGGAGCTTTTCGCCGGCAACGACGGGATTGACGCTTCCGCCGGACGAGCCGGAAAGCCATGCGGCGTAGTCTGACGGCTCCATGACGGTAACCCAACCACCCATCACCGCATGGTTGGTGCCGCAGTACTGCGAACAGAAGAAGTGGTAACGGCCGGGCTTCGTGGGACGGAACCACATGGTGTTGTAATGGCCGGGAACGACGTCCATTTTCACGCGGAACGCCGGAACGAAAAAGTCATGGATCACGTCTTCGCTAGCCAGGATCAGGCGAACGTTACGGCCCACGGGAACGTGTAATTCATTAATCTCTTTCAGCCCGTTGGGCTGCTGCGCCTTCCACATCCACTGTTTGCCGATCACGTAGACGTCCAGAGTGTCCTTCGGGGCATGCCGATAATCAACGTAGACGACCGCGCCCCAGCTGAACATGGCCATCGCCAGAATCAGCGGAATGATCATCCAGGCGGCTTCGAGGCGCGAATCGCCTTCGATGGGAACACCGACGTCAGCCGGCTTTTTGCGATGGAATTTGAAAAAGAAAATGACGATCGCCGCAGTGATCGCCACCGCAAAGAAAAGGCAGATGGTGGTGATGAAGAGCATCAGCGCGTCCACTTGAGGCGCGAAATTGGAGGCTTGCTCCGGATAGATTGGCAATTGCGACTGCACGGTTTAGTGAGCTCCTCGTTCCAGGCTACCGGCAAGCGTCTGGCGCAAATTCCTGGCTGCTGCCGACGTTTCACGACGGCGTGATATCCAAATTCCACCGACGATGCAGAGAATCGTCAGGACCCCGCCGAGACGGATAATCTTGAGAATCGAGGCGCTGTATCTGGCGGCGGAGGGGTCATAGTGATAACAAAAAAGCAAAACATGGTCGATGGGCGTGCCGATCTTTCCCGCGGAGGCATCCACGAGCCCGAGGCGCATGTCGCGGCCGGGATATTCTATGCCGTAGAAGTAGCGCGAGATGCGGCCGTCCGGCGTGAGAATCATCACGCCGCTGGCGTGCGCGAAGAGATTGTTCTTTGCGTCGAAGGAGAAACGGAAATTCGCGGCTTTGGTCGCGGCTTCGACGGATTCCTTCGAGCCGGTGAGAAAATGCCAACCGGAATTCGTTTCCGGGCGGCGGAAATGAGCCAGCGCCTTCTTTTTCTTTTCCGCGGCCATCTCCGGTGTCTCGCGGAAATCAAAGCTGACGAAAACAACTTCGTAGTCACGCCCAGGATTGAAGGTGAGCATGCGAAGCGAGCCGACGACGCCCTGCTCGACTTGATCACAAAGCATGGGACAGCCGTAGTAGACGAAGGCGAGGACGACAGGCTTTTGTTGTCCAAAAAAGTCGCGGAGCTGAACGCTGCGGCCGGTTTCGTCGCGGAACGGGAGATCCAGCGGCATTGGCCCGTCGAGCGGCGGCTCGAATCCCACGTTTTGCAGGGCGGGAGGCATGGTCGCAGCCGTTGGGCCGGCGTTGCTGGGGACGGTCTGCGCGCACAAGGTGAACGCTGCGAGCAAGAGCGCTGCAGTCCCAACGATATGGCGAACTCTATTCATTTCGTTATTTCTTTTTCTTCACTGGCGGCGCAGGAGCTGCGGCTAAACCCTTTTCGGCGATAATCTTCATCGCGTCCTTGACGGGAATTTGCGCCACACCGCTGGATTTGTCGATCCATTCCAACTTCTCATTGGCTTCCGAGTCTTCCTGAATCTTTCTGCGCAAGTCGGCCTGCGGGTCGCTCTCATGGCCGGGAACACCTTGCAGTCGCGGCTCCGGGGGCAGCTCTCGAAAATCCTTGCCCAAAGCCTCGCGAGAGGGCGGCGGAGGCGTATCGGTGGAAGCCGCATAATTCAGGGTGAAGCGGAGAATGTAGATGCAAATCAGCAACGCGGCCACGACGGCAAGGCCCAAGGCAAAAAGATACCCATAAATGGTTCGCGCGTTGACGTCGCGTTCTTCGAACGAGACGTCCGTGTGGCGCGGCACCTGGCCCGTGTTCTGAGACTCAGTGCTCATGATGCTCGATGGCCTCCGCCAGTTTCGGGTCGCCCAGTGGGAGAAGCGGGCACTGCTTCAAATTGAACGCGAAGAAGCCCAGCCACAATCCGCCGAGGGCGACGGGCAAAACAATGTCCAGCCAAGTGGGCACGGCGCGAGAAGTGAACTCCGGGCGCGTCATCCAGAAAAGGTCCACAAGACGCATGAAGATGAGCCACATGGCGATCTTCGGAAGCACTTTCGCGTTACGTTTCACATCCTGAGAGAGAAGCAGGAAAAATGGCACGAAGAAATGGAACACCAGCACGACAACGGCGACAACGCCCCAGCCGCCATACAGCCGCGTTAGATAAAAACTGATTTCTTCCGGCTGGTTCCCCGACCAGATGATCAGGAGCTGCGAGAAATCGAAGTAGGCCCAGAGCATCACAAAGGCAAGGAGCAATTTTCCGAGGTCGTGGAGATGGCGCTTTTGGAGGATGCTCGCGAAGGGTTCGGTGCGTGCGAGCAGCACGACGACGGCGATCATGAAGGCCATCGAGGAGATCAACTGTCCCGCGACGAAAAGGAACCCGTAGATGGTGGAGGCCCAGTGGGGCGAAAGGGACATAACCCAGTCGATGGCCGCGAAGCTCATCACGAAAACGTAAAGAATGATGCCCGGACCGGCCAGCATTTTGAAGCGAAGGCGCAAAGCGCGGTCTTCCGGCTTGGCGTCCTGCTGCTTCGACAAAACGTTGAAGATGAACATCAGCAGCAGCCAAACTGCAAAATAAATGACCGCGCGAATGTAAAAACCGTTTAGCGTGAGGTAGCTCTTCTGAAACGCGGAGAGAGCGCCTTCGCCAGTCGGCGGCGCGTTGAGCCAGCCTTTCTCTTTATCGTGGCCCGAATAGAGATAGTGCATGCCGAAAACCGCGATGGGCAGGAAAGCGACGACCATGAGTGGCAGCGTGCGTGTGGCCGATTCCAGCGGGCGGCGGATGATGATGCCCCAGTGACCGGCGACGAGATGCTGCAGCATAACCAGTCCAAGTGAACCGACAGTCAAGCCGAGAAACAGCAAAAAGCTCATCAAGTAGGATTGATAGAAATCCCCTGGGCTGCGCACGGCGCCGAGAATGGAAATCAGCAGGGCGACGCCACCAATCGATAGCGCCCATTGTTGAAGTCGGCCGACGCTTTCCGGCGCGTGATATTCCTGCGCAGCCATTAGAAGCTGCCTCCTGTCGAATCCTTTGTGCCACTTTGTTTCTCACCGCCCTGTTTCTCGCCGGAAGAACCGCCCTGATTCAGCTTATCGCGAAGCTCCGCGGGCAGGTCGGCGGCCTTGGCGTTGCGGCTGAGCTGCAGCGCGCGGATGTACGCGATGATGGCCCAGCGGTCGCGCGGAGGAATCTGCGCCGAGTAACCCAGCATTTGGCCGAAACCATTGGTGGTAACGTCGTAGATATAACCGCTGGGCGCCTGGCGAAGGCGGTCTTGATGATAGCTGGGCGGACGCTTCATGCCGCGCAAGGCCACCATGCCGTTTCCGTCGCCCTGCAAACCGTGGCAGGGAGAACAGAAAATCTTGTAACGCTCTTCACCGCGCTCAACCAGCGCAAGGTTTACAGGCAACGGGAAATTATTCGAATCCTTCGGCACAAAGAGCTCGTCGTTGGCCAGCGAGCCGCGGGCCACGGTATTCTCGACAAGCGGGCGCTCGGAGCGGCCGTCCTCAAAAAACGGCGAGGGGGAAAGCGCTTTGTTCTTTGGCTGGTTGGCCATGTCCTGCCGGAGATACTCGCATCCGGCGCCGAAAATCAGGCAAGCGGCGGCGCAAACAGCGACTAGGCAGCGCGAGGTGTTAATCATCTGACACCTCGGTGATATGGTGCGCGTGAACATCCTGGAGAATACGCGCGACTTCTTCGAGATGAAACTTCGGATCCCTGGCTTCGATGCAAACAAAGAAACGGTCCGACGACGCGTGCGTGAAGCGATGCACGTTGAAGACCGGATGGTGCGGCTGGGGCAGCTTGTTCAGAGCAAGCATGCCGAAAACGGCGGCGAGCGATGCGCCGAGAATGGTCAGCTCAAAGGTGACCGGAATGAAAGCCGGCCAGCTATTGAGCGGGCGGCCGCCGATGTTCTGGGGATAGGTGATTGCCGCGACCCAGTACTGGAAGAAAAAACCGCCAACACCGCCAGCCAGGCCACCAAGCAGGCAAATCAAAGGGACCATGTTGCGCTTCAGGCCCAGCGCCTCCGAAAGACCTTCCACAGGAAACGGCGAATAGGCGTTGACGCTGCGGTAGCCTGCCTCGCGGATTTTCTCCACCGCATGAATGAGCTCCTGGGGGTCACCGAACTCACCCATCACGCCGTAGATATGAGAGCGCTGAAGATGCATTATTTCTCATCCTCGGAAGTTTCCGCGACGAGTTCGCGCATTTCCGCGATGGAAATCGCGGGGAGAACGCGCACGAACAGGAAGATAAGAGTGACGAACATACCCATGGTGCCGATGAAGGTGGCCCAATCCCAGAACGTGGGGCTGTAACGGCCCCAGGCGGAAGGCACAAAGTCACGCGTCAGGCTGATCACCACGATGACGAAGCGCTCCAGCCACATGCCGATATTCACAACGATGGACATGAGGAAGAGTACCGCGACGTTGTGGCGCAACTTGTAGGACCACAGCAGTTGCGGCGTCAGGATGTTGCAAAGAATCAGCGCGTAATAAAACGGAGCATACGGTCCGTGGAGGCGCTGCTGGACCAGGAAAACGTCAAACTTGTTTCCGCTATAAAGCGACAGAAAGAATTCAAAAAAATAGCCGTAGGCAACGATGAGCCCGGTGGCCAGCATGACCTTGGCCATGTTGTCCAGGTGACGCATGGTGATGAAGTCTTCCAGGGCATAAGCTTTGCGCAATGGAATCGCGATGGTCAGAACCATGGCAAAACCCGAATAGATGGCGCCGGCCACAAAATACGGCGGAAAGATCGTGGTGTGCCAGCCGGGAACAATGGAAACTGAAAAGTCGAAGCTGATCACCGAATGAACGCTGAGCACGAGCGGCGTTGCCAGCCCCGCAAGCAAGAGGTAGGCCGACTGATAGCGATGCCAGTGACGCGCGGAACCGCGCCAGCCCATGGCGAGCATTCCGTAAATGATCTTCATGGGCTTCTGGACGGAGCGATCGCGGAGCGTCGCCAAGTCCGGGATGAGACCCACGAACCAGAACATCAACGAAACCGTGCCGTAGGTCGAAACCGCAAACACGTCCCAGATCAGCGGGCTGCGGAATTGCGGCCAGAGCCCCATGGTGCTGGGGTACGGCATCATGTAAAAGGCCATCCACGGGCGGCCGGTGTGGATCAACGGGAAAATGCCCGCGCAGGCTACCGCGAAAAGCGTCATCGCTTCGGCGAAGCGGTTGATGGAGGTGCGCCACTTTTGATTTAACAGAAATAAGATCGCGGAGATCAGCGTGCCGGCGTGGCCGATACCGATCCACCAGACGAAATTAACGATCGCAAATCCCCAACCGATGGGAACGTTGATGCCCCAGATGCCGGTGCCTTTGATGATCAGCCAACCGATGGCGACCGTCATCATGCCCAACAGGCTGAAGGCAATCAGAAATCCTATGTACCAGCCGAGAGACGTTGGACGCGTAAGAACGATCGAGCTGATTTTGTCTGTGACGGACCCGTAGGTGTACCCCGGACCGATCACCGGGGTCAGGCGGCGGATTTCAGGAGAATCGAAAGGTGGTTGCCCGGCGCTCATGCCGACTCCAATTCCGGGTTCGGATTGCGCACGGCGGCCAGATAGGTGGTGCGGGGCCGCGCATTCAGTTCGCCGAGGAGCGAATAATTCCGCTGCTGCGCTTTCAACTTCGCGACGCGGCTGTCCTTGTCATTGGCGTTGCCGAAGACGATGGCCTCGGTCGGGCAAGCTTGTTCGCACGCCGTGACGATCGCGCCATCGTGGATCGGAGAGTTCGATTTTTCCGCTTCTATGCGCGCGTTGTTGATGCGCTGCACGCAATAGGTGCACTTTTCCATCACGCCGCGGCTGCGCACGGTGACTTCCGGATTGCGCAACAGCTTGAGTTGCGGAGTTTCCCAATCCTGGAAGCGCAGAAAATTGAAGCGGCGCACTTTGTAAGGACAGTTGTTGGAGCAGTAGCGCGTCCCGACGCACCGGTTGTAGGTCATGTCGTTAAGGCCTTCGGCGCTGTGCACCGTGGCGCCGACGGGACACACCTGCTCGCAGGGGGCGTTCTCGCACTGCTGGCACGGCACCGGCTGGAAAAATGTTTGCGGATTAAAAAGCGAATCATCGTAGCTGGACGGGTCGTTTGTCGCGGACTTGGCCTTCTCGTAATAACGGTCGATGCGGATCCAGTGCATTTCGCGGCCGCGCATCACCTGATCCTTGCCGACCACGGGAATGTTGTTCTCTGACTGGCAGGCGACGACGCAAGCGTTGCAGCCGTTGCATTTGTTCAAATCAATGGCCATCGCCCATTTGTCGCGGTCGTAGGGATATTCGGCTTCGCCCTTGTAGAGCGAGAGTTCCTTCGGCGGCAGTTGCGCGAGCTCGTTGGCGAAATTCGGATTCTTGTGATACTCGGCGAGCGTGCCGGTCGCCAGAATCTGCCGGCCTTCCATGCTGAAGTGATACTGCGTGCAGGCGAGCGGATAATCGTCGCCGGTTTTCTTGACGGCGCTGGTGGGCGCGGAGGCCGTCCAAAGCGCATCGGACGTGCGAACGGCGTAGGCGTTGAAGCCTTTGTTCGTTCCAGTATAGCCGGCCTTTTTGCGCCCGTATCCTAGGGGGAGGACGATCACACCATCGGCTTGACCAGGCAACCGCCATGCGGCGGCGGTAACTTTGCTGCTGGAAAGCGAGATGTCGATGACGTTCGAATAAACTTTGCCGTGCTCGCCGCCGCGCCACGCAACATTGTGGGCCAATTGCAGATTCTCCGCAGTCTTAGGGCTGATCAGCGCGGCATTGTCCCAGGTGAGCTTAGTGACCGGCTTGGGCAATTCCTGCAGCCAACCGTTATTGGCGAAGCGTCCGTCGTACACGCACGGATCCGGACGGAAGATGAATTCGATGTCGGTTGCAGGCGTGGTTTTCGGAGGAGGGAGGCTGGCGGCGCTAAACTTCAAGGCAAGGTTGGCCGGCACGAACGCCGAACCGGCTACGAGGCCATCGTTCAATGTTTTCCGCCAGAACTTTTCGAAATCGGTGGAAGGATTCGCAGCTTTGAGCCGGTCACGCAGCGCATCGTAATCCGAGAGTCCGGGTTTATCGCCAAAAGCGGCTAGGACTTCGCGCCCGGAGTGCGTGTGATAGAGCGGAGCGATCAGCGGCTGAATCACACTGAGTGTGCC
>Ga0137416_10002044_pt1 | contig 10620 bp, 7 predicted proteins | sample CZODoug3_1_1_16f_FD_108282 | JGI IMG/M metagenome (GOLD analysis project Ga0137416, IMG submission 108282) | Vadose zone soil fungal communities from Angelo Coast Range Reserve, California, USA - CZODoug3_1_1_16fungal (Illumina Assembly) | ecosystem: Environmental > Terrestrial > Soil > Vadose...
GCCCCGCAACCGTGCACATGGCGCGGAAGGTCAGAACAGAACTCGCTTGATCAAGTGGGCTGAGAAGCAAGAAAAATTCCAGCCGAAGGAGATGTGTTTTTTCTTGACTTCTACCTTTATAGAACTAATCGGGCACTTGCAACGCTTACCTCGAATTTGTAATTCGCCTATCCGAATCCTACCGGCGCGCGCAACAATCACCGCAAGGAGCTGGGTTGTTTGTGTTAGATTACGAGACTGCACTCGGCGACCATCATGAAGGGATCATCTTTACAGTGGGTTTTGCTTGGTGTTTCTCTTTGGCCGCTCGTTGGATTTCCCCAAGATTCGAGACCCGTCGAGGTTCTCGAGGCGGAGACTGCGGCACACCGTATTGGCGACCGCGGTCCGATCTATACGAACTTCGGCCACGAGCCTTTCGCGGCTGCATTTGAGGTCGTGGTCGGACCTGACGGTAAGGTGATGAGCGCGCAGACGTCTAACGGATTTATTTCCGATCTGACACCACTGTGCAAGACATGGCGGTACAAGCCATTTGAGCGAAACGGGCAGCCGGTAGCAGCCCGAGTACGCGAATCTGTCACCATTCTGCCGATCCGCGAGCTTACTGAGGTACATGTCCCTTTTCCCGAAATTCACGATTGGAATTCGTTGCGAATCACGCTTATCCGCAGCGGCTGCTACGGGATGTGTTCCACCTATGAGCTCGAAATTCATGGTGACGGAACGGTATTGTACGACGGACAAGCTTACGTCGGGGCCACGGGGAAGCAAAAGGCGCAGATCTCGCACGCGTCTTTGGTCAAGCTCGTGGATGCCTTCCGTAGAGTGGATTATTTCTCTCTGGCCGCCGGCTATGCGTCTGGGGTGACCGACATGCCGACGTATGTCACATCTATCTCCTTTGATGGAATGTCCAAATCTGTGTTGGATTATGTGGGCAGAGAGGCGGGCATGCCACGCGGTGTCTCCGACGTGGAACTTGCAATTGACCGGTTATCAGGAGCGTCCAACTGGATCAAACGCAAGTAAGCGATCGGTTGTCTCCTGACTAAGACTACATCGACTCTGACCTCTGGTCGCCAGCTGACCTTCCTCGTAGCACGAAAGTTCGTGTCAAGTCCCGGTAAACGCCGTTACCGTAGAAGTGGTTCGTGAACCTCCAGACCCTAAGAGATTCCGATGAAGTCGAACAAAGCCCCGCCCGAAAGATGCCTCCAGCCGGACTACGAGTTTCGGGTCTAGCATATTCGCGATGTTACGTCGGCTTGCCATCCGTGCCGCTAAAGTTTCTACTTTTGAGCCGACGTTTCCGTAAAAGTGTGGGTGAATTGTCCACCATCGAATGTTTCAAATGACTTTCGAAAAACGAGGGAACGATCAGGGAACATTAACCGTTCCGCGCCGCTCCATAGACTCACTTTGTGCTCCTTGTAGTTCCTCGTAAGTCCTTGAAATTCCATGAGTGGTTACATTCGACTCCCACACGCTTCCGCCAAAGTCTTGTTAATTCTGAAACACTTTGCCTTGTGCGAGAGAACATAAGGGAGCGTCACGCGCACGTTGTTCTGCGACTGCGTTAACCCGGGATTTATCTTTGGGGATGTAACATATTCCACGTCTGGGAACGTCTAACCCATGGCGCGAAGTATGGGTGTGCGTGGTCCAGCCTGATTTCGAGGAACCAAATCTTAGGATGCTGCGGCCAGCCTGGTAGGTGGGGACTTCGAGATGAATATCTGCAAGCGGTTCGTTTGCCGAAAAATCTGGCGCGTAGCAGCAGCTTGCCTGAGTTTGGTTGGCATTCACTCGACGCCTGCTCGACCGATGCAAGCTCAAGCTGCGACTCAGCAATCCGCGCAAACTCCTGCAGCGGCACGGCCCGTCGGAACCATTAAATCGATTTCTGGGAACATAATTGTGCTGTCGACGGACGCAGGAAGCGACGTTAGTGTTCAAGTCCAGGACGCTACGAAACTCGTGCGAATCGCGCCTGGGCAAACGGATCTGAAAGACGCCACGCCTATCCAGCTGGCGGATATCCAACCTGGCGACCGCATTCTTGTGCGCGGCAAACTTGCCAATGACGGAACATTCGTCGTTGCCGCGTCGATCATCGCCATGAAGAAGGCGGACATCTCTGAAAAGCAATCCCGCGAACGCGAAGAGTGGCAAAAACACGGCCTCGGAGGGCTGGTAAACAGCGTCGATGCTGCCAGCGGCACGATTAGCATTGCGTTGCCTTCCCAGGGCGAAAAAAAGAGCGTTGCCGTGCACGTCTCGAAAGACACCATGTTGCGCCGGTATTCATTGGTTTCCGTGAAATTCGATGACGCAAAGCCTGCTCCACTTGATCAAGTCAAGCCGGGTGACCAGCTTCGCGCCCGCGGCACGCGCAGCCCCGATGGTACCGAACTTACCGCCGTTGAAATCGTTTCCGGCACATTCCGGAATATTTCGGGAACAATTTCAGCAATCGACACATCTGCGGGCACCATCATTGTTCAGGATTTGGTCGTTAAGAAATCCATCACAGTAAGAATTACGCCGGAGTCGCAGTTGCGCAAACTGCCTCCGCCCGTAGCGCAGCGGATCGCTGCGCGCTTAAGGGGTGCTTCCACCGATGCATCCTCGACCGCAACCTCTGCGAACGGCAGTGGGTCCCCTGCGAGGGCGGAACAATCACCGAAGCTCAATACTCCGCCCGCTAGAGGCTCCACGTCTGGAGGATCAGATGGAACGGGAAGGTCAGGTGGCGGGGGCACTGCCGATCTGCAACAGATGATTAGTCGCATGCCCGCTGCAGCATTGGCCGACTTGCAGAAAGGCGACGCCGTGATGATTGTAGCGACCGAGGGTGGAGCAAGCGGACCATCCACGGTAATTACACTGCTTGGGGGAGTTGAGCCCATTTTGGAAGCTTCCCCCAAGAGCAGCGCGTCCACAATTCTTTCGCCATGGAGCCTTAGCAGCGGGGGCGGTGGGGAAGCGGCCACGCCGTGATGCCGCGCTGCCCAATATCAAAATATGATCGCTCTGGAGATCGGATGAGCTTTCGCGTCACTCGAATTGTTCTACTCAGTTGGCTTTTTCTTTTGTTGGTTTTCCCCCTGCTGAGGAATTTGGCTGCACAGACGCCCACAGGCGGACTGAATGGCGTGGTCACCGATCCATCCGGTGGAGTCATCGCAAAAGCGGCCATCCGCCTGGTCAACACCAGCGGTGCGTCAATAGACACCACTACCAACCGCGACGGTTTTTACGAATTCAAGGGTTTGGCCCCAGGCACATACACCCTGAGAGCTGTCTCAAAAGGCTTTGCACTCTTAACGCAGGAAGATGTCCAAATTCTGGCCGAACAAACTAAACAGTTGAATATCGGTCTCCTCATTCAGATGGAAGAGGAGAAAGTGGAAGTCAGCGATTCTTCCACGAAAGTGGATATCGCACCTTCGAACAACGCCGGCATGGTCGTCATGCAAGGCAAGGACCTCGAAGCGCTTTCGGATGATCCCGACGAACTGCAATCCGAACTTCAAACGCTGGCCGGGCCCTCGGCAGGCCCGAACGGCGGCCAGATGTATATCGACGGTTTTACTGCCGGCACGCTTCCTCCCAAAGCTTCCATCCGCGAAATTCGCATCAATCAGAATCCGTTTTCCGCGGAGTACGACAAGCTCGGCTATGGGCGAATCGAGATTCTCACCAAGCCCGGAACGGACCAATTTCACGGCCAGGTGTACTTTTCGGGAACCACTGCCGCGTTTAACGCCCGGAACCCTTTCGGAACTCTTCCACCTGGAACGCCGCCGCCGGACAATCATTCGACCCAGTACAGTGGAAATATCGGCGGACCGCTCAGCAAGAAAGCCTCCCTTTTTTTCAACGCCGAGGGCCGCGACGTTATTGACCTCAAAATAGTAAGCACTAAATCCTTCGTAGATCCGAATACGTTTCAGATCGTTCCGTTTAGCGATATCGTGCCGAATCCAGGCAGGCGGTACGAAATCAGTCCGCGCCTCGACTACCAGCTGACGCCAACCAACACGCTCACGGCGCGATACCAGTATTTTCACAATACCGACGAAAATGAAGGCACCGGGCAGTTCAATCTGGCGAATCAAGGTTTCAACATCGTCAATGCCGAACATACTCTGCAAATCAGCGATACCCAGGTCGTGAACGCCAAGATCATCAACGAAACCCGCTTCCAATTCCTTAGGACGACCGCAATTCAAACGCCCGTCAGCACCACCCCCACGATTCAAGTTCAAGGCGCATTTACCTCTGGCGGTAACGTTCAAGGCGTGCTCAATGACGCTCTCAATCGCTACGAGCTCCAGAACTACACTTCCATGGCCGCGGGCAAACATTTCGTGAAGTTTGGCGTAAGGGTGCGCTCGAACCGCGACGAAAACTTCGAAACCGCCAATTTCAATGGGAACTTTTCGTTCGGATCCAGAGTCACTCCCCCCCCAAGCGCATCCTGTACGGGCCCCAGCGGGGCGCTCACGGGAATCCAGGCATACCAGGAGTTGGTGATGGGCTTGGCGAATGGACAGACTGTTCAGAATCTGATTAATTGCGGCTACGGGCCGACCAATTATTCGGTGAGCGCCAGTCCCGCGGGGAATCCTACTGTTCGCGTGAATTGGTTTGACGCCGGCTTGTACGCCCAGGATGACTGGCGCGTCCGTCCCAATCTCACCCTCAGTTATGGTCTCCGTTTTGAAACTCAGAACAACATTTCCGATCATGCCGACTTTGCGCCGCGGATGGGAATTGCTTGGGGCATTGGCGGCACGCCCAAGAATCCGCCCAAAACTGTGTTGCGGGCCGGCTTTGGAATGTTTTACGACCGCTTCGGCTATGACCTGGTGGCGCAGCAGCAGCGTCTCAACGGAAGCATCCAGCAACAGTTCATCGTGAACAATCCAAATTTTTATTTGAGCAATACTCCGCCCGTCAGCCAACTCCAGCAGTCCGGCGCTCCCGCCACGGTCTATATAGTCAATTCACATCTACGAACGCCGTACACGATGCAAACAGGTGTGAGCGTGGAGCGCCAGCTCGGTAAGTCCGCCAATTTAGCGGTGACGTATTTAAACGCGCGCGGGGTCCACGCCTTTTTCACCAACAATATTAATGCTCCCAATCCTGCGAACGGCGGGCTGCGTCCCTTACCCAATGAAGGCAATATCTTCCAGTACCAATCGGATGGCGTTTTCAGACAGAACCAGCTAGTCGTCAACAGTAGCATTCGGATGGGAACCAAACTTTCCACTTTCGGCTACTACACATTGAACTACGCGAAAAGCGATACCGGCGGCCCCGGCTATTTTCCTTCAAATCCGTACGACCGCAGCGAAGATTATGGCCGCGCCTCATTTGATGTTCGCCATCGCGTGTTCATTGGCGGCTCCGCGAGTTTGCCGTACGCATTCCGGCTGAGCCCCTTCATGATTGCTACTTCCGGAAGCCTGTTCAATGTAACCACCGGGGTCGATGCGTTCGGTGACTTGCAGTTCAATCAGCGTGCCGCGTTTGCTGCTTGCTCGCCAGTGAATCAGACACCGTACGGTTGCTTTGATCCGAATGTGAAAGCGGGCGAGAAAATTGTGCCCATCAATTTTCTGACCGGCCCGGGAAAATTTACCCTGAACCTAAGGTTGAGTAGGGCGTTTGGCTTTGGGAAAAAAGCGGAAACCGCAAACACCGGCCCCGGCGGCGGTCCCGGCGCTGGCGGCACGTTCGGCCGAGGACCGGGTGGAGGTGGGCCGGGACAGCGCGGTGGTTTTGGTGGGCGCGGACCGGGTGGACCTGATAGCAATCTTTCAAATCACCGCTATGGCTTGACGTTTTCGGTTGCCGTGCGGAACATCTTTAACAACGTGAACGTGGATACGCCGGTCGGCAACGTGAGTTCGCGTCTCTTCGGCCAGTCGAACGGACTCGCGGGCCGGCCATTTTCTCAGTCGACTTCGAACCGGCGCATCGATTTGCAAGCGACTCTCAGCTTTTAGTGGTTTTTGGCGTTCTGGAATTTGCTGCGGAGTGATTTCTTGATGAAGCGGAAGCGAAAAAGAGTGTTGGACAAGGGTACCGAGGCGCGGCGCGCGGCGCGGAGGTCCGGAATTGCCCCTGCCGTTACGCGTGTCATTCCCGACAAACGCAAACGGCCTCCGAAGCATAAGGGAAAATTGTTCGAGTCGGAGATCGAATTACCTTAGTTTGATTGTTTGTTGTAAGTTCTCTCTTGTTGCAAATCCTTGCTCGCCGCGGATACTACGCTCGCAAGAATTGGGCGCACCGCGCAAAAGCGGGAGCTTTGCTCCCGCACTCCAAATGTTCAGGCCCGACCGGGCCTAGTTTTTCGAGCTTCATCCCGGTTTGTTGGCGGGGACGATCTCATCCGGACGGAAAAGCGGCGCAAGAGCTATTTTCTTGCGCTCGGCTAGATTTGCCGCGATGGCTTCCAGGTCCTTCTTGTCGAAGCCCATCGAACTCACTTTCACGATGGCATCCGTATCGATCAAAAAAATCGTCGGTACATTCGTGAGTCCGTACGCGTTAGAGGCTACATAGCCATTCTCGTCGTCGATCACGATAGGAAACGTTATGCCATACTCCTTCGTAAATCTCGATGTGGAGCGAGCGTCATCCTGAGAGATTCCTAGAAAGGTAACGGTATCGCTGCCGTAGCGTTTATAGAGGCGCTCGAGAAAAGGGGAAGTAAACTGGCAGACGGGGCAGGAAATCTTGAAGAAGGCGGCGATCACCGGGCCGCGTTCCATTAGGGCATTCAGTGAATATTCCTTGTTGTCGAGAGCCTTGAGCGAAAATCCGGGAGCCGTGTTCCCAGCAACGATGTGCGTCATATGGTCCTGTTTTCCCATCCAGCGTGAAAGCCGCCGCAGAATTCCCATTGCCAAAGTGTATCTCAGGCAAGCGAACTGCGGCAAAGCGGCGGGAAGCAAAAGGGAAACGACGATCCTGTTCGCGCGCTAGGACCGCGGCTCGGCCACAAAGTAAAAGGGAAATCCTGCCCGAAGCGGTTGGAGTTTACCCGCCTGCATCTTTGATGTCGTCGCGAGCTTTCCTGAGCGCTTCTTTGGTTTCCGTTCTGGCGTTGCTATCCGGCTTCAGGAGATCGATGGCCCTGGAGAGGCCCATGGCTTTCCCGCCAGCAGGACCCGCGCAGGAATCGGCGACGGGCTTGGGCTTTACACCCGTCACATCCCATTTCAAGCAACTGAACTCGATCTTCAGCGAATGGCTGACGCGGAGAGAAGCAACACACTCGTCCAGATACTTGAAATCAGAACACGCCTCCTGCAGGTTCTTGTCCTGCGGCAAGATCTCTTGGACTTGCAGCTGATGCGTCAGCTTGACTTCCAGGTCGCCGTTCGAAGCAAGCTGATCGTTGGCGGATTTCGGGTCACGTTTGAACAATTTGGCTGGATTGTATTTCTTGGGACTGTACCAGGGATCGGACTGCGCGGGTGATGCATCCTTTGTGTCTTGAGCTGAGCCGGGAAAGGAGCCGAGGAAAAAGCACAACGCGGTCGATGAAACCAAGATCGAGTAGCCTCTCATGTTCACCTCTGCAAGGGCAGGGGGGACCTATATAATTCATACCTCAAAACTGGCGCATCTGTCGAGTAGTGGTTGGTGAAGCTGTCTGCCAGGTCCCGGAAAGGCGGCTCAGTGGATTTGCTTGGTTTTACGCGACATGTAGTCCATCAGGAGATATTGGCCGAGAGTGTATGGCGTCGTGAAGTAGGCTTTGCCGCGGCACATTTCGGTGATTTTCTGGACGAAGTGGACCAGGGAATAGTCACTCGCAAGCATGAAGGTGTTGATCATGATGCCCGCGCGCTTGCACTTGTTCACTTCTTCGAGGGTCTGGCCCACGACGAACGGGTCGAGCCCGAATGCATTCTTGTAGATGCGACCGTCTTCCAGCGTGAGAGCGGAAGGCTTTCCATCGGTAATCATAATGATCTGGCGCATGTCTTTTTTCTGGCGGAGCAAAATGCGCTGGGCCATGCGCAGCCCTTCGCGCGTGTTCGTGTAATAGGGGCCGACCTGCACGCGCGCGAGTTCACCGAGGGGCACTTCTTCGGCCGAGTCATGAAAGAGGACGAGGCTGAGCGTGTCGCCGGGATATTGTGTTCGAATGAGATGCGAGAGCGCCATGGCCACGCGTTTGGCTGGGGTGAACCGGTCTTCGCCATAGAGAATCATGCTGTGGCTGCAATCGAGAAGAACTACCGTAGCGCAGGAACTGTGGTATTCGCACTGGTGAACCATCAGGTCCGAGTAAGTCATCTCGATCGGAACTTTAGCGCCTTCGCGGCGCACCGCGTTGAAAAGCGTGGCACTAATGTCCATGTTGAGCGTGTCCCCAAATTCGTAAGGACGCGAGACGCCGCCGGACTCGACACCAGTGGAGAGGTCGCGAGTATCGTGGCGCCCGAAGCTGCTGCGGCCCAGCGAGCCGAGCAAGTCCTGCAAGGTTTTGAATCCCAGAAAATCGATCGTTTTGTCGGTAATTTCGAAGCGCGCTTCGGGCTGGCGTTCCTGCGGCTGGCCGAGTTGGCCGCGTGCAGACGTGTTCGGCGGCGGTGTGATTTGCGGAGGCTGCTGCGGATTGATGAAACCTTCATTTGCCAGCCGCTCCGTGATTTTGTCGAGGAGATCTTTGACCTCCTGCCTGTTCAGGGCAGCAGGATCCTGAAGCATTTTGCGGAGCTCTTCGCTCATGGCATCTTCAGGAAGCAGGTCGCCTTCCTGCAGAGCGCGGAGAATTGCTTCGCGAAGAGCTTCCATGGACCGCTCGGGGTCCATTTGAGAGACGCCGTAGAATTGTGATTCGAAACCGCTCTGCAGAAAGAAATCGCCAAGGCGTTTGATCAATTCTTCGAGGTCGATGGCGTCGGCGGGTTCGCCGACATATTTGCCATAGCGGATGAATTTCATGATTTGCGCCTGCTAGGTTGGTCCAGCTTTGTCATCCAGATCCCTCGTCGCGATACTCCTCGCGATGACGACCCTTCGCAGGGTCGTCAATTGAACTGCCTGCGCGGAGGGCGGGGCGGTCCTTCGCGCTCGCGCTGTTCGGGCTGCTTTGGCTTCTCGGCGTAGAAGCCGCGCTCTTCGCTGCGGCCGATGCGGCGATGGGCCCACAAGCCTTCGAGAATCATTTCCGCGGCGGCTGCGGCGGAGCCCGCGTCCTTGCGGTCCTGAACCCCAAGGCGGCCGACGTGTTCCATCAGTCCTTGTATTTTCGAGAGCTGCTGGCAACGGTCGGCTGTAGTGGCCAGGTCCGGAAGCTTCAGCTCGCCTCCCAATTCGAACCATTGGATGACCGGCTGGAAATTGATGTCGGTGAAATGTTTACTGAAAACGCGGCCGACGGCCGTGCGAATTAATTCTCGCGCAATCGTGTCCGCGCCCTTGAGTTCGCCCTCGTATTCGAGTTCCAATTTTCCAGTGATGGCCGGCAGCGCGGAGTACACGTCGGCGACGCGGGCCACGACGTTTTTTTCGCCGTTGCGCGCGGCGCGCTGTTCAGCGCTGCTGACGAGGCTTTCCAAAGTCGTGATAGGCAGACGCTGGCTGACCCCCGAGCGGCGGTCGACGCGCTTGTCCTCACGAGCCTGGAACGCGATTTCTTCTACAACCTGACGGAGATACTGCGGCACATCGATTTTCTTGCCGGAATCGCGCGCCGTCCACGCTTCCTGCGCCGTGATAGTCATTCCTTCTTCAACGCTTGCCGGATAATGCGTTCGAATCTCCGCGCCGATACGGTCTTTCAGCGGCGTAATGATTTTTCCGCGCGCGGTGTAATCTTCGGGATTCGCGGTGAAAACGAGGAGCACATCGAGTGGCAGGCGCAGCGGGTAGCCCTTAATCTGAATGTCGCCTTCCTGCATGATGTTGAAGAGGCCCACTTGGATTTTTCCAGCCAGGTCAGGCAACTCGTTGATGGCAAAAATGCCGCGATTGGCGCGCGGGAGAAGCCCGTAGTGAATCGTGAGTTCGTCGGAAAGGTCCCGGCCTCCGCGAGCCGCGCGAATTGGATCAACGTCTCCGATGATGTCGGCCATAGTGACATCGGGTGTCGCAAGTTTTTCCACGAAGCGATTTTCGCGCGGCATCCAGCAGATGGGAGTATTGTCGCCTTCGGCGTCGATTCGTTCGCGGCAGGCGCGGCAGATAGGATTAAAAGGATCGTCGTTGATTTCGCAGCCCGCAACAACCGGCATCTCCGGATCGAGAATGTTGATGAGGCCGCGTAGAATGCGGCTTTTTGCCTGGCCGCGCAGTCCGAGAAGGATGAAATTGTGGCGTGAGAGCAGGGCATTGACGATTTGCGGGACGACCGTGTCCTCATAGCCGTGCACGCCAGGGAAGAGCGTCTCGCCCTTTTCGATAGCGCGAAGCAGATTGCGGCGGAGTTCATCCTTAACGGAACGGGAAGCGCCGCGTGGATCGAAATCGGGGATGCGTTTCAGTTCGCCGAGCGTGCGCGGTTTCGAATGTCCGGAAGACTGCATCGATGTGCTTACCGTCATGGGGTCCCATTCCGCGAGCCAAACGAGCGGGCTCGCA
>Ga0137416_10002045_pt1 | contig 10619 bp, 9 predicted proteins | sample CZODoug3_1_1_16f_FD_108282 | JGI IMG/M metagenome (GOLD analysis project Ga0137416, IMG submission 108282) | Vadose zone soil fungal communities from Angelo Coast Range Reserve, California, USA - CZODoug3_1_1_16fungal (Illumina Assembly) | ecosystem: Environmental > Terrestrial > Soil > Vadose...
CGTTCGAGGCCCGAGTTTATCCAGCCTGAAGTTTCGCCTGCAATCTATGAGATTCCCACGATGGTTAACTTCGGCGTAGGAGAAAGAGGAAACCGTCCCTGGGATGGCTCCATTGCCGCTTTTCAGGAGTACCGAGCCCAGGGCGCTCCCATTGGACTCGCTCCCGATCCGCGTACAGGACACTTCTGTGGGGATGCCCGGTATCTTGCGATCCCGTTCTTCGACGCTTGCCTTCAAATGCGCTTGACGGAATGGAGCAAAATCTTAAGGCCGGTGGACCTGAGTTCTGCATGGCTGGCAACTCCGTTTGGGGACACGGCCATGCCTGCCGCGGAATTCAAAGGGGATCCGAACAAGGCCGCGTGGCTGCCAAATGAGGCCACAGCAAAAATCTGGATGGAGTATGTCCGAACTGGAACCGTAAGCGACGCAGGCGCACCCCCTGCTCCAGTCAATGTGCGAGCGCACGCTGATGCAAAACACGGCAATGAGATCACATGGGCCGCCGAGGCAGATTTCGTCAGTGGACTCGGTGGCTTCATTGTCGTTCGAGACGGGCACGGGATAGCAAAGCTTCCCGCGCAACCTCCAGAAGTGGTGTATGGGCGCCCACTCTTCCAGGGGCTCTCATATCACGACACGCCATTTGCACCGCTCCCTCAGATGAGGCACGTTGATACATCGGCCCCACTTGGCGACAAGCATGTCTATACTGTGATCGCTTTGAGCAGTGCGGGCGTGCCTTCAATGCCGTCTTTGCCAGCAGCCGTCGAATGAAGGAATTATCAGAGCCTCCGACCGAAAGGGATCAAGTCTGCCCTCAGCTTAACCTACAACGAGAGGTCACGGGCTTGCTTCGCCAGCTATTGCGGGCCTTGATCACGCTCGTGTGCGTTTGATTTGGCGCAGTCTGTGAAATGGTTCGATAGCAGGCTCGTAGGCGGAAGTGATTCGAAGTAGCGTGTACATCGCGGGTAGCGTCGAAAGACTTCCGAAGGGGCGAAATGTCAACAGCGCACTCGATGTACCAGGAAAGCATAAAACTCTTCCAGGAACTGGACCACAAGCGTGGAATTGCTCGCCTGCTGGAGTATTTCGCGTGCGCAGCGGCCGCTCAACTCGAAGCGGAGCGTTCGCAGCGGCTAGCAGGCGCCGCGGCTGCGCTGCGCCACAATATCGGCGCCCCGCTCACTCCGGCGGAACAAGCCAAACTGGAAGCAAGTCTTCGCCCGGCGCGGCAGGCACTGACCAGCACGGTGGGCTTAACGGCATGGCTAGAAGGTCGGGCTTTGCCGGTCGAGAAAGCTATTGAAGAAGCGCTGATGCGCGAGGCCCCCTCTTCCTCGCGTTAGCGCCCGGGAGTCCGCACGAGTCGACGCCGATAGCGAAGGCAACCCGGATGTCCCAGAAGCTTCAGCCAGCGCTTACTCCGCGTTTGTCGGATCGATGAGTCGTCGCACGGCGGAGACGCGATTGGCAGGAAGGCCTACGCGTCTGGCGTGTTCGTGAATGGTCGCCTCGTCGGGGGCGAGGTAGATGCAGTACACCTTGTCGCCGGTTACGTAGCTATGGAGCCACTGGATCCCGGGACCCATTTCCCTCAGAACGCTGACCGACTTTTGGGAGATTTCCCGCAATTGGGCGTCGGTTAGATTTCCGGCCCCCGGGACTTCGCGTTCAATGACGAATTTGGGCATGAGCATCCCCCTAATGTGCATCGATGCTAGCATGCGGATGAAGTGGCTTTCAAAGGTGCTTGGCCGCCGCCGACCGCGTCAGCAAAAATGGCCAAGAATGAACGAACGACGTTGCCATGGATATTCGATCGCTTCAAAAGCCGCTCAAAGAACAATGCCGCAATGATCCAAATGCCTCGCAAATCACAATCCAGGCGAAAGGCGGGCAGACGGATGTTCCGGTAGCATGCTCTCTTGATATCGGACACGCCATCTACCAGGCCGAGGCCCAAGGGAGTCGGAGGTGCCGGCGCCTGTTCCGGTGACCTTTTGCTTGGGGCTCTGGCGGCTTGAGCGCAGATCACCTGTCAGATGGTGGCCGCGGCTATGGGCATACCAACCGAACGCGGGGTCACGGTGGAGGGAGAGCTAGATCTCCGAGGCACCCTTGGCATATCAAACAGCGGACGAGCCCCAAGCGTCAAAACACATGGAATGCGTATCGGATGGCAACGCCATTGCACTGACCGATGGTGCTTCATGAGGAAAAGGGACTTTCTTGGATGAGCGGCGCGATGCTTGAGAGTAGACGAGCTATCGCTGGAGTGCGGGCGATGCTTCGAATCCGCCGCTCAAAGACATGTTCCAGTAGTACGACCCAACAAACTGAGCTGTGAGATTTAACCCAGACGAGAAGAGCCCGCTCAGACCGATGTCCATTCCTAGTTCCCGGTGTCTAACTCTCGAATCCAGATGTTTCGGAAGCGAACAGGATGATTGTGGTCCTGTAGTGCAAGCGGCAGTTTCTCTGGATGAGATTCGTAGGGTTCGCCCGTAGCTGTCGGACCCAGAATTTCAACATTGTCCTGGACCAAGACTCCGTTGTGGAAAACAGTCACACGCGCCGAGCGGGCCAGCTTGCCATCCTTTTCGAAGCGCGGACCGTGGAAGACGATATCGTAGCTTTGCCAGTGTCCGGGAGGCCGGGAGGCGTTTACGAGCGGCGGATACTGGCCGTACACCGCTGCGGCTTGGCCGTCCGCGTAGGTTTTGTTCTTGAAAGAATCCAGCACCTGGATCTCATACAGTCCCATCAGGAAAACGCCGCTATTGCCCCGGTCTTGGCCTTCCCCGACCGCTGGCACTGGCTCGGAAAACTCCAGATGCAACTGACAATCACCGAAGGGTTGCCGACTGTAGATGTAGCCAGCCTTCGGCACCGCTTCAAAATAGCCACTACCCACCTTCCATTTCGCCTCACTCCCGTCCTTTTGCGACCACTGGGAAAGATTTCCGCCGAATAGAACGATCGCGTCCTCCGGAGGTCGACCGGGATTGCTCTCTGTGCTCGGCGTTCCAGGGTCCGCGATCGCGGGCGCCGGGCGGCTCATGTCGTGAGGCTTCCATTTGGGTTGTGTTTGCGCACTTCCCAGCGACCAGCCAACCACCGTGATGAAGACACCGATCAAGAGCCTAAGAGTCTTTCTCATCTACCACACCGCTCCCGTCGTCATTTTGAGGGACCTTCGTCTAAACCTAAGCCCATCCCTGCCGGTACTCTCGCTGCAAATAGTGGTCGGCGTGCCGCAGGTTCGTCACCCGCATGTTCGCCCCGTCGTAGTAGATCTTTCTTCCGGCCCGCAGTGCCAAGACGCCGAGGAGCATGACCTCAGTGAGACGCGCCGCGTACTCAAACGGGCAGGAAGATTCGACTTTTCCTTTGGCCGCGCCTACCCAGTTCATCTCATGGTCTTCTTTCTCAATCCGCGGCAGCGTTTGTGGCGGCTTGCCGAAGCAGTCATGGAGCGACTTCGGCAGCAGACGGGGCTTCAGTCCGTAGGTGTCATGAAGGAGTTTCCCTTTGCTACCAATGAGCAATGCGCCGCCTTCCTTATTTAAGTCCTCCTCGCCGAGCTCCTCGGGCTTGCTGGGAAGCAAGCCCCCGTCGTACCACGTCAGCTTCACGGGCGGTAGAGGGCCTCGCGCGGGGAATTCGTAGAATATCTGGGTCGAAAGCGGGTAAGACACTCCGTTGAACCCTGTCGAGATCGTCTCGACACTTGTGGGCAAATCCAGGTTGAGTGCCCACATGGAATGATCGATTAAGTGGGCACCCATGTCCCCGATAGCACCGACGCCCCAATCCACCCAGCCTCGCCAGTTAAACGGGTGATAAATGGGGTGGTATTCGACCGCCGGTGCGACACCGAGGAAAAGATTCCAGGCAAGCGTTTCGGGAATCACGAAGCTACCTGCACGAGGGACGGCGAGTCCGGCACCAGCCCTCCGGCCTTTCCACCGAAAAGCATCGGCTGACTCTTTGAGCGGTTCTGGTCGCGACACACCCTGCGGCCAATAACCTAGCGGCCGGTTCGTCCACACATGTATTTCACGAACCTCGCCGATCGAGCCCGCCTGTATGTACTCGACCATGCTACGGGCGTCGTCGAAGGAATGCCCCTGATTACCCATCTGCGTGGCAACCTTCGTCTCTTTCGCGGGCGTGCGAGCCGACGAGCTTCTGCGATCGACCAGGTGAGAGGCTTCTGCACGTACACGTGCTTGCCCAAGTCCATCGCTGCTAGGGCGACGGGCGCATGCATGTGATCTGCTGTCGCAATGACTACGCCGTCGATGTCCTTTTGACGATCAAACATCTCGCGATAATCCCGATAGCGTTTCGCTCTGGGCAATTGATCTGTTTGCAGCTTTATCATCCCATCGAGCTGCGCCTGCGCCTTCACGCGATCAAACTTCACGGGCGACTTACCTGCGCTCGGTTCCTGAGTAGGTTCCGCGAGGCGAGTCCTGAGCCTCTGGATGTCGGCATCAAGGCGATCGAGCGCTTTGCCGGCGTATCCCCAATCCACGTCGCAGAGCGCCACGATATTTTGGCTTGCGAGATTGATCAAATTCGTGCGGCCCATTCCACCAACGCCAATTCCGGCAATGTTCAGTGTATCGCTCGGTGGAGTGAATCCCTGTCCGAGCACATTCCTTGACACAATCACAAATCCGGCTCCGCCTGCAACGACATCTCTCAGGAATTTGCGCCGCGATATTCTTTTCCTGTTGCTCATCAGCTTTCTCCCTGCGATACGTGCGTCCTCCGTGCGCCCAGATAGCTTAGAAGTCCGCCTTAGAAACGGTGGGTCTTTCACATTCGCGCATTGGCGTGGCTATTCGACACTGGGAAAGACGCATTAAGCTAACATGAAGACTCAACCGGACCCAAGAAGAATGAAGACGGAACCGCAATGAGTGCGGAGACCCATCCTCGCGCTGCCGATCACAGCATGAGTCCGGGCCCTCGGTGGTAGCGTATAAACGAGGAATAATCGAGGGCCAACGACGATGAAGTGCTCTCCGAAGAAGTCGACGATTCCACCCTGATGCGGTGGCCCGGAACCAGGCAGTACGCGGGAAGGCGCCCAGCAAACCTTGGTCAAACGGTCAGATTGTGAGTTAAGTGGGACCAAGCAAACCATCTATTCATCTTCCAGATGAAAGGATGCCACCGAGGTGGTTTGCCTGGCGGTTAAAAGTTTTGTATGACCGCGGTCCTCGTCATCGCAATTGATGATCGCCGTCCTCTGGGCGGGCAGCGTTGTCATCAAGCGGATCAATAAGCCTTGAGACCTGCGCAATCCGTTTAGTACAATCCCCGCATGTCTAATCTCATGTCGGTACTAAATCAGCTTCAACAGGAACTGGCGGATTGTTTGAATGCTAAGTCTGCAAGGAGCGCGTGGTGTAGAACATGCTGAACTCAACGAACGAGGTACCGGTCGATCAACGTTCCTGCAGTTGCGCAATCGCGGGCAACAACTGGTTGGCCAAACGATCTTTGGCTATGAAAGCATCTACCCACTTGAACGCCTGCTCAGGAACGTCCACCGCTCCGGATAGCCTGATGATCGGCGCTTGCGGCCAAAGCCGTCTCATTTTATATAGCAACTTCTTGCCCGTTCATCTCGGGCATTCAGGATTGTCTGGCGGACTTGATAAACTTCGCGACGGCTCGAGAATTGATGCTTCTGCGTCCTCGACGCGCTGCAGCAACTCGCTTCGGTCAGACTCGAGGACTGCGGCTCGGCAAAACTTTTCCCAATCTTGCTTGATACAAGGCGCAGACCGGGCGTGATCGGAGTGGTGCCGATGAACCGGCACATATTGACCTCTGCGCTGGGACGTATGGTAGTTTGAACTATCCAGAGGTTTCGCTCCCTGTGCTGTTGGCTCTTGGGCGATCGGCGCAAACACGCGATGTAAACTCGTTGTCGCCGAAATGTCGCGGGCAGCATCGTTTTCTAAATGGACTTGCTCAAGCAAGCCCGGAAATCGAAGCGGCCCACCCCAAAAATGGCACGAGCCGCAGAAGGCGACTACGATACCGTTATGAAAATCCGTCACATCTTGTGTTTGTGTGCTCTCGCGCTTCCGCAACTCGCGCTGGCCGAACTTCCCTTCACCAATGAAGCGCTTGGGAAAGTGGAGGGTACGCTCGATTTCTGCTCGAGTGTGCATCCGGAGGGGGCTGCCAAGTACCACAAGCAGGCCGAACTGCTGGTGGGAACGGCGCTCAAGAAAGATGTGGAGGCGGCCCGCAAAACGACGGAATACCAGGACGCCTATGCTTCGATCGGCGCCGAACTAGGCAAGGTTCCGAAAGACCAGGCCACCAAGGCCTGCGCCGCTTTTCTGGAAGACAAATAGGATTGACGGCCGGGATCGCTGAGCTCCTCATCAGCGGGGGTCATTTTAGGAGAGTGGTCATGTCAAACGATCTAACGCCAGGCGCAAAGAGTCTCCTGCTCCCGTGGATGCTGGCCGGCATCCTTGTTTCAAGCGTTTTTGCCCAGCCGGCTCAGGGCAAAGAAAACCCCGCGGCCCCCGCCCCTACTTCTCCTCCTGCCGTCGCCCATTTGGCGGTGGTTCCATCGATTGCGACATCCGTGACCAGCGGTCGCCAGGCTATGACGTACCGCAAGCTCTGGGGTGTAGAAGACATCCACGTGCGCTCGACTGCCTCCGGATCACTGGTTCGGTTTAGCTACCGCGTCATAGATGCGGACAAGGCCAAGCCCCTTAATGATAAGAAAGCTATCCCATACCTTATTGACGAGAAGGCCCGTCTCGCGCTCCAAGTGCCAGTCACCGAAAAGGTGGGCCAGTTACGCCAAGTGGCCGCGCCACAGAATGGCCGTGAATACTGGATGGTGTTCTCCAACAAAGGCCGCTATGTGAAGCCTGGCAACCACGTGGACGTAGTCATCGGCAGGTTTCGCGTGGAGGGACTGGTGGTCGAGGGCGTCGGTTCTTCAGTGCCAGCGCCTTGATCTGGCTGCAAGGAGTCGTTTGGGAGGCAGGACGCGTACCTGTATTAGCGAGATCTCGGGAAGTCATTACCAGCATTAAGGTAACTTTGCTGGGTGGACTTTCTCGCGCCTGCCGCGCCTGCCTCGGCTACAAGCACCGGCGGTATAGAGAGTGGGAGACGAGCCCGACAGCCAGCGCACTCGTGAAGGTTGGCGGCAAGCGACAGGTGCAGATGCCGCCTCGCTGGGCGTGTGGCACGCAGGCCACCGACTTGCTCCCTCTCACTCCACCCTGATCGTTGACATTGGAGCACTGGGCGTGCAGTGAGCGCCTGACCCGGCAAAGCACACGCGCGTTCGCTGACGTGGATCGGGTCGCCTGCCCATGGTTGATCCGACGCTTCACTGATCCGGACGCTCAGTTTCCCTCGGTCTCCGCTTCGGTTTTGGTTTCGGTTCCGGTTTGGGTCTTAATTTCGATTTAGCCATGGCACGGCGCCTCTAGCAGGTGTCCTCAGACTGACACATGTGCCTGTCAAACTGTCCTTGGAGGTTGGCTTGGGCATCGGTGGTTCGACTGAGCGCGCTCATGGGAGCTTTGAATTCCCGGTTGCAAAACGTGCAGACGGCAACGACGGGGGTCATACTGAGCCACTTGACGACTCGAAGATTGCGCTTTTTCGGTGGATTGTCCTTCTCTACCATTGGCTGAGAGTTTGCCGGTCCACGCTCCGCGTTGGCTCCAGCGTTTCGCACTGAGCCATGACCACAGCTTGCCAGAGACCGGCGGGTCTTCGCTACCGTCGGGGATTTCTGGCTAGTGGCCAGTTTCCGAGTGGCCCGTCACGGGCGCAATTAGAGATGGGTGGCCCTAAACAGAATCTAACTAAGGAAGGTTCCCGTAGTCGATCTGGCTCCTGGCCCGTGACTCCTGCAACGGACGGTAAGCAATTCATCTGGCATTGGGTAGCAGGCCCTTTTCGACGAGCACAGGCGGCCTGCGGTGCCGGGTGGCCTGCTCATACGCATACGCCCAACTAAGTAAGTCGCCGTCTTTCCACCGACGAGCTGACAGCTCTAAGCCGAACGGGAGACCATCGGGATAGAACCCGCCTGGAACGACAACCGCGGGAACACCGATCATGTTGACCCATCCGGTGTCGCTGTGTGGACCTTCACTTATGTTCCCGTCCTGTGGCATGGTCTCATCGGGCGGAGGCATCTGTGTCGCCGGGTAGACGAGCCCATCGAGGTGCAGCCGATCCAGTACCTCGTTGTAGGCGGCGAGTGCTTTTCGCCGGGGGGCAAGGACGTTAGCTTCGGCTTGCGGATCGGCCTCGAATACTGCTTGGATCAATGGCGACCGATCCTTTCGGGCGCTCTCATCCGTGCCTCCGATGATCGTGGCCGGCAAAGGAGACCCAACAGCCCTCCGGTACTCGTCGGCCGAGTGGTATTGCGTCGGACCATACTCGGCCAAGAACTTTTCTGTTCCTTCGCGGACGTAAGGAAATGTGGCGATCCTAGCTACGGTCACCGCAAAGCTGTCGGGGAGGACTGAATCGTCGAAGATGACGGTTGCACCAGCGGCGCGCAGTCCTTCCAGTGCCTTCATAAAGGCCTCGCGCGTCTCTCGCCGTAGCGGGAGGCGAGCGGCGGCCGTGTCTGCTGTGACCTCAGTCGCCGACTCGGAGGCGGGAATGCCGTGAAATGGAATGCCTGCTCCATCAAGAATGAAGGCAGGAACGCCGAAGCGTTTTCCCTTGAGCGCGTCCGCTTTCAGGTACTGCGTATAGGGTCCGGACTGAGCCTTTGCGGCGGAACCGATCGTGCGGGGATCCAAGAGATCTTCTCCGGCCATGACGTCAAGCGCAATGGCGGCATCCGTTACGTCACGGGCGATTGGCCCTGTGTTGTCGAGCAGCCAGTCGAGCGGCGCGATGCCAGCGATACTCACCAGGCCGCGCGTTGGGAAGACACCGACGACGGAGCTGGTGGCAGCCGGCATCCGGATCGAGTTGCCCGTGTCGGTTCCATTGCCGAGCAGTGCAAAGTTCGAGGTGATGGCTGTGACGGTGCCTCCAGACGAACCACCGGGGCTGAAGCGCACATCATAGGCATTTCCGGTGCGCCCGTAGGCAGTGCTGCGATTGGTGTCGCTCGCTGCAAAATCCGGCATGTTCGTCTGCCCGAGGATGACGACTCCTGCCGCACGCAGCTTTGCGATGATCGTTGCATCCTTTGGTGCGACCAGCTCATGGCCAGGGATCATGTAGCCTTTCCATCCATCCGTAGTGATCAGGCCCGCGATGCTGGTGTTTGCCTTCGCAACAATCGGAACGCCCCACATGGGACCGCGCACAAAACTGTCGCCACCCGCTTTGGCTTCTGCGTCCTCGCGAGCAGCGGTGGCGAGAGCTCCGAGCACATCCAGGGTCTGCACTGCCCGATAGATCCCGTTGTAGTTCTCAATGCGCGCCATGTACCAGCGCACGACTTCTGTAACGGTGTATTTATGGCTGCGGTACAGCTGTTCCAATTGGGGGATGTTGACCTCAAGCAGGTCGCGATCCATCGCCTCTTGTGCAGCTTTTTTCCTGTTTGAGGGAGCTCTTGTCTGCCCATATAAGCAGCCGGTCTCGAGGACGGCAAGCACGACGAGGAGAAGGCAATAGCTGGCTCGCATCTTCATGAGATCCTCTGAACGAGATGATACCTTCTATAAGAGCATATGGCCGCTCACCGGTGTACGTCGTCCCCGATTCCGGACGGGTCGTCGCCCAACCGAAAATTGGAATCTTTAGCCGATTACTTCAGGATTGCCCGTTAGCGTTATCCGATCGCAACCCCGGATTGGACTCGAATCTCCGGCAAGCAACAACCTGACGAATTAGGAGTGAAATGACCACACTGCTTCGCCCCTCATCGGCTGGAGGCGGGGTCAGATCTGCGCACCATTCAGGTGCTGTTAGGCCACCGTGATTTGGAAGAGACGACCCTCTATCTCCATCTCTCGCAACCCCACCTGAACGCCAGCGCGAGTCCTCTGGACTCGCCCCAACTAAAACACAAGTCACCGCAGAATGAGTAGATGAACCGGCCGCCACTCGAGATGGCCGATCTGGTTCGCGCCGCAGGGCGCGCATTTCTCGAACGAAGCCGGAGGTTGATCACCAGGCAACACATCAAAGGGCTGCGGGCCATCGCGCCCTGTCGCACCGCAGCCCAGGCCTCTCGATGAGTGCCGAAGTGTCAAGCCAACGCCGCGACCGTTGGCTGCGAGCAGGTCGCCAGCAACTTCTGCCGACGCGCTACGCCCATGTTGTCTTTACCCTACCCCGGGAGTTGGCGTCCCTGCCCTGCAGAACAAAAAGATCCTTTGCCATCTCTGGCTGCAGACCAGTGCGGAAGTCCTCCTCCAAGGTCGCTCGCGATCCCAAACATCTTCGGATCCTCGGCATTTGTGAGATAGCTTGTAGGCAAACCGGGCGTAGAATCTTTGCGGTCTTTGAAGTCAAAAGGGAAATTTCAATCTCAACTGTTCGGAGTGAAAGTCCGGCAAGGAGCGCCTCTCATGCTCGTCCTCCAGGCGGTCTCTAAAAAGCTATCTCGATCCATTTGCAGC
>Ga0137416_10002047_pt1 | contig 10616 bp, 8 predicted proteins | sample CZODoug3_1_1_16f_FD_108282 | JGI IMG/M metagenome (GOLD analysis project Ga0137416, IMG submission 108282) | Vadose zone soil fungal communities from Angelo Coast Range Reserve, California, USA - CZODoug3_1_1_16fungal (Illumina Assembly) | ecosystem: Environmental > Terrestrial > Soil > Vadose...
ATCGGAGGGCCCCGAAAATCGCGGGCGAAAGGCGCGCCCCCCCACCCCATCCCACCCCAGGCGTGGTTACATCATCGCAGTCGGTGGGGCCGGTTCATTCGGGTCGCCGGCGCTTGAGAGCGGTAGCCAGATCATCAATGCTGCCAGAGCCATCATCACGCCGAGCCCGGCAAGATAGGCTGGATTGTCGAAAATCTGCGGCCTTGCCCATGAGGGTGCAAACTGCAATCCAGCCCAAACCAGTCCCAGCACGGCTTCACCGGCGATCAAGCCCGAAGCCGTGAGGACGCCAGCGTTTTCCACTCTCGCCTTCTGCGCCTCGTTGAATCCGCGGTGTTGTGCCACCCAATCTCCGAGCGAGCGAAAAACTCCGCCTAGGAAAATGGCGAACGTGGTCTCAAACGGCAAGTACATGCCAACTGCCACCAGCATGGGGCTACGTACCTGCATCATGATCATCGCAACGCCGAAGAGAATGCCAACCACCACCAAGGGCCACGGCATATCTCCGCCGACGATGCCGATGGCCAGGGTGGCCATCAGCCCGGCCTGAGGCGCCGAAAGCTGACGGTCGCCAAATCCGATTCCTCCAGCTTTGATATTGGCTTCATGCAGCAGCATCAGCGGAAAGTACATGACCAGGCTAGCGACTACGACCGCGATCAGTTCCGCGATCTGAATGGTGCGAGGCGTGCCACCCAATATGTAGCCGACCTTGAAGTCCTGCAGCAGTTCGCCAGCGACAGACGCGGACACACAAACTACCGCGGCCACTCCCAAAACCGCGGCCACTCCGGGAGTTCCAGATACCCCCAGCGAGACCATGAGAAGCGCCGCGATGATCAACGTCGAAAGGGTCAAGCCGGAAACTGGATTGTTAGAAGACCCGATCATTCCCACCAGGCTGCCCGATACCGTGGCAAAAAAAAAGCCGACGATGAGCATTACCACGGCAGCCAAAACGGCCTGCCAGGTCAATCCTGATATTTGAATGTAAAGGAAACACATGAGCACGAACATTAAGGCAATGAGGCCGAAGACTGCTTTTGAACTCATATATCGCTCGGTGCGCGACAGCTTGGCTTGCTGCTCGGCCGTTTGTCGCAGGTCGGAAAATGCTTTTCCCAGTCCCACCGTGAGGCTTTTTCGCATTCCGTACAAAGTGTAAGCCGCACCCACCAGCATTCCCCCGACGGCGATGGGACGCACGATGAACCTCCACACCGCGACTGACATGGCTGCCCAATTGTCGGGCGTATCTGACGGAAGATACTGTTTGAGCTGCGGTCCAAGAAAAAATATGAGTAGCGGAACCAGCAAGCCCCAGGCCAGTACGCCGCCCGCAAACTGGATCGAAGCAAGCCGTAGTCCAATGATGTAGCCCACTCCTAAGTAAGCAGGGCTCACGCTCGGCGCCGCGAATGTGCTGGCTCCTCCCGCGGTTAGAATGTTGGTGTTTCCTGCGGCTCCCAGGCGAACCTGGCTTCGTCCCAAATGGCCGATGGCAAAGTGAAAGTCTTTGTCGGCGGCAAACAATCCAAATCTCCCCAGCATGTACACCACACCACCTACGCCGATATTCCAGAAAAGATATTTCGCCGCCTCGGCGCCTCGTTGTCCGGCTTTGTGAATTTCCGACGCCGCCACCGACTCGGGGAAGGGCAATTCCGGATCTTCCACCATCACGCGTCGTACCAAGGAAATAAACAGGACTCCGAGTACGCTGCCCACCATGATCAACGCCGTGGATTTCCAGTACGCGTCGCCTGGCCGGAAAGAAGGCCACGCCTTGGCGATCAGAAATGCAGGAATCGTAAAAATCGCCCCGGCCGCAATGCCCTCCCCGATTGAGCCAGCGGTACGGGCGATGTTTTCCTCAAGCAGCGATCCCTTCCACGCCCTCATCGCAGCCATCGCAATCACTGCCGCTGGATAAGTGGCTGCAATGGTGATACCGGCACGCAAACCGAGGTAGGCATTGGCCGCGCCCAGAACGACCGTCAGCAACAATCCGAGCAGGACGGCGCGGAGAGTAAACTCCCGCATTTCCATCTGTTCTGGGACGTAAGGCTTGAATTTCTTCGGGTTGTCGCGGGTATTCAGAGGGCCTTGGACACTCATGATCTGAAATCCTCGGAAGTGTAAGTGAGACTGGGTCTTAGGTGATTCAAGAGACGGCGCACCTTAACACGCATGCGGGGTATCTTACAAGGTTCGGCGAGCGCTCTGGAGTTACCCCGAAGTTACCTCGAGGAAAAATGCCGGGGTGAGCGATCTTCCTGGAAATCGTTCCAATATCGCATTGGCGGCCAGTTCTGCTATGATAGCGGCCAATTTTCTGTAGCCCTCCCCGAGGTTTGTAGCGATGCCGTCCAGACTGTTTCAATGTCGAGACTGTGGTGGATTTAACGGGTACCGCTCACGCCCAAAGACCTTTGTTGAAAAGTTCCTGTTGCCTTTACTGCTTCTCCGCCCAGTGCGCTGCGGCGATTGCTTCCGGCGATCGGTGCAGACGATGTTCGTCCAGGTGCGAGAACGGCGTGAATCCAAATCGGCACACCGCGCAACAGCTTAGATGGCTTAGATGTTGAGTCGTTGCCTGGGACATTGCGGCCCGCTATACTGAAGTGGATTCGCCCGGTTGCGGCCTGAGTGGCACCGGGCGAACGCGGGAGGTTCGTCTTCAGCAGTAGCGGGGACCCAATCCGGGCTACCGGGACTAAGATTGCGCCGCGGGACGGTTCGCTGGTGTCGATTCTGGTTTCCTTACTGAGTGGTGTTGCGGAAAGTCTCTTTGCCACCCTCTTCCCCTCCGATTGTCGTCTTTGCGGTGCCCCCTTAAACAATATTTCCTGCCTGCCGGTTGGCCAGCCATGCCCGGCTGGGGCTGCACTCCGAGTTCTGGAACGGCGGCGCGAAACCCAATCTCAAACCGGGCTCACAGGGCGGCGCGAAAATATCCGTGGGGCAGTCGCCGTGGTCAGGCCGGAGCAGATCGCTGGCCGGGAAGTCCTGGTCGTGGACGATGTGTTCACCACTGGCACCACGGTTTCGGAATGCGCGCGCGTTCTGCGCCGAGCCGGCGCATTCAAGATATATGTAACAACGGTCGCCCGCACGCCGGAGGCCGACGCGCAAGGCACGATCCTGCCGCGGACCTTTGCGGATAGGGAAGCGTTGGCGGCAGCGGGATAGAGTACACGGCAATCGGATAATTATTAATTAATGTATGTCGGGGAAGTGGAACAACTCGATGAGTGGTTCCTCGATGGGGGGATCAATGAGGAACCACCCGCCTGTACCGGTCGTCGTCGGGGTGAACCGGGAGGGTGCACATCGCGAAGGAAACGGCCACGCCCTGCACGCGCCCGTGCTGGTGTTGAATGCATCCTACGAGCCCATCAATGTTTGTGCCGCTCGCCGGGCCATCGTGCTGGTGCTGAAGGGAGTGGCGATGACCGAGGAGGAGAACGGACATTTCCTTCACGCCGCCCGCCTGGCGATTCGTGTGCCCTCGGTGATTCGGCTGCTCGAGTATCGGCGCATCCCGCACCAGACCCGCGCTCTGTCGCGCAAGAACATCCTGCTGCGGGACCGGAATACCTGCCAATATTGCGGCGAGGTGTTGCCTTCGAGCGAGTTGACCTTGGACCACGTGGTGCCGCGTTCGCGAGGGGGCGCTTCCACCTGGGAAAACCTGGTGGCGTGCTGCCATCTCTGCAACCGGCAGAAGGGCAACCAGTTTCCCATCGAGGCAGGTATGAAACTGATGCGTGAGCCGAGGGCGTTCAACTTGCATACCAGCCGCCACATCATGCGCCTCATGGGCCGCTCGGACGATAAGTGGCGCAAGTATCTTTTTTACTAGCTATCAGCTTTCAGTCTTCTATTTCTGGGGCTTCTCGGGCGGCTGGGACTTGTCCTTCTCGTCCGGCGCCTTATGCAGTTCCTGCCCTTCGTAGGTGATCTTCACGTTCGATCCAAACCGCTTGTAGTCGCTGTACTTCACGATTTCGCGGATCTGAATGTCGCCGCTGGAAAAGTGCAACGTATCGTCGGCTTTGGTATAGGTGGGGAACCAGTACTTGCCGTCGATCTGCTCACGCCAGGTGGTGAACTTGGGAAAAAGATTTTCCTGTCCCTTCTTCTTGCGAATGTCGGGGACCGTCTTGCCCAAGGTTTTCACGATCTGAAAGTCGCGGTCATCGACCCAGATGCGGCCCTGAAAATAGCGCTTCTTGCCGACGATTTCTTTGGGAGCAATGTCGAAAACGTAGCAGTGCAGTTCGTCCTCCTGCTGCTGGCCGACATAGAGAATCTGATATTCGGGTAGTTCGTCAGCGGTGAGCACGAAAGGCAGCCGGTGCCGGATATCGTCCAGGTCTTCCGGTGACATCTGAATTCTGGCCAGCGAAGATTGCGGCGCAAATACCACGTTCTCCAGGCGTTTTCCCTGGTCATTGAAGAGCACGTCGAAGATTTCGTGATACTCGCCGTCGTCCTCGGGGGTCTGTACCTTCACGTCCTGGCGATAAGTGTATTGGTCGCGGGCCTGTTGGAATTCCGTCTCCTTGGCCGCGAAACGCCGGATAATTTCTTCCGAAGTGATGCCTTTGGGTGGGGCGGGATCGAGAGGTCCTTCGTCCGCGAGAGCTGGGCGCGACCACAGTCCAGATGCGGCAACCAGCGCGACCAACACCACTGCGAAACGCAGCATTGATTTCATAGAGATAGTTTATCGAAATCGGGCAGGGAAAGCTGCTCGCGACACCGCGGCTCCCCCGTGCCCGTACCCTCTCCGCTCAGAGGGTCGAACACAGGAGGGCTGCAGTTTTCTGCACTTGGTTAGATGCGAACAAAAGCAGCGAGTTGCCGGGAAACTACGCCGGAGAAAACTAGATTGAGCCGTCGGGTTCCGGCTAGCGCAGCGTCGTCTGGGGACGCGGCACCGCACTCCGTTCCGGTTTTTCAGTGACGCTTTCTGTCGGTGTTCGGTTCAAACCAGTTACGCACCTGGAGCGCGCTGGATTGCATCAGGATGTTCGGTTGCAGATCGCCGCCTTTACTCACGGTCACGACCCATGATGGGAACGTACCCGAAGGCAGCACCTGTCAGGGCCGGTACGGTTAGAGCGTCTGGGACCACAAGGGATCGAGTGACTCTGCGCTCAGCCGGTATTGAGCGCTGCTGGCACCGTTCGGAATTTCCAGTCCAGCCAGATCAAAGATCCTTCCACCGCAGGATCGATCGTCCATTTTGGGCTGGTACGCATTCGGCGGATGGGAGCAATTGAGGGATCAGAAAGAGCGTCGTCCCCCGGGCGCAAAAAGCACCGCAACCAAGGAGCATGCCCAAGCATGGTTTTAAACCAGACCAGATAGGTCGGGAAAAAGCGATGCTAGGGATAACAGAGGAAGCGGGATGTGCCCCCGGTCACAACAGTCTGATGGAGGAACAAGCCGGTTCAATGTAGGCACCCGCGTTTACATTATTCTTCGCCTGCCGTGCTCTCGGGCCGACAAGTGCGCTCCGGTCAGCAGCAACAATCCAGTGAGGAAGGCCCAGAACATTAAGCTCGCCGACAACGCGAAGGGGCCATAAACCTCCTGGAAATTCAGACGGGGCAGGGCTAGGACGTAGGCATACTTCAAGGTTTCAGATAACAGGCCCATGATCACTGCGGTGGACAGTACGGCCCGCGCCGGCACCTTGCCATTGGGCAGCAGCCAGTAGACGAGAAAGAAAATAGCGATGCTGGCGATGATGGCGAACATCTTCATCATCAGAAAGCCGCCCAGCCGGACAACAAAAGGTCCATGACCCCGCAACGAAGCTTCCAAGAAGCCGATATTCCCCGCCGTCAAGGCGATCGAAAGCAACGCGAGAACTCCGCAGCTAAACGCCAGGCCCAGAGCGATCAGCTGGTTACCCAAGTAAGACCGGTTGTTGGGAAATCGCCAAATGCGGTTCAAAGCTACTTCGAGCGGCATGAAGATTCCGGTTGAAGTCACCAGAAGAATTACCAACGAAACCACCTGGGCGCGATTGCGGGCTCCTACCAGGGCATTCAGATTACGAATTACGAAGTCTTGCCCGGCCGGCAGGAAATCGCGCAGCAGTTGTACCACCACCTCATACATTACCGGGGAATGGAACACTCGCCGGATCAAAGTCATGAGCAGCAGTACGAAGGGAAAAAACGAGAGCAGGGCATTGGCCGCCACGGAGAATGCAAACGTATGTACCTCGGTGCGTAACAAATATTTCACCGTGGAACTGACCACGCCGGAATATGAGCCTTCTGCGCGCTTGGGGGCGGCGGAATGGGCTACCGAGGCAGGTGAAGCCGGCGTACTTGACTGCTGGTCACGAAGCATTTTCTCTAATCCTATCAGAGAGTTGCGATGCACCCGCCAGGGTGGGCGAAGGGTACCCACGCTGCGGCCCCTGGTCGTCGGCGGCTCGGTGCGGTAAAGCCCAGTGCTGAATCGGTTTACGCCACAATTTCTTTTCCTTGCCAGAAACAAACTTCCTGAATATTATCTTGTGCTCGCTGCACGTGTTTCGGGACGGCGAGGTTGTTGCGTGGGGTTTGACGGTTTGTGTCCTGCAGTCAAAACTCGCTTCACCACGATTGCTCCAGAAGTTTGTGCCGTGGTCTCAGCCACGACTCAGGCGCCGGAGGTTTTCTTGTTGGCGTGATTTTCTGAGAGGCTCACGAGCCGGTTGTGCTTTCGTTTCCTTTGAGGGGGTAACACGGAGCATGAGCTCCACGGAGGATTCGGAAGTTAATTCACAGAGTAGAGTTGAAAGGAGTTCTTTGTGAGAGAGAAGGGCACAGTAAAGTGGTTCAACGGGGCTAAAGGATACGGGTTCATCCAGCGCTCTACCGGGGAGGACGTTTTCGTTCATTTCTCCGCCATTCAGGAGAACGGTTATCGCACACTGAACGAGGGCGAAACGGTGGAGTTCGATCTGCTGAAGGGTCCAAAAGGCTTTCAGGCAGGTAACGTGGTGCGGGTGCAATAGTCAGTCCCAGTTTCAACCACTGCGAACCCTCTCAGCTTCCCCTGGGAGGGTTTGTAATTTCCGGGAATTTTCCTGAGCCTGCTCGGCGCCCCGCAGAGCTACTGAACCATGTGCTACTGAGCAGAGTCCTACTGAACTTCGACGGAAACCAAATCACCGTCTGCTTTTCCGCCAGCTTTGTAATTCACCACGACCGGGCGGTCCGTCCATTCGCAGGAGAATTCGTCCGCCCCGACCATCAGCAATGATTTGTAGTTATCGGTGCGCAGCTTGAAGGTTCTGGCTCCTGACCGCACGGTCAAAATCGCCGTCGGGCTCTGGCTGCAGTCCACGCTCGTCAGTTTCCCTCTCAGGAATTGGACCTTGCGCCTGTCCGGAACTGGTTCCGTCGCGGTCGGCGCGGTCTGATCGGAACTCGAATCCTCATCCCCTTTGCCGGCAGAACTCTCCGGCACCGGTTTGGGATTTGTTGCCGCCGGCGGCTGGGACGATGTGCTCTGCTGCGGCAACACGCCATACTTCTTTAGGGTGGGCAGATCCTGCAGGCTTTTCCTGGCCGCTTGGGCGATTTTAGGGTCTAAGCTGTTCTTGAGTCGGTCGAGCAGCGCCGTGGCGTCGTCCCACCTCTTTCCCGCGAGATCAATCTGGGCAAGATTCAGCAGATACTGCTGGTTGCGCGGGCTGAGCTGAATGGCGACTCGTATCGAGTCCGTCGCGGCATGGACGCCGCCGCCCGCCAGTCGCGCCATGGCGAGCATGTTGTGAGCCTCGGCGAAGTCTGGATTCCAATCGACCACGGCAATCAAATCCTGAACCATGTTCGAAACTCCCCGGATCGGATTTCGATTGGACTGCGCGGCTTGGAATTTCACCAGCGCCATGTAATAGCGTACCCAGGGATCGCGGCCGTCGAGTTCCATTGCTCGCGCCAGTTCATCGTTCGACGGATCGAATTCCTTTCTCTCCAGATGTACCCAGGCTAGCCCGCGGTGCGCGATCGCATTGTCCAATTTCGGATCGCTGATAATCGTTTCCAGTTCCTTCCCTCCCTGCTCGCGATGCTCAGGCAGGCGCACCAACATTTCCGCGATCGTTGCCTGGGCTTGCGCGTCGCTGATGTCCAGGACGCTGCTTCCCACCTGGCCGGCTTCGAGCAGGGAAGGGAATTGATACACCGGGCCTGTCGAGTTTGCAGCATTCGCCGGCTTGGTGTTGGCTGGCCCCGGCGACCAGGCAAGAGAGTGGAAGTAGTCTTTCACCGCTTGTCCCAATTGCGCGGCTGAAATACCAAAGGCCTGCTGAATCGCCTGCTCCACGGGAAGCTTCTGTATCTCGACCAATCCGAAATAGGTTCCCGCCTCAGACAGCTTGTTCTGGTTGAGCAAATAGTGCATCACGATCCACGACTGGGCATAAAACATCGGCGGGTAGCCGGCAGAACTCGGGCGCGTCTGGAACAGGTCCGGCACAGGCAGCCAGGGGCGGTCTAACAATTCCACAAACGATTTTGGCGAATTGGAAATCGCGGAACCTTGGCCAGGCAGAGCGTGTTCCCAAGGTAGGTTCTGGGTGGGGTCGCCGCCAATCTGGGCCTGGCTGTCTCCCAGGCGCAGGCTGGAGAAATATTGGGCAAAGCCTTCGTCAAACCAATCCTGCGTCGGGGGATAGTTGAAATTCAAAAACAAGCGGGCAAATTCGTGAGAGACGGCGCGCCAGCTATCGTCCACCGCAAGATCGAGCACAATGTAGTTGCGATCCTCGCCGGGCAAAAAAAATCCGGGAGGCGAAATGGGCCGGCCCTGGCGCAACGGTGCCACGCGGATGTACTCCTCGTCTGATCTGAGGGCGATGACATCCAGCGGTTGCGGCAGGCGCAATTTGGTTTTTCTAAAGAGCTGCGTGAAGATGTCGCGCATCTGCTCGAGACGCGAAACTACTTCCCGGCCCTTCCTGTCGCCTGCATCGGTGAGTACCGAAAAGTGAGCAGAATTTATCCGGAGCCACTTCGGCTCCGTGGAACGCGCGGACGTCCGAGAACACAGGCTGCTGGCACAGAGCAGGCTCAGAACAAGAAGTCGCGAGGTAAAGCAGGTACCAGGCATGGGCTTGCCAGCCGCAAATTCCGGACGCAAAGGATGCTACCACGGTGCGGGGATCGTGGATGTTGCCCGACCGCTATTTCGAGGTAACGACGGGCGTCCGTCCGCTTCCCGGCGCAAAGCCCGCACCCGCGTTGGACCGCGAAATCTTCTTCGCAGCCCAGTCCGCGCTGTCAGCCACAACTTCATCTTCGTCGCTTCTCAATTTCTCCAACAAAGGCGCGAAGCGCCGGTCACCGCTGTTGCCCATGGCAATCACCGCGTTACGCCTCAAACCGGTGTGCTTGGCCCGGCGCACCGCGGATCCCCGGAACTTTTGCCGGAATTCTTCCCCAGTCATTTCTGCTAACCACTCCAGCGCGGGGCTGACCAACCCGTCCCGAGCCTGAAATCCCAGCACGTTCGTTACCGGAGCCTTGCGGTTCCACGGACACACATCCTGGCAGATGTCACAGCCGAATACATGACGGCCTAAACCCTCACGCATGGCCTCCGGAATCGCGCCGCGCTTTTCGATGGTGAGATACGAGATGCAAAGGTTGGCATCCAGCTGATAGGGTGCGATCAACGCGTCGGTGGGACAGGCGTCGATGCAGCGCGTACAGGTGCCACAGCGATCCGCCGCAGGAAGATCGGGTTCGAGTTCGAGCGAGGTCAGGATCACGCCCAGAAACAGCCACGACCCCAGCTGCTGGTTCAGGATGCAGGTATTCTTGCCGATCCAGCCAACGCCCGCATACTTGGCATACACTCGTTCGACAATCGGCCCGGTATCCACGTAACAGCAGGTTTGCAGGGCCGGTGTTCCAGCTTCAGAGGTTGCCTGGCGCAACTGGTTCTCGACGGTGCGCAGCTTGCTCATCACCGCTTGGTGATAATCCTCGTGTCCCCATGCGTAGCGGGCAATCCATCCCCGCTGTGGATCATCCGCCTCGCTGGAGTAAGGCTGGGCAGTGTTGTAGTTGATTGCACAAACTACCACGCTACGGACCCAAGGCAGAGTGGAGCGAAGTGACACCCGTTTGAGGACGCCCGACTCAGCGCGGGCCTCCATGTACTTCATCTCACCGGCGTGCCCGGCTGCGATCCATTCTCGAAAGCGATCCAATTCGTCAAAGTCGTAAACCGGGGCAACGCCAACCAGCTCGAAGCCGGCAGCGCGGGCGGCCTGCTTCACCAAGTCCGTAATTTGGCTGCTCTGATTCATCCTGAAATCCGACTTGTTCCTCTAGAAGCTATCTCAAATTGGCCGTTCGGGATAGTTGCCTAGACGGCCAGTGACATTTCCATTTACAAATTGCCTCTCATTTGCGCAACGCCCCAAATATTCAATTGTGTTTGATACCTGCGAGTCGCCCTAGCCCACGCTTGGTCCGCGTGGTTCGACTTCAACATTGCCATGCTGGCTACCCTCGGCATTTCCAATTATCGGTCGCGCACAGCGATATCGCCAGCGCGTCGAGCACCTCAGCGCGAGACGGGCATAA
>Ga0137416_10002048_pt1 | contig 10615 bp, 9 predicted proteins | sample CZODoug3_1_1_16f_FD_108282 | JGI IMG/M metagenome (GOLD analysis project Ga0137416, IMG submission 108282) | Vadose zone soil fungal communities from Angelo Coast Range Reserve, California, USA - CZODoug3_1_1_16fungal (Illumina Assembly) | ecosystem: Environmental > Terrestrial > Soil > Vadose...
CATCATCACGTCGGCGAGGCTGTCGTTCGGGGTACAGGTCGGCACGCGGTGCGTCATGATGCTGGACACCGGCATCGTGAGCAGCTCGGCGCCGCGCATCTTCATGCCGTGGATGATGTCCCGCTCAGTGATCATTCCGGTGAAGCCCTGAGGCACCCCGGTCACCACCAGAGCGCCGATCTTGGGCGGACCGATCAGCTGGCTGACGGCCTGCTCCACCTTCGCCCAAGGTTGGATCGTGGTGACCTGGCGGCCCTTGGCACGCAAGATCGACTCCACCTTCATGCTGACCTCCGAATCGGCGTCGCGCCCTTCCGAAGCCAGTTCGGAGCGGGCAGCGTTTGCGGTGGTGCAAGCACTTTCGAGGCTAAGCTCGGGCCCTGATCAACGGCAATGTATGTGAGCGCACAACCGCCGAAAAGGCTGAGATTCAGTCTCAGGATGATCACTATCTTGGGCGAAGATCAGTCCCGAAGGGTTGACTTCGCGAGCAGCTTACTCGCCGTCCTAGGCTGTCCGAGTGAGGCCGTTCCCGTCGCGGAGGCGCCGCGCTCTGGTGGCGCTGGCGGTTGCCGTGCTGCTGTTCGCCGGGATCGGTTGGCTGTACCTCGCCGGCCCGCTCGGGCATCCGCCGCCGGGCTGTACCGCCACCCTCTCCCCGCTCGGTGACCCGGACCCTGACTTGGTCAGAGTGCAGGCCTACTCGATGACCCCGGAACAGGCCGACAACGCCGCCACGGTCGCCGCCGTCGGCGTCAAGCTGGGCATGCCCGCGCATGCGGTCACCGTGGCGATCGCGACCGCGCTGCAGGAGTCGGGGCTGCACAACCTGGCCACCGGCGACCGGGACTCGGTCGGGCTGTTCCAGCAGCGACCCAGCCAGGGCTGGGGCACCGTGGCCCAGATCTCCGACCCGGTGTACGCCGCCACCGCCTTCTACCAGCGGCTGCGCCAGCAGCCGAACTGGACGCGGCTGGAGGTCACCGAAGCCGCGCAACTGGTCCAGCGTTCCGCCTCGCCGGGGGCCTACGCGCAGTGGGAGCCGCAGGCCAGGGCCATCGCCGCCGCCCTGACCGGTGAGGACGACGCCGCGCTGACCTGTCACGACCTGAAGCTCGGTCCGCCAGCCGACTACCTGGTGACCGTCGCCAAGCGCGAGCTGGGCACGGCGAACGTGAGCGGCCCGCAGCCCCCCGACCGCGGCCGCGCGCTGGCCAGCTGGCTCGTGGCGCACGCCGCCCGGCTCGGCATCGACCGGGTCACCATGGACGGCAACACCTGGACCGCCGAGTCGGGCAAGTGGACCCGGACCGGCCCGCCGGACGGCCTGCTCAGCCTGCACCAGCTCGCCCTGCCGGACTGATCCGTCGGCAGGACCCCCCTAGACCGACTCGTTGTGGAACGGGTCGTCGGCCGGCCAGCGCAGCGGGGTTGCGGCGCCGGCGGTCGGGATCGGCCGGGGCAGCGGGATCGGCAGCGGGGCGGGCACCGACCGGGCGGCCGCGATCGGCGCCGGCGCGGACACCGCCGGCCCGATCGGCATCGGCTTGAGCGTGCGCCTCGGCTCCGGCGACGGACGGGGCGCCGGCGTCGGGTGTGCCTCGGCGGCCGGCAGGGGCGTCGGTGCCGGGTCCGCGAGGGCGGCCGCCGCGGGCAGCGGTGGTGGGGTGATCGACTGGCGCTGCACGGGCAGCGGTTGCGGGGTTGGCTGGGGCCTCGGGCGGGGCGTCGGTTGCGGGGTCGGCTGGGACACCGGGCGGGGCAGCGGCGGCGGGGTCGGCTGCGGCCTCGGGCGCGGGGTCGGGCTCGGGCGGCGGGCCGGCGTGGGCGGCGCATCCGGCGGGGTCGCGGACCCGGGCGTCGGTGCGGGCGTCGGTGCGGGCAGCGGCGCCGACTGCACCGCGGCCAGGGGTTGCGGCTCGGTGGGCTGCGCCGACCGGGGAGCGCGCGCGGGCCGAGGGGTGTGCGCGGGCCGGGGACCGGGCGCGGCGTGGGCGGCCGGCTGGGGGCGGCCGGTGGGTTGCGGGCGGCTGGGCTGGGGGCGGCTGGGTGGTAGGGCGGTGCGGCCGGCCGGGGCGCGGCGGGGCAGCGGCCGGCGGGTCTCCGGGTGGTGCATCCGGTACAGCTCGGCGTAACCGGGCGCGGTGGCCAGCAGCTCGTGGTGCGTGCCGTAGCCGGCGACCCGGCCGCGCTCCAGGTACACGATGCGGTCGGCGTCGCTCACGGTGAGTAGGTTGTGCGAGATCACGATGGTGGTGCGGCCGGACATGGCACGCCGCAGTGGGGCCATCACGCGCTGGGTGGACACCGCGTCCAGGCCGGTCGTCGGCTCGTCCAACAGCAGCACCGGGGCGTTGCGGATCATCGCCCTGGCCAGTGCGATGCGCTGGCGCTGGCCGCCGGACAGCATCATGCCGCGCTGGCCGACCCGGGTCTGGTAGCCCTGCGGCAGGCTGGTGATGAACTGGTGCGCGTCGGCCTCGCGGGCGGCCTGTACGACCTCCTCCTGGGTGGCGGTCGGCCGCCCCCACCGGATGTTCTCCGCGACGCTGCCGTCGAACACCAGCGTCTCCTGCAACACCACGGCGATGTTCGCGCGCAGGTCACTGAGGCGCAGCCGGCGAATGTCCACGCCGTCCAGGCTGACGCCGCCGGCGTGCGGGTCGTGCAGCCGCAGCAGCACGTGCATCAGGGTGGTCTTGCCGGCCCCGCTGGCGCCGACCACCGCGATTGTCTCGCCGGGGTTGGCGGTGAAGCTGACCTCGGCCAGCGCCGGGCGCCCGCCGTCGGGGTAGCGGTAACCGACCCGCTCGACCCGCAGCTCGCCCTGCGCGATGGCGAGCGGCACCGCGTCGTCGGGGTCGGTGACCTCGGGCTTGGTATCCAGCAGCTCGATGATCCGGTCCGCGCCGGCGCTCGCCGCATAGATCGAGTTGGTCAGGCTGCCGAAGCCGCTGATCGGCCCGTAGAGCTGGGACAGGTAGCCGATGAAGACCAGCAGCCCACCCAGGGTGATCCGGCCGGCGATCAGCTCCCGGATGCCGAAGCCAACCACAGCCAGCACGCCGAGTGCCTGCAGCAGGTCGGTGAACGGCGCGAACAGCGCCTCCAGCTTCACCGCGACCATCTGCGCGGTGAAGCTGCCCAGGTTCTCCCTGTGGAAGCGCAGCGACTCGTGGGTCTGCCGGTCGTAGGTCTGCACGAGCACGGTGTTGTGCAGGCTTTCCTCGGCGACCGAGGTGATCGAGCCGGACCGGCGGCGCAGCTCCTGGGAGGCCCGCTTGATCCGCCGGGAGAAGAACCGGGCGAGCAGCAGGAATCCGGGCGCGGCGACCAGCGCGGCCACCGCCAGCCGCCAGTCCAGTACGAACAGCGCGCCGGTGAAGAAAATGATCTGGAACGTAAAGGTGATCGCCTGGTTGAGCCCGGAGAGGATCAATTGTTCGATCGCGCCGACATCACCAGTGAGTCGGGCCAGAATGTCACCGAGCTGGTGTTTCTGGAAGAACGTCACGGAGAGCCGCTGCAGATGCCGGAATACCCGGGACCGCAGGTTCAGTACGAATCGTTCGCCGACCCAGGCGGTGAGGTACTCGTCGACGAACCCGACCACCCCTTCCAGCAGTGTGACCGCCACGAAGGCCGCCGCGACCAGTGGGAAGCGCGCCACGTCGCGCGTCGTCAGCACGTCGTCGATCAGGACCTTGAACAGCCAGATGCCGACAGCGGCGAGCAGCGGCGGGATGGCGATCAGCGCGAAGCCGAACGCCAGCCGGCCCCGGAAGCCCCGGGTGTCCGGCCAGAAGCGCCGGAAGATCGTGCGCATCGGGACCGTGGGGGCCGTGCCGACCAGTTCGCCGGCCGCGACGATGGGGAGCAGCGTGGTGGGGGAGTCGGTCACCGGCAGGGCGCCGGAGGCGCTCGCCACGGACCTGCCCTTCTGCCTTCGATGTGACGCCATAACCTGCTCGGGGACGGGCCGCCGGCCCCACCCGGTCGTGCGGGGCGGGGCCGGCGGGCGACGTGGGTACTACTGGCGGGTGCGAGTAGACCCAGCGGTTCTGGTCGCGGCGACTAGTCGCAGCGGTCGCGGCCGCGCCCGCCGCCGTGCCGCTTGGTGCGGCGGCAGTCGTCGTCGTTGTCGTGGTGACGGCGGCGGGGCCGCGAGTCGCAGTCACCGCCGCGCCCGTGGCCACGGCGGCTGTCGCCGTGGCGGCCGCGCAGAGTCAGGAGACTGAAATCAAATCCAGACATTGGGGAGTCCTTTCGTTCTTCGAAACGCGGCCTCGGGGACGACCGCTGTGGGAGACATCAGCGCGCATCACGGATTCGTTTCACGTGTTTGTTCGCTCCACCCGAACAGCCCAGGAGCAGTGCGTCGAGGCAAAAGGCCTAATACGTGTTCTAGTATTTACGGATAGCCGTGGCGACCTCGGCGGAACTGCATTTCGTGATCGACGAGCGGTCCGTCGACCGGCCCGGTCGCTCACCCGGACGGTGCCTGGTTGCTCCATTGGCGTTTCGGCGCTGAATCATTGCCGCTGGTCCCTGTCAACTCTGTGGCGCGGCGTGTCGGGGATGGTGCCCGGAAGTGTCCGGGCCCTAACATGCCGGCAGGCATCACTCGTCCAGGTGGGATCACCGGGATTCGGACACGCTCGGTCGCGGCGTTCCGATGACGACATCGGGTCCGTCAGATCCGGCAGATCCGATAGCTAGGGAGAGAGCACGGGATGGCACAGGGTTCGCGGTGGTCCGACGAGGGTGGGCAGCGGTTCGAGGCCGGCCCGGTCGAGCTGGACTGCCCAACCGCGTGGGAGCACGAGGTCGAGATCCCCGGCCCCGGCAACTCCGGCCCGGTGACCGTGATCGCGCTGCGCTGCCCGAACTGCGACCCCAGGTCCACGACGTCGGTCACCGACGAGCTCAGCCAGATCGTGGCCAGCCGCCGCCGCACCATGGCCGGGCTGGGTCGGCTGCCCGCGCGGACCCGCGCCGACCTGACCGCCCTCGGCACGCTCGACCAGATCTACCTCGGCACCGTCGACGACGTGCGCGCGGCGGCCGAACGGTGCCGCCGCCGCCTCGGGGTGGACGCGGCGGACCTGCCGGCAGGATTAGCCGGCGCGGGCGCCTCGAGGACGGGCCGGGAGCAGGCCGCCGCCGTACTGGCCGCCGCCACCGCCTGGGTCACCGAACTGAGCACCTTCCCCAGTTGACCGAACACCGTATGTCGCGGGCGCACGTCGTGTTGAGCTGGCGCACGTCGTGTGGAGCTGGCGCACGTCGTGTGGAGCTGGCACACGAGTTAGAACCTGTGTGTGGGGTCCAGAGTCCGTGTGCGCGGGCGGGGAGGTGTGTGTGGTGTGCAGAGGGTCTGTGCGGGGGCTGGCCGGTTCGTGTTGCTCGCGCGCTGAGTACCTCGCACACGGCTCCTGTCGCCGACACACGCTTTCTGTCGTCGGCACACGTCGTGTAGACGCGGCACATGAGTTAGAACTCGGGTGCGGTGTCCACACAGTGTGCGCCACATCCAGAACCCGTGTGCGTCCCCGAACCCGGGTGCGGCGCCAACCTGTGCGGCCCCCGAACTCGTGTGTGCGCTCCCGAGCTCGTGTGTGCGCTCCCGAACCCGGGTGCGGCCCCAACCCGGGTGCGACCCCAACCCGGGTGCGCCCCCCAACCCGGGTGCGGCCCGAACACCCGCGCTCCCGCCGCGTACCCGCCCGGGCCCGCCAACCTCCCGAGCAGCTCAGCGCGCCGCGACCATCGAGCGCAGCGACCACCTGCCGGGCGACCCGGTGAGCACCGTGCGGCTCAGCGGCGCGACGTCGATCCGCCAGACCGAGCGGGGCCGGGCGTCGATGGCGTGCACGACCGCCGCCCTGATCACCGTCGGGTCCGCGACCGCGAGCAGCGTGCGCACCGGGTCGCCACCCTCGGTGACGGCCGCGCCGGCGCCGTCCAGCCAACGGCCGACCCGCTCCAGGACGGCGCTGAGGCTCTCCCCGCCGTGCGGGCTGGCCGCCGGGTCGGTCAGCCAGGCGGTGACCGCGTCCGGGGTGGCGGCCAGCACGTCGTCCAGGGTGCGCCCGGTCCAGGCGCCGAAGTCGCAGCCAGCCAGCCCGGCGTCCGACTGACCGGCCAGGTCGAGGGCCTCGGCGGTCTGCCGGCAGCGCCGGGACGGGGCGTGCCGGACCAGGTCCGCCCTTGGCAGGTTGCCGCGCAGCTCGGCGGCCTTGGTCAGGCCGGCCTCGTCCAGCGGTTCGTCGCCGGCGAACGCGGCCGTCCGGATCGCACTGGTGGCCGCGTGGCAGAGCAGCACGACCCGCATGCCGGCGTCCCCTTTCACTGAGGGCCTGTCCCACGGGGCGCCGAGGGCCTGTCCCCCGAGTCTCACCGATGAGACCGAACCTATGAGCCTTGTCATGAATCCTTGGCGTAAAGCCGGTCGAACACGTCATATCTACATCTGAATAGCTGGACGACTATCGAGCTGTTGACCCTCGGCAATGGCGGCCGTACCGTCCATTTCGACCCGACCGGCGTGCCGGCCGTAGGAGAGGATTCACCATGTCATCATCCGCGATCGGCCAGGCCAGGCCGGTTCCCGTCTCGGTGTCCGAAACCCTGCCGTGGTTGATCGGCGCGCTGCTGTTCGGCCTGGTGCTCTACTACTTCATCGGCATCGACGAGGGCGCGACGTCGGTGTTCGGCAACAGCATGGTCGTCCATGAGTTCGTGCACGACGCACGACACTTCCTCGGTTTCCCCTGCCACTGAGACTGTCACCGAGCTGAGACTGTCACCGAGCTGAGGTAGTCCGTGGTCAAGGCACTTGTACTCCGGGGCGTCGGGGCCGGCGCGCTGGCCGGCCTGGTGGCGTTCGTGTTCGCCCGTATCTTTGCCGAGCCGGTCATCCAGGCCGCGATCGACTACGAGGGCGCTCGGGACGAAGCCCGCAACGCGCTCGCGGCGGCGGCCGGCCGGCCGGTCGACGCGGCCGAGGCCGACATCTTCAGCCGGACGATCCAGGCCAACCTCGGCATCGGCGTCGGCATGATCCTCTTCGGCGCCGCGGTGGGTGCGCTGTTCGCGGTCGCCTACAGCCTGGCCTGGGGGCGCACCGGCCGCCAAGGCCCCCGGCAGCTGTCGCTGCTGGTCGCGCTGGCCGGCTTCGTCACGCTGTACCTGGTGCCGTTCGTCAAGTACCCGGCGAACCCGCCGTCCATCGGCCACCCGGATACCATCGCCGACCGCAGTGGGCTGTACCTGGTGATGGTGCTCGGCTCGGTGGTGGCCGCGCTGGTCGCGGTGTGGGCAGGGCAGCGGTTGGCGCAGCGGCTGGGCAACTGGAACGCCACGCTGGTCGGCATCGCCTGTTTCGTGGTGCTGGTCGGGCTGCTGATGGCGGCGCTGCCCTCGCTGGGCCAACTGCAGACCAACGTCGAGCAGTACGGCAACCTGGCCACCGAGACACCCCAGCCGATCGTCGACTCGCACGGCACCATCGTGCTGGCCGGCTTCGACGCCGACCAGCTGTACCGCTTCCGGCTCTACGCGGTGGGCGCGCAGGCGCTGCTCTGGGCGGTGCTCGGACTGTGCTTCGCACCGCTGGCGGAGCGGGTGATCGGCCGCCGGTCGGCCACCGCGCCGGCCGACATCGTGGAGCCCAGCGCCGCATAGACAGTCACCGAACCCACCGGCCGGCCCGAGCCGAGTCTCAGGCCGGCCGGTGCGTTCTGCTGTGGCCGTGGGCCGCTTCGACCGGGCCGCTCGGCAGCTGGCCGAGCAGCGCCGGGATCGACTCGTCGGTCAGGTGGTAGTGGATGGTGCGCCCGTCCCGGCGGGTGGCCACCACGCCGTGCGCGCGCAGCAGCCGTAGGGCCTGGGACACCGTGCTGTCCTTGACCCCGGTCGCGGCGGCCAGGTCGGACACGCAGATCTCGCCGGCGTTATGGATGCACAGCAGCAACCCCAGCCTGGTCTGGTCGGCCAGCAGCGCGAACCGGGTGACCCAGTCGTGCAGCGTGTCCGCGTCCGGCAGGTGCGCGATCGCCTCGCAGACCCGGTCGCCGTCGACGATCGTGTGCGGGTCATCGGGATCCAGAAGGTGCACGCCCCCATTCTGGCCTGATCCGGTGCCCCGGTGTCACGCCACGGTCGATTCAACGGCGATCCTAAGGTTTGTGACCACGGTCACCCAGATTGTTGACGGGTGCGCTGACCTGCGCGAACGAGTCGGATCGGGTGTCGATTCCCGGCCGGGGCGGGGCGGCGTTGTTTCATCCCCGGGCCGATCGGTAACCCCTCCTACGTTCCAGTCGAGCGCCGCAAGCTCGGCCGAAGACGGTTCCCACACCGGCGGACCCCCGCTCGCCCATCCACCGAGCGGGGGTCCGTACTTTTGTCTGGTGCCGCAGTTGCCCACTCCCGGCGGGGACCCGCCACCGCGCCCGCGTTCCGACCAACCCGCCGACCTGGGCTTCACGCCCCGTACCCGGGTGCGCTGGCTCGCTCCCCGGATGCTGGCCCGGACCGGCATCGAGGTGGCCATCTCCGAGCTGTTCGGCGCCTTCGCCGACCGCCGCGAGCTACAGGGCACCGAGTCGGGTGCGCCGCTGGACCTGTCCGAGCTGACCGAGGGGCCGTCCGACGGGATCGAGCCGTCGGCCGACGGGGTCGGGACCGGCAGTGGTGAGTTCTGGCTGGACTACGTGGCCGACGTCGGCGACGGCTTCGACGCCACGACCACGGTGGCCAGCCAGCTCGCCGCCGACCAGCTGGAGCTGCCCTTCGGCGAGCGTCGCTACCCGACCCGGGCCGGCGCGCTGCTGGTGCTGGGCGGCGACGAGTGCTACCCGGTGGCGTCCTCGGCCGGCTACACCGACCGGCTGGTCGGCCCGTACCGGATGATGCTGCCGTGGACCGACCGGCCACGCTGGATGGTCGCGTTGCCCGGCAACCACGACTGGTACGACGGGCTGACCAGCTTCCTGCGCCAGTTCTGCCAGCGGCGCTGGATCGGCGGCTGGCAGACGGCGCAGGCACGCAGCTACTTCGCGGTCAAGCTGCCCGGCGGCTGGTGGCTGTGGGGCATCGACATCCAGCTCGGCGACGACATCGACAAGCCCCAGCTGGACTACTTCCGGGAGATCGCCGAGCAGGTCGGCCCGGACGACTCGATCATCCTGTGCTGGGCGATGCCGTCCTGGGTGGAGTCCGGCCCGGATAACCCGGAGGGCTACGCCCCACTGGAATACTTCGAGCGCACGGTCATCCCGGACCGGGCCATGCTGCGGCTGTCGCTGTCCGGCGACCTGCACCACTACGCCCGCTACCAGGGCACCGATCCGGCCGGCCAGCAGAAGATCACCGCCGGGGGCGGCGGCGCGTACCTGTACGGCACGCACACCCTGCCGGACGAGCTGAACCTGCCGCCCGCCGAGTCCAAGGACCCGAACAAGCGCCCGCCGGTGCGCTACCGCCTCGAGCAGTGCTACCCGAGCAAGCCGACCTCGCGGCGGCTGCGCGCCGGCATTCTCGGCCAGGTCTGGCGCAACCCGGGGTTCTGGGTGGTGCCGGCGGCGCTGTACCTGGTGATCGGGACGACGGTGAGCCGGGCGTACCCGTTCCTGGGCCGGGACCGCTGGTGGGTGGCTAGCATCCCCGCGCTGCTGCTGGCGATCGTGCTGGCCGCGGCCGTCTGGCTCGGGCTGGACGCGTTCACCGGGGTCAGCTCGCGGCGCAACCCCGCCCGGCGGCGCCTCGTCGGCGGCCTGCACACGCTGGCCCATCTGGTGCTCATCGTGGCCACCGCGTTCGGCGTCGAGCTGGGTACCGCCTCGGCCGACTGGCCGTCGCCGTGGCCGTCGGTCGCCATGCCGGTGGCCGAGGGACTGGTCGGCGCGCTGCTCGGGCCGCTGCTGGTGGCGCTGTACCTGCTGTTCGCCGACCGGGTCTGGCCCGGCGTGAACACCGACGAGCTGTTCTCCGCGCAGGCGATCCAGGACTACAAGTGCTTCCTGCGGCTGCGGATCGCCGCCGATGGCACGCTGACCGTGTTCCCGGTGAAGATCGAACGGGCGGTGCGCTGGCGGTTCGCGCCCGAGGCCGGCCCGAACGGCGACCGGCGCTGGTTCCGCCCGGCCGACGAGGTGGAGCCGGTCGCCGAGCTGATCGAGCCGCCGATCGTCGTCACCAAGCGCCCGGTGAGCCGGGTGGCAGCGGACTGAGCCGGGCGGCTCGCAACTGAGCGCAACCGGGTCCGGACTAAGCCGGTGGCCGCCCGGCTCTCGGAATGTGACTTAACGAGGTGCGGTCGGTCGGTATCTGATAGTAATCAGGGGTGCCAGGAACGTCGGACCATCCCGAGGTCGAATTTCGGGCCTTGGACTATGGCGCCGCGCATGAGACGGTGCTGCGGCACATGGCCGAACTGGCCAACGCCGAGATGCCCGGCCACCCGGATCTGAAGCCGCCGGAGGGGCCGGAGCTCGAGCCGGAGTACCGCGGTCTCTTCGTGGTCGCGTACATCAACGGCCAGCCCGCCGCGTCGGGCGGCTACCGGATGTTCCCCGGCGACCCGACGGGGGAGACCGCCGAGTTCGTCCGG
>Ga0137416_10002053_pt1 | contig 10602 bp, 9 predicted proteins | sample CZODoug3_1_1_16f_FD_108282 | JGI IMG/M metagenome (GOLD analysis project Ga0137416, IMG submission 108282) | Vadose zone soil fungal communities from Angelo Coast Range Reserve, California, USA - CZODoug3_1_1_16fungal (Illumina Assembly) | ecosystem: Environmental > Terrestrial > Soil > Vadose...
GAGACGCCGAAACCGCTGCAAACAATACAGCGGCTGTTGCGAGTTGCCGGAGTGTCTTTTTGAGGCCCCACATCTCACTTGAATCAGTGTGGTACAGCAGCCTGATACTACTACCCGCACTGCGGCAGGCCGATAAACAATCCCGCAAGTTGTGCCCCCCATCACGGGTGCGGACCGCACGTTTTCGAAAGAGCCTGTCTGATTCATGGGCGCCGTCGCGAGGGCGGCCCCCAGCGAGCCTGCGCGGCCCGGCAGATTTAGGCGATCGTTTCGCGCGCATAGTCGACACTATGTAAGCGAAAGGATCGCCCAAAGATGCCGCTGCGGGCCGGCCGCAGCAGGCGCACATGAATCAGACAGGCTCGCGGCAATCGATTGCAGCGATGGACGTCACACAGCGTTGATCTGTGATCACACCGAAGATGACAGATTGAGCAACGGTTGCCCCATCCGGATGACATCGCCGGTCGACCACTGCGTGCACACAGACATCCCCGGCGGGGCAAACACGATGATGGTGGAGCCGTGCTCAAACCAGCCCATCTCTTCGCCCTTGGCCACCCGGGCATTGCACTCGATCCGGTTCGGGCCCTGATATCTCAGATGCAGCCGTACATCCAGGAAGCGCAACCGGATGCTGGCCACCAGGATGGCCGCCACGGGCACGAGGGTGACGAGTTGCCCGGTGCGCTCCAGGCGGCATTCAATGGCGGCGCGCTCGTTTTTGCAGAAGAGCCGTTCGATCCGCTTCAGGGCGATCGGATTGACGTTCCAGGTATCGCCCGAGATGTAAGTTACCTTCTCAACACGCAGGTCATGTGGCGCATGAAACCGGTGATACATGCTGGAGGTCAGCCGAAGAGTGACGTAAGTGCCATTGCGGTAGCGTTCCGCCAGGGCCGGGTCGCCGACGAGATCGGCAACGGAGTAGGGAAAGCCTTTCGCCTGCAGCACCATGCCGTCGCTGACCTGGCCGCACGCTCCGATGATCCCGTCACAGGGACTCGTGAGCACGTCAGGGTTGGGATCGACGGGGCGGGCGCCCTCCTTCAACTCCCGTGTGAAGCAGTCATGCAAGCTGTCAAAGTGGGTCTTGCGCGCTTCGCTCAGATCCAGGTCGGAGAACAGCTTCCAGATGGCAATGGACGCATCGCGGACGAAGGGATTGCGGATGCGGCTCAGCCAGCCCACAAACAGGGTGAGCCCGCGGCGCGGGATGCGGTTGGTGAGCAGGAAGTTGAGATTTTCCTGTCCCGCCACCTGGGATATCAATGTACGGACCGTCATGTAATCGTCACTCAGCTGCAATAGTGTTGCGCGCCGGAGCTCCCGGAGGAACCCTTTGAACTCAACATTCGTTCTTTACATAGTGGGCGGCCTCGCGCTGCTGGTCATTCTGCGCAAAGCACAGATGCGGCTCCAGCTGTCGCGTGCCAAACACCGCTCGCTTGCGGGACATTCGCGCTGGTCGCGCCGGTTTGCAGCGCTCGTGCCGTTCTACGAGTACGGCGAGGCCGAGTTCTTCAGCGCTGACGGCGCACCCGCGGAAGTTGCTACGAACCGCCGCGTCGGCTTCATGCACCTGGCAGCGCTGTTCGCGCAACGTTATGAGAAGACTGCTGCTCTCACAGCCAACATTCAAAGCGGCGTGTCGGACATGCAGTTCACTTCGCGCTATCGTGTGCCGTTCCAATTCAGCTCCTTCGTGCGCCAGCATTTCAAACTCGGCGCGGTGCTGCAGTCCTCCTCGGGACCCACCGTCACCGATCTCGACGGAAACCAACTGTATGATCTGACAGGCTCGTACGGTGTCAATGTCTTCGGCTACGACTTCTACAAGGAGTGCATGGCGCGAGGCGCCGAGCGCGTCAAGGACCTGGGCCCGGTCCTCGGTGCCTTGCATCCGGTGGTTGCATACAACGTCGAGCGGCTGAGAGAGATCTCCGGACTCGACGAGATTTCGTTCCACATGTCGGGCACAGAAGCGGTGATGCAGGCCGTTCGTCTCGCGCGATATCACACGCGACGCAAAAACCTCGTGCGTTTCTGCGGTGCGTACCATGGCTGGTGGGGTGACGTGCAGCCGGGAGTGGGCAATCCCCAGACCGCGCATGAAACCTACACGTTGAAGGATATGGATGAGTCGGCGCTGCGAGTCTTGCGGAACCGTCGCGACATCGCCTGCGTCCTCGTCAATCCGTTGCAGGCGATGCACCCCAATAAGGGCGCGCCGGGCGACTCTGCGCTGATCGACAGTGGTCGTCGGGCGCAATACAACCGCGCCGCATACACGGAGTGGCTGCGGAAGCTCCGCGCGGTGTGCACCGAAAGAAACATCGTCCTGATTTTCGACGAAGTGTTTGTCGGCTTCCGGTTGGCGCCCGGCGGAGCCCAGGAATACTTCGGCGTGCGCGCCGACATGGTCACTTACGGCAAGACGCTGGGCGGTGGATTCCCGGTCGGCGTCGTTTGTGGCCGGCGCGACCTCATGAAGCGCTTCCGCGAAGACCGTCCTGCCGACATCTGCTTCGCCCGCGGCACGTTCAACTCGCACCCGTATGTCATGGGTGCGATGTACGAGTTTCTGCAGCGGCTCGCAACGCCTGAAGTTCAGGCGAAGTACGTCGGGCTCGAGGAGCGTTGGAATGGCCGCGCACAGCGGCTCAATGAGCGGCTGAAGGCAGCCGGACTGCCGGTGCAGATGAGCAACCTGTCCTCGATCTGGACTGTCAGCTACCTGCAGCCGTCGCGCTACAACTGGATGTTTCAATACTATCTGCGCGCGCAAGGGTTGGCGCTGAGCTGGGTGGGCACGGGCCGGTTCATCTTCACAATGGACTATACGGATGCGGACTTTGAGACAGTCGCCGCCAGGATCCTGGCGGCGGCTGCGAAGATGTCGGCCGAAGGCTGGTGGTGGAGCGCTGCGACGCTCACCAACAAAGCGATCAGGCGTCGCGTGTTGAAAGAGATGCTTCGAGCCCGTTGGCACCGTGGTGCGCATGCTTCGGGTCGATCAGCTCCCCCCGCAGCAGGGCCAGCGGCGCTTTATAATAAAGTTTGATGTCGTGGAACGGGTCGGTGACGATCTTGGTCGCCCACACCAGGCCCGTCTGCAGGTCCTTGATGAAGAACAGGTGGACTGTGCGGAACAGCAATCCGCCCAGGCCCACGGCGAGCCAGACCTGGCCGACGTGCTGTACGAAGTCGCCGCTGGAGAGTTCTGGATACAGACCGAGCAGGGTGGGATCGAGCCACAGCACCAGGGGCGACAGCGCCCAGATGGCCATCAGCACCACTTTGCGCTTCAGGTTGTAGCCGACCTTGATGTCTTCCTTGTGCTCGTGGGTGGCCTCGTTCACTTCGTCATAGCCCTTCGGCTCGAAGAAGAAGTGTCCGGCCTGCCGGCTCGTCATGGAGACCAGCCAGGCCAGCAGCGCTGCAGCCACCGGATTGGTGAACATGAGCGCATAGGCACAGACGAAACTGGTCGCGCTGAGGAGGTGCAGCGACTGGTTGATGCGGCTGTGGTGGTAATAGCGGTGATCGTCCCAACGCTGGGTTTGGAGAGCCTGCCAAAAACTTTGCATGGATGGTTCCTGAACAAGTGTGGCAACAGGATTTCGACTGGGGCGCATAGCCTGTGAATGAAATATCGCAAGTCGATTGCAGCGATGTTACAAAGCGCCCGCGAGCCTCGTGGGCTGCGACGAGGATCGCTGTTATGGGCCTTTAGGGGTAGCCGGCCATGGGTATGGTGATTGCTGTGCAAGGTGTACGGGCCGTAGTAGCCTCGTAATGCGTCCCACAGACGCGCCATGGCAGATGAATGTGAGCCGCACAAAAAGATTAATCGGCAGCCCCGCGGATTTCCTGAATGCAGTGCAATTGAGCCGCGGGTGGATCAAAGGAGCCGCCGGTGAGGCCCTTGGGCTCGTGCCAGCCCGCGAGGGCCGTGTAACGCAGGGCGCCGCCAGACGTGCAGCGACGCGATACCTGACCGCCGGCCTGGTGGCGGCTGCTGTAGCGGCGGCGATCGTCGCCGTTATGCCCGCGGCACACGCCCAGGACGCTCCTACGGCCACCCAGACGCCCTCTGCGCCGGCCTCGTCTTCGACCCCCTCCTCGTCTGCACCAGCATCGAGCAGCACCACTTCGGCCACCACACCCGCCTCGGACGGCCAGGCGGCGGGCGGCCAGTCTGGAGGTAGCAAGGCGGACCCGGTGTGCTTCCAATTGACCGGTCACTGCGTGGACAGCTCGAAGGCGCCCGGCAAAAAGGCCGGCTCGGCAGCGGCCAAATCGGGCACGACCGGCAGGAAGCCATTGAACCTGACCGCGCCGGATATCAGCACCGTGGTCCCGGAACAGGACCTGAAAGAGCCCCTGCCGAACACTGAGCAGATCACTGAGACACAGGAATCCGACACGGTGTCAGTGAAGGGCGAGCAGGGAGTTCCACCCGAAGTGCCCATGGGCCTGGGTTCCATCTGGTGGGCGGTCAGTCATCCGTCACAGGCGTGGAGAATTCTCACACCCGAGTAGCGCGCCGCCCGCACGCGGCTCACGCCCCAAACCGCTGTTGACGCGCGCCGTCAACCGGCACGTTTTCCGTCAACCTTTGTAGTTGTAGAACGCTTTGTATATCGTGATACGAACGAAAGCCGATCGCTTTACGATAGGTAATAATTGCTCTACAACTGTTGAGGAATGAAGCCATGAAGTTGAATAGGACATTGGGCTTGCTGCTGGTCGCAACGGCGACTGTCGGTGCCGGCGCGGCGGTGGCTGCAGTGAGCACAACACCCACCACGGCTGCAACAACCACCAGCACCGCACCGGCACCGGGCGGCAAACACTGGCATCATCGCCACGGCGGAATGTTGGTTGGAGTGATGTTGCGCGCCACCCGCCAACTCAACCTGACAGCGGACCAGGAGACGAGCATCAAGGGCATTCTGAGCACCGCTCGCGCCCAACATCACAGCGCCGCCGGGACGCCCGCGATTGACATGCTGACACTGGCCAACCCGGGCGATCCGAACTATGCCACGGCCCTGCAAAGCGCCAAGGCTGCCGCTGCCACCCGCCTGCAGAGCCAGGTGGAGTTGCAGGGCCAGATCTACAACGTGCTGACGGCCGATCAGAAGGCGAAGCTGCCTCAGGTCCTCGCGGACATGAAGACCAAGGCCGAGGCGCGCCGCGCCGCCTGGCAGCAGCAGCATGGAGCTGCATCGACGGGAGCCGCCGGCAGCAATTGACGCCGGTGTGAATGGGACTGCGAACCGAAGCCGGCGACGACCGTGTCGCCGGCGACGCATTGCCAGTGATGACCGCAGTTCCGCATCAGTTGTCACGCGGATGACACGACCAACGTCCGCAAATTCTTCCCCCGTCGCCGGCAACCGACGCTGTTGTCACGATCGCCGGTGAACTCATTTGCAAAAAGAGCGACTAATCGCTCGTTCGGCGCTGATTGCGCGGTGCACACTGGCCAACGTGCCAGTTGACCGCAAAGCGCAAGCAGCTACCATCCGGCCTGGGCCGACGGCAGTGCCGCAGGACTCGAAGGAGTCTGCGACAACTTCCCGATTCTCCTGGCTAATTTTCTGGCCTATCCCCTTGGATCGTTACAAAGGACGCAACTGCAGTGAAATCTGCTAGCAGCAACGCGAAGCGCGTATTGGGCTGCCTGGTGACGGGCCTGCTCGTAAGTCACGGTGCCTGCCTCCCGGCATTTGCCACATTGGGCGAAGATGCGACCACCGTCGAGAACGACCGTGTGCAGATGAAAGCCCAACTGCGGACAACGGCCGTGGCGGGTTACACCGTGCACGAAATTCAGGACTCGGCGGGCACGACGGTGCGGGAGTACATCGGTCCGACGGGCAAGGTGTTTGCCATCGCCTGGAACGGGCCCCTGCTGCCGAATTTCCAGCAGACCCTCGGCAAATACTTTGCCGAGTACAACAGCAACGCAAACGCCCCGCGCGTCGGACGCCGCCATCTGAGCATCCAGGGGGCGGACCTCGTCGTCCACTCGAATGGACACATGCGCGCGTTCTACGGGACCGCCTACGTGCCGTCGCTGCTACCGACCAATTTCACTGTTGACGACATCAAGTAGGGAGACGCCAGAGTGCGTGCAAATCTGTTTGCTGCCTTGATCGGGATGCTCTGCGTTGCGGGTTGTGGAGGAGGCGGTGGGTTCGCCGGTGGCGGCAGCGGTGGCGGGGGCACGCCTACCGGCGGGAACGTCCAGGCCGTTACCGTCGATTCAGGACCGACCGTCATCGCCAATTCAACTACGCCCGCCGTCAATACCATCTACACCACAGTGACGATCTGCTCACCCGGCAGCACGACCAACTGTCAGACCATCGATCACATCCAGGTGGATACCGCCTCTTCGGGTTTGCGAATCGTCGCCCCGCAGGTGCTGTCGATCACGCTGCCACTGCAGACTGACGCCAACAACAACGTGCTGGCGGAATGCACTCAGTTTGTCGACGGCTCGAGCTGGGGCCCGATCCGGCAGGCCGATGTGAAAATTGGCGGTGAGACAGCACTCAAGCAGGAAGTCCAGATCATCGGCGATCCGGCCTACCCACCGCAGCAAGGGATCTGCAATGGCGCTACCGAAAATGACGTCCCGCATTTCGGAGCCAATGGAATCCTCGGAGTTGGGCCGTTCATCCAGGACTGCGGGTCAGGCTGCACGGTGCAGGGCCACGCGGTTTACTTTACCTGCCCGACGCCCACCACGTGTGCTGACAGCGGCGTTCCTTTGAATCTGCAGGTGTCCAACCCGGTTGCTTCCTTTACGACGGACAACAACGGCGTGATCATCCAGTTGCCGTCGGTTGCCACTTCGGGGTCAGGACCCATCAGCGGCTCTTTGATCTTCGGCATCGGCACCCAGAGCAACAACGCGCTGGGCAGCGCCAAGGTTCTGTTCGTGGACACGGCCAACGGGTTTTTTTCAACCAAATACAAGTTGTCCAGCGGACTGACCCAGAGCTTCATTGATAGCGGCTCCAACGCTTACTACTTCCCCGACAGCAGCATCAACCCCTGCACAACAAACGTCGGATTCTTCTGCCCGCCGTCCGTGCTGGCACTGAGCGGCATCATGGTGAGCCCGATCAATGGCACGAACGTGTCGGTGAACTTCAATGTCACGAGCGCCGACAACTTGTTCAAGAGCGGCAGCCCGCTCATCGCCGCGGCCCCCGCTCTTGCGGGTGACAGCACGCAAGTCGGTGCTACCAGCACCGGCGACGGCACCAGTACCTTCAATGGAAGCAATTCTTTTGACTGGGGAATGCCGTTCTACTACGGGCGGTCGGTCTACACCGCCATTGAAGGCAAGAACACATCGGGCGGAATGGGGCCCTACTTCGCGTTCTGATACGTAGTCAGCCGGGCCTGACGCCCGTGCTCGCGGCCCCGGAATCTGCCGGGGCCGGGTCGCCTAATTCGTGGCCGGCAGCACTGTGCCGGTCACTTCGCCGAAGCCGATCCGGGCATGACCCGGCTTCTCGCACCAACCCTTCAACGTGAGGCGATCGCCGGGCGGTAAAAGCCGTGCCGGAGAACTGTTCGGCATACAGCCCGTATCCACACCGTTGGGGGGGAATTGCGGCCCGTGGGCAAAGCTCCTTTCAGGACCTCTGTCCCAAATTCATTCCCAAATCCGTTTTGATAGGTGAGCGAGCCGATTCCCGCACCGGGGGCCGAGATCTCGTGAGCGTTACGCATAAAAACCATTTTCGCACATCGCACATTAGTTGCGTGCGCAACCTTTTAAGGAGACGATAGTGGCCGCCCGATCCGACACCCTGTTCGCTGGAGCCAGCGCGTTGAGCGTCCGCAATGAAATATTCGCCGACGAAATCTCTGCCCGGCCCCCCACGACCACACCTACCCTGCTCTTGACGAATTTCACCCCCTTCCGGCTCAACCGGCTGGCCACGGGTGTGAGCGAACACCTGTCCGAGGTCTACAAGCAGCGCTTCGGCCTCGAAATTCCCGAATGGCGCGTGATCGCCACCGTCGGTCCGGCCTTCAGCTGCACCGCTCAACACATCGCAGACACCACACGGATGCATAAGACGCGGGTGAGCCGTGCGATCGCCCACTTGGTTAAGCGTGATTTGATTGAGCGGGCGTCCAATGCTGACGACCGCCGCGAAATGGAGCTGCGCCTGACGAAGGCGGGCCGCGCCATGTACGCCGAGCTGATCCCCCTGGCGCTGGAGCGCGAACGCGCCCTGCTTGCGTGCCTCAACGAGGAAGAGCTCCGCTCTTTCAATGAGGCGCTGGACCGGCTCGAGGAGTTCCTCGGACTGGCCTAACTGGAATAGAGTGCGGGCCATGGTCCAGGCCCGCATTCGCCGTTTACTGCTTTGGGTTGCGCTTCCGGCGCTCGTCCTCGTCCTTCTGTACACGGTCCTTGGCTTTTTTCTCGTTCCGCACCTGGTTCGTTCGGGCGTGCACGACTTCGTGAGTAAGAATTATCATCGGGAGGTCACTCTCGGTGACGTCCGGTTCAATCCCTACACACTGCGGCTCGACGTCCGGGATTTTTCGCTGCCCGACTCGGACGGGAAGCCGATGCTGGCGTTTCGACATCTGCTGGTGGATGTGACGGTCGCGAGCCTGTGGCGGCTCGGGCCGGATTTCGAGGCCATCCTCCTGGAACAGCCGTTCGCGCGGGTCGTGATCGAGCCCGACGGCACGCTGAATTTCAGCGAGCTGGCATTGCCGCCCTCGCCGGATGCGAAGCCTGAGCCGCCGAACCCCAAGCCGGCGCGGCTGTTTATTAAGAATTTCAGTGTTCAGGGGGGCAACGTTGCGTTTGAGGATCTTGCACATCCCAGTCCTTTTCGCACTGAGATCAAACCTATTACGTTCGAACTGCGTAACTTCGCTACGGTCGGGAAGGAAGGCGGCACGTATGCGTTGAGTGGGGCGTCGGACGCGGGCGAGCGGTTTAGCTGGGCCGGGTCGCTGAAGACGTATCCCCTCGCTTCGCATGGGCAGTTCGAGGTGGGGAATCTGCAGGCGCAGACGATTTGGAAGTACCTGCGCGACAGCGTGCAATTCGAATTGCCCTCCGGCGTGATTTCCATCGCCGGTGAGTACGACTTCACCGCCGCCACTTCGCCGGTGGGGCTCGGGGTCAACGTCCACGATGTGACGATTACCGACCTCGGTGTGCGCCCGAAGGGCGCAACGGAGGACTACGTCAAGCTTGCACGGCTCGAGGTGCATGAAACGCGAGCGGATGTTGCGAAGCGTACGGTTGATGTTGGGAGTGTTCGGCTCGCTGGGGGGGAAGTCCGCGCGTGGGTACCCGGCGCGGGGGGCGCGGCGGTTAATTTGATGGAGTTGGTGGGGGCTGCGCCAGCGGCCAGTGCTGGTGCTCCTGCCGCGACCGCTGGTGATGCCGCCGCGTCGGCGGCATCAACGGCTGCGTCGGGGTCGGCCGGCGCGGAGGCCGGTGGCGCATCAGCGACTGCGAGCGCGAACGCCGCCACTAGCGCACCGGCCGGCGACCCTGCCGCGGCTGCGGCAACGTCCGCGCCGACAACTGACGCGCCGGCCTGGACCGTCTCCGTTCCCGATATCGCCCTCGACAACCTGAAAATCTCGGCCGAAGACCGGCAAATCTCGCCTGCCGTGCCGGTGCAACTCGACGACCTCAGTGTCCACGTCACTGGCTTTACAACATCGCACAGCACGCCCGTGGCCGTCGTGATGTCCACGAAGATCAACCGGACCGGCAAACTCGATGCCAAAGCCGACCTCACACCGGACCTGGCCGGCATGAAGGTCGAGGCGGACCTTGCCAATCTCGATCTGACGGTGCTCCAACCCTACATCGCGCAGCGGACGGCGATGACCCTCCGCAACGGGCTGCTCTCGACCAAACTCAACGTGGAGCGCGCCGCGGATGGCCATTTGGCCGTGGCCGGCGAGGTCGATGTCGCAAAGCTGCGCACCGTGGACAACGAGTTGAAACGCGACTTCATCAAGTTTGAAGACTTGAAGCTGACCGGAATCGACTATCAGGCAACCCCATCAACACCGGCGAAACCGGCTAGTCTTCACATCAAGAACATCACTGCCCGCGCACCCTATGCGCGCGTAATCATCGAGTCCGATCGGTCAGTCAACGTTGGTCGGGTGTTGAGTGGTCCAAACGGTGCGAAAGAGCCCCCGAGCGCCACCAACACCAAAACCGCCGGCAAGCCCGACGCAGCCGGCGCTAGCGTGGCAGATGCCGTAGCAAATGTGTCGTCGGGCACGACTGATTCCCCTGATGCACACGCGGCGATTTCCATCGGTAGCCAGCCGGCACCTGCGGGTGGTGATACGTCTGCTGCCGCGACCGCGCCAACAAGCGGCAACACGTCAGCGGCCGGCGGATCCGCCGCCGGGGCTGCGTCCGCCAGCGCGGCTGCATCGCCATCTGCGACAGGCGCCTCTGGTACGGGCGCCGGCTCGGGGCACACCTCCGGGCCTGCGGCAGCCGGCACGGCGCCAGCGTCCGCGGCTTCCACCGGCCGCGGCCACTCCAAACGCCACGGCGGCAAA
>Ga0137416_10002057_pt1 | contig 10594 bp, 6 predicted proteins | sample CZODoug3_1_1_16f_FD_108282 | JGI IMG/M metagenome (GOLD analysis project Ga0137416, IMG submission 108282) | Vadose zone soil fungal communities from Angelo Coast Range Reserve, California, USA - CZODoug3_1_1_16fungal (Illumina Assembly) | ecosystem: Environmental > Terrestrial > Soil > Vadose...
AGTGGCCCATGACTCCAAGGCGACCGCATGGCATCAGGGATTCCGCCAAATCAAGAAATAGTACTGAAAACAAGAGACATACCAAAGCTCGCCGACCTCTCACCTCCCACTCAGCAATGGGGACTACAATCCCCCTCTCCGCCAGGACTGTGCCTGCCGCCGGGTGTTGTGCAAACCCGGTGCAGCAAGCTACCATCAAATCGGCTCATGTTTCCTTGGCTCGCGCGAGCCTTTCCCGTTTGCGTGGCATGAAAATACGGAGCATTGCTGTCCTACATTTCGTCTTGTTCTTGGTCGCCTTCGGCGTGTGCGCGGCGCAAGAGCGCAAGTCCCCGCCTGATGTGAATGAGCCTCGAGTTTTTTCCCTTCCGCGGGCCGCGCTTGAGCAAATTAAGAGCGGGATTGCAGCTGGAAAGATCATCGATCCAGCTTTCGATCAATTGCGAAGCGACGCAGATACGGCGCTCAAACAAGCGCCATTGTCGGTAGCGTTGAAATCCATTAGACCTCCGAGCGGGGACAAGCACGATTATTTGAGTCTGGCGCCGTATTGGTGGCCAGACCCGAGCAAACCGAATGGATTGCCATATACCCGGCGCGATGGGCAGGTGAATCCGGAAATTGAGCAGGTTCAAGATCACAAGAACATGGACCGAGTCATCTCGGCTACTCACACGCTTGCGTTGGCCTATTACTTTCTCGGTGAAGAATCGTATGCCATCCATGCGACCGAACTACTTCGCATATGGTTTCTGAGCCCGGAAACACGGATGAACCCGAATTTGGAGTTTGCGCAAGGCGTTCGCGGATTCAACACCGGGCGCGGTACTGGGTTGATCGAGACTCGCGACCTGTACCGCCTCGTGGATGCAATCGGATTGCTCGACGGCTCGAAGTCGTGGACCGCGTCGGACCAGAAAGGAATGGAAGAGTGGTGCGCCAAGTTCCTCGACTGGATGATGCATTCACAGAACGGAAAGGATGAAGCTGCTGCGAAAAACAACCATGGCACTTTCTACGACGTGCAGCTCGTCTCACTTGCGCTATTCACTGGCAAGACAGAGATCGCGCGAAGCGTTCTTCAGGCGGCCGGCGAAAAGCGGATAGCCCTGCAGGTCGAACCCGATGGCCGGCAACCATTGGAATTGGAGAGGACCAAGGCCTTGGGTTACAGCACGATGAATCTTGCGGGGCTGTTTGAACTGGGGTTGCTCGGAGAAAACGTGGGAGTAAACCTCTGGAATTTTAGCACGCCGGATGGCCGCAACATTCACAAGGCGCTTGATTATCTCGTTCCGTTTGTGACTGGCGAGCAGAAATGGCCTTATCAGCAAATTATAGAATTCAAGGCCGCTGAAATCTCTCCGGTGCTGGCCGTCGTGGCGTTGAAATATAAGGATCGTCGTTACGAAGACCTCGCTGTAGAGATAGACGCTGACGTTCTCCGCCGAATCGAAGTGTTGCCATTTCGCCGGCTACTTTCGCGATGAAGCCGGAATCCCGTGCCTTGAGTCGTCGATCAGGTGTGGTGCGTCTCTTTGACGTAATATTCGCGCCCAGAGGTGTGCGTTTCGCGGTGAATCGACTGTGGGCAAGTCGAAATCTCGAATAATCCATCGCATGCGGAAGCTCAATTCGAATGGCCAAGACGCGCTGAAATTGTTCGAGCAGCTCTTCTGGTGGCTCCTGCAAATGCTTGAATGCGATCCCGGCTCATCCGAGTGATGGGTCCGGAAACGCTGATCGCTGCCACCACTTTCCCGCTTTCGTCGAGAACCGGTGCGGCGACGCATCGTGCTCCCATATCCGTTTCCTGATCATCCATCGCGAAGCCTTGCTGCACGACACGCAGTAGCTCTTTTCGGAAGCGCGCGAGATTCGGGATAGTGCGCGGAGTTGCGCGTTCGAAGGTCAGCATGGGGAGAATTTCTTCGCGCTGCTCACTGGGGAGAAATGCCAGCAAAACTTTGCCTAACGCGGTGCAGTTCGGCGGACGGTGCATTCCTGGTTGAGAGGCCATGCGGAAAGAGTGGGAACTCTCCAGCACTTCGAGGTAAAGCACATCGTGCCCGTCCAGGACGGCGAGGTTTACCGTCTCCGTAGTCTCTTTTGAGAGCAGCGTCAGCACCGGGCGGCTGATTTTGCGGAGGGTGGCATGGTAGGCAATTCCGGCGCCAAGCCTGGCCAGTTTCGGGCCCACGATGTAGGCGCCGGTATCATCACGGAAGAGATAGCCTTCGCTTTCCAAGTGCGCTACGAACCGATAAGCAGTGCTTTTATTGAGGCTGGTCTGCTGAGAAATCTCCCGTAACTGCAGTCCGGTGGGGGCAGCGTCCAGCGCCTCCAAAATTCGCAAGACCTTTCCGACTACACCGACTGGTGCAGATTTAGATTCACGTGCCCGGATCATGGAAATCTGCTCCTTCTGCGGAGTGGTCACCGCCGCGTTTGAGGAATCCGCTCGGTCTGACGGCTGTGTCCGCAATGCCTGGCGGCATTCTAGCTCAAATGATCGTTTAGTTTTTCAATATTTGAAATGCAGATTTTTAATATTGAATTTTACAATGCGGCTTGATAGAAGCTTTTCAGTTTTGCACAGAAAGCGGCCGGCAATTTCGATGATTTCAAATTCCTTGGCCGCCGGGGTTTTTGTCCTCGGTCTGGATTCGGCAACGTCGGAATTCATGCCTAGGGGGCGTGTATGCGAATCGCGAAGATAGCAGGAATATTTCTCGCTTTCTTTTTCGTGACCGCGGCCGTAGTTCATGCGCAAGTTGCCTCGGGAGAGGTGAATGGGACGGTTACGGACAAGTCCAGTGGATTCGTGGCTGGTGCCGCCGTCAACCTCATCAATCAGGCCACCAAGATTGAGGATCGGGCCACGACGAATTCCGAGGGCTACTTCGTTTTCATTAACGTCAAGCCCGGAACGTATGTTCTCACCGTCGAAGCCACGGGCTTTAAGAGCACACAAATTTCGCCGTTCGATGTGGGCGTCAACCAAACCGTCACGCAGGCCGTGAAACTTGAAGTTGGTGCGGTCAACGAACATGTAGTGGTGAATGCGGAAGCCGTGATGCTCGAGGCTTCAACGAGCGAATTGGGTACCGTGATTCCCGAGAGAGCTGTGGTCGATCTGCCTCTGAATGGCAGGAATTTTACGCAGCTACTGACTCTGACTCCGGGTGTCACTCCCGTTTCTACCGCTCAAAATAAAAGCATCGGTTGCTGTGAAGGGAATGTGGGAATTCCGGGGTCCGGGTTTTCTGACGCTTCGTTCCACGGACAACAGAATCGCTCGAAGCTTTACTTTTTTGATGGGATCATCAATACAAATATACGGGGACCAACATACATTGTGATTCCTAACATTGACTTAATCCAGGAGTTCAAGGTCGTCGGACACGACGCCAAAGCGGAATTTGGCGGCGCGACGGGCGGAGTAGTGGACATGGTGTCGGCATCCGGAACCAGTTCGTTCCATGGCTCGGCCTTCGAGTATGTACGCAACGACGCTTTCGATGCACGCAACAGCGTGACGGATTTCGACCCGGTTACGAGAACTCCCAAGATTTTTCCATTTCGACAGAACCAGTTCGGGGCGACCTTTTCCGGTCCCATAATCAAGAATAGGACTTTCTTTTCTGGCGGCTACGACGGCTGGCGCTATAGCAAACCGTCCCTCGACCGTTCTTATGTGTCCACTGCAGCGGAGTTGGGCGGAGACTTCACTGTGCAGCCCTACTACACGACGCCCCACCAGATCTATAACCCCTACAGTGGTTCGGGTTCATCCCGAGTGCCGTTCCGATGCGATGCCAGTGGGAATCCTCTGCCTCTGTTACCTGGAACCAATCTTCAAGACCAGACGCTGGGCGCCGCCTGCAACAAACTCCCGCAGGCGCTTATTTCAACGGAGATGCAGCAGTTTTTCCTGAAGTACTCCACCCTACCCAATTACTCGGTGACGTCAGACCTGGGTCACAATTTCATTCAAACCAGGCCGACAACGAACACTTCCAACAGTTTTCAAGTGCGAATCGATCATCGATTGAGTCAAAAAGATAATCTATTTTTCAGGTACACCGAACAGCGCGTGTATGTTGTTAATCCGATTGGCGAAGTCGGATTCACCGAAGGCGGCTCGGCCGGCAGGAACTATGGCGGGGGCTGGGTACACACCTTTCGACCAAACCTGATTCTTGACTTGCGCGCCGGCTATGCGGGCCGGCCTGCCGTGGATGCCGGTCAACAAAATCAGAATCCACTCGGGCTTGACCCTTTGAACCAGCTCGGCTTTAAAGACATCGATAAGTTCTCAGGGATCCTTTTCAGGCTCAACACCAACGAGTGGATTGCCGGCGGCAGCAGCGATTTCGGTATTCGCGGAGCGGCACCCAGGGAAAACCCCAATTGGAGCGTCACACCTAACGTTGTCTGGCTCAAGGGCCGGCATAACTTCAAGCTAGGCGCCTGGTTTATCGATTCCAAGCGAATCCAGATGAACACGTTCCAAAGATACAGTTTTGGGGACGGCCAAACAGGCCTTGGAAACAACAATACCGGCCTGTCGCTTGCCTCAGCTCTCTTGGGTTTGCCAAGCAGCGTAGGTGGCGAATTGCCTGTCTCGGGATCGGGCCCGGTGAAGTACAAGTACGCCGCCTGGGCTGGATACCTGCAGGACGAATGGAAAGTGCGACCGAGGCTGACTCTCAATTTTGGATTGCGGTATGATTATTTGACTCAACCGAAGACACTGGACGGACGGCTGTGGAATGCCTTGGATCTATTCCACCAGCAATGGATCATCGGGGCCGCAGCCATGCCTCCACTCTGCAGCGTTGCTCAAAAAGCACCGTGCATTCCGGATGGGGCGCCGCTTTACACGCCTACAACTACCCCAACTTGTAACAACACCTCGATTCCCTGTGATTTTACCAAGGATGTACATTTCAACAACGTGATCGTCGCGGGCAAGCCATTTTTCTCGCCGCCGCCCGTAAAGGACAATTGGGGGCCGCGCATCGGCGCGGCATTCCAACTGACTCAGAAAACAGTCATTCGTGGCGGGTATGGGCTCTATTGGGATACGCTTGCGGGCAGGGGGCAGGCCGCGCAGAACGTTCTCGAGAAAGCCGTATGGCCGGGGGCGCTCGCGCTTAATGGCGATTTCAACGGGAACAATCTGGGCCCCGGCCAACTGAAAACAATCGACCAGATTCAGGGAATCTTTGCAAATTCACTGCCGGCAGCGACCCCCTGGACTTCCGGGAGTTTTTTCGTCGCTCCCACTTACAAGGATCCTTACTCGCAGCAATGGAATGTTGAGGTCCAGCGAGAGTTCACACCGAATCTGATGTTCTCCGCCGCCTATGTGGGCAGCAAGAATGGCCGCTTGGACTTCGAAGGGAACGCCAACGCTGCCAATCAGGCTTCGCCGAATAACACCTGCGCGAAAACCGACACGGCTTGTAATAGCGCTTACATTGCTGGCATAGACAGCCATCGACTTATGCCCTGGGCGACTTCGGGAATAACCTATGCCCAGAGCATCGGCTACTCGAATTACAACGCTCTGGAAGCCAAGTTACAGCGGAGGTTTGCCAACGGTTTAATTTCCCTTCTGTCATACACATTTGGAAAATCCATCGACACGAGTAGCGGCTACTTCAATGTCGAGAACGGTCCCCAGGGAGGTTCAAGCGTGCAGAACTATTTTGACCTGAGTTCCGCCCGGGGCATCTCCGGGTACGACATCAAACATTTTGTCTCATGGGCGACTGTCTATGAGCTTCCCGCTGGGAAAGGCAAGAGGTGGCTTCGTAGCGGTCCAGGTTCGTGGATTCTGGGCAACTGGCAAGCAAATTACATCTTCCAGGCGCGGTCCGGCCAACCGTACGGTCTGATCGTGCCTGGCGATGTCGCCAACCTCAAGGGCTCTGGCGGAATTGGAAGCAATGGCCCAAGCGATTATGCCCGGCCCAATATAATCGCCGACCCCTTCACCCCAGGTCCTGTCCCTGCCAACCCTAATCCAAAGTGCCAGACCACCATCTCGCAGGGTGGACTGGCCGCGGACGCGACCTACACTGCTCAAACTTGGTTCAATCCTTGCGCCTTTGCCGCTCCATCGGGGGCATTCGGAAACCTCGGAAAAAATCCGTTTCGAGGTCCTTCCGTGTTTGCTATGGATTTCTCAATGTTTAAGAGCGTCCCCTTGCATAAAGAAGGATGGAATCTTCAACTTCGTTTCGAGGCGTTCAATGTCCTTAACATTCAGAATTTGGATGCCCCTGGGGTTGGGAGCGGGAATTCAGTGCGCGTCGGTAATGCAAGCGCGGGATCGATTACCACCCTTGCTGTTCAGCCTCGCCAGTTGCAATTCGGCTTGCGGTTCGCTTTCTAGATTCGCCATTGGAGTTGCCTTTCCTTATTGGCACGGCGGCGTACACCCCCGCCGCCGTGCGAGGCCGAAAAATAAACTACAATTCGCCAGCAGAGGTATTGATCGATGACAAGAAACAAGACGTCTCGCCGCGATTGGATGATTGGAACCGGTTCCCTCTTGGCGGCGACGTTGCCCATGGGTTCGGCGCTCGGATTCGGGCAATCCGCTACTCCGGCGCAAGCTGCGACGGCCCCGTCCGCCGATGAAGCTGACCGTCAGCGCCGCATGAAGTGGTGGCACGAAGCCCGCTTCGGGATGTTCATTCACTGGGGACTCTATAGCGTCGTCGGCCGCCATGAGTGGGTCATGGAAAATGAGGGCATTCCGGTTTCCGAATACGCTCCGTTGGCGAAGCAGTTCAAACCCAAACCATTTCCGGCACGCGAATGGGCCAAGATCGCGCGGGAAACCGGCATGCGCTACATGGTGATGACCACCAAGCATCACGAAGGCTTTTGCCATTTCGATACCAAAACCACGGACTACTGCTCGCCAAAACAAGGTCCGGGCCGCGACTTAGTCCGTGAATACGTGGACGCCGCTCGCGCCGAGGGCATGCGCGTGGGCTTTTATTATTCACTGATGGATTGGCACCATCCTGACGGGGCTCGCTGCGCCACGGAGGAGGCTGCGCGCAAACGCTTCGTCGAATACATTCACACGCACATCCGCGAGCTGCTTACCAACTATGGAAAGATTGACGTTCTCTGGTACGACGTGTCATGGCCTCTCGACGCCGCCGGATGGGAGTCCGACCGAATGAACAAAATGGTCTTCGAGCTTCAGCCGGACATTATCGTGAACAATCGCAACAAGCTTCCAGGTGATTTTTCCACTCCCGAGCAGCAAATCACCGCGGACAAAGAAGGGCGCGCATGGGAGTCCTGCATGACTCTAAACGACAGTTGGGGATACCAGCGGGCCGATGATGATTGGAAGAGTTCGCGTAGAGTCGTTCAAAATGTCATTTCCTGTTCCCGCGACACGGGCAACTATCTGCTGAACATCGGGCCCCGCGCCGATGGCAGCGTGCCCGAGGAATCCGTCCGCGTGTTGACGGAAGTCGGCCAATGGATGCGCCGCAACGGTGACAGTATTTACGCATCGGATCCGTGCCAGCCGCGGCGCTCCAATTACGCGAGTTTCACGCGCAAGGGCAATACGCTCTATGTGCACGTGCACTTTTGGCCCGGCGACTACGTGGTGGTGGCTGGTTTGCAAGCGCAGGTGAAGTCCGCCCGCTTCCTCGCTTCTGGCGAAAAGATAAACTTCCAGCAGGACAAATACCGCGTCCGCCTTACTGGCTTGCCTGCAGAAGCGCCGGATCATCCGGTCACGACTATGGCCCTCGAATGCGACGCTGTACCCACGCAGGACAATATTTTTGTCCGCAAGGAAAAACCACGCGAGGGAGTCTGAAGCATCGCTGGCAAAAGGAACCATGTCCAGGAATTCAGTTGAAAGCTAGAACCATGCAGCTAAGATCGGTTCTTGTTCCCTTGGTCCTGGGAGCCGTGGCGGCCGTCGGTCTTGCGCAAGCGAGTTTCGCGCAAGCACAACCACAATCGCAGCCGGCGAAGTCTCGGCGTTCGCAGCGCGTTCACATGCAAGAGGTCCAGGTCGCAAGCCCGGACGGCAAGATCAAGTTCACGATCTTGCCCAATGCGGAGCGCTTGACCTTCACCGTGACAATGGGAAATACAGTGGTGATCGAGCCTTCCTCGATCGCAATGAAGCTTGACGGCTATGACCTCTCCTCGGGAGTCGCGTTCAACAACCTCGAACGCTACTCCATCGACGAGTCTTATCCGTGGTACGGCGCCCACAGTACGGCCGTCGATCGATGTAACGGAGCCAAACTTTCTCTCACGCATGACCTGAGTCTCACTTTGTACACTCTTGAAGTTCGCGTATTCAATGATGGTGTTGCCTATCGCCATGTGATTCCCGGTGATGAAAGCACTGCACGCGCACCGGATGAGTATTCCGCCTTCGTCATTCCAGATAGCTCAACGCTATGGTACGGCGGCCTTGCCGATGGCCACTATGAAACCGAGTTCCTGAAGAAGAATATTTCCGAAGTTCACGCCGGAGAATGGGCCGGACCACCGCTGACGTTCAAGCTGCCTCTCGATGCTGGCTACGCTTCCATCACGGAAGCTAATCTGGTGAATTACAGCGGCATGGGCCTGGAGGCCGACGGCCGACGCGCCTGGATCACCGGTTTGGGGCACCGGCAGCCGCTGAACTGGCCGTTCGAATTGCGGTACGGAAGAGATGAGGCCAAGCGCCTCGGCAAACCGGCATCCATTGCCGGAACGATCACGACTCCTTGGCGTGTCGTGATGGTGGGGCCCAGCCTAAACGCGCTCGTTAACAGCGCCATCTTGCCCAACCTCTGCCCGCCTCCTGACCAAAACCTGTTCCCAGAAGGAATCCGTACGTCTTGGATTAGGCCCGGTCGTGCTGTCTGGCGTTATCTGGATGGCGGTCCCGAAGGCATAGACGGAATGAAGGAATTTTCTCGAATGGCGGGCCAGATTGGGTTCGAATACAACGTGATCGAGGGCTTCTGGAGCAAATGGACGCCAGAGCAGAGAAAGGAAGTGGTCGATTATTCCAGGCAGCAGGGAGTCGGTGTGTGGTTCTGGAAGCACAGCAAGGATCTCCGCACTCCGGAAGCGCGCGAGGAATTCTTCAAGATGCTGCACGACCTCGGCGTAACTGGCGCCAAGATCGACTTCTTCGATCACGAAGCCAAAGAAGTGATCGATCTATACGAGGCACTTTTAGAAAAGGCGGCCGAATACCACATTCTCGTGGTGTTCCACGGTGCAAATAAGCCTACGGGCCGCCAGCGCACCTGGCCCAACGAGTTGGTTCGTGAAGCGATCCGAGGAATGGAGTCCAGCGCGCTGAAGGAACGCGCGCGACACGAAACCATTTTGCCTTTCACGCGTCTCTTGGCCGGGCCGGCTGACTACACCGCCATGCTTTTCAACGAACGCCGCCGTGATACGACGGTGGCGCATCAGATTGCCAGCATCGCGGTCTTCGCGGCTCCTCTGCTCACAATTGCAGCCAATCCGCAAACCATCCTCAACAACCCGGCTGCCGACGTGATCAGGAGCGTCCCTCCTGTATGGGACGAAACCATCGTCTTGCCGGAATCCTCGATCGGCGAACTCGCTGCCTACGCCCGGCGCAAAGGCAACACGTGGTTCTTGGCGGTCATGTGCGGTCCCCAAGCAAAGACGCTGCGCGTGCCACTCTCGTTTTTGGATGAGGGGCAATACAATGCTGTATCCGTTCGTGACAGCCCCGCCGACGACGTCAAAGTGGAAATCGAAAACACAATTCATAAGCGCAGCGATTTGCTCACTATCGAGTTGCGAGCGGGCGGCGGTTTCTTGGGTCGCTTTTCGAAGTCACAGTAGTTTTGACGCGTCTTTATAGACTGCTGAAATGGGTCCGCACTGCTTTCCCGTTTTATTATTATAGAAGCCATTTCTTTGGCGGATTGGGCGACCACTACATCCTCTTCGCTCTTGCCAGGTGTAGTGCCGCAGGGTCGCGGCCTTTCTTCTGGTTGGGGGCCTGGTCCCGCTGAAAAGCGTTTCAATCATTTGCCCATCTTGCGGGTACACCGCGATGCCTGTGCTAATCGAAATTTGCCGCGATTCCTCATCCCTTGCCACAGATGGCCTTCCGTGCTGCTACTTTTGCTACTACTGCAGGTGGATTGGGGGTCAATTCGTGACCGTGTAGAATCAGGGGATTCACGCAAATTGCAATGGTGTGTTGAAAACAAGAGGCATATCGCCCCTGGCCAACTCTCACCTCCCACTCAGCAATGGGACTTACACCCCCCCTCTCCGCCATCGCTAAAATCAACAGTAAACATGCGGCTATTTGCGCCTTGCTACCACAACGCACTGTAAAATGCATTTGCGTTTGGTGCTACTATATGTAAATATAGTTTCGTATGGTACACAGGCGATTCTGGCTGAAACTGCTCGAACGCGCATGGAAGGAGCGATCCGTCGTGTGGCTCGCCGGCGTGCGGCGGGTTGGAAAAACCTGCCTTTGTCAAGATCTCCCCGAAGTTGAGTATTTCGACTGTGAACTCCCTCGCGTTCGCCGCAT
>Ga0137416_10002059_pt1 | contig 10585 bp, 17 predicted proteins | sample CZODoug3_1_1_16f_FD_108282 | JGI IMG/M metagenome (GOLD analysis project Ga0137416, IMG submission 108282) | Vadose zone soil fungal communities from Angelo Coast Range Reserve, California, USA - CZODoug3_1_1_16fungal (Illumina Assembly) | ecosystem: Environmental > Terrestrial > Soil > Vadose...
CGTCAGACTCACCTGCGGTGAACCCGTTGAGAAAGCAACAAGAGGGTAAAGAGGAGGTGAACCAAAGATCAAGATCAAGCCCGAAACCCAAACTCAAGACTGTCCACCGAACCGGGGGAACCCCAGACCTTTCTGGCTGAGGCGGTTGGTTCGAAGAAACGCTAGCGTTCCGAGACCGGCCAACGAGATTCCGAAGGCGCAGAAGGGTTCGCCCTGACGAACCCGATGAGCATCCGTTTGCCATCCTTCGCAGCGTAAAAATTCCAGAACCCTGGTTTGATCTCGTCGCACATCCAGCCTTGTAGTGTGTAGTTGCTGTGCGCCGTCCGAAGGCGCTCCGGTAGGTTTGTACCTTTCGGCACGAGCTCGAACCGCAGCGTGCGGCTTGTCTCGTCTTTTACGGTTAGCCAAACGTCCGCGTCCAAGCGGACATGCACACCCGTGTCACTAACAGATTTGTGCGTTTGTTAATCGCCGCAATCGCCGTGGCAGGATGCGCTTGAGTCTTGAGCATCTCCTTGGGATCTTTCTCGCCCGGTGGACAGCAGGGAGAGCATCATCGGACGAGGTCTGGCGAAAGCGCCAGGGATAACTCTTCTCATGTTGGTTCCATCGTGTTGGCTAGTCGAAGCGTCGCGTGCAGCGAGGGGCTCGTCGCTGAATCGCTAGGGGGCAGCTGCCCGCCAGGCCCGGTGACAACACCCCCCGGATCATGGACGACTGGGGGCAGCAATCATGCCGGGCCTAGCTGGCCGACCCCAGATTACCTGGGGCCGCGAACAAGGTAACGGGGGCGAGGCGCTCGTGGCGACAGGAATAGTGGCTATTGTCACTGGCGAATCAATAGATTCTCCGGTCAGTCGATGGACATATTCGCGCGCCCTCGGGCTGGATGCGCTCGAAGACGTCTTTGCGATACACGTCTACTGCCTGGGTGCGCGGATCCCGAGCTCCCTTCATTGCCCTGACAAGAGAGCGCGATGATCTGGACATCTTCGCCCATTCCTTGGGCTGGCAGTCGGAAGGCGCTTCGACCTTCATGCAGTAGGCGTTGTAACGCAGTGAGGGGGTGCTCGAAGTGGTTATCCCGCCAAAGTTCTCAACAGGTTCGAGTAGCCCTCGGTCATGCGCTGCTCAGAAGTCCTCAGCTCTTTGATCCGCTTGCAGGCGTGCAGCACGGTCGTATGGTCACGACCGCCAAACGCATCACCGATCTCTGGAAGGCTGTGACTCGTCAACTCCTTGGACAGGGCCATCGCTACCTGGCGCGGACGCGCCACCGAACGGCTGCGGCGCTTTGAGAGCAGGTCCGCCACACGAACCTTGTAGTAATCCGCAACCGTCTTCTGAATATTCTCGATCGTAACCAGTTTAGCCTGTAGAGACAGCAGGTCTTTCAGGGCTTCTTTGGTGAATTCAACGGTGATTGGATGACCGGTGAAACGCGAGTTGGCAATGACCCGGCGCAAGGCGCCTTCCAGCTCACGAACATTCGAGCGGATCCGCTTGCCGATGAAGAACGCCACTTCCTCCGGAAGGATCACGCCGGCGTGCTGCGCCTTCGAAATCAGAATGGCCACACAGGTCTCGAGCTCCGGCGGCTCGATGGCAACCGTGAGGCCCCAACCGAAGCGCGACTTCAGCCGATCTTCGAGACCCTCGACCTCTTTCGGATACCGGTCGCAAGTCAGAATGACCTGATGCTGGCCTTCGAGCAGCTCATTGAAGGTGTGAAAAAACTCTTCCTGCGAACGATCCTTGTCGGCGAAGAACTGAATGTCGTCAATCATGAGCGCATCGAGCGACCGATACGTCGCTTTGAACTCGTTCATCGAGTTGTGCTGCAGAGCGCGGACCATGTCGCTCACGAATCGCTCGGAATGAACGTAGGCAATCCGCGCTTCAGAATCGCGTTCCTTGATCATATGCGCGATGGCATGCATGAGATGGGTCTTGCCCAGACCAACACCGCCATAGAGGAACAGCGGGTTGTAGGCACGACCCGGATTCTCAGCCACCTGGAGGGCTGCGTCCTTGGCTAGTCGATTGCTCCTGCCAACTACGAACGATTGAAACTTATAGTCCGGTTGTATGCGCGACCCGATCACTAGGCCAACGGCACGTCGAGCACTGGAGGTGATGACGGGTGCTGCGACGGCTGGGGCCGACGGCGCCTCTCGCGCGCCCACTTCAACGTGAATTACTGGCGCATTCGCTGCCGCTTCGGCGGACAGAAGTTCCGCGATGCGTGGTAGTAGGTTCGTCTTGACCCAGTCTACGACGAAACGATTGGGAGCCAGCAACTTGAGGCCGTTCGGCAGCTCAACCGCATGCAGCGGGCGCACCCACGTATTGAATTGCTGTATTGGCAATTCAGCTTCGAGGGCGCTGAGGCAGTGGTTCCAATTGATCGATCCCATGGACGGCCTCACAGGAATTGTCGAATTGGGAAAAGGGGGCGTGAGTCTACTCTTGGTGTGGCGATTGTCCACTGCAGTTTCTGATCACCGGGTCAATGGGTGCGACTCGCGAACGAGTTGGAAAAGATAGAAGTGTCAAGCGACCTCCCAGGGGCAAGCGCTGATCTCGAACAGCTCGTCGTGCTCAGAAGTGTTTGTTTTAACGTGCGGTAAATTTACCGGAGAGATATCTGGGTGATCAGCTTGATACCTCATCGGCCGAGGGCCAGGCCGGGGCTGGCCCCGATCTGTGTTGGTGGCGAAACCCGTGGCGGGAGGCGCCACACAATCCTGCCGTTGGAAATTGGCTTTGAGGTACTGCTTCCAATTCCTCGCTCCCGTGGCGGGTCTCACAGGAATTGCCCAATGGGGATAGAGTGGGGCGGGAATTTACTCTCTTCGTTGTAGGCGTCTACTGCTCTTCCGTCGGATCCGGCTCCGGATAGCGTCACAATTGCGCCGTTCGCATTTCTGCAGCCATAATGCTCATGGGACCATGGCAAAGGTTGGAAGCACATGGCAAAGACGAACGAAGATTCAGGGCCGAACGTCAGGCACTCCAGATACATCATAGTCGAGAGCAAGATTGCTTGCCCTCAGTGTGCCATGGTCACCACCGTGTTCGCGTTCGCGTTACCTGCAGGTTATGAGTCGCTCAACCCCGCTGACGATATCCCGGACAATGCCAGTGAGGTGTGGGAAAGGACCGAAATCGCCGCAGTGCTTTCTTACGTTGAGTATCTGTCCGATGCGGTCATTAATCGCATTCGGGCCATGACTTCACACTATCGGTTGGAGTCAAACCCTGGAAGGGAAGGCCGATTCTGGAGAAATCATTGCGAGCATTGTCAGACGGCCCTCGAGGAGGAACTGCTGCATGACGACCTCGATAGTCCGTTTGGTCCGTTGGGCGCCGAGTCATCAGGAGCGATCCAACTGCATCCGGTGCGTGAGCCATTTGAGGCGCAGGTCGGCGGAGAGTCGTATGACGTGAAGGCCTTGGATGGATGAGTGGCCGGTTGTGGTCCATACATTGTTTCAGGGTGCCGAATGAAAGAGATCTGCGATGTGAGCTTCGAATGGAGACCTTGCCACCTTCAACGTGGTCAGCTGTGTTCCGGAGCCACCCCAGACGCATTGTGCCTCGCGTCGCCCTCCTGTCAAATCGGGCGTTACCCGCGAACCTCGCATAAGGCACTGCGCCCGATTTGACAGGAGGACTTTGCTTCGGCCCATTGCGTCTGGGGTGGCTCCGGAACACAGGATCGATCAACCAAGAAGTGGGAAGGAATGTGTCGCTGGCGCGACGGTCGTTTCATTGGGGGGAACCCCCAAACCCCCGGGGTTCACCAGAAAACAGGGGGGCAACACGGCTGTCAACATGATGCGTTGTCGTCAACCCGATACCGGGTGATCGCGTCTCGTCGTTCCTTCGTCGTCCAAACTCAACAGCGGCGGTGGGCTCGGCAAAGATCCGCTGAGAAAGACAAGCGGCCGAGCATATTGGCCAACAACGTCACGCCCCGCATCGACAGCCGTTCGCCCACGGTTCCGAATTCAATGATGAGCTGATCCCAAACGATCCAGAAAATGGTTCGCAAAGCGCTTGCGATCGAGGACCTGTCGCGCTGATGATCGGCCTCGACACCAATGTCCTGGTCCGTTTTCTCGTGCGCGATGACGAGGAGCAGTACGAACGGGCCGGCCGGCTAATCCGGCGCGAAGCGCGGACGGGGGAGCCGGCATGCGTCAGTCTCAGCGTGTTGCTCGAGACCGAGTGGGTCCTATGGAGTCGCTATAAGCTCAGCAAAGCCGAGATCCTCAGCGCTTTTTCCGATCTCTTGAGTGCTGTGGATCTGAGCTTTGAAGATGAGGCCTCGATCGAGGAGGCACTGTTTGTTTTGGCAGGACTCCGGCGCACAGTTTGCTGACTGTCTGATTGGTGCACGGTATCGGGCCCTGGGCGGCAGTGCGACTGCGACATTCGACCAGGGCGCCCCTCAAGCTACCCGGCTTTGTGCCTGCCTAAGGGACGACTCACGCTCTCTTGCGCTTGCCTCGAGAGGTAGGCTCACCCGTCGGCCGCCAATCGCTCAATGCAATGACGGATCCCGAGTGCGTCGTCTTATTGACGTACCGCGACTCTGCGGTCACAAAGTCTCTGCCGCTCACTATGGCGCGGGCGTGATAGGCGAAGCAGCGCAGCCGTCCAGCACGCCTTTTGGAGAACCCATACACGATATGCATGTTGAGTTGATAAGGTCGTCACATTGGCAGCGGCCTTGATCGGCGGCTATTGGGTCACCTTCTGTCAGTGGTACGGCAATGTCATTTTCGATCGTACGGCCCGCGCCAGACCGGTCTTTGGAATGCTGCGTCTCGATGCCCGGGCTCGGTTGATTGAGCCGGAAGGCGTCTTCGGGCCCCTTCGACTCAGAGTTTGAAGGCGGCGCCGTCGCTTTCCGATGTTGAAGTGCGGGAATATCTCATCGAGCTGCATGAGGTCGTTTCGCTCAGGAAGTTCCTCGGCTGAGCCAGCGAATGACATCCAACACAACATTCACATTGTTATGAATTCGCAGAGGTATTTGGTATGGAGACGTGAGTCGAGCGGAATTAAGATGGCAGGGTAGTACAGAGTTTCCTCCCGGCCGCCTCAACAGCGACCGAGCGCCGTGAAAGATCGGCCGCAGGAGGAAATGAGCGGCGCCCGACAGTGGTGGAACACCGTCGGACGCCTGACCAGAGCCAACCTGAACAAGAGGATGACCATGGCTAATGCAGAGTCTAGCGAACCTGCGGCAGTGAGTTCTGCGTCGACAGAGGCGCAAATTCCCGAATCGCCGCGCACGTTGAAACCGATGCGGTCCCTTAAGGTGACCTATGGGCACACTGGCGACGCCCGGGTGCGAATTGAAGGCCACTGGCTGGAGGATGCCGGCTTTGAAATCGGCAGGCGAGTCAAGGTACACGTGACCCACGGCCGCTTGATAGTGGAGCTCGAGCCCCTCCCAGAGTGCGGTCCGATACAAAAGAGTCGTGTACGTCGATCCTGGGTGCACGACTATCCCAATCTGAAACCGCCCAGTCTTGACGTTCCGGAGCGGGACAGCGGGAATCAGCCAGTGCGAGTTCACGAACCCCCATGATCATCTCCGGCTCAATGAAGCAATCCTGTAAGTCATTGAAACAGCGTGGGCTTTTGTGCGTTGCTTTTCTTGTTAATTAGACTAAGATGCTAAGAATCTAAGACAGTAAGACCCGCTCGGTCCGCAGAGACCACCGCCATGTACGCCAGTCAGCTCGAGTCCGCCTATCTCGTCAGTGCCATCGTGGAACTGAAGGACGTCCCCGAGCTGCGCACCGCGGCCTACACTTGCAACCAGTTGAGTGCCTTCCTGGAGGACAATCCGGCGGCCATTGCCTTGGCGCTGCCGGGCACAGGCAATGCCGAGCGCCTGCTGAAACTGTTCCTCGTAGACACGGATGTTTTCCAACCCCTGTTGGAGTCTCACCGCAAGAGCGACCCCTGGTTCCTGTTTGCCGGGCAGGCCGACCAGCTCCAACTCCAGCAGACGGTGCAGCACGAGCAGTTGCTCAGTTCGGTCCAGAGCGTGGCGCAGCGGCTCGGTGGTCAAACCATTGTGATGATCCGGCAGGCCGACGTGATCAGTTCCAGATTCGATGCATTGCTCAAAGCATTGCGTCGAGTCATCGACTCATCGCCCGCACAGGCCGGTCGAGCGAGTCTGCAGTCCTCATTCCCGGAGGGTGAGTCAGACCGCCAGCAGCTCTTACGGATCCGCCGGGAAATGCTCGAGCGGGCCGGTGGCACTTTCAGCAGTGAGGATCTGGCCACCGCCGCTCATTCAACCACCATCAACTCGAGCCAGTTGGCTGCGGATCAGCGCGGCAGTGGCAAGTTATTCGGCGTGCGGTGGGGCCGCGAGTGGCGCTACCCCCGGTTCCAGTTCAACAGTGGCCGGCGCCTGCATCCTGAGATGAGAGACGTACTCTCGGCGCTGTCCCCCGATCCACAGGGATGGGATCGATTGCAGTGGTTCTTGCAGCCGCACGAAAGGCTGAACGGCCGCATCCCGCTTCAGGTGTGGACCACCGATCGCCAGAAAGTGATCGATGCTGCCGGCACGGAACGTTGGAATGGCCGGGACTGATCCGCTCAACCTCGATCCCCCCACTGAAGAAGATTTGGCCGTCGCCCTGAAGGCCTGGCGCGAGGGCCGTCCGTTTTCCCACGACGACTCGAGATCGAAGCGATCGATGAACCGCCGGCTCCCGAGCAGAAGAAGCGCAGATCAAAGCGTTGGGCCGAATGCGGTGATTGGCCCTCGCCGTTCAAACGTCTGGAAGAATGGGTGCCCGGCGCTGGCTAACGATGCGCGCAAGGCGGCCGTGCTATTCGGACGGCCGCTGACCTCTGAGCGCGTGACCAAGTCCATATGCCCTTCAGGAGCTCTCGGGATCAACACCTCTTGAATCGACACGAAGAAGCGTCTCAACTGTACGCACAATGACCGATTTTTCGCCGGATGACGCCCTCTATCCGTGGCATCTGGCTAAAGACAGTCCTATGATCCAAGCGAGGATTCCGCTCCGTGACAGAAGGAAGCCCGTTATGATCCGTCTGGCCATCCTGCTCGGCATCGTGCTTGCAATCCCCAGGACTCGACCGATTCTCATTCAAACTCTATCGAGCGTGGCGCGAGCGTTGACGATTCCTCTCCTCGTAATATGGGGATCAAGCTCCCGACGTCGCTAGGCGTATCTTCCGGTTCGCTTCTCAGAGTGCTGTCGGGCGAGGTTGAGGCGGCCGCCAAAAACAAAAACTACGGTGTTGCTTTGCTGCGGGTCTCGCCCCCGCCATCGCCTCGAAACCGGGGTGACTGCTCGAACCAGACCGGTCTTCGAATCGACTCATTTCGACCCGAATGACGCTGGCATAGGCGTTTGGTGGCGACGCATGATACACGTGGAACATACGCCAGTATTGGAGACGCCGAGCTATGAGTGTCGCAACTACGCCGTGGCATGCGTCCGCCGCTTTTCTATATGTTCTCGGGTTACGCAACGTCGACTTGGCGTGGGAATACCTTCGCAGGAATGTTACGTATGAGAACATTGGATTCGTTGCGGGCACCGAGAAAAAGATACAGCACGACAATGGGAGCTGCGGTTTCTTCGAGAATCAGTGTCAACTACGGCCACAGTTTCGGCGGTCGCTCGGCCGCAGGAATGGGTGAAGGGTAAGCGCATGGGCACGGCGCATTGACGGACAGACGTGGAGTACTACCGGGAGCGAGGCGCTTGATTTCTGGGAGCACTTCGTTAATGACAGTATTGTCTGCGATCACTTTACCGAGAGATGCTTCGAGGCGCCCTGTCGAGATCATTGTTGTTACCTTTCGACGACTTCTGGTACCAACTGACGGGTCCTCACAAACGGCTCTGTGTGAAGGAATTCCATGGTATTCAGGCGCACATTTGGGTAGAGCTGACTAATCAGCCTCACGATCGACCTACACTCGGGAAAGTCTGTGCGCATAAAAAAGACGCCCTTCAGAACGTCTCGCATCACCGGTATCGGCCCGGCTCGAGGCGCGATCAAACGGAGTTCGCATTCGTGCTCCCAGTCAGTATGTTTCGACGAAACAGCTCGGGCGATGCTTCTGGAACTCCATCGACGAGCAAACTTGCCGGTCATCGAGAACGACAGTATCTGCTCCATCGTCCAATTCGGATTCCGACGCCCGAGGTCCAACAACAGCTCGCGTAGATACTTCGCCCGGTTATGGATCCGGGCCTCCCGTGTGTACGTGACAGGTGTCCGCAACAGATGGTATTCCTCCATAACCTCCTTCGGCCACTCTAGGTCGAAGCATACACCGCGGGCGTTGTCACAATAGTATGCCCACATCGGCTGGTTGTCCGGACGCGGAGCTGCGGAAAATATGCCGACTTGGTCGCACCACACTCGAAAATCGCCATTGTCCTGTTTACTCAAGGGTCGAAGTTCTTCTAGCAATCCTTTCGGGATCGATCGGCAGTCCGTATCGCTATCGCCTCTCGCTAGCGCGAGCTCTCGGAAAGTGCTCCAGACCACGTTGGCGTATTCGTCCTCGCTTGCATGGTCGAACTTCGCTTCAAGGCAGTCGTTCAGTTCTGACGGTGAGGCGAAATACAGCGTCTGCTCCGATAAGCAGCGCAAGGCCGCGGCGGCGGAACGGTACTTGTAGCAGTGTATGGAACTCACGGTGTCACTCTTGCCACAAACAGAATTCAGATTGTGCCACTACCCGCTACTGAGATCGGCAGGCTTCGAGGGAGGCTGTTCAATCTGCACGGGCACCAGCGTCGCCTGGCGCTGGCCCGCGGCCCGGGCGATCAGTTCACCGCGCCGGTGCTGACTGCGCCAGATAAACAATTGGTTCGCGTTTACGCTGTGGCGCCGCGCGACCACGGGGACGGAGACGCTGGGCTAGAGTCTCTCAAGGACAACCCGCGGCTTCTCTTCCAGCGGCCATCGGCGGCGTATCCGCGTGATCTCGGCCGCCGCATCATTCACACTTCGCTCACCGCTCGGGCCCAACTTAGTCCCCAAGTGGGCGCTTACGTAGGTGCCCACTAATATTTACGTGGGCACATAATCACACTCGCGCGAGGGGCCATCCATGGGCCACCGGCACATGCTTACGGTGAAGGGATCCTTGTCTCGTTTTTACTTTCTTACGAGTGGCGGGGCGCACTGTCAGGATCAGGAAAGGACCGAAGGACGCTTGTCCCGTGGCGTTGCGCAAGTCCGCGGAAGTCACGGCGACGCCGAGGCGCAGACCACAGCGGAAAAGTGTAGAACGACGTTGAAACTGCGTTGTGCTGCGGCCCGCGATTAGGGGCTATCGATGTGATTCTTCGTCGGCAGAGCGAAGGACTTCTTCTTGCCACGCCAATGCGGCTGCCAAGCGATCGCTTCCGACGCGAGCGCCAGACGAAGGCATGCTGGATTGAATCAAGGCTGCCTTCTGTGATCGGGACATCGGCAACGCAGACGCTTCTACGAGATCGTCTTCTGCGACCGAATCCGGAGGGAGTTCCTGGGTCTTCGACCGGAAGGGAAACAATTCACCCAGTTGCCCCTCTGAAACGAGGTCCAGAATCTGCCGCTCGCTGAACGTGCTCAGGCGCAGGACGGCTTCCACCACCGCTCCCATCTGCGCTGGCTCTTTCGTGTCTAAATGCCTGAATTCGCTCATAATGTCATCCGATCCGAAGATCTCCAGCCCAATGATACGCTCCCAGCTTCCTGCAGACTAACGATCCGCATCTAAAAGCGCTGCCAAGCCGGCGGCTGCGGCCGCTCCCGCGAAGAAGAACCGGCCATCGTTTCGGCGAGTCACCGAGGGCGGCAGACCTGCGGCTTTCGGAAGGTTCGCGAGACCGCATTTTACATAAAAATCCAGCAGTCTTTGGCCGCCTTGGGGCGCGGCATGCAAGCCAATCCGGCCTCCAAATCCCGCGTTCTCACTCACGACTACCGCGCAATCGAGCAGCACCCGGCCCAGGCTCGGGGGATCGGACACTCCGAGCTCCTTCGTCAGCACGCCACTGTCGCCCGCGCTAATGAACCATACAAAGTCACTCTGGCTCGGATCGGCGATATCGAGATGAGGATAGTCATCGATCAAAATTGACATCCCCGCGCGCACAAAGCGGCGGTTGTCTGCGCGAGTCCAAATGACCAACGGTCGGCAATAGCGCCTTTTCGCCAGTTGAACGAGATGACACATGGGCAGCAGTACCGACCAGGCCCAGAATCGATCGGCGCGTCTGCGGTCCTGTGCGTGGGACGGGCCGAACTTTCGATCCCACCACAAAGCATCGCCCGCGTTCATATCCGTGACGCGAATATCGACGAAGCGATCCGGATTGACCTTGCTGGGCGCGCGGCGCGCGAATCGACGCGGGAGATCCGAAGCCATCAGAGCAAGACCCTCATCGTTGACCTGTTAGATGCGTCTCATCAAAGCCTGATTATCGCACCGCTACGCAGGGTCGCATCATGAATTGCCTACGCAAATGCGTACTTACTCAGTCGCATATCCGCCGACGGA
>Ga0137416_10002065_pt1 | contig 10575 bp, 7 predicted proteins | sample CZODoug3_1_1_16f_FD_108282 | JGI IMG/M metagenome (GOLD analysis project Ga0137416, IMG submission 108282) | Vadose zone soil fungal communities from Angelo Coast Range Reserve, California, USA - CZODoug3_1_1_16fungal (Illumina Assembly) | ecosystem: Environmental > Terrestrial > Soil > Vadose...
GAAGGTCTCCGCGCATGCAGCAAAGTCGCCGTCCCCGAGAGGAGCGAGGTTATAGGCCGCTATTGCCGAGTGGATCCACAAATGCGGAACGAGAAAGCACGCCGTGCGGTTCTGATCGGACCGAATGCGGATACGGACTTCGCTGTCTCGAAACGGGCCGGAGGTGACAAGCGCATCGATGGAAGACTCCCAAACGCCGCCGTCGACTTTGACGGGATATCGCAGATCCAGAACTTTCGCTTCGGGAAGAACCACACGGTCCGCCGTCGCCTGCCTCTTCGGTTCCAGGATCGGAGGATTGCGTTCGATGAGCGCGCTGAGACTCGCGACAACTTCCTCCAGAGTCTCATACTCACCCTTTACCGTACGCAGGGTTACCTGAGCCAGGTAACGCGATGCGAAATAAGGTGGACCCACGAGCGCGAGCGGATCATTCAAGAATGCATCCCGCCCCAACTGGCCGGCCGAGAGAGCGGCAAGCAGTTGTTCGCCGGCTTCCGTCACGCTGACGGCAGGCGATTCCAATAACTTGTCGATGAGCCCGTGGACGAATGCCATAGCGGGTAGACAGTATCAGTCGAGGAGGTCAAATCCGGTCCGCGGAGGTTAGTGGATAATTCGGGGACAGACGTATAAATCACCTAATTAGCAGGCTGCGGGAAAATGCTCCGAGAAGGCAGACCGAACTGTAGCGGCGGTCTATGACCGCCGGTATTTCGTTGATCCCAAGAAAAACCGGCGCTCATAGAGCGCCGCTACAGTTGGATTCAAGCGCTATTCGAGAGTTTTTCAGCATCCTGTTAGGTGATTTATACGTCTGTCCCCGAATTACCCACTACCGGATAATATGCGGCATGGAGGTGACCTATGCTGGGATCGAACAAGATCGTTGGTTTCGTTCCGACGAAGGATTACGCGAAAGCGCGCACGTTCTATGAAAAGGTCCTCGGCCTCGAATTCGTGAACCAGGATCAGTTCGCGATCGAATTCAAAGCGGGCGGCAACATGATTCGAATTGCAAAGGCGGATTTCACGCCCGTGCCGTTTACGATTCTGGGCTGGGAGGTTCAGACCATCGACAAAATCGTGAAGGAACTGACGGGCCGGGGAGTCACTTTCGAAAAATACTCGTTCCTGAAACAGAATGAACTTGGCATCTGGGACGCACCCGGCGGGGCCAGAGTGGCCTGGTTCAAGGATCCGGACGGCAACCTTTTGTCCGTTTCTCAACACGTCTCCTGATTTTCCGAACAATTCATCCGTTGACATCGTAACCATTCGGGAGTTGCGGGATATTCTTATTTGGGTTATCTAACGAACTTTCCGAATTACGGTCTTAATACCAACGCGATGTGGGGACTTGTTGCCTGTCTTTTTCTGCTTTTGTTTGGGAGTAGTACGGTCTACGCCCAGAACCGCCCGGAATTTCGAGTCCAGAGGGCGGCCGTGCCGCCGAAGATCGACGGCGATCTGAGTGATGAGGTTTGGAAGGATGATCCGCTGGACATTGGAGAGTGGATCTCCTACAACCCCCTCCGGGGAGAAAGAAATCCCCAGCGCACAGAAGTCCGGATCGCCTATGACGATCGCTACATCTATTTTGCGTTTCATTGTTTCGACTCCGAGCCCGGAAAGATACGTACCACCATCAGCCGCCGCGACAGCGTCTTTAGCGACGATTGGATCGGATTGAGCCTGGATTCTGCCGGCACGGGCCAGACTGCCTATCACCTGTTTTCGAATCCAAGTGGTGTCCAGATGGACGCTCTCAACACGCCATCGTCCGGCGAGCGGTTCGAGGCGGATCTTCTATGGGACAGCGCAGCCAGGCTTACCGATGACGGTTACGTCGTCGAGATCAGGCTGCCGCTGCAAAGCATCCGTTTTTCGAGCGGCGATGAAGTGAAAATGGGAATTCTCTTCTGGCGCCGGATCAGCCGCTCGGGCGTCTCGTATTCATGGCCCGAGATGCCGCCGGGGCAGTGGGTTTTTAACAGGCACGCTCATCTTGTGTTCAACAATCTGAGCCAACCGAGGTTAATCGAAGTTCTCCCCAGCATCACGTACGGTATCAGTCAGACTCGTGCCGCACCGAATCAATGGAATGACGCGGTGCATAAAGGCGACGTCGGTTTGAGCGGAAAATTCGGTATTACTTCCAATATCACTCTTGATGGAACCATCAATCCGGACTTCAGCCAGGTGGAAAGCGATGCCTTCCAGGTGGAAGTCAATCAGCGTTTCCCGATTTTCTATTCCGAGAAGCGCCCTTTCTTCATGGAAGGGATGGGTCTGTTCAACATTGCAGGAACCGGCGGCGACGGCAACATGCGAACCGCAGTGCACACACGCCGGATTATCAATCCGTCGTGGGGAAGCAAGCTGACCGGGACGGCCGGAAAGCTGACGTTCGGGTTGCTCAATGCATCTGATCAAAGTCCGCAGGACATCGGCGATCGTGGAGAAGCCGTCGCGGGCAAAAGCAAACTTTTCACAATCGCCCGCGCAACATACTCCCTGGGCCAGTCGGACTACATCGGCGCCATCACAATCGACACCGAACATGCCGGCCGTCACAACCGGGTCGTTGGCGGCGACCTGTCCGTCAAACTCACGCCGTCACAGGATTTCTCGGCGACGTTCCTGACTTCGCAGACCGGCATCACCTCCACCACAAATAGCCATCCCACAGCCTCACAGATCACCTACAGCTACAACACGCGCAGGTATACCTGGAGCAACCAGGTTGAGCACTACGGAAGAGATTTTCAAATGGATACGGCCTTCTACAATCGCACCGGCTTCACCTCCGGGTGGTCCTTTGGAGAAGTGAATTTTTATCCGAAGGAGGGCGGCTGGTTGAAGCGGGTCCATCCTTTTTATTGGACCAAACGGGGGCGCGACCAGGTCCAGGACGGCAATGAAGAATTCCTTAATACCGGTATGCGGTTCGACTTCACCCGGCAGGGCTTCCTGAGCATCTCCCATACTCGCGGACACGAACCATGGCTCGGGCAGCGGTACAAGACAGGAGGACGGATCAACATGTTCGGCCGTGTCCAGATCTTCCGGTGGCTGAATTTAAATGGGAACTTCGACGACGGCAACGCGATTTACTACGATCCGGTGAATCCGTTTCAGGGAAAGGCCAGCAACGGCGGGCTGGGGATCACCCTGCAGCCGAACCAGCACATCAATCAAAGCATCGATTACAATTCAGTCCGATTCGACCGGGCCTTCACCGGCGAACGCGTGTTCAGCGTGGATATCGTGAACCTCAAAACCACCTATCAGTTCGACAGGCATTTCCTGGTGCGCCTGCTCGAGCAATACGACAGTTCGCATCATCGTTTGCTGACCGATCTCCTGGCCTCTTACGAACTCGTCCCCGGAACGGTCTTCCACGCCGGCTACGGCTCGCTCTACGAGAAACGCGACTTTCAGGCCGGCAGGCTCCTGCCCAACGGCGGCGGCTACATGACCGTGAGCCGCGGCCTGTTCTTCAAAGCGTCCTACCTGCACCGCTTCTGATTCGGGAAGACGGCAACTGTAGCGGCGGTCTATGACCAGACCTGTCCAAATTAACAGGTCACCGGTGACGGAAAGCCGCGTCGTCATTGGCGGGCCACCTGTTGGAATTTTCGAGGCCTTTCCAGCGGACACGTAGCCGTGGGCTTTATGCCCGCGTTCAAACACAATTAAAGAATTCTTCTGGCGGTATTTGAACGCGGGCATAAAGCCCACGGCTACGTGCATTCGAGAAGATTTCGGCTAATTTGGACAGTTCTGGTCTATGACCGCCGGCGATGTCACAGTTGCGAAATACTCGGCGGTCATAGACCGCCACTACAGCGGGAGTCGAGAATGTTTGAGAATCTCCTGTTTGAAAAGAAAGAGGGCATAGCGTTTATCACCGTCAATCGCCCCTCTGTCCGGAATGCCTTGAATGACGAGACGATGCATGAACTGCGAACGGCCTTCGAACAGGTAAAAACCGACGATGAAGTCCGCGTCGCGATTCTGACCGGCGCCGGCGATAAGGCCTTCATTGCAGGGGCGGACATCAATGTGCTCGCCAAACACACGCCGATCACCGGTGCGCAACACGCCGCGGGCGGGCAGAATCTTCTCAGCTTCATCGAAAATCTTGGAAAACCCGTGATTGCAGCACTCAACGGTTACACGCTTGGCGGCGGCTGCGAGCTCGCCATGGCGTGTACGCTGCGCATTGCGTCGGAAACTGCGATGCTTGGCCAGCCCGAAGTGAAACTTGGCATCATCGCCGGCAATGGCGGCACGCAGCGCCTGCCGCGCCTCATCGGCAAAGGCCGCGCTCTTCAACTCCTGCTGACAGGGGACTTGATTCCGGCTCAGGAAGCATTCCGGATCGGGCTTGTGAATCAGGTTGTCCCGCCGGCTCAGCTCATGGACGCCGCCGTTGCTCTAGCCAGGAAAATTATTCCAAACGCTCCACTTGCCATTCGTTACACTCTCGAAGCCGTGAACCGCGGTCTCGAAATGACCCAGGAAGCGGGATTGGCATTGGAAGCGAGCCTCGCCGGACTCTCTTTCGCTACGCAGGACATGAAGGAAGGAGTTCGCGCTTTCCTCGAAAAGCGTCCCCCAAATTTTACGGGACGGTGATGTGGGGCAGCCGATGTTTGATCCGCTGCGCCTGCAAGATGTGTCGCTGCTCGTGAGCGACGATCAGCTTGAACTCCTGGCCGACGGTTAGTCGAATGTATTTGAAGTCAAGGACCGGCACTTTGGTGCGCACCAGATGCAGGCCATTCGCTTGACAAATGCAATCCGACAACTCCTGCTGAACGAGGAAAAAATCGCGGATGACATCAGCGGGAGTTTTACTGTCACTGGGTAAATACGGTTTGGGCGCCTTGAATTTCAACCTCGCACCCGCACTCATCACTTTGATGAGCACCGACCCCAGCGTCAGTGAGCGATAGTGATAAGGACCATGGCCGAACAATTTTCTCGATCGTCCTTCAGTGATCGCGCGGCGTATGGAAGGCAGTTCTGTTCGACCGGCGGACACCAGGTGATCCAGACATTGAGCGATTGACCATATGCCGGGCTCGGGTTTCCATAACAACTCAGCCTCGCTCAGATTACGAACCAACTCTTCGGCCGCGTGATTGATGTTCCTGACCTCGTCACAGTAACTGCGCAGCTCCGGTTCGAGATCAGAATTGACCGCGAATTCCAACACCATTACATTCCAGCTTTAGCATGAATGTTCAGGTAGAACGAATATTAATGTCCACGCAGAAGTTACTTGAAGAACGGAAGCTCCGGTTGTGAAATGGAATTAGGGACTTTATCGACATTTCCCTGGTTGTTATGAAAGGCACCCGAGAGACCTCACTGGCTATTCACCTGTTGGGACTATTTCGCGTGGCGGTTCAGGGAAAGCCCGTACAGGAATCACACTGGCCTCGAAAGCAGGCCAAATTATTACTGAAGCTCCTGGCCCTCGACCCGAAACACCAACTGCATCGCCAGCAACTCATTGACGCCATCTGGCCGGACCTGGATGTCGAATCCGGCGCCGCAAACCTTCATAAGATGATCCATATGGCTCGACGGGCGCTCGAGCCGAAGCTGACATCGGCTGTGGATTCCCGATTCATACTGACTCACGGCCAGCAGGTAGAGTTGAGCGCGCCGAGTGGTTTGTGGATCGACCTGGAGCAATTTGAGGCGAGCGCGAATAGAGCTATGCCTTCGGATCTTGTATCGGATTGCGAAGCGGCGCTCACTCTGTATAGTGGCGACCTGCTCAGTGAGGACCTCTACGCCGACTGGTGCAGCCGAAGGCGCGACCAGCTTCGCGCATTGCACCGGGAATTGATGATGAGACTTGCCAGCCTGTACGCGAGGCACGGTCAACAGCGGCTCGCGATGATGCAGTTTGAAAAGCTGCTCACCATCGAAACCTCGAATGAAGAAGCGCACCGGGAGCTGATGCGACTCTATGCCCTTGCGGGCCGGCGTTCCGAAGCTCTAAGGCAGTTTCAGCGATGTTGTGAAGCCGTTAGAAGCGATCTGGAAACGGAACCCGAAGAAGAAACGCAGCAGCTTTATCGAAAGATCGTGGCCAGAGAGATCGGGCCACTGCCCTGCCCAGTTGACGCAGACTCCACCGCGGCGTCGCTCGATACGATTGCTGTACTACCTTTTGTGAATGATTCGGGCGACCCGAGCCTCGACTATTTGTGTGCCGGAATCGCCGACAGCTTGATCAAGAACTTGTCGCAGGTCCCTCGACTGCGGCTCCTTGCATACAGTACCGTTTCCCACTACAAGGGGCGCCGCCCGAATCCGAAACAGCTCGGCGTGGATTTAGCCGTCAAGGCGCTGGTTACCGGGCGATTGTCCAGGCTTGATGAAATGCTGGTAATCACAACGGAACTCGTCGATACGGCGGACGGATCCAGGCTCTGGGGAGAACAGTATCGGCCGCAGCGCGCAGGCGTTCTCGCCACCCAGCGGGAAATTTCCAGGCAGATATCAAAGAAGCTCAGGTTGCGAATGACGCTCGAGGAGCGGAACCTGATCGCCAAGCGGTATACCAGGAGCCCGGAGGCCTACACGCTATATCTGAAAGGGCGATTCCACTGGAACAAGCGAACGGGCGAGGGTCTGAAAAAAGGAATCGGCTACTTCGAAAAAGCCATACAAAAGGATCCACAGTATGGCCTGGCCTATTCGGGACTCGCGGACTGTTACAACCTGCTCAGCCTCTATAGCGTCCTGCCGCCGGACAAGGCAATGCCCAGGGCAAAGGCGGCCGCTCGAAAAGCTCTTCAGCTCGACGAGTCGCTGGCTGAAGCGCATACCTCACTGGCCTACACCTACCTTTACTACGACTGGAGCTGGTCCGCCGCGGAGCGGGAGTTTCAACATGCGCTGGAACTCAACCCCAACTATGCGACGGCCCATCACTGGTACCACGAGTATCTCGCCGCAATGGGCCGCTTAGAGGAACAGCTGGACGAAATCCGGCGAGCCGAGGAACTCGATCCACTCTCGTTGATCATCAATACGGACGTCGGCTGGGGCCTCTATTACGCACGATCCTACGATCAAGCCATCGAGCAGCTGCAGCGCACGCTCGATCTCGATTCGAATTTTGCCGTAGCTCATCTGATGCTGGGACTCGCCTACGCCCAGAAGGCGCGTTTGACCGAGGCGGTCAGCAGTATTCAAAGGGCTATGGGGCTTTGCGGTGAAGACCCGCTGGTACTTGCGTATGGAGCACTCGGATATGTTTACGCGGTTTCCGGGCAGAAAGCTCAGGCGCGCCAAATGATCGATCGCCTCAGCGCGATTCCCCAGGCGCGATATGCTTCGGACTACTGTCAGGCAATGATCCTGGCGGGACTCGAGGAACGAAGCGAAGCCGTCAACTGTCTGGAACACGCCTTCCTACAACGCTATGACCGTATGATCTACCTCAATGTCGAACCCGTCTTTGACTGCCTGAGACAAAACACGAGATTTCAACAGTTGATTCGCCGGCTTGGCCTTTCTTCGAAATCGAAGTGACATTCTGAACGATCGATTTTGGGGAAGGTTTTGGGAAGAACTCATCGGTATGATCACCGCATTTTTGAAGCGCGGAGGAATCCGATTTTATGTTTCACTTCAGCCGGAACCACCTCAATTTTATGAGAACCTCGCGCTCGATCAGCTTACCGATGAGCAAAGGTCGATTATTCAGATGACATACTTCGGCGGGCTCTCCGCTCGTCAGGCCGGCGTTCGTTTGGGACTGTCTCCGCAATACGTCACTCAACAGATTTGTCTTGCGCTGAAGAAATTAAGGATGACGATTGATGGTCGGAAAGAACGGCCGCGATGGCCATTCGTCGAGCGTGTTGGGAACATCCTCCTCTTTCCTAAGCCTTACTCAAAAGTCTGAAGTTCTGTTTTTTATTCAATTTCACTTTGACAAAGGGACGTCAACGCGGGAAGATCCCGCTGTCTATGCGCATTCCCCTTTTCGTTAGCCTATTGATCTTATCGAGCGGATTCCTTCTCCAGGGAGGCGACCAGGATTGTCCCGCCTATCCGGCATCGAAGTGGTCGTTTAATCCTGAGAACCTCGAAAATCAGGCGCGCTCCATGGGAATAATGACGTTGAAGCTCGCCAGCGCCGTTCCGGACAAAGGTTTCACCGCAGCATTGACGCGCCAGAATTTCGTTGATGACTACATTTTCAACCGGCTCGATGCAGAGGGTGTCCAGTCTGCCGGGCTTGCCAGCGACGAAGAATTCATGCGCAGGATCACGATCGATTTGACGGGGCGCCCGCCGGACGTCGATCAGTTGCTGTCGTTCCTTGCGGATCAGAGTTCAAACAAGCGGGAGCGTTTGATCGATAGCCTGTTGAACAGCGACGATTTCGTCGATCGCTGGACTTTCTGGCTTGGCGAGCTGGTGCGCAACACGACGGCAAGTGGGAATGTCTCGGTTCCAGGCCGCAACGCCTTGCATCAATATTTCCACGATGCAATGCAGAATAACGTCCCATTCAACACAATTGCCTCCGACCTGATCCGCGCCAGCGGCAGCAGCCGGACCGACGGCCCTGTCAACTTCGTTGTTCGCAGTTATTCGCAGGGCGATCCCGTTCAAGATTCCTGGGATGATTACACTGCCAACATTTCGAATGTATTCCTTGGTGTTCCGTCGTTGTGCGTTTCCTGCCATGACGGAGCACGGCATCTGGAACCGGTGAACACCTATCTGTCGCATCGCAAGCGACGTGAGTTCTGGGCGCAATCGGCATTTGTGGCGCCCGTAATCTTCAACCGTGTCCAGATCGATGCGGTCGGCAACACGGCGATTGAAGTCTCTGACAGGCCGGCCGGCGCTTACACCGTGAACACGCGAGGAAATGTGGGCCAGCGGCCGCTGCGAAGCGGCGGACCTTACACCCCGGTCTATATGTGGACCGGAGAACGGCCGGCCAGCAGCGATTACCGGGCGGAACTGGCGCGCATGATGACCTCCGATATTCAGTTCGGCCGGGCTATCGCAAACCGCGTGTGGGCCCATTTGATGGGCACGGGCATTGTCGACCCCGTCGATGGATTCGATCTCGAGCGCTATGACACCCAGGCCTCGCATCCTGAGCTTCTCAATGCTCTGGCTTCGGATTTCATGCAAAACGGTTACAATCTCCGCCGCCTGATTCGGACGATCGTCACTTCAACCACCTACCAGCTCTCCGTTCATTATCCCGGCACATGGAAAGAAAGTTATCGCAAGCTATTCGCACGCAAACTGGTACGTCCACTGGAAGCCGAAGAAATTCACGACTCGGTCCTGCAAGCTGCGGGCATCCAGAACCTGTACTTCATCGACGGATTCGACCAGCCCGTATCATGGGCGATGCAACTTCCCGATACGAACGAACCACGCCGCAGCAATGATGCCCTCAGCTTCATGACTGTGTTTGGCCGCGGAAACCGCTTCGATACGCTGCGTTCCTCCGACAGCTCTGTCCTCGGCAGCCTGTCGCTGATGAACAGCACGTTCGTTACGAACAAAATTGCAAACCAGGGCAGTTCGAGCGTCGCGCGCCTGCTTCAGATGCAGATTTCGGACGACGAGTTACTCGATCGGCTGTTCATGCAAACGCTGTCGCGCAAGCCCACTGCGGCAGAGAGGCAAGCCGCGACCGCCCGGCGCGGCAAAAGCCGCACCGAATGGGCTGAAGATCTTCAGTGGGCATTGCTGAACAAGCTCGACTTTTTGTTCAATTATTGAGGCCATGTTGAATCGAAGGCAGTTCATCGAGTTCGGAACCAAAGGCATAGCGGCGTACGCGCTGGCCGATACGTTCACCAACTTCGAAGTGCTTGGACAACAAGCGGTAGTTCCCCGCAATACCGCAAAGACCTGCATCTTTATTCAGATGATCGGCGGACCCACTCATCTTGAAACATGGGATGCAAAGCCGGGCTCGTGGACTCCACCGGACCTGGACATTCGGAATTACACCGGTGGCGTGACGATGTCCAACAAGCTGTTTCCGCTGCTTTCGCAGCATGCGAACAGCCTGGTGCTTCTCCGGTCCGTCGAGGCGTGGGAAGCCTCACACGACCGCGCTCAATACTACGTTCAGACTGCTTACGCGAAGAATCCCGCATTCCAACGCGAGCGCCCGAGTCTCGGTGCTGTTGTCGCGTATGAACTGGGCCGGAACAAGCGTCCCTCGGAGGTTCTTCCGTCGTTTATCGGCATCAATGCGAGTCCCATTGGTCCCGGGTTCCTTTCCGCGGAATTCGCCCCGTTCAATGTGGGGTCCGGCGGGAACGGAATCGGCACACTAATCCATCCCCAGGGCCGCGATCGTTTTCTGCGCCGTTATTCGATGCTCCAGAACCTGGACCAGAGCCTGCGCGCCGCGCCGTACGACAAAGAAATGCAGGACCTCGGCAACTTCAACGCGTCTGCACGCTCCCTTATGTATAACGATGCAGTGGACGCCATGTTCCGGTTTACGACCGCGGAGCGGGACCGTTATGGCAACACCGGTTTCGGCAA
>Ga0137416_10002066_pt1 | contig 10575 bp, 8 predicted proteins | sample CZODoug3_1_1_16f_FD_108282 | JGI IMG/M metagenome (GOLD analysis project Ga0137416, IMG submission 108282) | Vadose zone soil fungal communities from Angelo Coast Range Reserve, California, USA - CZODoug3_1_1_16fungal (Illumina Assembly) | ecosystem: Environmental > Terrestrial > Soil > Vadose...
AGGAAAAGAGTGAGCGGATGCTCCGGCCGCGCGAATACGGCGATGAATCGGCGGAAGACCAGCTGGAAGCGGCTTTGCGCGTCCTGTGGCGGAAGATCAGGGACCGGTGGCTGCTCCCCGATGATGATCTTCAGCTCGGGGATCAGGTCCACGATGAGCAGTCCGTTGGGACCCAACGCGCGACGAAGGGCGTCCCGCCACCCGGCCAACTCGGCTTCGCTCTTGCCCAGGAGCGGACGGATGAGGCCCTGAAACGCTTGCGCCAACGTCGCGTAAGGGATGTCGCGCTTGTATTGGTCGAACTTACCTGCTGCAAAAAGGCCGCGCGGCGGAACCAGGACCTTGTGCAGCTCGTTGACGACGGAGGACTTGCCGATGCCGGAATATCCGGACACCAGCACCAACTCCGGCGTGCCGCTCGCCACGACGCGCTCGAAGGAGCCGAGCAGGGTATCGATCTCGCGCGCCCGCCCGTACAGTTTCTCGGGGATCAGCAGCCGATCTGGCGTGTCGTGCTCGCCGAGCGGGAATTCCTCGACGCTGCACCGAGCTTCCCACCCAGCAAGGCAGCGCCGAAGATCGCTCTCCAGGCCGGTGGCCGTCTGGTAGCGTACCTCGGCAGTCTTGGCGAGCAGCTTCATGACGATGGCGGAGAGAGGGGCCGGGACGTTCTTCGAACGATCGCCGGGCGGCACCGGCTGCCTCGCGATGTGGCAGTGAACCCACTCCATCGGATCGGAAGCCGCAAAGGGAAGGCTGCCGCTCAGCATTTCATAGAGCGTGACGCCGAGAGCGTAGAGGTCGCTCCGGGAATCGATCGAACGATTCATTCGTCCGGTCTGTTCGGGCGCCATGTAGGCCAGCGTGCCGGCGATGACCTCAGGAGGTTCGGGCAGCTGGCGCTCGCGCGGAAGGCGCGATGCGATGCCGAAGCCGGTCAGCCAGACCTGGCCGGTCGCGGAATTGACGAGCACATTGGTCGGCTTGATGTCCTTGTGGATGAGGCCACGTTCGTGTAGCCGGCCGAGCGCGGCGGATAGAGCGACAGCGAGGCGCAGGAATTCGCCCAGCTCCATGGGGCGTCCGAGAAGGCGGTCGAGCGGCTCTCCCCCAGGATCCTCGAGGACCAGGATGGTCCGCCCGCGCTCGCGCACGAGATCCAGCGGACGCACCGCCCAGGCAGCGTCCAGGTCGTCCTTCAGCCCGTATTCGTGTGTCAGGCAATTGAGACTGCCAGGGGTGGGATGCTCCGCGACGGGAAGCACGGCCAGAACGGGGTCCTGACCGCCATCGCGCCATCCTCTGCAGAAGAGACGTTCCCCGTCCTCCCACAACACCTGGAGGCCACTCTGCCCACCAGACCCGACCCAAGACGATGGGTTCATCTGCGGACTCCGCCCTCAGGCTAACGACCGCCATCCGGCCGAGAGGGCGACGGACTGATGAACGACGTTCTAGTCCCTCAGCCCCCTTTCCGCCACACCGCGATCAGGGCTGCGCTCATCCGTCCGTCCTTTCGCCTTCCCGTCTTGGCTACAGGCAATTGAGCAGTGGCCGCAGGCGAGAGGCCGAGAGGTGCTATCGTCCCCAGCACCGGTGCAACGGAGGAGATGCGATCATGTTGCGTGCGTACGGACTCGAGATCCCGCAGAACCTGGGGGAGGTCTGCGACCCGTCGCGCACCGCCCTGATCGTTTACGACATGCAGGTCGGCGTCCTGCGCCAGTTGAAGCACGCTGCGGCCGTGACAGTCAAAGTCGCCCAGGTCCTGAGCGCGGCGCGCGATGCCGGCATGCGCGTCTTCTTCATGCGCCACATGTCGCTCCCAAAGGAGCTGATGGGCGTGTTCCAACTCCGGATGGCCATGGCCTGGCAGCGGGTAGGGACGGCGGAGGAGGTGCGGTCGGCATTTCTGCGGGACTCGCCCGGGTCTCACATCTCGCCCGAGGTGGCGCCGCTTCCGTCGGAGGCCGTGTTCGACAAGATCACGATGTCCGCATTCGAGGGGACTCCGCTCGACATCGCGTTGCGCGATTGCGGAGTGCGCTCGTTCATCATCGTCGGGGTGGCCACCGAAATCGGGATCGAGCCAACGGTCCGCCATGGAGCGGACCTCGGGTACATCCCGGTCCTGGTGACGGACGCGTGCGGGGCGGGACACGAGGAGGCCGGTCAGCGCGCCCTGGCGAGCCTCCGCTTCATGGGGGACGCGCTCTTCACCACGGCAGAGGAGATCGGGAAGATCCTGCGCGGTCGCACCGGTGCGGTCACTCGCCCCTGAGGCACCGGACCGCTCCCGCCGCCCGCAACAGGGGTATGGCATGCGGTCCAAATCGTTCATCGTCATTGCTGCGGCGGTCCTCGTGGCTCCTGCGTGTACGCGGGACGAAGGCCCTGCCGGACAGTGGCGAGGCTTCGTCCTGCAAGGGGGCGTGCGAGCTCCCGCTATCTCGGCTTCGACCAGCAGAGCGGCAGCATCGCGCAGGGCAAGCTGGCCGACCTGCTCATCGTGGCCGGCGACCCGACCAAGGACATCGGCGCCATCCGCAAAGTGAGGCTGGTGATGAAACATGGCGTGGTCTACTTCCCAGAGGAGATCCACCGCGCCCTGGGGATTGCGCCGTTCGCTCCCGCCGCCCGCCCGGGAGCCGGGCCCTCGGCGCTGCGCGCTGACTGACCTCAGTGAACCTGGACCGAAGACAGCCGCGTCTGCGCTGAGAGCGATCCGCAGTGCATTTCCGGCACGACCGTTGCCTCCCAGCCGTCCAGCCGCACCCGGCTCCTGGAACGCAGGAGCGTGTGGCTCTTCTGTCCCTCACGCACTGGCGGAGACTCGTTGAACAGACCGTCGTCGGAGGTGGTCTCCTGCCAGAAAGGCATCGAGGGACAGAGGCCCGGCTCCTGCGCGGAAGAGGAATGCACAGACGATGAGCTGCGCCCACTCGGAGCGCACCTCATGCAGCACGGCCCAGATGCCGCTCGTGGGCGGCGCCGGCGGCAGCGGAAGAGGCGAGGTACCGAGGAACAGGGAGATCTTGGTCGAGAGAATTGCCACGACCATTTCGATGATGAACGGGATCGCGATCAGTCGCGTGGCGAGGCCCAGCATGAGCAACGCGCCGCCGACGATCTCAAGCCCGCCCACGAAGTCGGCAGTGAGTGCCGGTAGCGGCATCCCCAATTTCGTGAAGCGGCCCACGCCCTGGTTGATGAAGACGAACTTGAGGATGCCTTCCCAGAGGAAGACGGAACCGGCCATCAGCCGTAAGAGCAGCGTGGCGTTCGGCGCGTTTTTCGGGGGAACGACGATCCATGACCCAATCCGTTCGGCGACATCGCGAATCATTCCATTCCTTGGTGCAGTCATGCGGTCTCCCTTCGGCGAGTGCGTTCGGAGCCAGGACTCGCCGGTGGACCGCGTGATTCCTTAGGGAATAAAATGCCTCACGCCGGAGCCCCCGCGGGGTGGGCTCGCGCACGAGCGCAAAGCGGACGACCATTACATTCCCAGTCGTTCCCTGACGTACTTGGGTGCCGCGTTCCCGAAGGAAAGCATCGCGTCGTGCAGCGTGCGCAGGTCGGGGTACTTGCCGTGGTTCTTCTCCCACGCGGCGCGGATGTCGTTCATCTCCGCATTGCCCACGTAATAGGTGGAGAGCTGAGTCGATCCGAGCCGGGCGCGCTTCCACTTCCCGACGGCTTCACCCTCCTCCTGGAAAGCGTCGTTCTTCATCCTCGCGATCGCCTCCTGCTCGCTCATCCCCTCGGTGTGGATCTTCTGATCGATGATGGCGTTGAGGATCATCCGCAGGCGCATCTTGAGCTGCTGCATGCGGACTTCCGCCCCTCCGTACCCGGCGTCCGCCATCAACTGCTCCGCGTACGTCGCCCAGCCCTCCACGAAGGTGCCGGAAAAGACCACCCCGCGCACCAGCGTGGGCGCCCGGAACCGGTTCGCGTGCGCCAGCTGGAGATAGTGTCCAGGCATCGCCTCGTGGATGGTCAACTCCTGCAGCATGGAATCGTTGTACTCGCGGAAGAAGGACTCCACGCGCTCCGGAGTCCAGTCGTCCGGGGTGGGAGAGATGTAATAGAAGGTCTTCTTGTTCTTCTCCAGGGGGCCTGCCGGGCTGCAAGACGCGACCGCCACGCCGCGCTGGAACTCGGGCGTAGGGACGATCTCCAGCGGCTCGTCGTACACGGTGACGAAGCGCTTCTCCTTCACGAACGCCGTGGCCTCCGCCAGCGTCCTGGTCGCCTGCGAGATGATGCTCTCGTTGGTCGGATGCTTCTTCGCCGCCTCGTCGAGCACCGCTTTGATCGCGACCGGCCGATCCGTCGGCACCGGCTTGTCCGGGAACAGCTTCGGCCAGATCTGCACCGCAGTGCGGTACATCGCCGACCGGGTCGACTTGAGATCGGCTTCCGCCCGGCGGAGGATTTCCTCTTTCGAAAGATCGGAATCGAGGGCAAACCGCAGCTTCTTGCGGAACTTCTCGTCCCCGAGGCGGAAGTCTCCGTTGGAGCGTGGCAGGAGCTCCTTCTCCAGCCATTGCTGATAATCCGCCAGCGCCGCCAGCGCGGTCGACTGCGCCGTCCGGAACTCCGTCTCCACCGCGGGCGCCTGCTTCACCAGCGGTTCGAGCTGCACCTTGACGAGATTCGTCGTCCCCTTGTTCTGCTGGATGGCCGTCTCGGTGTGCACTTTCGGCGGAGTCTTCAGATTCGCCTTCGCCGCGGCGACCACCGCCGGAACTCCGTTCAGGCGGCCGATGACTGACCGCAGCCGCTGTTCCGGCGGGGCAAACTCGCGGGCGATCAGCGCGTAGATCGCGCGGCCGACGTTGTAATCGAGCGGGTTCCACTCCCAGTCGCGCAGCGTCTGCAGCTCGTAGACACGCGACTCGAGCCGGTTCTTCAGGATGCGGTAATCGACCGCGTCCTCGGCGGACAGCTTCTTGAAATCGATACGCGCCAGCTCCGCAAGTCCACCCTTGGCGGCCGCCAGATCGCGCTCCACTCCCTGCGCGCTGTAATCGTTGAGCCGCGCGTCGTTGCGGTGCTCGCCGAGCCGGGTCGCGGTCTCCGGTTCGCGGTCGAGGAGCTCCTGGACGTACCTCTGCGCGAACTCCTCGAAGCGGGCATCGTCGGTCCCAGGAGCGGCAGCGAGGAGGAGGACGCAAACGAGCAGGTTCATGCGGGGGACTCTAGCAGCCTTCGGAGAGACGCGAATCGGTTGTCCCACTTCGCGGTGGTGACGTGTTGTAGCCCACGAGCCGGCGCAGCGCGGCGGGGTCGCTGTGTAGGCGAACGGACCGCCGCGGAAACACGACGGCGCAGAGGGAGGCAGTCTCGGATGGCATTTCACATCGTGGAGCTGCTCCGCGCGAGATCCGCCGAACGCGAGGCGCTTTACGAGCGGCACGTGAATCCGCAGATGGCACACGTCCTGCGGGCGATCGGTTTCAACCGTGCATGGGTCCGGGGCAAGGGGGCGGTCCTGTTCGACGCCGAAGGCCGCGAGTATCTCGACACCTTGAGCGGATGGGGCGTCTTCAACCTGGGGCGCAACCACCCGACCGTCTCGCGGGCGATCAGCGACGTAATCTCCCTCGAGCGAGCGAATCTCGTGCAGATGGATGCGCCGATTCTCGCCGGACTCCTCGCGGAAGCGCTCGCCGCACGTGCGCCGGCCGGCCTGACCGCCGTCCATTTCACCAATTCCGGTACGGAGGCCACCGAGGCGGCGCTCAAGTTCGCGCGTTGCGCCACCCGCCGGCCGCGGGTCGTTTTCTGCCACAACGGGTACCACGGCCTGACCTACGGGGCGCTCTCGGCGATGGGCTCGGACTACTTCCGTCAGGGGTTCGGGCCCTTCCTCGCTGACTTCACCGCTGTGCCATTCGGAGACCTGGGCGCGCTCGAGCGAGAGCTCGGCCGCAACGACGTGGCGGCGTTCATCACCGAACCGATCCAGGGGGCGGGCGTGGTCATGCCGCCCCCAGGCTTTCTCCGAGAGGCGAAGTTTCTCTGTGCGCGGCATGGCACGATGCTGGTCGTCGACGAGATCCAGACTGGCCTTGGCCGGACCGGGCGGTTCCTGGCTCTCGAGCACGAAGGCGTGACACCCGACATGGTGCTGCTCGCGAAGGCGTTGTCAGGCGGCTTCGTACCGGTTGGAGCGGTGCTCCTGCGTCACGAGACGTACGCTCGCGTCTTCCCATCGATGGAGCGGTGTGTCGTCAACGCCGGCACGTTTTCCGAGAACGACCTTGCCATGGCTGCCGGGCTGGCCACGCTCCACGCGCTGGACGACGAGAAGCTCGTCGAGCGAACGGTGGTTGCCGGCGAGCGGCTGCGCGCCGGGCTCGAACGGCTCAAGGCGAAGGTGGACTTCATCAAGGACGTCCGCGGCAAGGGCCTTCTCCTTGCCGTCGAGTTCGGCGAGCCGAAGTCGCGCCTCCCGAAGCTCGGCTGGAAAGCCGTCCACACGCTGCGTGAGGGACTGTTTGCGCAGATGGTCGCCATGGCGCTCTTCGACCAGCACCGCATCCTCGCCCAGGCTGCCGGCAGCGCGATGGAGGTGATCAAGCTCATTCCGCCGCTCGTCGTCACGGACCAGCAGGTGGATCACGTCGTGGACAGCCTCGGAGCGGTGCTGAGCGACCTGGAGCGGTTCCCAGGCGGTCTCTGGGACCTCGCCCTCAGGCTCGCCCGCCTCGCGCGCTCCTGAGACCGTCTCGATCTCATGGCGCACGGGCCTACTCGCAGCATCCAGGTTCCCCCTCCTGGCTGGGTTCGCCCTTCGCCTTGCGGAGCAAGTCGCGCGCTCAGCTCCTCCAGCCATCGGCTCGCCGAACCTCAAGAAGCCTTAAGAGCGGCAGCTGGGCCGGCGCCGGCCTGGATGCGGTACAGCTTGGAGTAGACGCCGCCTAGCGCCAGGAGCTCGTCGTGCTTGCCTTGCTCCGCGACGCGGCCGTCCTTCAGGACGATGATCTTGTCCGCATCGCGGATCGTGCTCAGCCGGTGAGCGATGGTGATGACGGTGCGACCCTCCATCAGGCGGTGGAGGGCTTCCAGGACGATCTCCTCGGATCCGGAATCGAGCGCGGCGGTCGGCTCGTCGAGAATCAGGATCGGCGCATTGCGGACGAGGGCGCGCGCGATCTCGATCCTCTGCTGCTCGCCGCCGGAGAGCGTCACGCCTTTTTCCCCCACCTGGGTGTCATATCCTTGGGGCATCTGGACGATGAAGTCGTGCGCGTTCGCGAGCCTCGCGGCCTCGACGATTTCCTCGTCGAGGGCATCCGGTCTCCCGTACGCGATGTTCTCGCGCACCGTCCCGCGAAAGAGGAGCGGGTCCTGCAGCACGAATCCGATCTGATCGCGCAAGGCGCGGAGCTTGTAGTCACGGACGTCCACCCCGTCGATGAGGACCCTCCCCGCGGTGGCATCGTAGAAGCGTGCAACCAGGCTCGCGAGCGTCGACTTCCCGGTCCCCGTAGCGCCTGCGATCCCGACGAACTGGCCGGCCGCGATCGAGACGCTGATGTCCTTCAGCACCGGTACGGCGGATTGGTAGGCGAACGCCACGTGATCGATCTCTATCGCACCCGCGAGCTTTCCCGGTTCGCGCGCATCCGGGCGCTCGGGGATCCTCATGTCGATGTCGAGTATTCCGTAGACGCGTTCCAGCCCGACCGCCGCCTGGGCGAGGGCGCCGCTCATCTTGGCGACGTCCTGCACGGGTTTGAAGAACTTGGCGAGATACGAGAGGAACACTGTGAGCGATCCGGCGGTCATCACGGAATCACGGACGAGCGACCCTCCCCGCCACAGGACCAAGGCGGTGCAGACCGCCACCATCACCTTCACGACCGGGGAGAGGAGCGACTTCACCCGCCTCGTCTTCAAGGCGGCCTGGACTGCCTTCTGGCTCGCGTCCACCAGGCGCTTCTCCTCCAGCTCCTGCCGCCCGAACGCGGTCACGATCCGGATCGACTGCAGTCCCTGCTGCACCACTCCCACGATCTCGCTCTGCCGCCGTCGCACCTCCTGCGTTGCCCTCTTCACCGCCTTCTTGAAGCGCCCGACGAACAGCATCAGGAATGGCGCTACTGCCACGACGACGAGCGTGAAGTCCCATTTGAGCCAGAACATCAGCCCGAGCATTCCCGCGATGGTGAGCAGGTCGACGACGATGCCCAGCGCCTTCGACGACGCGAAGTCCTGGATGGTGGCGACATCGTCGGTGATGGTGCTGAGCAACGCGGCGCTGGGATGCGTGTCGTAGTAGGCGAGCGAGAGGTGCTCGAGATGGCGGTAGACGCGGACGCGAAGGTCGCTCGCCACCCGTTGCCCGATGCTCTCGGTGTAGTAGCTCTCGACGTACGAGGCGAGCGCGCCCAGCGCAGCGATGAGCACGACCATGATTCCGGCCACTGCGGCGATTCCCACGACGCCGTCGCCCGGGATCCAGCCCGCGGCGCCCCGCAGCCAGCCCGGTGACTTGCGACCCCCGATCACGTTGTCGAGGACGATCTTGAGCGGCCAGGGGGCGGCCAGGCTCATCGCCGTCTCGAGCGCCGTTGCGGAGAGGATGAGGGCGAGCGAAGCGCGGTGTGGCCGGAGCAATTCGGCGCTCAGCCGGCCGATGGTGCTCTTCCTGCCGTTTGTCGCTGGCGCCGGGCTGGCACGCCCGAGCGGCGAGCCGGGCATCCCTCGCTCCCCCGGGGACGCGGCGACGGGTGCGCCGTCGGCATTGCGTGCCGCACCAGCGCGCAACCACGCGAGCATCGCGGGGTCCGCGATCGAGCCTGCGCCTCGAGCGCGTCGGCGATCGGAAGACGGCATGTCTTGCACGCCTCGCAAGAGTCGGGCCGGAATCGGCGGCTGCTCGTTTCCGGAGTGCGCAGCGCTCGGATGGTGCGGCGCGGTTGCCTGCCGGAGCAGCGATCGGGTTGTACTGAAGTCCGGCAATCCAGCGTTCAGTCGCCACCCGCGGTTCCGGCTGGGTCTCGCCAGCACAGCCGCGGCTCGTCGCGGGCCTGCGGCAAACTGTCCGGGCTTTGCCGAGGGCGAGCGCCGCGCCGGCGCTCAGCCCCAGGACCCGAATCTAGAGACCCATGCAATTGGGAGACGAGCAGTCAGAACATCCGCATGCCCGGCGTGCCTCGATCCCCCCGCCGCAGTAGGCTCGGAAGCATGCCACCGCTCGTATTTCTCCCCGGTGCCGCTGGGAGCGCGTCATTCTGGCGGCCGGTGGCCGACAGGCTGGCCGATCTCGGTCGAGCTCACCTCTTCGGGTACCCGGGGTTCGACCTCGTCCCCCGCGATCCGAACATCGAGTCCCTCGATGACCTCTTCGGCTGGCTCGTCGAGCGACTATCCCCGGGACCGAGCCACGTCATTGCGCAGTCGATGGGCGGAGTCCTCGCGGTGCGCCTGGCGATCGAGCAACCGGAACGCGTCGCACGCCTCGTCCTCGTCGCCACGTCGGGTGGCGTCGACGTCGCACGGCTCGGCGCGGCCGAGTGGCGTGACGAGTACACGGCGATTCTGCCCGATGTGCCGACCTGGTTCGCCGATGACCGGACGGACCTGACGGACCGTCTCGCAGAGATCCGGGCGCCGACGCTTCTCGTGTGGAGCGACGCGGATCCGATCAGCCCGCCAGCCGTCGCGCACCGCCTGGCTGGGCGGATTCCGGACACGCGCATGGTCACGGTCGCGGGCGGGAGCCACGCGTTCGCGAGCGAGCGCCCGGACGAAGTGGCCTCGCTCATCAGGTCCCATCTCGACTCTCCAGCCTCTTCTTGACCGCGAGCGTGTCGCGCAGGATGGGAAGCACGGCGCGGTCTTTCGGCCGGTTCGCCGCTTCTTTGGAGCGGATGACGTCTGCCAGTGCGGCGACCGCGAGCTTCTCATCTCCCACCGCGACGAGTCGGGCGCGAGAGCGGATCGAGGAAAACGTCAGGCCGCCCGAGATTCGGTCGTAATGTATCTCCACCGGCACCGCGAGGCGTCCCTCGATCCATTCGACCTTTCTGAGCTCGGAGACGGGCATCGGCGCGGCACCCCCGATAGCCTCGGCGAATCGTACCAGCTTCCGCCGGTTGAGCGTCGTGTCGCGGATGAGCAGGTCGATGTCCTGGGTGGTCACGGGCGCTCCGTTCAACATGCTGGCGGAATTGCCAATGACGATAGCTTCCAGTCTCGCCACGCGAAGCGCCTTGGCGAGCGCGACCAGCGTCTTCTCGGAAATGTCAGAAGACGTAGCGCCCATCCTTACGGCGGACGATGAAGACGGCCCGGCGCGCAGGCGGGAGGAGGAGGCTGCGCACGATCATCCGCAGGTCACCCGGATCCACCGCCGGAAGCTCGGGCGCCAGCCGCAGGCACACATCTCGTATCTTGCTGGCGAACCGGTCGATGTTGCGCGGCCGCCCCCCGCGCGCGCCATTCCGGCGCGACGCCGCGCTCTTCGCCGGGCTCCTGCTCTTCCCGCCTCTGCGACCCATCTGCCGCGCATCCACGGAGGGATGATAACCCAAGCGCTTGGGTTGTCTACCGCCA
>Ga0137416_10002068_pt1 | contig 10568 bp, 7 predicted proteins | sample CZODoug3_1_1_16f_FD_108282 | JGI IMG/M metagenome (GOLD analysis project Ga0137416, IMG submission 108282) | Vadose zone soil fungal communities from Angelo Coast Range Reserve, California, USA - CZODoug3_1_1_16fungal (Illumina Assembly) | ecosystem: Environmental > Terrestrial > Soil > Vadose...
ATCCTGTACGCACGCGCGTTGCAGATAGCCGAACAGGCGGGTGCGGGCGCGGCCATCAGCACCGTCGATCCCCTCGAGGGTATTGCCCGGACCTATCGGCTCGAGTTTGTTAACGGCAATGAGGGTCAGACGAGTGGCGGTGATATTTATGCGCCGGCACCGGCGGCGGACCCGGCTGTTGAGAATGCGCAGCGGCTCAATCCGGATGGCGAGCGTGCGATTCTGATGGCACTGCGGGCCATCGACAAGACAGAACCGGTCGATCACATGCGCCGGGGCACGGCCTTCGTTGAGCTCGGTGACTGGTACATGAGTGGCGGAGTGTTGTTACGGGGCCTGCAGTCGTACAGGCACGCCTGGAAGGAGTTTGAGCGGGGAGGCTCTACCGCGACGCTCGCTGCACCGCGGCAACTGGCGTACCGGTCGCCCTTGGCAGCGGTGAGTCGGGTCAAGGGTGACCATGGCAGCATGGAGGAACACTTTGTCGAAGTGAGTTTCACCGTCACCAATGAGGGGCGGACGGCTGAGGTCACTGTTGCGCAGACGGATGCAACGCAGTCGCAGCAGAAGACGGTTATGTCGGCGGTTCGCAGGGCGCGATATGCGCCGCGGATGGAGAATGGGGAGCCGGTTGATACGGTGGGGGTCAGGTTTCGGGAACGGTTGCTTTCCAAGAAGCCGCGGAGCTAGGTTTTGGGGGGTGCAAGGTCGTCTGCCGGCTCGTCGATGGGCACTGCTTCAATTTGCGCCGCCTCGGCGGAGCTGGCGGGTTTGTCCGGCACCACCAACTCGTTCCGGGCCAACTGTTGCCCGGCCGGTTGCTCAGGAAACTGCACCAGGAACTTCGCGGCGGCGTCTCGCATGGCACCGACTGTTGCCTGTGTGAGCGGCTTGCCGCCTGACATGCCCATGGCCAGCGAGTTTCCGTATCCCGTCAGCGTGTAGCTGTCGACTTTCTCGCCTGCCGGCGTGTACAGGTTGATGCGATATCGAATGGTAACTGCGTAGTACCGGCCGCCGGTCTCCCGAGCTGTCACGAACGAGTACTGATCCACGCGCGTTTCGAAGAGCGCCTTCAGGTCCTTGGCCGCCCGGGCTGACTCCAGGTTTTTGAACTCTTCAACGTGCTGAAACAAGGCGCCGAAGGTGTCCCGCATGAGGCGGACTTCCCCGGGACCGAGATCGACCTTCCAGTCGACGCCGAAGCGGGTCTCTTTGTCGACGTACTTGCGGGTATCCGATGGGATGATCAGGCCGACAGCGACCGGGATCGGGATGATCAGCGGCTTCGGCAAGTGGGCTTCGGGCTCGATACTGACATCACCGCAGGCGACCATCGCACCCACCAACAGCAGCGGGGCGAACCGCGCGGCTTTCATTGCCTCAAGCCGACAAACGTGCCGTTGTTCTGCTCGGTCACCAGGCGCATCAAGGCCGAGAAGCGAATGCTGGTGAACGGTGACATGCCAGGCCCTTCGGGGAAACCGATGGCGTGAATGCGGATGGGGCGGCGGCCGCTCGTATCCGGTTTGTTGAGGGTGCCGATGGAGTCGAGCGCGGCCTGGATGGAATCGCCTGTGAATTCGTCGCCGAGGACGAACACGCTGACTCTTCTATCGGCTGCCCAATACGTGCGGATCGCCTCCTCCATCCCCGGCACGGGGTTGGATTGGCTGAATGCATGCCAGTTTTTGGCACGCGTATGAATTTCAGTCCGCTGCGCCGGTGTGTCGTCCAGCCAACGACCCTTCGTACCGTTGAACATGTACGTTCCCTGGTCGTTCATCACCTGCAGGCCTTTGACGTGAGGATACATGCCGAGGATTTCATCGATGATAGCCAGATTCACGTCCCAGTGATTGGCCGTCATGCTCGACGATGTATCGACGACGAAGATGACGTATTCGCTGTCGATGGGAATGCCCGCAATTGCCTCTGTAGCCGGACGACTGGAGTGATCCTTGAGGACCCGCAGCATTTCGGCGCTCAATTTCTGCTTGGCGGCCACGAGCTCGGTTTCAATCGTGTTGGTGACCGATGCTTCCTGCTTGCTTGCCGAGTACTTGCCCTGGAGGCTGCTGAGATCGCCGGACAGATGCTCCAGCTTGTGGCGCTCGCGCTCGAGTTTCTCGACGCGACCCTGCAGTTGACGTTCGAGATCATCCGATTCACCGCGAATCACCTGCAGTTGTTGCTGCAGGTTGCGCACCTGTGCCTGCAGATTGAGGCGGCTTTCCTCGATCTTGGCGGGTCGTTGGTAGTCGGTGAGCACTAACAGCAGAATGATGGCTCCAAAGCCACAGCAGATGCAGTCGAGGAACGCCAGGCTGAATACTTCGACATTGCGGCGTCTCAACACTATGGCCAGTCCTTGGATGGCATCAGCAGCGTACCGTTGGTCAGACGCGCGAGGTTCCAGAAACGATGCGCTGCCTGTAGATCGCCCAGCATGGGCAGGAGGATGGAGTCGACGGGAACGCGGTCAGGCAACTGCCCTATGGCATCATCAAAAAAGCGCATACGCGCTCCGGAATCCACGTATTTTCGCAGGCCCGCCGACTTGCCCTGAGTGGGAAGTCCATCGGTGATCAGAACGATCTGATCCGGTAGCGGTGCGAGAGTCCTGGTAGCGGCAAAGGCGTTGTAAAGGCTGGTGCCTTCTGCCGGCACGATGGCGTGCAGGTTGGCCAGCTCGCGAGCGAGCTGCGGTGCATCCCCGGACCCGATCCACTTTCCCGCCAGATCCGGTAACAACGAATGCGCCTGGGTGTTGAATGTGTAGATCTGGTACTGGCTGCCGGGCGGTAGCTGGGTTGTGAGCCACGTGACAGTGTCGACAGCACGGCGCCATTTCGCTGCGTTCCGCTTGTGCTCGTCGTCGGAGTTGCGCAGGCGCAGGATTGTTACGAGATCCTCGTGAAGCATGCTGGCTGATACGTCGAGCAGAATCAGGATCCGCTTGCCTCTGAGCTTTATGCCCGTAATGTAACGGCGATCGCCACCGGTTTCCCGGAACGCACTGATCTGCTGACCGGGGGGCGTCTTGTCCAGGCTCCCGCCTTCGAGGCGGCGCTTGCCTTCCTGCAGCGAGCGGATGTCTGCCTTCAACTTCTCGATCTGCTCGCGCCGGGCGACGCTGCTCGTATCAAACGTAGACAGCTGCTCGCGCTGGCTCTCGAGAGTTGAGGCCAGGCTCCTGGTGCGAGCTTCATCGCTGACCGTCTCGCTGACTGTCTTTTCGATCTGGTTGTGCAGCACCACCAGGTTGCGGGAACCGGACTGGACCTGATCTTCGAGGCGATTGACTTCCGCGCTCAATGCGTCGGTGCTGCGTACGCCCTGCATTCCTGCCTGGGCACTTACGATGGTGTAAAAGAGAATCACCGCTCCGAACCCGCAACAGATACAGTCCAGGAACGAGAGCGTGAAGACTTCGACGGTGCGTCGGCGCGATGCCATCGTCAGGGTTGTTGAGTGGCCGCTGCTGCCACGTCGCCGACGGCGATCAAGGTTAGCTCAACTCCAGGCTCTCCGAGTCGCACCCTGTCGCCGGCGTAAATTCGCACTCTCTCTTGCACGCGCTCGCCGTTTACGAATGTGCCAAAGGTACTGTGATCGAGAAGCACGAGCTCATTGCCATCGTGCACGAACGTGCAGTGGCGCCGTGACACTCCGGCCAAACCATCCGGCAGTGTGATGTAGCGGGGGGAGTCCGACGGGCCGCGGCCAACGACCAGGGAGTCGGCATTCAGTGAGTGGGCACGGCCGTCCCACAGGACGTGGGATGGGGCGGGGCCGCCGAAACGGCGTTGGCCCAGGGATTCGCGGGTTACGCCGTTGGCAGGTGCCGCGAGCGGCAGCCGTCGCAGCAGGCGAACCGCTGCGTCATCTGCCTGCGGTTCGGGCAGGTCGAGTAACGACGTCGCGGCTGCCGCGAATCCGTCAGAGACGCTCACCAACTCGCAGCCGACGAATTGCTCCAACTGCTCACGCAAACCGGGCAGTTGCGCCGCCAACTGCGGAATCACGATTGCGACCGGCGTGCCTGCGGGACGCAGTTGGTGCAGGAGGCCCACAATCGCACGATAGATCGGTTCTGCCGCCTGGGAAAACTGGTCGCGTGTCAGAGCCGCTTCGATGCGCTCCGTTCCCTTCGTGACACTTGCCGTGGCATGACCGGTGTGCGTTGCTTGCAGCGCAAGGGCTGGAATGGCCTCAAACACTTGTTGCTCGGTCACGGCATCATGCAAGGGATCGAAGCGGGTGCGCTTCACCATGGTCGTGCTGACCAGGTCGAGCCACACTTGATACAACTCAATCAGGCCGCCGCGCTCGGTCAGCACGGTACGTCTGCGACGAGCCTGTGCTCCTTCGCAATCGACTGCGGTTGCTGCTGCGTGGTGCAGCCCCAGTTCCAGGACGATTGCGTTTTGCTCAGATCCGAGCGCAGCCGTAGTGACCGCAGCAGAGTCGACAAACCCGTCGACAGGCAACCCCATGCGTCGAGCAATGCCCAACAATGCTGTTAGACCCACAGCGTCTGCGCGAGCGGGGGCAACGATCCAGATGCGCTCGCCTTCGGCAATCGGTTGCTCGGCCAAGCGTGCCTTCAGCTCCGTTTCCAGTAGAACTTCAGACCGCGTCGACACGGCGCGCTGAGTGAGAACAGCGCCCAGGTGTCGAGTCGATATTGCCCGAGGACGAGCGCGCAGCTGCCGCCATGCGTTAGTGCCCGCGAGGTCACCCGCTGAACCGTCGAATACTGCGCTGGGTGCGCTCGTCAGGACGCATCCGTCCCTGGCTATTGAGAAGGCGCGATCGTCCAACTCTAAGGCGAAGTAGCGCATTAGATGTCGGTTGGGAAGCTGACGTTGTTGTCTGCTGACTGGGAGGGGTCGGGGGCGGTTGTTGGATCGTCTGTGATGGTCGCGGATTCCTCGGGGGCTGAGGCAGGGGGGTGGGTTGGTTTTGTGGCGGGGGCTGCCCGGGTAGCTGGGGCGAGCGCGCTCGGCGTCGCTGCCGCGCCGTTGGCCTGCACTGCTGCGGGCCGACTCGCTTGCTCCGCGGCTCGCAACGTGACGAAGGCCGCTCCAAAGAACAGCACTGTGCCCAACACGATGAGCCAGATCGCTCGGTTATTCTGCATAACGCACCACTCTGAATCCGATTGTTGTACTTGCACCCTCCGCGCCGTCTCGGGCCGCCAGCCTCAGGTCCGTCGCAACAGCGGACCTCCAATTGGCGCCGCGTATGACGTGGCGGGTGCCATCATCCGGACCCAGCGGGTCGGTGACTGGCGCGGGATCCACAAACGAAAGGTAATAATCCCCAATCCACTCGGACACATTGCCGGACAGATCGTGCAATCCCAGAGGACTGGCCTTGAACTTTCCAACCGGCGCGACGACGGGGTAGTCGTCTCGATAACCGGGTAACGAGGCCGGCAGCGAGTTGCCAGTCTCTGAGCCTGCGATGTTCCCAACATCACCCGGCACAGGAAGCGCATCACCCCATGCAAAGCGTCGAAACTGTCCGGGAGCGGCATATCGAGCTGCGTACTCCCACTCAGCTTCGGTCGGGAGACGATAGCCGATGGTTACAGGTCGTTTCAGAACGTACTCGTCGTTCTTTTTTTCATACGCCACTGGCAGGTTGTCGCGTCCCGAGAGCCAATTGCAGTATTCAGCGGCAGCGTTCCAGCTGACTTGCGTGACCGGTTGATTGTCGAGGTCGATTGAATGCCGGTCGATGAACCCGGACTGGTGATCGGGGTGCAGCCGGCGAAACTGTTCGTTGGTCACTTCGGTCACGCCGAAGTACACCGGGCGCTCGAGAGTGACGCGGCGAAATCCTTCGTTGGGTCTGCGTCCCTGCTCGCGTCTCTCGCTACCCATCGAAAAGGTTCCCGAAGGAACGAGTCGCAGCAGGTATCCGGTCTGGGTGTACACAGTAGATGCGGTCTGCGACAGGGCAAATGAGCGGTCCTCGGACGTAAGCTTATATTGGAGCGTGCGATCGAAGCCCTTTGAGGGTGTGACTGTACCTGTATAGGCAATCCAACCTTCTTTGCGTACTTCGATGCGGTGCTCGATCGCGGACAATTCCAGTGATTGGGGGGTGCGGCCCCTGTCGACTCCATCAATGAACAGCTGCGCGCCGTCCGGCTCACCCTGGACGGTCACGCGGGCACCCACGGCTTCGAGCTTCGCGTTGACGGTGATTTTCTTTCCGGCGTCAGCGAACACGGGCTGCGTCCAGGATGCATAGCCGGGCAGATTGACCACCAGATCGTGTTGGAATCCAGCGGGCAGCTCGACTTCCAGCGGTGTTCGGCCTCGATGCGTGCCGCCAATGGTGACTTCGGCACCGGAGGGCACCGATGTCAAGGTCAGTCTTGCATCGGGCTGGCCTAGCGTAATCGGGCCGACATTCAATGCCTCGCCTGCCCGCAGAACAATGCTGCTCTCCCAGGTTTTCAGACCGGGTGCGGAAATACGGACTTGCCTGACTCCGGATGGCGCGTCGACAACCGTGGGTGCCACGCCGCTTTCAACCCCGTCTACAGCAACATGTGCGCCCGCCGGAATCGCAGTGATCTGAAGCGTGCCCCAGGAGGGTTGCAAGACCACTTTGAGGTCCTGACTCGCACCGGCTCCCTGGATATCAACAGATGCGATGTAGTCAACATGTCGCGGCGCACGCACCATGATCGTATGCAAGCCCGCCGGCATGACGATCCCACCCGGGGCACGACCCGTCTCCACACCATCAATGCTCACTACCGCCGCAACATCAGCTGTGTCGATTCGCAACGTTCCAGGCAATTTCGCCAGCCTCAGGCGTGCTGACGCGGGAGCATCTTTCTTCACAGCGATGTTGACCTGCACCGGCACGTAACCATCGCGCTCCGCACGGATGACGTGATTGCCGGGCAGCAGCCACAGATCACCGCTGGCGTGAATGGAGATGAGCGTACCGGGGACACGCACGCGCGCATCCTTTGGCTGGATGTCCAAGGCAACGGAGTTGAGTTGCGAGAAGATGCCTATGATGAGCAGCGCGGCGGCTGCCGCCGCAGCTACGCGAATCCAGAAGGAGCGGGGTCGCGGCGGGCGCGGGGGTATGACTCTGGTAGCCGCTGCAGCCTTTTCAGCAGCCGCTTGTAACTCGGCCTGCGTTGCGATCCGTGGCGCCTGGATGAGGAGGTCTTCGTCGCCATCCCCGTGCTCGATCGAAGAAACAGTGGCGGCTGGGGAGATCGTCGCGTTGCCGACGAGATGGCACACGTCGAGCCGAAGCAGCGTACGCGATACGTCGGTGACGATGACCTGGGCATCGCCGATCGCCAGTACATCATGGCGACGGAGATCGCGCGGGGCACCCAGCAGGCGACCGTCGAAGCGGACTCGAACGTCACCAACGGGATGGGCGACCCATACGCCTTTTCGCCGTTCGATTCGAACGGCGGGTCCAGGACCCGTGCCCGGAAGGACGATGTCGGCACCCTGCACATCGTCGGATCCCTGACCACCCATCGTGGGCGTCTCGCCGAAAGTACGATCGCCAATAGGCTCCCGAACACGTACCTGTGCGTAGGTGCTCGGACTCGCCAACGCCCCGTCGGTCATTTTTCTGCCTGCGGACGGACTGTCCTGAGCTTAGGCCTTTCTCAGCTCAAATTGGTTCCGAGCAGGTGACTCGGATCGTCTGGGAGTCCTGGCCCGGCGCCACGGTGATTTCGCGCCTGACGTCGCGGAATCCATTTCGAGTGCCTACCACTGTGTATTTCCCGGGGCGGAGCTCGATCTCCCGCCGGGAGAACGTTCCGAATGCGCCGATGCTGGAAATGGCTACCTGTGTGGAGTTATCGGACACGAGCGACAGCCGGACGGGTCTGTCGAAACCCGGAATCAGGATTTCCAGTCGTGCAATCTGCGAGCGGATCACCGGGCCCTGGGGGCTCTGCGCCCGCGCCGTTTCCAGGAGGGCACGCGCATCGTCTCTGACACCCGGCGCCGAGAGCCTGTCGGGACGGTCGAGAAGCTGCTGCAGGCGAATCGAGAGATCGGCGCGGGACGCGGTACGTGCCTTTCCTTCCTGTGCGAACGCCAGTGACGAGTCTGCCGCGAGCACATCTTCATATGTCCGCTCTGCCTCGTCCCAACGCTCCTGTGCTTCCAATCCCACAGCACGCTGGCGCATGGACGCGAAACCGCGGGCCGAGAGAGCAGCGCCGACGCGCCTCAGACCTTCCAATGCCTCGGCACCCCTGGGATTGAGGGCTCGTGCTTTGACGAACGCTTCGTGAGCCTCATCCAATCGGCCTGCGCCGAGTGCAGCAAAACCAGAGCCGACCGCCCTGGCGTAGTTATCGTCCCCGAACGCCGCGTTGGCCCTTGCTTGGCCTGCTTTGGCCGTCGCGTTGCCCGGATCCAGTGAGAGGGCCTGACTGTAGTCCTGGGCCGCCCGCGCGTAGTCATGCGCGGCTTCGGCATTCTGCGCGTCGGCTAGCAGCGGGAGCACGGCGGGGAGATTTTGTGCGCGACGTTGACCGTCGGTTGCCCGGCGATCGTTCGGGTTGATTCGCCGAGCCAGGTCGAACGCCTGCCCTGCGACTTCCTGCTGACCTGCTCCCAAGGCCTGCTCACCGGCAGCCACTTCTGTCGACAGTGCCTGCGGCGCTTTGCTTTCAACCGTGTCGAGCAACTTCGTCGCCGCGGCGAGCCGTTCCTGCGAAATGCGTGGGTTGCCGGCGTCGTGCGCACCGACTGACTCCGCGGCGCGTGTCTTGGCCATCGCGAACTCGCGACCGCCCCAGGCGCCCGCCCCTCGGGCTTCGAGGGACGCGAGTCGGTTGTCAAACGCTTGCCGCATCTGGCGAAGGCGTTGCTCGTCGGCTGCCGTGAACGGCTGCGTCGAGGCTGCGTTTGTCGAAGGCGCGTTGGCCGCATAGCCTGCTGGTGAAATCGGTGCGCCCGAGGATGCGGCGGTTCCAAACCCGGCAACGGGGGAAACTCGCGGCGATGTTGCTGCTCCTGTGGTCGCCGACCCAGCCGCTGGAACCCGCGGTGACATTGCCGTTGCGGTTGGTCGGCCGTCAGTGCCCGAGGCAGCCGGTGCCGTCGACCCTTGCCCTTGCGTCGCGTCCGCGGGCGAGTTTGTTGACCCGGGTGAGTTGGATGCGATTGCCGTTTTCAGGGGCTCCACCACTGCAGCCACTTCCGGCGGCAATGATTGAGTATCAAAACGGGGCAGCCAGAAATAAACCGCCGCCGCGGCGCCCGCCATGAGGCCGAACACTACCCAAGGCCAGCGACGAGGACGGATGGGCTCGAGGCGCGCCACCTTCGGCAAGCCGTCGAGCGTGACGTCACCCCAATTCACGTGCATAGAAGCACTGCGGACTGTGTCCCGCGTGAGAATCGATGTTGGATCCGGGTACGTGCCCACCGTAACGTTGTCGTGCCTGAGTGTTGACTGAGGCGTGCCGGTGTTGTGACGAAGCGTTTCGGACTGCTGCTGGAGACCAACTGTGTCAGACAGCCGTTGAGCGGCACCGGAGTTGGGCTGTGACAGGGAAGCGCCGGATGTTGAAGTGTACGCTTGCCCAGCGTTCGACTGCGGCGGCGAGGATGTCTTGCCCTCGATGGGCCACATTGAACTCGTTGGGGCGGGTGGCGGTGGGAGATTCGGCCGCGCTGATGGCGCTGCGGCCGCTGAAGTGCGGCTTTCCGGATGCGCTGACGCCATTGACGCGCTTGGCGACGATGGCCTCGGGTGCGAAGCTGCGTCGGCACGCTCGGACGGCGTCCGCAGGAACTTCGGCGCCAGCGATTCATTCGTCGCCGATGGCGCGGGCCCAGACCGCCGAGGCGCGCGTTCGGATCTCGCAGTCGCAGCGCCCGCTGCACCGGACGCAGACGATCCCGCTCGCGAAGTTCCGCTTGCTGCGCGCGAGGAGCCGCGTCGCGGGGATTCGGCTGACTCCGATCTCACAGAAGGGGATGCCTTTCGCGCTGACGAATGACTCGGGCGTTCCGACGCAGTTGGTTCCGAATCAGACGGTGGCACGTAGTCCATCGACAGCGGCGGCAGTGCTACCGTTTGAGACGTGTCAAACGACAGGGGCGGCAGCGCTACTGTTTGAGAAGTATCAAACTGAGATGCCTCGGCTTGTTTGGCCGCCGCGCGAGCCGCGGCAACAATCGCCGCAGCTTCGGCGGCAGTCATTGGCGCAGGCTGCGACGACTTTGGGCGAAGAATCACGGTATCGCCGATATGTGGCGTCGCAGGCTGCGGAGGCGGCTTCACCCGACTCGGCACGTCGGCAGACGTTTCCGAGGCAAAGTACGTGCCCTTGCCAGCCGACGTCCCTGGCGCAATTAGCGAAGGCCTCGGGTATGAGCCTGTATCGGCCGACGCTGCTAACGCGCCTGGCAGCGGCCTTTGGCGCGCGCCAGTTTCGCTTGATGCTGTTGGCGCACCTGACAGCGGCCGCGGGTGCGCGCCGGTGTCGCTCGATGCCGTTGATGCACCCGACGTGGACCTTGAGTGCGCGTCCGCGTCGG
>Ga0137416_10002076_pt1 | contig 10550 bp, 12 predicted proteins | sample CZODoug3_1_1_16f_FD_108282 | JGI IMG/M metagenome (GOLD analysis project Ga0137416, IMG submission 108282) | Vadose zone soil fungal communities from Angelo Coast Range Reserve, California, USA - CZODoug3_1_1_16fungal (Illumina Assembly) | ecosystem: Environmental > Terrestrial > Soil > Vadose...
CGAACCGATATGGTCGTGCGGTTCGCACAAGTCCGATGCCATTGTTGATTTTGAAACCAAACAACCGGTCCGAAGAACCGAACCGATATGGTCGCGCGGTTCGCATAAGTCTGATGCCATTGTTTATTTTCAAAACAAACAACCGGTCCGAAGAACCTAACCGATATGGTCGTGCGCTTCGCATAACTCCGATGCCATTGTTGATTCTCATTGTGGCGTGTGAATCAATTTCCAATGACGTGTATCGGTTCCTCGGCATCATTGTCTGATGCATCTCGGTTCATCGACACGGTTGAGCCGTGGTTCCTTAGCTTTTGTTTCATTTGAGGATGATAGATTTAGACAACGCTTTCAAACGCAAACCACGCCGGATTCCAGCATCGGTCAAAGCTCTCGACGCTTTACAACTATCAAGTGACTCTGACGGTAATATTTTCAAGGCCGTTTGAATAATCCTCCCACTCACACAGTGACCGGCTCAGTGTTTCGGTTCATAGAGCCAACAGGCGTGGAACACATATTCGGCGACCCTTGGATGGACAATTCAACCATGAGCAAATGTGAGTTCCATGTTTTGGCAATCAGTCATTGAAATTGAACCGATGAAAGATGTTGATGTTCTTTCGGCTTATAAGCGATGGGAAGATGGAAAAACGTTGAACCCTGCGGCAACTGAAAGCAGCGAGTTGGATCTCGGTTTCCCATTTTCAGACAATGATCAACCGGTCAATGAAGATACCGAATCACTGGACCTCGGCTTCCCTCTTTCAGGTGATGAACCGCCGACACCTGAGGTTCATCAAGACGTTGACATGCAGTTTCCACTCACTCCTGAGTCTGCTATTGACCTAGACTTGGGATTTCCACTGGACCCCAGTCCCAGTGATAGTAAGTCTCCAGCTAGATGAGAGTGAAATTTGTCTAAGTCCGTCGGTCAATTCAGAAAACGGTACTGACACTGAGCAGAGTCCTTTGGACTTCGGTTTTGAGGCCGACCAAGTCAATGGTTCATTAGACCTGGGCTTTGAGGCCGAACCGGCTGATAGCCCCTTGGACTTCGGCTTTGCAGCCGAACCTGCTCATTCAGGCAATATTACTGAACGTGATGAGAGTCCTTTGGACTTCGGTTTCGAGGCGGACCCAGTTGACAGTCCATTAGACCTGGGCTTCCCGGTTGATAGCCCATTGGACTTCGGCTTTCCAGAAGAAACCGATGGACCAGTCCATAGTCCGTTGGATTTGGGCTTCAATGCCGAACCGATACCGGGATGTCAAGAAGCCGTCGTGCATAGCCCCTTGGATCTGGGTTTTCCAACCGACCCGGTCGATAGCCCAATGGATTTCGGTTTCAGTTTCGAACCCCAATCGGTGCATGGCCCTGCACAATCGGTTCACGGTTTACCGACCGATCAGCAAGGTAAGCTTGTTTTCATCAGATTCGGCCCTTGCTAATTGTCGATTCAGTTGGTTATAATCGACTGGCAATGCCGTCTACCAGATTTCTGACTCATCGAGCTGTATGCGATTTGAGGATTGCATTGCATTGGTTGGAAATCGACTGTGTCAGTCTCACAATGTCACCAGAGGAAGTGTTGGAGAGACAGCGTGTCCATGAATCTATACAAGAGTTACTGCTTGCGTGTCAACTGATTGCAATACCACTGTTGTCTAGATGACGGTCAGTAACTTTGTTGAACACAATCTGTAGTCATACATATGGATGATGTAAATGAAGTATGTTCCCTTGAGCGAGATTCTACCGACATGGCATTGAACTGATACATAATCCAACCGATGCGGTGTTCAATGACCGACCAAGCGAATTTAACCGATTTATCATGGAACCGGTGTATTTTTTATTTTTATTTTTATACCAACTGATACACCATCCCACCGAAACCATTCAACCGACACCGTCGAACCAACCGGTCAACCGAGACCTTCGAACCGGTACAATCCACAACCACAGACAGAGCAGACGATGAACCGACATGGTGTTCGATTACCGACAAAGCGAGTCTAACCGATTCATCATTGAACCGATGTAGTATTCGACCTTCGACTGATACGGCATTCAACCGAGACTATTCAACCGGTATGGAATCCAACCGATACACCATTCAACTGACACCATCAAACTGATGCAATCTACAACTACCGGTAGAGCATGCAACCGAGGCACAAGATATGTGATTCAACCGAGATGGCATCCAGCTGACTGTATTAAACCAATACATAATTGAACCGATGGCATATGGCCACCATCCAACCGAGGCCCTTCAAGCTATACATGATCCAACCTTATTCAACCGACGCATCCAAGATCATAGACCGTGTACATGGGAGATCTGTTACTACCGGTAAGTGTACTTGTTGACTGAATTCTTCAAAGACGGTTTGATAACGCGCTTTTCCTTGGCAGCGGTCACCTGTACTCCAGAACCGGTTGCTGCAGGTGCAGCCTCGGTGATGATCTGTTTTTGTTGCTGAGCCCGGGTCTGGATGCCTGACATGGGACCAAATGAGCGACGTGGAGATTTATGAGTGTGACCGGAAGATTTTCCTGAACCTGTGGCAGGCTTGTCTACCGGTTGTGGATGGCTGATGGTTGTCTTGGATTTCTTGACCGGTGGATGATCCTCTGGCTCTGATTCAACCGGACTGACCCTGGCCCTCTTTCTATTGTGTTTTGGCTTTGGGGGGCATGTGACTTCTTCTGCTGGAGCGGCAGCCTGGTCCTCATCCTCATCCTCATCCTCGCTGCTTGAATCCTCAATCCTCATGGTCCGCTTGCGAGATCCCTTGCCGGTTGGTTTGCCGCTCGGCTTACCAGGTGGCTTGGTGGTGGGCCTAGCGGTTGGCTTGATGGTCGGCCTGGCGGTTGGTTTGGTGGTCGCCCTGTTTGCCTGCGTGTCTTCACCGGTGTTGGAATCCTCTGAGTCCCCTGCACAATCCATAATCTCTACCGGCTCTTTCATCTCTCTCTCATGGTTTTGCCATGCTTTGAATGCGAAGGCGGGCCGATTGTTGTTCTTCTGCCTCTGATACCAAAAATCCAATAGCTGGTCGGCCTCTACTGATTGAAGCTTGGATGGATCCTTGATTTTCTGGCCGGCCGGTAAAAACCGAGATTCAATAAAGTCATCTTGCGTGTCTCTGATAGCTGACCAAGGAACCGATGCCTTTGGCCGTTGGCAGCAAAACCCTGATGGAAAATTGAGCTGTGGTGTTTGATTGCAGGATGGCTGATATATGAAGCTTACTGTAATATTTGGTGAGGAATGTGCGGATGAGAGACTTCTTGTTCTCTAGGCTGAGGTCGTCTACTGCTGGTATAATAGGAAGACCGCGGTTATCCAGATCCATAGGATACTCATCCTTCTTTCTCCTTTGCTTTCTACTGCCGCTTCCCTCTTCATCCTCATCCTCATCCTCATCCTCAGGCTGCTGGCGGTTGTCTCCTGGTATGACCGGCTGAGTGTAAGTACTCAACCGGGTGCCATTGCAAGAGGGGGTGAAAGAGAGCTCACCAAACTGTTCCCATGCATATTTATTCCACTCTGGTGCGATGGGTTTCCAGTCCTTAGTCTTTGTAAAGCTGGTGCCATCCAAGTTCTCATTGAAATCAAATCTGGTGACCGGCCAATGATTGAGCATTGCTGATAGAGTGATCAAATAGGACTTACCCATTGATCTTAATCTCGCCGGCCTCTGTTTTCCAAGCGGATAATAGGAAGACCCTCATGCCTCCCTGCCTCCAGAGTTGAGTAGCGAGATCCTTCATAAGGTCAGTTGCCTTGCTCTCTGCAAAGCTGGCCTGGATATCTGGTGGTGGAGCTGTGGTAGACCACTCAACCGCAGTCTTCTTGGCCTGCTCCAGCTGCTCCTCAGACAGGCCGGCCATGATGGAATTTACCGCTCCCTGATACTTCCTGATCATCTCCTTGTCTCCTGGCCTTGCACTGGTCTTCTCAAGGATCTCCTTCTTGTGTTGGTGTTCTATCACCAACCGGGCGGTCCATTTCTTACCGAACTTGGTTGGTTTGTCGGCGGTCTTCTTGGCTCTCCGGTTGTACAACCAGTCCCTGTACATCTTCATCCATCATCCCGATAGTTAGCATTAGTTTATAAAGTCAGATGACAGGGTACTCACCGATTTCCTGTTCTTCAATGCCCTAGCATCCATCTTAGGGGCATGCTTCTTGGCCTCTTTTATAATGCTCCTCTGAAGTTCCTTTTTTTCTTTACCTGCAGCTGCTTTCCAATCCTCCAGGTGGGAATTTAATACCAGCAGTTCATCTTCAGTCAATTTTTGCTTCATGTTGACCGGAATGTCTACTGATGCGTCGGAGTGGGACATTGAAAGTTGGAGCCTTTCTTAGAAGAGGATGGATGGATGGATGGATGAACGTATAGTGTCACACAATATTATTTTACATAGCCTATCACCACCCTGGTCCCTAGTATATCACCCGATAACACAATTTTGAACCGAAGAAAGGTTTTAGGTTACATGGCCGATCACCAAACTGGTCCCCCAATGACAAATTTGAACCGAAGATGAGATTTGATGGCCGATTCATCACTCACTTGTTTGCTTATCCCTGATACCCTCCTTCCTCTAATTCTCAAGTTAAACTCCCCAATGACATCATTACCGATGAGCATTCAACCGCAGCGGTTTAACTTCAGAACTAGAGGAAGAGGGAGGGTACTAAGAACAAGCAAACAAGTGAGTGATAAAACGACCACATAATTTCAACACATGCTCATGCCTGCACAAAGGATCTGTTTGCCAGGTGGAAGCAATACACATATATTATGTCACCCGACAACAAATTTGAGCCGAAGATGAGGTTACGTCCCAGATCAGCATGCTGGTTCCTTGGATATCACCCGATGACAAACTTCAACCGAAGAACGGTCTCAGCTTACATGCACAATCATCGCACTGGTCCCTAGTGTGTCACCCGATGACACACTTGAACCGAAGATCGCATTGTCCATTGCGATAACTCGACACTTATCTGAGTCCTTTGGTTTGATGTCCTTAGCTATGTAGACCTTTGAAAACATGCAGACTTCTCAGACTTGTATTAGGCGACCATATGTCACTCTCTGCATGAAGTATTGCCATTCAATCTCGCATGTATAGTAGTGGGACATGGATCAATTAATGCCAATCATACCGGAACTGATGTGATCCAACAGCAATCCAAACAAACCCTCAGGTGATTGGTGATTCAAGATATATTATACTCAGGATGCATTGTACGACTGTTTGATTATCGGGTAGAAGTATCCATGGATATCATTGGCGACTTGAAATACGATGCAGTTTGACAGGCATGATTGCATTATGACCTGTGAACCCGACTTGGCTCCCCTAGTGTTTTCGGTCTGCCAATGTTTGCCTTGTGCTTTTTAAAACATTCCTGTCATTGTACTACCGGTGATAACAAGCCATGCCAGGGAGGCAAATGCAACTCCTGGTCAGATAGTTGCAAAGAAATTGAATGCTCCAATAAAACATGCATATGCCTGACTATTGGCATGCCCAGAACGCCATTGGGATCCAAGTCGGTTCCAAAGCCCATGACGTGATCATCCCTGCCAAACTATCTTATATCCCAATTCACCTTTCATGGTCATCCTTGCCAAACCATCTTATATACCAATTTACCTTTCACCTTGCTATCAATCATGGGGAAAAAAAAACTCAAAGGAATCATATGCACTCCTCCGGCAACAAGAAAAATCCCTCAGATCTATAAGCTCCTCGAGAAAACTACCACTAGAGGAACCAAATCTTATTGGGTGAAAGATCCATGGTCTCCGAAAACAAAGTCCAATTCCGCAGCATCATCACCAACGAAATCTCCCTTGAAGCAAAAATCTGGTCCCTCTAGGATGCTCCATGAGGCTGCTGATTTCGACTTCGATCAAGGTGACATCCCCCAGCCGAAATTACCCAAATCTCTGGTGAGCAGCAAGGCATCCTCATTTCTGGAGTCTGCATTTAGACCAGTTCATACAGGGTCAAAATGATTACCTTCGGCAATGGAAGTCCAAATTCAAGGACTACATCGACTTGTTGATGGTGAGAGAAGCCCCCCCTCCTGAGAGGCTTTGCTCGGTCTGCAACAAGGACGGAGTGTATAAATGCCATGGCTGTTTCCATGAGCCCCTCTTTTGCACAGACTGCTGCCGGGCCCAGCATCAAAGACTTCCATTCCATCGCATCAGTCAATGGACCGGTTCCTTTTTTCAAGAAACTTCCCTCGCCAAAGTCGGCCTGCAAGTTCATCTCGGTCATTGCGGCACTCCATGTCCATCCAGCGCTGACTATGCATCCGACTTCTTTGAATGGTCAGATACCGAGGAAATTATAGACCGTGCCGACTATCCAGACGGCGCTTCCATTCCACTGGTCATGGACTTCGCCTCGGTTCATCCTCCCATAACCGTCATAGACAAATCCGGCCTCCATTCCCTGTCCATATGGTATTGCCAGTGCCCGGCCGCTCTTCCCAAGGATATGCAGCTCTTTCAGGCCGGTCTATTCCCAGCCTCTTTCACCAAACCCAAGACTGCCTTCACATTCTCTGTCTTGGATGACTTCCTGCTGGACAACCTTGAGTGCGGCACATCCGCAATGAATTACTACAGCAAAATTCGCCGGCTTACTTCAAGCGTCTTTCCCCTTATGGTGCCGGTCGGTCTTTTGCTCTCGGTCTCTAATAATCACATATAAACATCTCCACAGGATGGGTACAGAGAGCTCATGAGAACTGCCAGGCAGTGGCGGCAATGCAAGCTGTACAAATGGCATGGTTTCGCTCACAAAGATGAGGAGCCAAAGGCCGGTGATCTCGCTCTATTCTGCCCGGCATGTCCTCAACCTGGCATCAACGTGGACCCATCGGCTTTGTCCCCCTGCCGTCAGTCAGAGACCGACACAGATGATACGCCTTCCTGGGTCTTCACCAGGTATTTGGTCATGGATGGCAATTTTAAAGCTGAGCATTTGCACCCGGTAAACCCATCCGACGAGGTGTCATTGATGGATGGTCTTGCTTTCATGGTCGCTGATGAGAGATACAAGACTCATTTATCAATTGCCAAAGACAATGTTGAAAGGTCAGACTGCAACAATCACTGCGCAGTCAACCAAGCAAATGCTTCCCAGCAAAGACTGGAGGCCACCGGCATAGGAGGGTGTGCATGTGCAAGGCACGGTTGTTTTGTTCCACATTCCATGGTGGATTTTCAGAAGGGAGAAAGGCTAGTTCATATCATTTCTCATATTCATCATCGGTTATCCCAGTCGTCTTTGACTGGCGATCGGTCGCCGGTCTAACCCATCTTCCCTCCAGGCAAATGAATATGGACTATGCCTTAAGTCAAGCCCTCAACTACAAGACCGACGGTTTCTCTCGCGCCATCACCTTCTACGACATAAACTGTCAGTATAACAAATATTTACAGGACCGCGTCGCCACCAGCATGTACCTTTCCATCCCCATCGGCATGGATATCATTCCTGCCATAGGTTTGTGGCATGTCCACGGCCATCAAGACAGCTGCTACGTCAGGTACGCATCCAATTTTATCCCTGGAACTGGCAGAATAGATGGAGAGATCATGGAGACCCTCTGGGCCCCTTTGAACATCATCTCCCCCTCGGCCAGGGGTATGGGAACTCCTCATCGCAAAGAGGTCTTGGATTATCAAATGAACGACTGCAACTTCATGAAAATGATCCGCATGAGTGAGTGGCACCCTTCATTTCTTCTGATCTTAGCTCATCCTCGGCCAATTTCAACCGGCAGCCAGGTTCCTCTGCAGAAAGTTGAAGGAGGCCATCAGGGGTGCTGCAGAGAGCAAACTTGCATTTGAAAACATCACAAAGACAGCCCCCCCTGAAATGGTTGCCCTTTGGGAGGCAGAGGAGGCCCTCGCTCAGGCCAACAGACTCCATGATCCGGCCGCCATGGACATTTACGAGGTCCGACTGGAAAAGGGCAAGTGTCCAATTTTACCGATCGTCCGGCCCTGGTATATCATTCTGATTCTTATCCTTATCCATTCAGCTCCTACCAGAAAGCAGCAAGAGTTACGCCTGCTGCAGGCTCAAAATCATTCCAACACACCGGTTGCCGACTCCTCTGGCCATGCTCGGCGTGGAGCCGCCACTTGGCTTGCCACCGGCATCACCATAGAGGAATCCCAGATCGCTCTCTCATTGGATGTGAAAAGGCTCAGAAAGCGCCCCACTGACACTCAGTTATTGCGAGTGGCCCGGCTGTGGGACAAGCTTCAAACTCATATCGCAAGCTTTCTCGAGATGGCTCCTACTTACCTCGGCATTCCGGTTGATGCTGTGGACCGAGATCTGCCGGTAGACCATGATGAGTATGAAGACTACTCTGATGCAGATGATGATCCAGATCCTGATCCGGATATGCACGGGGCCTTCAAATTTCAACCTGAGCTCACCGTCATACCTCTGCCGTCGAACATCGGTCGGGTCAGGTGTGAGGAGTTGGGTCTCGCTCATCTCATGCGAGAAGAAACCGCTCTGAGGGAGGGTCAGGCCAATGATGCGCTCCATTCCATTCGGGTTCATTTAGGAGATAAGGCCGTCATATTCCGGAACACCGTTCGGTCGGCCAAGTCCCAAGCTTCATCCACCAGGGCATGGACTCAAGTTCGCTCCGTGGAAACCGCGGTCAATGTCAATGCAAGCGTCTATTCAAAATGCCGGTCTCAGCTGGCCAAGCTCCCCGGTCACGACCTGTTGTCCAAATACCTTCCTTTGCGGAAGGAAGACTTGAAAGCGAGCTCTGCAGTGGCCGATCCAAATGCAAGAGGTCAAAGAGACTCCACTCTCCCATGGTTCTGGTCATTGGATGTTCAAGGGGATACTTTGGGAAACGACTGGATGACAGAATGTGAGTCTCATCGGCAATTGATATTGGCCGGCCGATCTGACGTTGCAAGGAGTTTATCGGGTAAATTGGCTTCGGACCAAATCCCTTTGTGATCGTTGGAAAGAGGAGAACATCATCGTCAAACACGAAATGCAGTGGTGCATTGATTTCTTTTACCACAAGGCCAAGGAATGGCTGTGCGACATGGAGACCACAGCGTCAGCAGGGAAGACCGGTCATGAGTGTTATGCTGCGAGGCAATCGCAAATATATCATCAGCTAGCAGCTCACGCAGAGGATTCATTTGGAAAAGTGATCACTATACGTCGACCGGAAGTACCACTTGCATAGTTCTTAGTTCCATCTGTAAATTGTACAATGGTTGCTCATGTTCACCAACGTTCACTCTTGAACCGACCAACCAGCAATGGTCTTGGACCGAATGTTGCATAGTATGCAACCGACGAGATGTGGAAGGACCAGCCAAGAAGAAAGTCAAGTCATGTTCCTCTCCTCCCCGGCGTTCCACCAGAGAAAAATTACCATCTAAGAGGTTAAGAGGCGTATAAAACTATCTATACCCCTGCAGCATTATTACCTGGCCCAAGCTCTGTTAGGGACCATGCTTCATCTACTGCATTATCATCCATATGTTGTGTCAATAGTGCATTACCACCATACAGAAGACCAAAAATGCCACACTACTGGGCAGCTGGCCGACACTGTTTTGCAGTATGCACTGTTGTATCGGCCACGCTGCTTTTGCAGGGATACAACTGACTACTGGGCAGCCGGCCGTCACTGCTTTGCAGTATGCACTGTAGTGTCGGCCGTTCAAGCGTCAATGATATTCAACCGACCATGGCATTCATGACATCCATCAGTTGTATGACATCCAATGTATTCAACCGACCGTGGCATCCATGACATATATCGATTGAATGCCATTGCTGCATAAACTGACAGTGGCATCGAACCGACCATGGGATTGTGGTATTCACCCGACCACACAAACAGCCATGGCATTCTACCGACCGTGGTATGATGTGATTCAACCAGCCACTGTATTATTTCAACCGTCAACCGGTGATGGCATTCGACCAAGCTTTCACTTGAAGCGACCATGGTCACCATTTCATCCATCCGACCGACCAATCACTCAACCATGGTATTCAACCAAGCATCAGGTCCAAGGCATGGTTGAACACCTGCACGGTTCATTCCATGACCAGTTGAAACATCATCGGTCGAATGTGCTCAGTAGAATGTCACCACCTGTTGACAGTTGAAGCTATGGTCGGTCGAATGACACCATCAGTTTATGATGGTATGCTGTGATTGTACCGACAATAGCTGTGAACCGATGCCGATGGTATGCAACCGATTGTGGCATTTGTTATATACATCGGTTGAATGGCACTGTTTGTCTATGCGAAGGTCGGTCGCATTCCTTCAATGGGGCTGGCTGGTAGTGCCACCACCGGTTGACCATTCAATACCATCTTCGGTTCAACCCTATCTCAACAAACGTCGTTGGAATATACGAGGTTGAATGCCACTGCGTGTTTATACAGCATTGGTGTTCAACCCATGTTGGTTGGCATTCAACCGGACCGA
>Ga0137416_10002079_pt1 | contig 10544 bp, 10 predicted proteins | sample CZODoug3_1_1_16f_FD_108282 | JGI IMG/M metagenome (GOLD analysis project Ga0137416, IMG submission 108282) | Vadose zone soil fungal communities from Angelo Coast Range Reserve, California, USA - CZODoug3_1_1_16fungal (Illumina Assembly) | ecosystem: Environmental > Terrestrial > Soil > Vadose...
CCGGCGGCTCTACGAGTACGACCTCGGCGCCGAAATCGGCCAGGAGCATTCCTACGATCCCGGCAGCGACACCGCTGGACAGTTCGACCACCCTCAACCCGCGTAGGGCGGTGGCATCGTTGCGATCCTGATCGGCGACCAGTTCGGTTCGGTCCATGGCGTCTCCGTTTCTCAAACCCTGCGCCCAAGCACGGTTGGCAGCAAGGCCCCCGGTCAGACTCGATTGCTCAGGATCAAGCTGCCTGCGGTTGCGAAGTACATTCCGACGCCCTGCACGAAACTCACCTTCACGTCCGGCACTTGCACGGTCGCTTCACCCCGCAACTGACGCACCGCCTCTTGGATAGCGAACATTCCATACATCCCGGTATGGGTGTAGGAGAGTCCGCCACCGTTGGTGTTCATAGGGAGCTGGCCACCAGGACGGGTATGCCCCTCAGCAATGAACTTGCCGGACTCTCCCCGTCCTACGAAGCCCAGGTCCTCGAGCATGTACAGCGGAAGATGAGCGAAGGCGTCGTAGCACATGAGGTGGTCGATGTCGTCGTGCTCGAGCCCAGCCGTCGCGAAAGCCTCCGCGCTGGCGCGCCGGAAAGCATGGAAGGAACCGAGCTCCTCCATCTGAGAGACCAGCGGAGCCTCGGCCGACTCACCCGAGCCCAGGACATGGACGAGCCGGTCCACACTCGCAAGGTCGCGGGCCCGCTCTTGCGTCGTCAGTACCAACGCACCCCCACCGTCGGTCACCACGCAGCACATGTCTTTCGTAAACGGGTCGGCGATCATCTCGGCCGCCAGCACGTCCTCGACTGTTGTCGGGCGCCGCCGCGATGCCTTCGGATTCGGGATCGCCCACTCGCGTTGCGCCACGACAACCTCCGCGAGGTCCCGCGGACCCATGCCCCGCTCGTGCAGGAAGGCGCGTGCCGGGACGGTGAAGCTCGAATACGGCGCGAAGGAACCGAACGGCTGCTCGAACTGGCCACCCAGAGAGTTCGGGTTGGGCACCCACCGCGGCACGCCCACCCTCGACCGTCCCGACTCACCGTGGGTAATGAGGACCGTCGTGGCGGCGCCAGCAGCGATGGCTGCCGCCGCGTGCCGGACCAGCATCATGAAACTGCCACCGCCGGCCATCGTGCCGTCCAACCAGCGCGGGGTGACGCCCAGGTAGTGCGACACCTCCATCGCCAGCGGACCCGCGGTGGCGACACCGTCGACGTCACCGAGGTCAAGCCCGGCGTCGCGCACGGCCGCTACGCCCGCCCGGCCATGCAGCTCGAGCACGGACACATCCGGAAGCGCACCCAACTCGGTTTCCGCAGCCCCTACGACGACGATGTCGCCACCGTGCATCGAGGTCATCAGCTCTCACCTACAAGCTTGAAGAAGGGAAGGTTGACCTCGCCACGGCGCCGGAACTCGACCGCCACGCGAGCACCGATCCGCAGGTTTTCGGGTATCGGTTCGACATCGACGATGTTGGTCATCATCCGCGGCCCTTCGTCCAGTTCGACGAGCGCGATGATCGGCGATTCGTTCTCGTAGCCCGGCAGCGGGCGACGATTGATGATGTAGGAGGCCAGCCGACCGTGTCCGGACGCCTCGACCCACTCGTAGGTCTCGTTCACGTGACCGGGCACGAACCCCCGCGGGTAGAAGAAGTACCTTCCGCTCTGAATCGAGCGCTGCAGCATCAACTTGTCGCGAGCGGCCCCGTCCCAGAACGGCTGCGTCTGCGGGGTCGGCACCGGCGTCATCGGCTCAGGCATTGCCGCGCTCCACCAGCACACCACGATCCAAGACGACGCGATCGCCCACACAGGCGACGAACTTCACGTCGTCACCGTCCATCCATGCGGCGACGTCCAGGGTCTCGCCCGGCAGCACCGGAGACGCGAATCGTGCCTCGTACTGTCCGAACCTGGACGTGTCGCCGTCGAAGACACCGTTGACCAGCAGACGAGCGACGATGCCGTAGCTGCACAACCCGTGAAGGATCGGCCGAGCGAATCCGGCCCGTGCGGCGAACTGCGGGTCGGAATGAAGCGGGTTGCGGTCACCGGAGAGCCGGTACAGCAGCGCCTGATCGGTTCGGGTCGGCGCCGAGAATCGGAATTCCGGCTCCCGCTTCGGGAGCGTGACCGACGAGCGCTCGCCGCGAGGTCCACCGAAACCGCCCGCGCCCCGAATGAACAACGCGGTCCGGGTCTGGGCCAGCGGCTCGCCGCTGGCGACGTCCGTCAACTCGGACGACATTTCGATCACCGCGTCGCGACCCTTGTCGAGCATCCGGTCGACACGGGTCACGACGCTAGCGGCCCCGTCGGCCGAGATCGGGCGGTGAACGGTGAGCCCTTGAGAGCCGTGCAGAATCTGTTCCCCGCTGATGTCTCCTAACCTCAGAGACGGATGACCGTCGCCGCGACGAGTGACGAGAAACGTCGGCAGGACAGCCTGGGTCACACCAATGGTGTTCTCCGTGGTGTAGGCCAGCTCATCGGCCGGATCTAGTTGGCCCGCTCCGACGCTCAGGGCGTAGATGAGAGCGTCCCGCGAACACCACGTCGCCGTTCCTGCGCTCCACTCGGTGCCGACCAGGTCGAGATTCAGTGTCACTGGGCCACCTGGTCGGTTTCCGGCACGCCGGAGATCGTCGAATTAGGCGCGGCCTTGGCGACGAGGTTCGGCAGGACCTCGTCGAGTTCGTCGACCGTCCAGATCCCGTCCTTCGACGCCGTGGGGCCGATCCGCCAGCCTTCGCTCACGCCGATTCGTGCGCCCCACACGTCGAAGACGCGTCCGGTGATCGCCGCTGAACTCGACCCGGCCAACCACGCCACGACCCTCGCGATATGAACCGGCGAGAACGTCCCCTCGTCCACGCCATCCCGGAGGGTCGGCGTCAATCTCGTCCGGGCCACGGGCGCGACGGCGTTGACGGTCACGCCATAGCCTTCGAGCTCCTTGGCCGCGATGATGGTCAACGACGCGATACCGGCCTTGGCCGCGCCGTAGTTCGACTGCCCGAAGTTGCCGTAGATGCCCGAAGCTGAAGTGGTGTTGATCAGCCGTGCGTTCTGCGGCTTGCCGGTCGCCTTGTAGCGCGCGCGCCAGTGCGCCGCCGCGAAGTGGCTGACGGCGAACGTGCCCTTCAAGTGCACACGGATCACGGCGTCCCACTCGGCCTCGGACATGGCGGCAAGTGTCCGATCCCGCAGGATGCCCGCGTTGTTCACGACGACGTCGAGGCGACCGAATTCGGTCAGTGCTGTCTGGATGAGTTCCTCGGCGTGCGCGAAGTCGGCTACGTCGCCACCGTTGACTACTGCCTGCCCGCCGCGAGAGCGGATCTCCTCGACAACCGTCGAGGCGGGCGTGACATCAGCTCCGGAACCGGTCGGATCGCCGCCGAGGTCGTTTACGACGACGGCCAAGCCTCGTTCCGCGAGCGTGAGAGCGTGCTCGCGACCGATGCCGCGGCCACCGCCGGTCACGATCGCAACGCGGCTGTCCTTGGTAGCAGCCATCGAGAACTCCTCCTCCTTTGGTCAGGCGTGATCTGGCTCGGACGGCAGCAGACGGATCCGCCGTGGCGAGACTGCGCCGCGCTGACGTCGTGTTCAGCCTGCGTTCGTCGGCTTGCCGCCGATATTACAGACGATTATCGTCCGCTGATCTTGGAGTTTGCCACGCTGGTTGCCGGCGGTCAACGGAGAGTTCGCTGCGCACGGTCGCCGGAGGGCGGTGTGGAAGACTCGGCTCGTGGGTCAGCAGGGCGAGGCTGTGGATCAGCCGACGCGACGCGGGCGGCCGTTTGATCCCGACCTCGATGCTCGGGTCTACGAGCACGCGCTTCAGGTCTATGCGAGAAGCGGCTGGGGAGGCTTCTCGATCGATGCCGTCGCTGCAGAGGCAAAGGTCGGCAAGGCCGCCATCTATCGCCGGTGGTCGAGCAAGGCCGACATCCTGGTCGACGCCCTGATGTGGCTCCCCGCGCAGACGGGCGCGTCGAGACTGCCCAGCAGAAACATCTGGGAAGACTTCGAACTCCTGGTGCGATCCCTCATCCGCACGTTCGGCGGCCCGCACGGATTCGCCATCCTGCGCGCCCAAGTCGAGGCGCTGGTGTTCCGGGATCTCCTCGGAACGGCGATGGATCGCCGACGCCGACAGTGGATTGACGCCGGACGCGATGTCATCTTCGCCGCGATCAAACGCGGCGAGCTTCCCGAGAAGACGTCGACCAGCCTGTTGATGGACGCAGCGCACGGCATCGTGATCAGCCGCATCATTTCTACGCCGCAAGACCGGTTGCGGGCGTGGTTCGACGACCCGGGCACGTTTCCCCGTCAGGTCACGCAGCTGGTGCTGACCGGAGCGCACGCGCGGCCAGAGCCTGACGACTCCAGCCGCTAGCCGCTAGTCGACGAGTGGCGGCCGCGCGCCGCACGCCGTTGCCACCAGTTGACTCGCCCATTGACAGCGACGACTTACGGACGAATAGTGTCCGTAATCACTCTCGGCTGGCTCGGATCCAGCGCACCCGTCGGGACGCCTCAGCAACGCGCGGAGAGGAAGCCATGGCTCACACGTCAACGTTGTCGCCGTCGAGTCGAGAGCAGACGGGCGCATCCGGGCGCTCGGGCTGCACGTCGATACGGCCGTCGCGATCGTCGGCAGCATGGTCGTACTCGCTGTCGATGCCCAAGGGCTCTCGCTCGTGCCGTTGCTGTCCGGTCTGGAAAGGGATTACGGGCTGAGTCCACAGAAAGCGAGTTGGGGCCTGTCGGTCCTGACGATCAGCGCGGCATTCGCCGTTCCGACGCTGACCCGTCTCGGGGACAGGGTAGGCATGCGCCGGCTCGGCCGGCTCGGCCTGCTCGCCGGCGTCCTCGGCAATGTGACTGCGGCGTTGGCGCACGGGTTCGTCCCCTTCCTCATCGGCCGTGCCATCCTCGGCCTCAGCGCGGCCTCGCCGCTGACGTACGCGATCCTCCGGTCCCGAGCTACTGCCGATCGGCCCAGCACTCCGGACCATCAGCTGGGCCCGAGGCCTGTTCGCCTCGGCCAGCCTCGACAACTGCGGGCCGAAGGGAAAGCCGCGCAAACCCTCCGACGACAACCCCGGACGCCCTACCCGCAGCGACTCCAATCCCAAACCCGGCAAAGACCCCTCCGACCCAACAGGCAAGACAAAGCCATCACCGAAAGAAGACCCGGCCGCCCACACCGAAGCCAATCCCGAAGCCACCCGACCCGTCGAGGACGGTCGCGTCCCAACCCCGGTGTAAATGACGACGGACGTAGGTTCCTTCAAGAGCTAGCAACTCAGCGAAGGAAGGACTACGCCCGTGTCATCACGAGTATCGCCCACCGACCGTATCCGCGGTGAGATCGACCTGCTATTCGACGGCTCGTGTGAGCTGGCCGAGGTAGTCGAGGACGTCGCCCGCCTCGGTGCCCGGCTGATGATCCAGACCGCGTTGGAGGCCGAGGTCGAGGTGTTCCTGGGCCGGGCCCGCTACCAGCGTGCGGCCGGCGTCGAGGACGCGCGTGCGGGCAGCCGTAACGGCTACTGCGACTCGACGATCAAGACCACGGCCGGGCCGGTGACCGTGGCGCGGCCGAAGCTGCGGGGCACGACCGAGGCGTTCGCCTCGCAGCTGTTCGGCAAGTCGGTGACCAAGTCCCACGCGTTGGAGTCGTTGGTGATCGCCGGGATGGTGCGCGGCCTGTCGGTCGGGGACGTGGAGAACACCCTGGCCGACGCGCTGGGTGCCGAGGCCGCGTTGTCGAAGTCGACGGTGTCGCGGGTCTGCCAGGTGATCGGTGAGGAGTTCGACCGCTGGTCGGTTCGGCGCCTGGACGAGCTGGAGCTGGACTACCTGTTCCTGGACGCGTCGATGTTCAAGATGCACCCCGGCGCCCGCGCCGAACCGGTGCTGGCCGCGTGGGGCATCACCACCACTGGCGCGCCGGTGTTCGTCGCGCTGGCCGCTGGCGGCAGCGAGTCGACCGACGCGTGGGGCGATTTCCTCGACGAACTGACCAAGCGTGGGCTGCGCCCGCCGCTGCTGGTCATCTCCGATGGCGCCGCCGGTCTGATCAACGCCGTCGAGTCCAGCCTGCCCCGCTCGCTGCGGCAACGGTGTTTGATCCACCGCTGCCGGAACTATCTCGCGAAGGTGCCCGCCGAAGCACAGACCGAGATGCGCGACGCCTACTGGGCGATCTTCGACACCGACGACCTGCTGGCCGCCGGCCTGGTGCCTGGACCCGAGCTTGTCGCCGCTGTGCAGCACCGTATCGACGCCGTCGCCGACAAGTACCGCGGCGCGTTCCCATCGGCGGTCAAGTGCCTACTCACCGACCGCGAACAGCTGACCAGCTACCTGCGCTTCCCGGTCGAACACCACAAGCGGATCCGGCACTCCACCTTCATCGAGCGCACCTTCGGCGAGACCCGCCGACGCGTGAAGGTCATCGGCCGGCTGCCCGGTGAAGCGTCCTGCCTCAACCTCGTCTGGAGCGTCCTCGATCGAGCCAGCCGGGGTTGGCGCGGCATGAACATGACCACGACCGGAACCAGACTCCTTGCCGATCTCCGCCGCCAACTGCTCGACCCACCCACCCCGATCCGACACTCCGACACAACCAAGACCGCTAACCCCGAAAGTGTCAGAGCCGTCGCCTAACATCACAACCAGGAACCGAGTCGGTCGTCATTTACACCGCGCACGGGACGCAACCTCGAGGACACCAACCCCACCACTGACACCAACGTCGATACCAGCGCACCCCGCGGGCCTCCCGACACCCAACCCGAACCCGAAGCCGGCCTGCCCGGCGGCGAACCGCAAGGGCCAGCCGGAGCAACAGACACCTCAATCAGCCAACCTGGCGCCAATAGCATCACGATCAAAGGCCCTGAGGAAGACTTGCACGGCCCACTCTATCGGGCACAGTCGCACAACCCCGACCTCATTAGGCAGGCGCAAGAATCCAGTGAACTATGGGGGAGGCCATCGCCCGTCTTCTGGCAAGATGAGCCCATAGTTCAGGCATTTCGTGGCCCTCTTCCGGATGATCAGATCGGTTTTGAGTTCTACACACCGGTTGAACCTCTTCCCCCGAACTCCTCCATACCGGGACAGGCATGGTGGCCCGCGCGACTCCCTGGGGTCACCACAGAGGGTGATTATGCAAGGATTCCGATCATCGTCACAAGGAGCTTCTTAGGATGAGGGAGACCAACGCTTCCGAATGGCGTCCAGGCCCGATGCTTGGCACCGTCGCTCTCGAACCAGGAGAGATTGGTAGACTCGGACTTCACTCTCACGAAGTAACTGATGACACGTCAACCTACCGCATGGTGGTGCTAATCGACGCCGCTGGAAATAGTTTCGCCCTTATCCAAGATGTCGTCGGACCGGACCGCATGTGGGCAGTGTTTGCCCATCGATCAGCCGCTGCTAATGTCGAATTGCTCGACGTCGTACGTGAGATCGGACTCCCGGCGGACAGGATCGTGTCAGTTGCTGGGTCGCAGGAAAGCTGAAGAGTCTCATCAGGCGGAACCGAGAAACACAGGCAGTACTGGACTACGACACCGCAAAGTCGACCGACTGGACTAAGCTCGACCTCTCAGGTACTCATTTCAAAGCAAGCATCATTCTCCTGCTTGACCGCAAGGGTGGCGACGCTGTTCTCGTAGGAGCCGTGTCGGGCAAGACAGCCGGGCGCGCGAGCAGGAAGTTCTTGCAAACCTTCGACGGTCCGGGCCGGTGTCATAGGCGGTGTTTCATGCAGGTAGGAGGCCAGGTGGTGACGGCGGCGGTGTCGCGTCATCCACGACAGCATGCTGGCTGCGGCAAGCAAGGACGTCGAACGTTTCAGGGCGGCTGTACTCACATTCTCTGACGATCCTGATGAAAAAGAGGCGACCGTACGATGCGTCTATTATCTGCTCTGGCGCCGACTAATAGGTATCGCGAAACGTAAGCCAACGCCTGAAGACCTTTAACGTATCGCGCAGGACATCTATCCAAGAACCGCTGTCGCCTCCACCATCGAACAGTCCTCGTTCGCCGGCATGTTTCGCGATGTATTCCGAAAGGACGGCACACCCGAAGGCCCAAGGGGCGCCGGATTTGTCATTTGCGGAATCGCGGCCCTGGCCGAGATGCTAGACGACCCCCGAATCAAATCTCGCCGAGATGCGCCCCTACGTCGACGACTGGTAGCTGCGTAAGCACGCCAATCCTGGAGCAGCCAGATCCTAAGCGGCGCCCAGCAAAATGGTCGCACGGCAGTTGGCCTACGCGCCGACGACGATAGACGCCCGGTGGAAGCGACTGGAGCGGCTGCTCGTCAGGTCTCTCGCCAGACGGGAACGAGACGCTCGGGATCGAAGCGATTCCCGCGTTTCGTGGAGGGCATGACGTAGATGGATTCCAGTTCAGCACGGACGTAGGCGCGCCGTTCATCCAGGCTCAGGTCGTCCCATGAGGAGCGACTCAGGCGAGCTTGGGCGCGGCGCCCACCGCGGGCACGCAGCCACTCGCCGCGCTCGATGCGCAGTTTCTCGGCTTCGTCGTTGAGACGAGCCACCTCGGCCAGCGCCTGCTCGGCGGCCTCGCCAGAGGCGTTGCTGAACGTTTGCAGGAGTTGACGGATCTTCTTCTTGATCTCGGTCAGCTCCCCTTCCTTCTCCCACGCGGTCTTCGTCGCGTACTCGACTTGCGTCGTCCGCATCCGCTCGCGCATCAGCCGTTCGACAAGGTGGTCGACGGCCTGCCCGGATGCGGAGATCTTGCCGCAGCCCACCTTGCCGTGGCCGCCACCGCGGGCCTTGCAGGCGTAGTACCAGTGCTCGGCAGAACGCGCGTTGCCGTGCAGCGGCCCGTTGCATTGAGAGCATCGGAGGATGCCGCTGAGCAGGTAGGACCGGTGTGGCTCGGCCCGTGGTTCCTGCTCCCCGGCGACGTTGGACAGGTGCTCGGCGACCGCCATCCAGGTGTCGTCATCGAGGATGGGTTCCCACTGCCCGCGTACCCACTCCTTGGTCGCCGGGTCGATGAGGACCTGGCCCTGATGGACCCGCAGGCCGGCCAGGCGCGGGCTGAGCAGCATCTGCTTGAGCGTCTGGGCCTTCCACTGGTTGCCGCGCGGCGTGGTGACTCCGCGGACGTTGAGGTCGCGCACGAGGTCATTGATGCGAGCGCCGTCGAGTAGCTCGTCGGCGAGTCTGCGGATCTCCGCTGCCTCTACTGCGTTCACGACGTGGGTGCGCTTACCGTGTTCCACCGCGCCGTCAGGCTGAGCGGTAGCGTCCCGATGCCAGTCCCAGCCGAACGGGCGTGTCCCGCCGACCGGCGCGCCCGTGAGCGCGATGGCGCGGCGCTGGGCGGCAACACGGCGAGCGGTGTCGCGGGATGCCTTGTTGGCGAATGCGATCATCACTCGGGCGAGCGTGATCCCGTCCGGCGACGAGAGGTTGATCGCGTCGTGGGCGCTGCTGAAGACCATTTCCCGCCCAGCGGCCCGGGCCGCGTCGTAGATCTCGATGACGCGCTCCAGATCGTCGCTGCGCCGGGCGAGACGGTCGAGGTCGTACACCACGATGCCGTCGATAACGCCGTCCTTGAGGTCGGCGAGCAGGTCTTCGAACGCCGGCCGGACGACCTTCTTGTAGGCAGACACGTCGTTGTCGGGGTAGTGGCGATGGATCTTCCAGCCGAGCAGCTTGGCGAGTTCGGCGTTGCTGGTCTTCTGGCGCCGGACCCCCGCACCGCGGTCGCCCGTGTCCTCGGACTCCTGATCATCAGAGATCCGCTCGTAGGCGCCTACGATGACCTCGGCCTCCTCGATCGCCTGGGTCGTCTCCGTGGCTTGGTCTACGCCGCCTCGCAGCTTCGAGAGATTGGAGCGGATATCCGACATGGTCATAAGGTACGCCTCTGCTGCTCGGGCCTCACTGTGCTGTGACCAGCAGATCCCGATGGAGAAGGCGTTCACGTCCCCGTATGAACTGCGGTCACGGCTGGGCGGCACGCTCGACGCCGCAACGATCGCCGGATATGACCCCGACGCCTTCGAGGAACTGTTCCGGACGCCGCCGGCGCTGCACCGCTTCCCGGCCGCCATGGCCAAGCGGGTGCAGGAGCTCGGGCGGATCATCGCCGCCGAGTACGGCGGGGACGCCTCGGCCGTGTGGGCCGGCGTTTCGTCCGGTTCGGACCTCATCGCGCGGCTGTCGAAGCTGCCCGGCTTCGGCGCCCAGAAGGCGGCGATCTTCGCGGCGCTGCTGGGCAAGCAGCTCGGCGTACAGCCGGCCGGCTGGCGGGAGGCGGCGAGCCCGTTCGGCGAGGATGGCGTCTACCGCTCGGTCGCCGATGTGGTCGACGACGCCTCGCTGGCCAAGGTCCGTTCCTACAAGCAGCAGATGAAAGCCGCGGCCAAGGCCAAGTGACCAGCACGCTGCTCGTCGACATCGGGCTGCTGGCCACGCAGGACGCCGCGCGCGGTGAGATCCGGGACGC
>Ga0137416_10002083_pt1 | contig 10535 bp, 8 predicted proteins | sample CZODoug3_1_1_16f_FD_108282 | JGI IMG/M metagenome (GOLD analysis project Ga0137416, IMG submission 108282) | Vadose zone soil fungal communities from Angelo Coast Range Reserve, California, USA - CZODoug3_1_1_16fungal (Illumina Assembly) | ecosystem: Environmental > Terrestrial > Soil > Vadose...
GGTAACCCCCTACCCCACCTCCCCCAACACGCGCTCGTAAATCCCCCGCACCTCTGCACACGTCCGCTCCAACTCCCCTTCCAACCCGTCGTCAAACGATCGATCCAAAATTCTTCCCGCCAATTCCGACGTAACCCGCCGCGCATGCTCCGCAGCCGGCAGCCACTTCCACGCACGTCCCACCACCAGCCGCACCACGTGCTCGACCGTCCGCAGCAACTCCGCGGCGTGATCAAGTCGCGCCGCATCTCGCTTCTCGAGAAAGCCACCAGCCGCACACCGCCACAACCGGTCGCGCAGCGTGCCACTCTTATCCCGAACCCCATGCTTCACCAGCAGGTAGCTCGTGATGAAGTCAATGTCATACGTTGCTCCCGGCGCGGTTTTGAAGTTCTTCTCCCCATCATGATTTCCTTCCAGCTTCTTCCGCATATCCCGCACCGCTGGTAAGACCCCCGGTTCCGTCTCGAACCGCTCAAACAGACGCCGTCTCGCCCCCAACGCGCGCTCCCCCAGCCCTCGATCGCCTGTCAAAAACCGCAGCTTGGTATACAGCAACGCCTCCCAGGCTTGCGCCTCGCGCTGAAAATAAGTTTCCAACTGAGGAACAGTGACCAGTAAGTCTCCTTCCCCACCCCGGGGACGCAGCCGCGTGTCCACCGCAAACACCATCCCATCCTGCGTGTACGCCGAGAGCGCCTGCACCATGCGTTCCACCGACCGGGTCAACGACTCGCTGTCCGCATCCTCGCCGCGCACAAACAGCAGATCCGCATCCGAAGCGATATCGAACTCTGCCGTCCCCAACCGTCCCAGAGCGAAGACTGCCAGGCCAGTCGGTTCCTCCGCAATCCCAAACGCCGCCGCAATCGCGTCTTCCGCCGCCGCTGTCGTCGCCGCCAGTGAGCTGTACACGTCCCGCAACCCGGTCACATCGCGCGCCCCCTCGGCGAGTTCCCGATCCCGGTAGTGCCTGCGCAACAGCGACAACTTCTCCCCATGGGAAGCGGGCGAAGCCGCCAGGTAAGCGAACACCGGATCTCCCGGCGTCCGTCCGCCCCCCAGCGGGCTGTCGAACAGATACCCACTCCCCGCCCACGACGGCGCCGCATCCACGTGCGCCAGCGTTGCGATCTCCTCAGGGTGCCGAACCAGGATTTCCGTCAGATATTCACTTGCCTCAAAAATCGCCAGCGCCCGCTGCACAGCCCCCGGTTGCCGAACCACCGCTGCGTATCGCTCCGAACTCGTCAGCGCCGAACTCAAAAAGCGAAACAGGTTCCTGCGCGTCAGCGGCCCCAACTCCTCCCGGCAAGCAATTTCATGCAGCTTCGGCGAATCCCCCGCCAGCCGGTCGAGGATCTGCTGATTCGACGCACCCGGAGCGGCCCCCTCCATGCCCCCTCGCAACGCGAACCCGGTATCCGCCACCTCCTGCCCTTCCCGCGTCTGCTGCTGAAAGATGACGCGCTTGTAAATCCCCGACACCGCCGCCATCCGCTGTTGCACCGCGCTCACCAGGTCCGAGGCATCCCGCATCGTCTGTCCGCCCCTGTCCATCGAGCCCGCAATGATCCGCAACTCTGTCTCTGAAGTCGGCAGCACGTGGGTTTGCTGCCCGTGCCGCAGCTGCAGCCGATGTTCCAGATGCCGTAGAAACTCGTACGCGCTGGTCAACTCGTGAAACTCTTTCCCGCTAATGTGCCCCTTGTCATGCAACTTCTGCAGTGCGAACACTGTTCCCCGCGACCGCAACCAGGGCTCACTTCCGCCATACACCCGTTGCAGGCACTGCACGAGGAACTCAATGTCCCGAATCCCCCCATGATCAATCTTGATATTGATCGCCGATTGCGGCGGCCCCGCGCCCGCTCGCCGCAGCCGTTGCCTGTGCATCCGCTCGCGCGCCACCAGCGCCGTCTTGATGGCCTGGAAATTGATCTTCTCTGTGTACACCTGCGGCTGCACACCCTGGATGAACGCACGCGTAAGCCCCGCATCCCCGTCCGAGTGCCGTACCTTGATCAGTGCCTGCAGTTCCCAGTCCTGCGCCGTCTGCGTGTAGTAGCGCAAGGCCTGCTTTAGGCTGATCGCCAGCTCCCCATCTGCGCCCCGCGGCCGCAAGCGCAAATCAATCCGGAACACCGGACCTTCCCGGGTCACGCGCGAAAGAATATCCGTCACCTGCTGCGCCAGTCGGATGAAATACTCCTGCCTCGAGAATTGTTCCTCGCTGCCGTCTTCGCCGAATAGGTACATCAGGTCCACATCCGAGCTGTAATTGAGCTCATTCCCTCCAAGCTTTCCCAGGGACAGAACCGCGAATCGCCCCTCTCCTGCTTGCGCACCAGAATCGGCATTTCGAGGCGCCCAATATTTCCCCTGCAAGGAAATCTCCGCCTCGCGCAACGCCTCGGCAATCAGCGCATCCGACAAGGCCGAGATCTCGGCCGTCGTCTCTGCGAGAGGCGCGATCTCCAGCAGGTCGCGCAACACAATTCGTACATACTCCCGCCGCTTGAACCGCGCCAGCAGCGTTGAGACATCGCTCTCTCGTCCCTGTGACCGAAACGCCTTGAGAGCCCCCTGAAATTCCTCCCGCGAATAACTGCGATCGAGCCGCGACCGGTTCAGCAACGACTCCAGCAGATCGGTATTCTGCAAAAGTGTTTCGCCCAGGAACCGGCTATGCCCAAAAACCATGATGGCGTAGTGCACCAGCGGATAGTGCCGATTGAGCAATCCGACCAACCGCTCGCCCGACTCGTCGACCAACCGCTCCAGCATCCGCAACGCAGAATCAGGATCCGGCGCCTCCCGCAAAAGCCCAGGCAACGCCTCCAACACTCCCGCTGAAAGACGCGGGCTCAGCGCAGACAAATCGTGCCGACCGTCCTTAGGGTTCGAGAAATGTTCAGGATGATGGTTTGGTGGATGCTCAACCAGACGATTGGATAAGCGGCCCGCCGCTCTCCGCCGCTCGTCCAGCGCCGCAGGCCCCTCCTCCGCTAAGCCATGCAAAGATTTCTTTTGGTCAGGCGGACTGGGCTCCACAGGCTCCTGTGGTCCAGTTGGTGGCTTGTTGGAAACCAAGGATATCGACTCGGATTTCGAGCATAGCACGCAACTCCGCCAGAAACACCGCCCGCCCAAGCCGAGAGGCCATGGCGAGCAAAACGCCCCAGCCCGCGTCGTAGGGACCGACGCCCTCGTCTGTCCAGCGGCCGAGATTCTTGTGTCGCAGCCATCCCGCGTGTCAGTGGAGCGATGGGCGTCCCCCGCCCGTCGGTGCGCAGGGCCGACAACCAAATCTCGAGCCCGCGCGCGCTCGCGACACGACTGGCCGCGATGAAACCCAGATCGCGCCCCTTAGGGACGTCAAAAAGCCGCACAACCGTCCGGTGCGCGACAACTCGGAACTGGTCCCAAACCACCCACCAACAAAAAAAGCCCCGCTCCACCGAGCCGGGCCAACGACCAACGACCAACCACCGGTCCTCCTATTTCCCCCCCAGAAACTCATACTGCGCCGCCGTAAGCTGCACGACGGACAACCTCCCCTGCCGCACCAGAGGCGAATCCGCAAACAGCTTGTTGGCTTTGATCTCCGCCAGCGTCCTCGGGGTGCCAATCGCCTTCCCGACCTTAATCTTCACCAGCGGCGTCTTCGGATCCGTCACCTCAACCGATACGACCGACGCCGTCCCCACCGCACTCTTCTCATCGCCCGTGTGGTAAATGACCAACCGTTCGCCCGGCTTCATCGCGCGCAGATTCCGCACCGCGACCGGATTGGTTACCCCGTCCCAGGTGGTCGCCTTGTCCCGCTGCAAATCCGCAAACGAATATACAGAAGGCTCCGTCTTGAGAAGATAGTCCATGGAATCGCTCTCAGAAAAATCTGTGCCAACCACCAACCGCCAACAAGCACTATTGCGGTTTCCCATCCCCTTCGCCGGGATCCTTCTTCTCCGCGTTCTTGCCCGGCGCCGCGTCCTTCTTCCCGTCGTTCGGATGCTCATCGTAAATCGAATACTGCTTCTGCGGACGCTTCAACTTCACCGTGATATCCATCGTCGGCCCCTCGATGTCGTAGTCCTCCCCGAACGTCTGGAATCCGGGAGCCAGCACCTGCACCCGCAGCTTGCCGTACGGCACACCGTCGAAGCTCGTCTTCCCGTCGCTGTCGGTCTTCAACTCGTATCCGCCGCGCTGTTGTCTCCCGCGCGCATTTACCGGATGCAACACCACGCTGGCGTTCCGCACGGGCTTCCCGCTGTAATCCCGGACGACCACAAAGTTGAGCGCCGCCGACGGCTCTTCCGCCCACGCACCCGCCACCAGCAAAGTCACCGCCAGTCCCACCGCTGCCGCCGAGAGTCTTTTCATGGCCGTGACCACATTCTAAGCATCAATTCATTACCCTGTCACCCTGCTTGCCAGACCAGCTCCCGAACCTCCTGCCCTTCTTACTTCCCACCCCCTTGACAACTCGCCGCTCATCTCCGTACAATTGGCACTCGCCAGAGATGAGTGCTAACGAAGTCTGGTATATGCGTCAACCTGCTATTTAAACAAAACAAACAATTGGACTTAACGAAAGGAGTCAGCAAACTATGGCTACCAAGTTTACCCCCCTCCACGACCGGATCCTGGTCCGTCGCGTCGAGGAAGCTGAAACCACCCGGGGCGGCATCATCATCCCCGATTCCGCCAAGGACAAGCCGCAGGAAGGCGAAGTGATCTCCGTAGGCCGCGGCAAGAGCAACGACGAAGGCAAGATTTTCCCTCTGGCTGTGAAAGAGGGCGATCGCGTCCTGTTCGGAAAGTATGCCGGCACCGAGATCAAGATTGATGGTGAAGACTTCATCATCATGCGCGAGGAAGAAGTCCTGGGCGTACTTGTCGGATCGACCAAAAAGGAACCCGTAGGCGCAAGGCGGTAAGCAAGCCGCCGTTCGCTGAAAGCTCGCAGCTCGAAGCTCCGAGCTGGAAACATTCCGCAGGCCCAGCCTGCCCTTAACTTCAAAAGAAACTTCAGGAGACGAAGCAATGGCAAAGCAGATTGTTCATGGCGAGGAGTCGCGCCAAGCGATTCTCCGCGGCGTCAACCTCTTGGCGGACGCGGTAAAAGTCACACTCGGCCCCAGGGGCCGCAACGTTGTGATTGAGAAGAAGTTCGGTTCTCCGACCATCACCAAGGACGGCGTCACCGTAGCCAAAGAAATCGAATTGAAGGACGCGCTCGAGAACATGGGCGCGCAGATGGTGCGGGAAGTCGCTTCGAAGACTTCCGACGTTGCCGGTGACGGCACCACCACTGCCACGGTCCTGGCCCAGGCCATCTATCGCGAAGGCGTGAAGACCGTAGCGGCCGGCGCGAACCCCATGGCCCTGAAGCGCGGCATCGAGAAGGCCATCGCTGTCATCGCGGGCGACATCGACAAGAAGACCGGCGAGCGCGGCAAGGGCAGGCTCGACGACTTCTCCAAGCCCGTTACCGGCGACATGATCGCCCAGGTCGGCACCATCTCCGCCAACAACGACGAGACCATCGGCAAGATCATCGCCGAGGCCATGAAGAAAGTCGGCAAGGATGGAGTCATCACCGTCGAGGAGTCCAAGACGCTCGAAACCCAGCTCGAAGTCGTCGAGGGCATGCAGTTTGACCGCGGCTACCTCTCTCCCTATTTCGTGACCGATCCCGAGCGCATGGAAGCTGCTCTCGAGAACGCCTACATCCTGATCCACGAAAAGAAGATCAGCTCGATGAAGGACCTGCTCCCGCTGCTCGAGCAGATCGCCAAGGGCGGCAAGCCCCTGCTGATCATCGCAGAAGACGTTGAGGGTGAAGCGCTGGCAACGCTGGTTGTCAACAAGCTGCGCGGCACTCTGCAGGTTTGCGCGGTGAAGGCCCCTGGCTTCGGCGATCGTCGTAAGGCGATGCTGCAGGATATCGCTATCCTGACCGGTGGCAAGGCCATCACCGAAGATCTGGGTATCAAGCTCGAAAACGTCCAGCTCTCCGACCTCGGCCAGGCCAAGAAGCTCACCATCGACAAGGACAACACCACTATCGTCGAAGGCAAGGGCAAGCACGCCGAGATCGAAGGCCGCGTGAAGGAGATTCGCAGTCAGGTGGACAAAACCACCTCCGACTACGACCGCGAGAAGCTGCAGGAGCGTTTGGCCAAGCTGGTTGGTGGCGTAGCCGTGATCAAAGTCGGCGCCGCAACCGAGACCGAAATGAAAGAGAAGAAGGCTCGTGTCGAAGACGCCATGCATGCGACCCGCGCAGCCGTGGAGGAAGGCATTGTTCCCGGCGGCGGTGTAGCCCTGGCACGCTGCATCGCAGCGATCGACAAGCTGAAGGTCGACGGTGACGAGCAGATTGGCGTCAACATCGTGAAGCGCGCGCTCGAAGAGCCTCTGCGCCAGATCGTCGGCAACGCCGGCGAAGAGGGCGCAGTGATTCTCGGCAAGGTGCTCGAGTCGAAGGATGCCAACTACGGCTACAACGCCCTGACCGGCGAATTCGAAGATCTGGTCAAGGCAGGCGTCCTCGATCCAACGAAGGTAGTGCGCACCGCACTGCAGAACGCAGGTTCGATCGCGTCCCTGATGCTCACCACCGAAGCCCTGGTCTCCGAATTGCCGGAAGAGAAGAAAGCTCCGGCCGGCGGCGGCCACGGCGGCGGCGGAATGGAAGGCATGTACTGAAGCCAGCCGCTGGCTCTTAGCCACCAGTTGTCAGCGAAACCAAAGCCCCGCTCGCAGGAGTGGGGCTTTTTGCTGTCCGGAAATTTCTCTGAACTCAAAACCCTCTGCCTTTCCAGAATTCAGGAGTGGGGCCAGCACCATTCAATGCGTGCGGCCCCCAACGACTTTACCTCCGGCCTCCGCCCTCCATGCGCTGCTCGTACGCTTTCTCGAGGAACGTATTCTAGAGATCAAGGACTTGCCGCCCGAAACTCCAAGCAGAGCTCGACACCGGCGGGAGTTCCGCTCGCAAGAGCAGGACGTTTTGTTGGCAGAACGACAGTGTCCCCGCCCGTTCGGCCGCAGCGCCGCGCTACTCCCAGCTCCACCCAGCCAATCCAATCCGCGTGCCTTCGGCAGTGGCCGGCCGTCGGAGGAGGGCGCAAACAGCTGCGACACAGACCAGGGGCAGCGACTCTCGCGGGCCGGTCCGACTCATCCGATCCGGCGCAGCCGCAGAGCGGTGCAAGAATGGAGCCCCCCGGCGTCGGCCAGCCGCTCTAGGGCAAGGTGAAGGCAAGCACATAGTCGCCCTGTTTTGTGCCGAGCTTGCCATGCCCGCCGGCCGCGATGACAAGGTACTGCTTACCATTCAGACTGTAGGTCATAGGAGTGGCTTGGCCACCGGCCGGGAGCAAGCATTTCCAGAGCTCTTTGCCGCGTTCGATGTCAAAGGCGCGCAAATAGAGGTCCATCGCGGCGGAAGTAAAAACCAGACCACCGGCTGTGATCATCGGTCCGCCGAGGTTAATCGACCCGGTCTGCTGGCCGGGAACAAACGAAGCCGAGCGGAACATCCCAGACCTGCTTGCCAGAAGAGAGATCGAGGTCGTACCCCACGGCGGGGCATTGCAAGGCAACTTGCTGGGAGAAAAGATGAAGCTGCGATAGAGCCCGTAGGGAGCTCCCTTCTGATCTCCGAATTCGCCGCAGATACGGTTGGCTTGCTGCTTGCTGGTCTCGGCCTCGAACTTCTCCCGGGGAATCAGTTTGACCCAGGCAACGAGGCGATTCGTGTTCGCGACCATACGATGGCGTTCCAAATCGTAGGCCGCACTGCCCCAGTTCACGCCCCCCATATTGCCGGAAAATACGATGGTTCTTTCGAGGCTCGGCGGTGTGAAGACGCCTTCCGACCGCGACGCTTTAATTTTGTCCTGGCACCACTTGACGTCCTCCGGAGTTGGTCCCCAAGGCGTCGCTTGGCGAAAGTCCTTCCGGTATCAGCGAGATAGTGGAAAAGGGCTGGGTCGGCCAGCTCTCCCCCCAGGCTAGCGGACCAACGCGGCGCCCCGCCGGGCGGGAAGCCCCGAGACCCCGCCCTACGGCTTCCCCGCGCGCGCCTGCATCCGAAGCCTGTAGTCCTTATCGTCCGGCAAATGCCCATCCACCCTCAGGATCTTTACCGACCCATCGATCTCCGCCACCCGCAGATAACCGATCGCCCCCGGCACGTTGAACACGAACTTGAGCACGTCAGACGGCGTCCCCAGCGTCTTGGGAGAAACAAACACCGCCCCCGTAAACACGCCTTGGATGAAATGTTGGCTCAGGTCTTTCTCGTTCATCCCGTAAATTTCGCGAAGAATTACCTTCCGCTCCGGTTGTGCCGGATCCAGCATCACCAACGTGATGCGGCGTCCGTTTGGCCAGTGACTTCGCTCCCCCAGGAAGATTTTGCGCAGCTCCGCCATCGAGAAATTCTCCACCGAGTTCGACTGATTCACGATAATGGCCAGGCTCTGCTCCGATCCCGCCCCCGCAGCCATCAGCGGTCCCGCGCCCGCTGCGCTACTCGACCCGTTTCCGCGCAGCAAAACAGCAGCGATCAGACAGACCACGACACTCGTTACGCGCCTCATTTGCACCCTTCGAACGTGGTGTCCCACTTATTCCTTGTCATTCCGACCCGCTCGCAGCCGCGCTTGGGCGCCGAGAGTGAAGAGGAATCTGCTTCTCGGCGCCTGGCAAACTAGAACGTAAACCCCAACTGCAGCGCGAGCGAGTTGTACGACGGCTGGTGCCGCAACGACGTGCGATCATACTGGAACTTTAGCGCGACCGACTCGCTGGCATCAAATCGCACACCCGCCGACGGACCCTGCCGCAGGCCCACGTCCGGGAACACAGGCTCCGAGTCCGAGCCATTCACATACTGATACCGGAAGTACGGCCGGTACGAGCCCAGGCGTTTTGATATCTGTGTGTAGAAGCCCGGTGTGTCATACACGTGTGCCGAACCGTCTGGCGCGTGACGAATATCGAGCGCCTCATTCAGCCATTCAAAGGTCGGCCGCACCAGCACTACATGCGCCGAAAAAATCGTCTCGCCAATTCTCGGCGCGTTGACCGGCTGCAGCCGGTCATGATAGACCGAAAAGCCCACCTGCAGTCCACGCACCGCTTCTGGAGTCGCGAACAGTGCCAGGTTCACCGACTTCGTGTTATTTTCGTCGACCACATTCTGCACGGCCTCGTCCGTGGGCAGGCGGGAAGCCCGCCCGTTGCCCACTTCCGCCACGTAGTGCAATTGCAGCCGTCCGGAAGGGATCAGTCCCGACGCCGTTACTCCCACATTGTGGATCGGCAGAATGCCTCCCCCGTCCTCGAACTGGAACAGGAAGGGTCGGCCCGTAGCCGTCTGCAGCCAGGTGCTGTGATGATAGGCCGTGTTGTAGTAACCAATGGCCGTGTGATACCGTCCAACCGCGATGTTCAGGTGGTCGTTGTGGGAATACTGCAGAAGCAGCCGCTCAATATCCACCCCGAAATTGTTCCGCTGGTCGGCTTCGAAAACAATCTCACTAAGCAATTTGAATTTTTCCGAAATGTCTGAGGTTACAAACAGGTTGAGCTGCCCCAGCGTGAACGAGCTGGTGTCCCCCTTCCGGTCGCTCCCGTGAAAGGTGACGTCACCAAAGCCCCGAATGCGCAGCAGCGTGTTGCTGGTGTCCATTCTCTCCATCACGGCATGCGCCGACTTGCCCTCCGGTCCCGCATCCGCCGGCGCCCTCGTCTGGGTGGGTGTCTCCACCGGCGCAGCGGCGGGGGCCGCTTGCTTCGCCGCTTCCAGTTGCGCGACCCGCGCCTCCAATTGCTCCACCCGTCGAACGAGCATCTGAATCGTCTGCCGATCCGATTCCGTACCATCGGGCGCCGGTTGCGCCCGCACAACGCCGGCGCTTGTGAGCATCCCAAGCAGTACGACAATTGCTCGTTTCCCGACCGTCCCCTGAACTACTTTCTGCCCAGACAGGGTTCTCATGAGCAAACTGGAAGACCGCATGATTGCCTCCTATCCACACGCCTGGCGAGCCCAACTCCCACGCAGGCCAGCTCACGAACTGAAATTCCGATCGACCGCCGCGGTTGGAGCTCGCATCCGAACACGCATTTCCAGACCGCGACCTAAACTAATGTGGTATCCGGTAAATTCCTCTCATCACGGGAAAAAGATTCGACAAGCGCTCAAAACAATTTCAGCCCCCGAGGTCCAACCGCTTTCGTCAACAAATTTGCGGAACGCTGCAACCAACAACCGCGGAAGACTCTCGCTCGTATCAGGGCACGCCTTTAGGCGGTGCGCGCTTCGAGACCGAGTGATTTCCGCAGCCCGCCAAACCATGAACTCCGCAGACGAGTTTGTCCGCAAACTCTCTAACAGCGGGTTTGACCCAAATGCGGGCAAACACGGACGAAAAACGCCTTATTTGAGTCCCCAGGGAATGGGGAAGACAGGAGCCAGCTGCTCCAAGCGACCGGCAACGATGTGTAAA
>Ga0137416_10002086_pt1 | contig 10532 bp, 6 predicted proteins | sample CZODoug3_1_1_16f_FD_108282 | JGI IMG/M metagenome (GOLD analysis project Ga0137416, IMG submission 108282) | Vadose zone soil fungal communities from Angelo Coast Range Reserve, California, USA - CZODoug3_1_1_16fungal (Illumina Assembly) | ecosystem: Environmental > Terrestrial > Soil > Vadose...
CAGCCTGTAGGGGACGCTGGAGCAACACAGTTTGACTTCAACCATCACATGCCATGGTTTGGCATTCCTGGCGAAGTACCTGCAACGTTCCCAGCACCAGGTGGCGTACCAGCCAACGAGGCAACATGTGGCACTACTGGTGTTGACGTATACGGTCTCGCCTGCAGCACAAAGGCACTCAACCCGACTACTACTCTCATTCTCAAAGCGGTAGCGCACTTGTTTGACAAGGCCAGTTGGATTGCGGGCGGACCATGTCAGGGTCCGAACTGCGTCCCCCTGGATGACCAGATACCTAACCCAGTCTGCACCGAGAATGTTGCTCCATGCAGTACTACTGCTCAACGTGTTGCTTGGGAAACACCATCTGTGCTAGGCTCGAGGACAACTTCTTGCTCTGTTGCAATAACGCCCTGTGCCTACCATCTTGCCAATGGACCTGCCAATCAACCCGGAGTACCGAGTGCTGCTGACATTCAGATAGCGAAGGACTATCTTGTCGCTGCTGGATTGACCATCAACGCAAACGGACGGGTTAACTGGTCGGGTAACTCTGCGGACCAGATAATCTTCCTCATAAGAACTGATGACAACAAGAGGCTCAGCATGGGCACCATTCTCGCCAACACTCTCGACAGTCTCTTCACAAACAATGGCCTTCCAGTGGTTCATCGAATTCTAGGCGACATCAGAGTGCTAGGCAGGTTCCGCCAGACTGTTCCCCTCGACGACTGGAACATCTATACTGGCAAGTGGGGCCTAAGTCTTGACGCGACACACCTAGAGCCGCTGTACGATTCTCTAGGCGCGAGCAATGTCTGCGGTGGAAACCAGGCTCTCTCCGTGCTGAACTATGGTATCTATTGCAACCAGGCTTTCAACGACCACGTACGGAATGCAGCGCTAAAGTCGCTGTCTGTCAGCGCGTTCAACGGAGAATCAGCATTCGCATCGAACATTGCTGGGAATGACGTTTTGACCATACCCATCTTCACTGATTCTGCGCTAACAGTAGGTCACAATGGATGGAACGGTATCGTGGACGTTAAGGGCAGCGGCATACCCAACTCGAACGTGGGAATCTTCAACTGGTTCAGCATGTATCAAAAGTCCGGTTACGCTGGAACAACCCTGGGTCCGCCTGGAGGCGGCAACCCCAACCTGCTCAGAGCAGGCTTTAGACAGGGAACTGACAAGCTCAACATGTTCCAAGCCGGAACCCAGTGGGAGGCCTACGTCATCCTCGCCATCTTTGACTCGCTTGGAGGCGGAAATCCGAGGTCTCTAACGAACCCGTTCTTCGACCCCTATCTGACAGGTGTAACTCGGGTCGATCAACAGTTCTGTGCCAGTTTCAGCTCTTGCGGGTTAACCCCGCCTGCTGGAACCGCTGACGCGACTCCAATCACTGTGCTCGACTTTTACCTCCGAAACGATATGGTGTTCCATGACGGTGTACAGGTTACCGCAAACGACTTCGTCAAGAGCTGCCTAGCCTACAGGGATGTCCCTGCGGGAGGCTTCGGCTTCGCTTCGTCCTGCACACCCTTGCTCGATTCGAAAGTACCAGTTCCAGGCACAACAGGAGCATCAAACTCCGCTCGAATGATAATGAACGGCCAATCGTTCCTACACAAGCTCAACTTGCTAGGCATACCCATACTCCCTCTGCACGTCTTCGACACTAACGGTGACGGCTTCATCTGCGGAACAGTAAATATTGGAAGCTGCGCTGGAAGAGCTGCAGACGCGACAACTGATCCAAACTACGACCCCATGGCCGCGGGTACTATGATCGGACACGGACCATTCGTGTGCGTTAACTTGAACGACCCGACAAAAGTCGGAGGACCCTGCAGCCAGACAGCAGCAGGAGCTACTGGTGGACAGTCCATCGGTCCAGGCGGTAGATTCCTCCTGACTCGCAACGACAACTACTATCTAGGTGCTCCAAACGTGGCCGGCTCAGCCCTCGACAAGTTCCATCAGGCAGACTCGGTCTGCGCAACAACACAAGCAGGCTACAGAGACTGGAGAATATCCGCCGCTGACCTATCATGCGCAGCCACCCCAGGACATTCATCGGCACTGCAGCTACTGGTAATCAGTAGCCTTGACCTCAATCTCGGAGCCCCAACCTTCGGCGCATCCGCCAAAGTAGACGCACTAGGCAATCCCGCTCTGTCCAACAACGTCGACACGACAGACATAGGCAACACCCTATTCCAGCTCAACCCATAGAAAGCCTAAAGACCGGAAAAACCCCCCTCTTCTTTATTTTTCTTGAAGGTAGGATTGACTCCGCTCCGAAACGACGAAGCCTTTCCCGGAGAAGACCGCATTTGCCCCGAGTATTTTGCGTGGCGCAACTGTCTTGCGTTCGGGGCAAGGCTAAAATAATCTAAACGGGAGTAATGACTTTTACCATGGTGGGATAGTGGGGTTTAGAGGTTATCTCTTAAAGCGTGTAGTAAACAGTGTAATCTTGGTCTTCTTCGTAGTTACGCTAAACTTCGCTATCTTCGAGCTGATGCCTGGACTTAACGGAGCTCTTGAGAACCTTGTGAATAACCCGAAGTCTCCCATCACTCCTCAGAACCAGCAGGCTCTCCTCAAACAATACCAACTATGCCAGAGCTTCGTGAACGGAAATTGTGTACCATTCCCAATTCAAGACCGATACATGGCATACCTCGAGAGCATGTTGACCTTCAACTTCGGCTTTTCAGCAAAGACTGGAACACTCATTACTAATGAACTCTTCAAGACCGGGAGAATTCTTAACACTCTCGAGCTGGTCGGCACCGCGACCGTGATAGCCCTAGCCTTGGGAATATTTCTAGGAGTGCTCGCCGCGGCGCGTCGCGGTAGCAAGTACGACGGTGGCGTCGTCATTGCATCTCTGACGACAGGCTCCCTCCCGACCTTCTTCATGGGAATTCTTTTCATCATCATCTTTGCCGAGGGTCTGAAATGGTTTCCCACTGGTGGCGTCACCCCTCCAGATTGGATCCGGGGTCTTCCCCCGTTTTATGATCAGATCTTTGTGAGGTTGCAACACCTGTTCCTGCCTGTATTGACCCTGACCCTGTTCATTTATGGGGGCAACTTATTGCTTGCGCGAGCAACAACTTTAGAAGCTCTCAACGATGATTACGTGCTCACTGCCAGGGCCAAGGGGCTGAAGGGTCGGACTGTACTCTTCAAGCACGTGTTGAAGAATGCGTCTCTTCCCTTGATTACCGTTGCTGCCTTGAACTTTGGATTCATCCTTAGCGGTGCGATTATCACGGAGACTATATTCAACTGGGATGGCTTGGGCCTCTGGTTGTTTGACGCTGTCACATGGAAAGATTTTCCCGTAATGCAGGCAATGTTCTTCATTATAGCTCTCAGCGTTATCGCGGCCAATTTCATTGCCGATATACTCTACGGCTGGATCGACCCTAGGATTCGATATCAGTGACTCCTGTTTGGCGGCCAAGTCTCTCCCGAATTATCGCGTAAACTGGAATCGCTTCAAGAATTTCACTACGACGCTTCTGCGGACTAGGATGGCGGCCGTAGGGGTTCTGATAATAGTATTGTTCAGTGCACTTGCAATCGCCGCACCGATTCTTACATCTCACGATCCCAAGGTCGACGTGGTCGCCGGGGCCTTTTCGCCTCCGACATGGGCCCGTTTCTTCCCGGGATACCAGGACAGAAGTGAGAACATCGCTTTCCAAGGACTGAATGTACAGACCCAGCCTCAATCCGCCTCGGTGAACAAAGTCTCCGACCAGCAGGTCGATGTCAGCCTTACCAGTTCCTCAGGGCCCACCACCATAACGGTTCAGAAAAGTCTGGACTTCCCGTATAATGGGCCTCCTTCACGCTTCCAGGCAAATCTCGTCCTCATTCCCACCGGAGTAAGCCCGACAACTCCTGCATTCTTCACCGTATATTTCCAGCGAACTGGAGAAAACGCGTGGGTCCTCTGGAAAGGAAACCTTACCGTATCAGGACAGCCAGTGAGCCCGATTATACAGATGGACTCAGCGGAGCGACGACTGGTGAATGCACTGAATATTACTTCGTCTACCTTCAATCCGGCGCAGATAATCTTCGATAGACAAGCATCCTACGTCTATACGGTGGCTGTTACTTTTCAGACCTCCGCTCCGACAACTGTCGGTGTAACAGCAAAGGATATGACCGCCCAGTTGTTCGGAACCTCCTATGGCCTACTAGGAACCGATGATGGGGGTCACGACCTTTTTGCCGCATTCATTTACGGGGCCCGGGTGTCCTTGCTCGTAGGATTGGCCGCTTCCATTCTTGGAATCGTCATCGGCCTGGTCGTGGGACTGGTAGCGGGGTTCTTGGGAGGCTTTGTCGACGAGGTGCTGATGAGGTTCAACGACATGATTCTTGTTATACCCACTCTTCCACTGATCATCGTGCTCTTGGCCGTCTTGAGCCCTAACATCAACAACATCATCCTAATCATAGGCCTTCTAGGCTGGAACGGATTCGCAAGAGTTGTCCGCTCTCAGGTGTTGAGCCTTCGGGAGCGCCCTTTCATTGAGGCTGCAAGGGCATCCGGGGCGGGGACAACACACATATTGACGCGGCACATAATCCCCAACATAATCGCCATCATCTATATCAGCCTGGCCTTGTCCGTTCCCGCTGCGATCCTGACTGAGGCTGGCCTTAGCTTCCTAGGACTGTTTGATCCATCAGCCGTCTCTTGGGGAAGAACGGTCAACGAATCTTTGAGGGGAGGAACTGCCTTGGGAAGTTTGTGGTGGTGGGTACTGCCTCCTGGGTTCGCGATCGCCATTCTCTCTCTTTCATTCGTGCTAGTTGGATATGGGCTCGATGAAATGTTCAATCCTAAACTTCGAAGAAGACGCTAGCGCGAAGCGCATTCTAGCCCAAGAACAAGAGGAAAGAGAGGGGTGCGAGGGTCAATGCGGAGTGCTCAGTATTGCACCTGCTCGCGGGATTCCTCGCATCTAATCCCTAAAGATCCAAAGCGGCAGGATGCCGGACCCAAAACTTATCAGCCTCAGGTCACTGGTCCCTGTTCACAAGGGCCTGCGACATGGCACTATTAGAGGTTCAGAATCTATCAACTTCCTATTCGATAATGCGGGGATGGGTTCGCGCTGTAGACAGAGTAAGCTTCGAAGTTGGGAAGGGTGAAGCCTTCGGGCTTGTCGGCGAGTCAGGATGTGGGAAAACAACAGTCGCCCTGTCTCTCCTTAAGATACTCCCGCAAGGGGGAAAAATTCGTGGCGGCAAGATCAACTTCAACGGCGTCGATCTTGTTCCACTGAAGGACAGCGAGATGAGAAAATATCGCTGGAAGCACATGTCGATCGTGTTCCAAGGATCCATGAACGCGATGAACCCGGTTTTCAAAGTAGGCGACCAGATCGCTGAGGCAATAACAATCCACGAACCCCACACCTCCAAGGCCGAGGTCAGGAGGAGGGTCGAGGAACTCTTGGAATTGGTTGGGATCGATCCGTCTCGGGCCAATAATTATCCGCACGAGTTCAGCGGAGGCATGAGGCAAAGGGCGTTGATTGCTATGGCGCTGGCTGTTAATCCCGAGCTCCTCATAGCTGATGAGCCGGGGACAGCGCTGGACGTGATCGTTCAAGCACAGGTTCTTCAGCTGATGAAGCAACTGAAAGATAGGCTAGGCTTGTCCATGATTCTCATCAGCCACGACCTTTCGATCATCGCAGAAACCTGCGATCGGGCCGCCATAATGTACGCGGGAAAGATCGTGGAGTATGGAGACATAAAGTCAATCTTCCAAAACCCTCTCCACCCCTATACTCAGGGGCTCCTAGGAGCTTTTCCAAGCATCAAGGGTGAGAAGAAGCGGCTCGTATCTATACCTGGCCAGCCTCCCGACTTGCTGCATCCTCCGCCCGCATGCCGGTTCCACCCCCGGTGTCCATACATAATGGACGTCTGCAAAAAGATTGAGCCGCCCCTGATCAAACAGGGAACCGGAACCAGCGAACACTTCGTAGCCTGCCACCTCTATCCTAGTTGAGGCGAATAGAACTTGACAGGGTCTAACAGTCAGTCGAGGGAAGATGTATTGATATCTGTTGAGAACCTGACCAAACACTTCCCAGTAAAGCAGGGTTTCGTGTCAACCCTTTTCGGCAAGCAGATATATGTGCACGCTGTCGACGGCGTCTCCTTTTTCGTAAGAAAAGGCGAGGTCTTGGGTCTAGCCGGGGAGAGCGGCAGTGGAAAAACCACCACAGGTCGGCTGATGCTCCGACTTACTGATCCGACAGAAGGTCGCATCATTTACAAGGGCAAGGATATCACAAAGCTCAGCTCACGGGAGCTCAAACCCCTCCGTAGAGAGCTACAGATTGTCTTCCAAGACCCGTATGAATCGCTCAACCCTCGGATGATGATAAAGGAGATAGTGGCTGAGCCTATTCGAGTGCAGAAGGTTGCGAAGAACGAAGATGAGGTGGTAGAGCGGGTGAAGCAAATGCTGACCGAAGTCGAGCTGGTCCCACCCGAGGAGTTCCTCTATCGGTTTCCACATGAGCTAAGCGGGGGACAGCGACAACGGGTCGCAGTTGCCCGTGCATTCGTTCTGAACCCGGAATTCGTTGTTGCCGACGAGCCAGTCTCAATGCTCGATGTGTCGATAAGGGCCGAGGTCCTGAACTCGATGCTCGATATTGTTCAAAAGAGACAGGCATCATTCCTGTATATCACTCACGATCTGGCCCTAGCTCGGCACATATGTGATCGCATCGCCGTCATGTACCTAGGAAAGATAATGGAATTGGGACCCACAGAGAAGGTCATCAACAATCCACTTCATCCATACAATCAAGCCCTACTCGCAGCCGTACCTTCACCTGATCCTGACGTGAAGAGAGTGGGGTCGGTGATCTCGGGGGAGATACCGAGTCCGATCGCCCCGCCACCAGGGTGCCGTTTCCATACTCGGTGTCCTTACGCAATGGAAATATGTACAACTCTAGAACCTCCTCTCCTAGAGGTTGAGCCAGAACACTGGGCCGCGTGTCACCTTTTATCCGGCTCCATATCGCAAAATGGCTCAAGCAACGGGACCTCGTCTAAGTCTTGAGCCGTGACGAAGGGTTTCCCTTGAATGGACATATTAATCGAAATGGAGCCGCGACATGTGGAGGCAAGGAAAGAGAGGGGAGGTGAAGAAACCAGTCGACGCGGGGGCAGAAATATTCTTTAGATGTCCTAAATGCGCCTCCCTATTCTCTACGACCAAGAGAATTCTCGAACAAGACAAACATACGAAATCGCCGTTAACCCGCCTCCTTCTCGGAGGCCGAATAGCTCCCATGGCGTACACTCCCAGGTGCACGGCCTGTGCTACCAGACTAGAAAGAATGACGCCCGAAGAATTCGAAACGGAGATCAACCGAACTCACGGCTCAAGCTCAGGAAAATAATCGAGGTGGCTGGCGAGTCATAACCCCACCAAAAGAGATTACTCTCGAGACCTTCCCGGATTGAAAAATCCCCCAGAGATTGATTCGTTCGTATTATCCACAAGTGTCAGTTACATTCAGTTACGTCTCAAGCATATCTCGGACGAGTCTCAGGAGATGAGCAAGGGAAGCTTTCTTGTAATGTAGCGACAACTGACAATGCAGTTTCAGTATGCCTGCAGTTACGGATTTCATCACTGAGATCTGCATCGCCAACCATCTACTCATGGGAAATCCTCGAAACGAGTAAATGTAGGGAAATACAAGCAGAGTGGCGGAAACATTATGAAACATCATCGAATAGCTTCAACCTCAACAATACTTCTGGTCATGTTGTTTGCAAGCCCAGCCTTTGCTGGAGGCTTGATGACAACACTCAATGTTGTCAACAATGTGTCCCATGCCAGAATCAGTCTCGCAGCGGTCCGGGTCAGCTCATCAATGGTACTGCCTAACACGGTTCCATATTGCCAACACGGTGCATTAATCTGCTATACGCCACAAGACATTCGGAAGGCCTACGACTATCCATCGTACCTTGACGGCGCTGGCCAGACCATTGTGCTGGTCGACGCTTTCGGTAGTCCCAGTGCCGCCAACGACCTCAAAACCTTTGATCAACTGTTTGGTCTTCCAGCACCAGCGTCCTTCACAGTCGTATGTCCGACTGGAGGATGTCCAACCTTGGATCTTAGCGGCTTAACCTCTCAGTCTAACGATGAGATAGGTTGGACACAGGAAATAGCTCTCGACACCCAGTGGGCACACGCAATGGCCCCGGCGGCGAACATAGTCCTAGCAGTGTCCAGTTCCGACGACAATTTCGCGATCAACCAGGCGTTACAAAATGCAGTCAACAACTACCCAGGCAGCATCATATCCCAGAGCTTCGGCACACCCGAAGGAATACTCAACCTGACCCGGGGATCGGCAGACCAAGCATTCCTGAGACAAGCCGAGCAGATCTACAGGCGCGCAGCCGATCAGGGCATAACAGTATTCGCCTCTGCAGGCGACTGGGGAGCCGATTTTTCTGCCATAGTGCGAGGTCTCAACTTGGCAAACGCAGGCTATCCAGCCTCATCCCCATGGGTCACCGCAGTCGGCGGCACGCAGGGTAACCCCTACTACTACCAATCGGCGATTCCTCTCTGCACGACAAGCAATTGCAGCACGGGTTTAGTCGAGTTCGACAATAGCACTGGCACCTGTACGAGATACACGGGGTCGGGACAACAGCCATTCTGTACTCCAACAGGCTATGGTGGGGAACAGGTCTGGAACGAGCCACAGTTTGCCGTGGCGACCGGCGGAGCTCCGAGTCTGTTGTTCGGCAGACCGTCTTACCAGGCCGGCCTCCACCTATCGTCCAGGACAACACCCGACGTTTCCTACGATGGGGCAATCAGTGGAGGAGTGCTCGGGGTTTGGAGCGCAGTTCCTTTCTTTGCTGGAGTCTACGTCTTTGGAGGAACCAGTGCAGGCTCACCCCAATGGTCCGGCATAGTAGCTTTGGCCAATCAGCTCGCCCTGGCGCAGAATGGTGAGCCGGTAGGCTTCATCAACCCAGTCCTTTACCGGATCGGGCAGAACCAGCGAGCCTACATGAGAGACTTCCATGACATTACCATGGGCAACAACTTGGTCTCGAGAGGCACAGCAGGGTTTTCTGCCCACACGGGGTACGACGACGCGACAGGCTGGGGAACGCCCAACGTTGCAAGCCTCGTCCCACGCCTGGTGCAAGCATCACAGAACGGGCAGCTTTAACCTTCCAAAAGGGAATTACAATTCCAATTTTTCTTGGTTCATTGTCACGCAAGAACTTGGTCGGCATTATTCCTCAACTACTGGGCCGCGTCACGAATTTTTCTTAAGAGGAGCAATAGGCGAGTGCGGTCGCTCTGCCACTGCTATGCGAGGATGGCGGGAAGTAGATCGTTGAAGAATTCAGTCATGTCTGCAGCTTTTGGAACCATTGCTGGTTAGAGGCCGAGGCTCGGAGGGGGTTTCAATGATGCGCGGAAGGCACGCCGATCGTCCATGAACGCCGACAACCACACCCAGATTTCCCACGAGGATGTTCGCTTGATGGTTCAAGCTGCGAAGTCAAAGAACATTGACCGTCTTCCGATAACTGAACACATTTCCGGGTTCAAAGGACCGAGCCCATGATCAAGTTTAGATCAGTTCCAGAACAGGGTTCGTTGGGTTTCCACGCTTTCTGTGGGCATAGAGTTGACTTCATGAGCAGATTCGGCTGATGTGAGCACAGCCTAACGCCCACAATCGTAAAGATTGACTAGCCGATTGTGTGTGGCTTTACTGGTGCGGGGGGTGGGATTCGAACCCACGAAGGCCTTCGCCACAGGGTCCTAAGCCCAGGGCAGGCTCCTGTCGTGCCTTCTGCCCATTAGACCTGGCTCTGGTACCCCCGCATTACTGCTTCTCTGGAGTCGGGTTTGGAAGCATCCGTGGAGAATTAAGACTGTTGCTGTAAACGACTTTGCTCATGCACCTTTCTCATTTGACGCTGCGCTTTACAAATTTCCTGCGTGCAGGCATGTTTCGGATGGCGTCTAAGTTGGCGGTTTTGAACTCTCCCACAGATACTCGAAGTAGCTCTTTCCAAACTTGACTAGACCAATGTGATCCGAGGAGATGGCCAGTGTCAATCCTTTCTGCGGATCTTCACCCAGAAGGATCACTATTTGGCTATCGTCTGAAATGATTCCTCCACCGAACATTTGTTCCCGAGTGCGGACCTGAGCAAGTCCCTTCAACTTTCGGATCATATCACGAGTCGTCGTTTGAGGGACCATTACGGAAACATTGACGCCCTTTCCCTTCATCAAAGCCAGAACAGGTAGGGCCATTGTGATTATGGGTTCGGGGGTCACCGGCATTGCTACGAAGAGCTCTCTCCTCGTTCGTCCAAGAGTTTCTCTGATCTTGTCCAAGATATTGTTCTGGCCTCTAACTATCCAGATGTCGGGCTTCTCCCGAACTCCCTTCTTC
>Ga0137416_10002087_pt1 | contig 10530 bp, 9 predicted proteins | sample CZODoug3_1_1_16f_FD_108282 | JGI IMG/M metagenome (GOLD analysis project Ga0137416, IMG submission 108282) | Vadose zone soil fungal communities from Angelo Coast Range Reserve, California, USA - CZODoug3_1_1_16fungal (Illumina Assembly) | ecosystem: Environmental > Terrestrial > Soil > Vadose...
ACGACGCCGTCGCCGCCACGCTCGTCGTCAGGTACCACGGCACCGCGTATCCGCGGCTGGCAAAGACGCCCGCGGGCGTCCCTGCCCCACAGGTGACGGCGGTCCCGATCGAGGAGGTCGTCGGGTCGACTCCGAAGGTCAAGCCACAACTGTTGGCGATGTCACTCGGTCGCACCCCCGACGTCTTCCACGGCCAATTCACGCCCGACGCCGTCGGATTGTGGACGTTCCGGGTGGACGGCTGGGGCAACCCGCTCGCGACGTGGCGGAAGAACGTCACGGCCAAGCTCGAAGCGGGCCAAGGCGAGTCGGAACTGTCCAACGATCTGATTCTCGGTGCGCAACTACTCGAGCGCGCCTCGACGGGCGTGCCGCGCCAGGACCGTTATCCGCTGATCGAGGCGGCGGCCATGCTGCGCGAACCTGGTGACCCGTTCGCCCGTGCGGGCGCCGCGCTCGCACCCGAGGTCACCGAGCTGCTGCGCAAGTACCCGTTGCGCGAACTGGTCACCCGCGGTGAGCAGTACGGCGTCTGGGTCGACCGCCCGCTGGCCCGTTTCAGCGCCTGGTACGAGATGTTCCCCCGCTCCACCGGCGGGTGGGACGGCAAGGGCAATCCCGTCCATGGGACGTTCGCCACCGCCAGCAAGGCGCTGTCCCGGATCGCGAAGATGGGCTTCGACATCGTCTACCTGCCGCCGATCCACCCGATCGGCAAGGTGCACCGCAAGGGGCGCAACAACAGCGTGACCGCGGCGCCGAAGGACGTCGGGTCGCCGTGGGCGATCGGCAGCGACAAGGGCGGTCACGACGCCGTGCACCCGAAGCTCGGCACCATCGAGGACTTCGACGACTTCGTCGCCGCGGCGCGCGACCAGAGTCTCGAAGTCGCGCTCGATCTCGCGCTGCAGTGCGCTCCTGATCATCCGTGGGCGAAGGCCCATCCGGAGTGGTTCACGGTGCTGCCCGACGGCACCATCGCCTACGCCGAGAACCCGCCGAAGAAGTATCAGGACATCTATCCGGTCAACTTCGACAACGATCCGGCGGGCATCTACGCCGAGGTGCTTCGCGTCGTCCGGTTCTGGATATCGCACGGGGTCAAGGTGTTCCGGGTCGACAACCCGCACACTAAACCGCCCAACTTCTGGGCCTGGCTCATTGGCGAGGCCAAGAACGACGATCCCGACGTCCTGTTCCTGGCAGAGGCGTTCACCCGCCCTGCGCGACTGTTCGGGTTGGCCAAACTCGGCTTCACGCAGTCGTACACGTACTTCACCTGGCGTACGGCGAAGTGGGAGCTGCAGGAGTTCGGCGAGCAGATCGCCGAGCACGCGGACTACTCGCGACAGAGCCTGTGGGTCAACACGCCGGACATCCTGCACGAGAGCCTGCAGCACGGCGGTCCGGGGATGTTCGCGATCCGCGCGGCGATGGCGTCGACCATGAGCCCGACCTGGGGCGTCTACTCCGGCTACGAACTCTTCGAGCACCAATCCGTCCGCGCGGGCAGCGAGGAGTACTTGGACTCGGAGAAGTATCAGTTGCGTCCCCGCGACTTCGAGGCCGCCCTGGCCAACGGTGATTCGTTGGAGCCGTTCCTGCAGCGGCTCAACGAGATTCGCCACCTCCATCCCGCGTTGAGCCAACTGCGCACCATCAAGTTCCACCCCATCGACAACGATGCGCTGCTGGCCTACAGCAAGTTCGATCCGGTTACCGGCGACTGTGTCCTGGTGGTGGTGACGCTCAACGCATTTGGCCCGGAGGAGGCCACCATCTGGCTCGACATGGGCGCCCTCGGGATGGACGCCTACGACCGGTTCTGGGTGCGCGACGAGGTCACCGGTGACGAATACCAGTGGGGGCAGGCGAATTACGTACGAATCGACCCCGCAAAGTCCGTCGCCCACATCCTGAACATGCCGCAAATTCCGAGCGAGAAGCGGCTCAACCTGCTGCGGAGGGAATGAACACATGACCCGCGCCAACGACATCGCCAGCGACCACCTTCGACCGGACAAAGGCGACCTCGGCCGTCTGCTGTCCGGGGAGCACCACGACCCGCACTCGATCCTGGGCGCACACGAATACGGCGACCACACGGTGATCCGGGCCCTACGGCCGTGGGCCAGCGAGGTCGTCGCGTTGATCGGCGACGAACGCTTTCCGTTCACCCACGTCGAAAAGGGACTGTTCGCCGTCGCGGTGCCGTTCACCGGCTTGATCGACTACCGGATCGAAGTCAGCTATCCCGGCGGCGACTCCCCCGTCGTACACACCGCGGCGGACCCGTACCGCTTCCTGCCCACACTCGGCGAGGTGGACCTGCATCTGTTCGCCGAGGGCCGCCACGAGCGGTTGTGGGAGATCCTCGGCGCGCACCCGCGCAGCTTCACCACTCCCGACGGCGTCGTGGATGGGGTGTCGTTCGCCGTGTGGGCGCCGAATGCCAAGGGCGTCAGTTTGGTCGGCGAGTTCAACCACTGGGAGGGCGACGAGGCGCCGCTGCGGGTGCTGGGCTCCACGGGGGTTTGGGAGCTGTTCTGGCCAGGCTTCCCCGTCGACGGTCTGTACAAGTTCCGGGTGCACGGCATCGACGGATCCGTCGTCGCCCGCGCCGACCCGATGGCGTTCGCCACCGAGGTGCCACCGCAGACGGCGTCGCGGGTGACGTCCAGCGACTACGCCTGGGCCGATGGCGACTGGATGGGCGGCCGCGCGCTGAAGAACCCGGTGTTCGAGCCGATGAGCACCTACGAGGTGCACCTGATGTCGTGGCGCCCCGGCCTGAACTATCGCCAGCTGGCCAGCGAGCTCACCGAATACGTAGTGTCGCAAGGGTTCACCCACGTCGAACTACTGCCCGTCGCCGAGCACCCGTTCGGCCCGTCGTGGGGCTACCAGGTCACGTCGTACTACGCGCCGACGTCGCGATTGGGATCTCCCGACGATTTCCGCTACCTCGTCGATCGGCTGCATCAGGCAGGCATCGGCGTGATCGTCGACTGGGTGCCCGCCCACTTCCCCAAGGACTCCTGGGCGCTCGGCCGGTTCGACGGCACGCCCCTCTACGAGCACTCCGACCCCACACGGGGCGAGCAACTCGACTGGGGCACCTACGTTTTCGACTTCGGCCGGCCAGAGGTGCGCAACTTCCTGGTGGCCAACGCACTGTACTGGCTGCAGGAGTACCACATCGACGGCCTGCGCGTGGACGCCGTCGCATCGATGCTCTACCTCGACTACTCGCGCCCGGCGGGCGGTTGGACGCCCAACGTGTACGGCGGGCGGGAGAACCTGGAGGCGGTGCAGTTCCTGCAGGAGATGAACGCCACCGTGCACAAGATCGCACCCGGCATCGTCACCATCGCCGAGGAATCGACATCGTGGCCCGGCGTGACCCGTCCGACGAACCTTGGCGGACTTGGCTTCTCGATGAAGTGGAACATGGGCTGGATGAACGACACGCTGGCGTTCATCAGCCGCGACCCGATCCACCGCAGCTATCACCACCACGAGGTCACGTTCTCGATGCTCTACGCATTCAGCGAGAACTTCGTGCTGCCGATCAGCCACGACGAAGTGGTGCACGGCAAGGGCACGCTGTGGGGCCGGATGCCGGGCAATGACCACGTCAAGGCGGCGGGGCTGCGCGGGCTGCTGGCCTATCAGTGGGCCCACCCCGGTAAGCAGCTGCTGTTCATGGGCCAGGAGTTCGGCCAGCGTGCCGAGTGGTCCGAGGAGCGGGGCCTTGACTGGTTCCAGCTCGGCGAGGAAAGCTTCTCGACCGGAATTCAGCGGATGGTGTCCGACATGAACGGCGTCTACCGCAGCCGGCGGGCACTGTGGTCGCGCGACAGCAGCCCCGACGGCTACTCGTGGATCGACGCCAACGACTCGGCCAACAACGTGCTGAGCTTCCTGCGGTACGGCGACGACGGCTCGGTGCTGGCCTGCGTCTTCAACTTCTCCGGCAGCGAGCACACCCGCTACCAGCTCGGCCTGCCACACACCGGCACGTGGCGCGAGGTGCTCAACACCGATGCAACGGTCTACAACGGTGCGGGCGTTGGCAATTACGGTGCCGTCGAGGCCCGTGACGAGCCGTGGCACGGCAGGCCGGCATCCGCGGTGATGGTGCTGCCCCCGATGGCCGCGCTCTGGTTCGAGCCCGCCTAGTACAGCGCGTTGGCGAGGTTCCTGCGGCCCGCGATGACCTGAGGATCTGCGGGATCGAACAGGTCGAACAACTCGATCAGCCGCGTCCGCACGGCCGTGCGCTCGTCGCCCGCGGTGCGCTTCACCAGGGCGATCAACCGCTCGAACGCCGCAATGACGTCCTGCTGCAAGATCTCTAGGTCCGCCGCGGCGAGGGCTGCGTCGATGTCATCGGGTGCGGCATCGGCAGCCGCCAACGCGTCGGGGCGCTGCGCGGTCGCGCGCTGCAGGAAGGCGATCTGACGTACGGCGCCCTTGGCCTCGGCATGGTTGGGCTTGGCCTCGAGGATCGCCTGATAGGCCGCGAGCGCGGCGTCGAAGTCACCGCCGTCGAGATGGTCACGCGCCTGCGCGAGTTCGGGATCGACCTCCTCGGCGTCCTCCGCCCCGGCTTCGAGTTTGCCCGCGGTCGCATCGAGCAGCGAGTCGATCCAGCGCCGCAACTGCTCGGGCGGCTGTGCCCCCTGGAAGCTCGACAGCGGCTGACCACCTGCGAGGGCGATCACGGTCGGGACGGCCTGCACGCCGAACATCTGCCCGACCCGCGGGACGGCATCGACGTTGACCGTCGTCAGCGCCCACTTGCCGCCGTCCGCGTCCGCCAGTTCGGAAAGGAGCTGCCCCAGTTGGGCGCTGGCCTCGCTGCGTGGCGACCACAGCAGCACCACGACGGGAACCTGACTGGACCGGACGATTACCTCGGCTTCGATATTCGCTTCGGTGATCTCCACGCCGCCGGGCGCACCGCCTGCCGGTTCAGCGCCGGCGCTGGGCGGGGGTTGTTTGAGAGCCGACAGGTCGACCGCGCCGGCCAAGCCGGCGCCCATGGAAGGTCGTGGACGCGTCACGCTCTCAAGTCTGTCACGTCGTGCCGGACGCCGATGTTGCCGGTGCGGTCACCGTTCCGGCACCCACGCGACCGGTGCGATCCACCCATATGAGGAAGATCACACTGGCGAGCGGCACGATGCTTGCCAGCAAAGCCAGCAACCACGTCGAGACCGTCCACTTGTACGCCATTCCGACCAAGAGTGCGACGACCACGAAGGCGATGAAGACCAGCCCGTGGGCCATGCCGAACACCTTCACGCCGATCTCCGTGCGCGGGCTGCCCAGGTACTTGAAGTACATCCCGACCAGCAGTCCGACCCAGGTGACCGCTTCGGTCAACGCGACGAGCCGGAACCACCCGGCGACGTTTCGACCAGAAAAAGTGCTTGTCATGGCGCCATTGTGCCCGAAACGGGCTTCAGCTACTACGCTGCGTCGTTTTAGGCGGAGTATTGGGTGGTAGTTGTCGTTAGGGCCGGCGAAGAATCAACGCGTCACCCTGGCCACCTGCGCCACAGAGCGCCGCGACCGCGTAGCCGGAGCCGCGTCGTGCCAGCTCAAGAGCCGCATGCAGGGTGATTCGCGCGCCCGACATGCCGATCGGATGGCCGATCGCGATGGCGCCGCCGTCGACGTTCACCTTGGCCGGATCGAGGCCCAGCTCCTTGGTCGACGCCAGAGCGACGGCCGAGAACGCCTCGTTGATCTCGACGACGTCGAGCTGATCGATTGAGATGCCCTCCTTGGCGATCGCCTTCTTGATGGCGTTCGCCGGCTGGCTCTGCAGCGTCGAGTCCGGTCCTGCGACCACGCCGTGGGCGCCGATCTCGACGAGCCAGCTAAGTCCGAGCTCCTCGGCCTTGGCCTTGTTCATCACCACGACGGCCGCAGCGCCGTCGGAGATCTGCGAGGCCGATCCCGCGGTGATGGTGCCGTCCTTGCGGAAGGCCGGCTTGAGCCCGCCAAGGGACTCGGCGGTGGTGTTGGCGCGAATGCCCTCGTCCTCGGTGAACTCGATCGGGTCACCCTTGCGCTGCGGGATCTTCACCGGCACAACCTCATCGGCGTAGACGCCGTCCTTCCACGCCGCGGCGGCCCGCTGGTGCGACAGCGCGGCGAACTCGTCCTGCTCGAGCCTGGTGAACTGGTCGACGTCGTTGCGCTGCTCGGTGAGCGCGCCCATCGGCTGATCGGTGAAGACGTCATGCAGACCGTCGTAGGCCATGTGGTCGAGCACCTTGACGTCGCCGTACTTGTACCCCGACCGGCTGTCCATCAGCAGGTGCGGCGCCTTGGTCATCGACTCCTGACCGCCCGCGACCACCACGTCGAACTCGCCTGCGCGGATCAGCTGATCGGCCAGCGCGATGGCGTCGATGCCGGACAGGCACATCTTGTTGATGGTCAGCGCGGGCACGTCCCAGCCGATGCCTCCGGACACCGCGGCCTGGCGGGCGGGCATCTGCCCCGCGCCCGCGGTCAGCACCTGGCCCATGATCACGTACTCGACGGCCGAGGCCGGAACGCCTGCCTTCTCCAGTGCCCCTGCGATCGCGATGCCGCCCAGTTCACTGCCGGAGAAGTCCTTCAGCGAACCCATCAGCTTGCCGACGGGGGTACGGGCTCCGGCAACTATCACCGACGTCGTCATTTATTGCCTCCAAAGGCTTCTCGGCGGGCCGGTGTGGCCCATCACACATTCCGAAAACGTTCTAGTAAAGGTTACCGTTACGTTATGACGGCCGAGCAGGTTGATGCACGTCCAGTGCTTGCCAGTGCACTGGTGACCGGTGTCGATCACGTCGGCATCGCAGTCCCCGACCTCGATGTCGCGATCAAGTGGTATCACGACTTCCTCGGCATGATAGTTCTGCACGAAGAGGTCAACGAGGACCAGGGCATCCGCGAGGCCATGCTGGCCGTCCGCGGCGCACCCAAGGGCAGCGCTCAGGTTCAGCTGATGGCTGCGCTCGACGAAACCTCGACCATCGCCAAGTTCATCGACAAGCGCGGTCCAGGGATTCAGCAGCTCGCTTACCGGGTTAGCGATCTCGACGCGCTGTCGGAGCGGCTTCGCGACCAGGGCGTGCGGTTGCTGTACGACGCACCTCGTCGGGGCACGGCAAACTCCCGGATCAACTTCATCCACCCCAAGGATGCGGGTGGCGTGCTCGTCGAGCTGGTCGAGCCAGCCACAGACGAGCACTAAGTCGAGAACTAGCAGAACACTGAGTCCTTAGGACCACTTCCTCGTCGGACTGCGGTCGGTCCGCTTCGCCCAGCATGGCGTGTGCCAGTGCCTGCGGTCCTCGAGCGCGGCCTCCCCAATCTCGGCCCTCCACACCACCACGTGAGCCGTGCTCGGCCTGATCTCGTGGTCACACCCCGGACAGCGGTAGGTCTTGGTCGCCCGCGCCGCCGCGACGGGCTTGACCTCGTAGTCGTACCCATCGGGCCCCGCCTCGACGCGGCGCTGCGCAGGGAGCGGCGGCAGCGAGCGTTGCCTGCGGGGCGGGAGGCGGCGACTGGCCATCCCACCATTCTAGGCCGTCAGAACAGTCGGAACTCGCTACTGTCCATGCCGCGCATGACGTCGTAATCCAATGTCACGCAACGAATTCCGCGATCGACCGCCAGCGTCCGTGCTTGCGGCTTGATCTGCTGCGCGGCGAACACCCCACTCACCGGCGCCAGCACGGTGTCCCGGTTGAGCAGTTCGAGGTAGCGGGTGAGTTGCTCGACCCCGTCGATCTCGCCGCGGCGCTTGATCTCGACGGCCACCGACTGCCCCAACTCGTCGCGGCACATCAGGTCCACCGGGCCGATCGCGGTCATGTACTCACGACGGACCAGCGTGTAGCCGACGCCCAGCAGTTCGACGTGCTCGGCCAGCAATTTCTGCAGGTGTGCCTCGACCCCGTCCTTGACCAGACCGGGATCCACGCCCAACTCATGAGTGGAGTCGTGCTCGACGTCTTCCACGGTGATGCGCAGTTGCTCCCCCGCCTTGTTCTCCACCACCCAGACCAGCGCGCCCTCACCGTCCTCCTCGGTAACCCAGCACGGCGGGCTCATCCAGTTCAACGGCTTGTAGGCGCGGTCGTCGGCATGCACGCTGACCGAGCCGTCGGACTTGAACAGAAGCAGCCGGCGGGCCGAAGGGAGGTGGGCGGTGAGCCGCCCGACATAGTCAACGGTGCACTGGGCGATCACGAGACGCACCCGAACCACCTTAGGTGCAGGGACCGGCAAATTAGGCTGGGGCCACGATGACCAACAAGAGTGTCGCGCAACGGCTGGGCGGGGTTCTGGAGAAGGTCACCCAGCAGAGCGGCCGCCTGCCCGAGACGCCCGAGTACGGGTCCTGGCTGCTCGGCAAGTCCACGGAGAGCCAGCGACGCAGGCGGATCCGCATTCAGGTGATCATGACCGTGTTCATCCTGTTTTGGAACGTGCTCGGGATCGGCTCGGCGTTGCTGCTCGTGACCGTCGCATTTCCCGTCCCGAGCATCTTCACCGACGCTCCGTGGTGGATCACATTCGCGGCGACTCCGGGGTACATCCTGGTGGCGCTGGTGCTCGGCATCTTCTGGATCACCGGGCGGACGGTCAACGCGCTGCGGTGGTCGATCGAGGAACGCTCACCCACCCGTGAGGACCAGCTCAACACCTTCCGGGCGCCTTGGCGGGTCGCGAAGGCGCACCTCGTTCTATGGGGCATCGGATCGGTGCTGTCGACGATCCTCTACGGGATGGTCAACACCATCTTCATCCCGCGATTCCTGTTCGCCATCGGATTCGCGGGAGTCATCGTGGCGACGGCCTGCTACCTCACGACCGAGTTCGCGCTGCGCCCCGTCGCCGCCCAAGCACTCGAGGCAGGCCCACCGCCTCGTCGGCTCAGCGCGGGGATCATGGGCCGCACCATGACGGTGTGGCTGCTCGGCTCCGGGGTTCCGATGATCGGCATCGTCGTCACCGGGGTGTTCGCGCTCTCTCTGCAGAACCTGACCGAGACCCAATTCGCCGTCGCCGTCATGATCATCGCGGTGCTGGCGCTCGGCTTCGGATTCATCTTGATGTGGATCCTGTCCTGGCTCACGGCGACCCCAGTACGGGTGGTTCGCGCCGCCCTCAAACGCGTCGAGCAGGGCGACCTGGATTGCAACGTGGTCGTGTTCGACGGCACCGAACTCGGCGAGCTACAGCGGGGCTTCAACGCGATGGTGGATGGCTTGAAGCAGCGCGAACGGGTGCGCGACCTGTTCGGCCGCCACGTCGGGCGCGAGGTGGCCGCTGCGGCGGAGTTGCAGCGTCCCAGGCTGGGCGGTGAGGAACGCCATGTGGCGGTGATCTTCGTCGACATCATCGGATCCACGCAGTTGGTCACCGGTCGGCCCGCGACCGAGGTGGTCGACCTGCTGAATCGCTTCTTCGCGGTCATCGTCGACGAGGTCGACCGCCACCACGGGTTCGTCAACAAGTTCGAGGGCGATGCGGCACTGGCGGTGTTCGGCGCCCCGAACCACCTCGACAACCCAGAGGACGAGGCGTTGGCGGCCGGGCGCGCCATTGCTCGGCGGATTCGCGACGAGGCGCCGGAATGCGAAGCGGGAATCGGCGTTGCATCCGGGGAGGCGGTCGCGGGCAATGTGGGCGCCAAGGAGCGATTTGAATACACAGTCATCGGTGAGCCGGTCAACGAGGCCGCGCGGTTGTGCGAGCTAGCCAAGTCCACGCCCGCCCATCTGCTGGCGTCATCGCAGACCGTCCAGAATGCCCGCGAAAACGAGCGCGGCCATTGGACTTTCGGGGACACCGTGACGTTGCGCGGTCACGACGAGCCCACCCGCCTCGCACTCCCGGTTTAACGGCCTACCCGCTCGCAGCAGGGGATGCCGAGGCCGCCTCAATCTCGTTGATAGCAAACGGTTGTGGATCTGTTACCGCTTGCACAGCCCGCGCACATTGCCACCACAGAGCATAACCATGTCCGCGCCCTAACGTCACTCCGCATGTGGCAAGAACAGCCACATCGACGAGAAACGGAGTGAGGAAATGGCTTTCAAGCGTGCCATGTCTGCATCGGCACTGGCGGCCGGAATCGGTGTTGCAGGACTTTTCGGCATCGGCCTCGGTACGGCCAGTGCAGACCCCTGGGGATGCGACCGCCCGGGCAACCAGCAATGCGATGATCATCGAGACGACCACGGCGGCCCCGGCGCCGGCCCCGTCGATTGGCACGGTCGCGGCGCCGACCAGGGCCGATTCGATCACCAGCCCTTCAACTGGATGGGTCAGCAAGTGAATCCGGTGCCTTCCGGCGACGGAAACGGATGGGGATTCTGGTTCCTCGGTCAGTGGATTCCGCTGTAAACCAATAGGATTCGAGGCGGGTCACCAATGGTGGCCCGCCTCGAGTGCGTTCGGCTAGCCCGCGGATGCCTGGTTCGGTTCGGCGAAGCCGTCATCGGCGAA
>Ga0137416_10002088_pt1 | contig 10528 bp, 9 predicted proteins | sample CZODoug3_1_1_16f_FD_108282 | JGI IMG/M metagenome (GOLD analysis project Ga0137416, IMG submission 108282) | Vadose zone soil fungal communities from Angelo Coast Range Reserve, California, USA - CZODoug3_1_1_16fungal (Illumina Assembly) | ecosystem: Environmental > Terrestrial > Soil > Vadose...
AGCAACACCCCGGCACTCGATGAATTCGGTCGTGATCTGACCCAGCTTGCCCAGGCAGGGCAACTGGATCCCGTCATCGGCCGAGCCGACGAAATCGAGCGGGTGCTTCAGATCCTGAGCCGTCGTTCGAAAAACAATCCCGTGCTTATCGGGGAAGCCGGCGTCGGCAAGACCGCCATTGTCGAAGGTCTCGCCCAACGAATCATCCAGTCCGAAGTGCCGGATAATCTTCTCTCACGACGCGTCATTGCACTCGACCTCGGTTCACTGGTTGCAGGGACAAAATATCGCGGCCAATTCGAGGAACGGCTGAAGGTCGTGATGAAGGAAATCGTCCAGGCCGGAAACATCATCATCTTTATCGATGAACTCCATACCTTGGTGGGAGCAGGGGCGGCGGAAGGATCGATCGATGCCTCCAACATGCTCAAGCCCGCACTGTCGCGGGGAGAAATTCAATGTATCGGCGCCACGACTCTCGATGAATACCGAAAGCATATTGAAAAAGACGGAGCCCTCAAGCGACGGTTCCAACCGATTCATGTCCAGCCGCCAAGCATCGATGAGACGGTGCTGATCATCCAAGGGCTACGCGATCGGTACGAAGAACATCATGGTGTCGAGATTTCAGAAGAGGCCATCCTCGAAGCGGTCAAGCTGTCCGATCGATACATTAGCGACCGCTTCCTCCCGGACAAGGCCATCGATTTGATTGACGAGACGGGATCACGCGCAAAATTGCAGACCTATGCGCTACCCTTAGAACTAAAGGCAATGGAGCAAGAGCTGAAGAAAGTCTCTCGCGAAAAGGAACTGGCCATCTCGATGCAGAACTTCGAAGAGGCCGTCCGCCATCGCGAGGAAGAAGAACGGTTGCGCAAACTCCTCGATGAATCCAAGCGCGAGTGGAAGAAAAACCAGGAAAAAAACAAGCCGACAATTGGAAAAGAAGAGGTGGCCTATGTTGTCTCCAAGATGACGGGCATTCCGCTCTTCAAGCTCGAAGAAGAAGAATCGAACAAACTGCTGCGCATGGAGGAATTTCTCCATAAACGTGTGGTCGGACAGAACGAAGCGATCTCCGCCGTGGCCCGAGCCATTCGGCGGTCACGCGCCGGCCTGAAGGAAGCGCGGAAGCCTATTGGGTCCTTTATTTTCCTGGGACCCACCGGGGTCGGGAAAACCGAACTGGCAAGGACGTTAGCTGAGTTCCTCTTCAATAGCGAAGACTCACTCATTCGGATCGACATGTCCGAATATCAGGAAAAATTCACCAGTTCACGACTCTTCGGAGCCCCTCCGGGGTACGTGGGGTACGAAGAAGGCGGCCAATTGACTGAACGGGTCCGGCGCCGGCCCTATTCAGTCGTCCTGTTCGACGAAATCGAAAAGGCCCATCCCGATGTGTTCAATATCCTCTTGCAGGTCTTGGACGACGGGGTACTGACCGACAGCCTCGGACGCAAAGTTGACTTTAAGAATTGCGTCATCATCATGACCTCCAATATTGGGACCAAGTTGATCCAGAAGGGGGTCTCACTCGGATTCCAGAGCACGGAAGGCGATCAGGAGCGCCATAAGAAGGAAGAAGTGTTGGGGGAATTGCGCCGTTCGTTCAGCCCGGAGTTTCTGAACCGGGTCGACGAGATCGTGGTCTTCCATCAGTTAGACAAAACGCATCTGTACAATATCCTCGACATCCTCTTGGGTGAACTCAACCTTCGCCTCCTTGACAAGGGTGTGGAGATCGAGGTCGAGGACGACGTCAAGCAGTGGTTGATTAAGGAAGGCTACGAACCGCTCTACGGAGCCAGACCGATGCGTCGGACGATTCAGCGCGCGATCGGCGATCCACTCTCCGAAGAGATGATTAGAGGACGATTCAAGGAATGCCGAAAGATTCGCGTGGTGCTTCGCGACGGTGCTCCGGCATTCATCGAGCAGGAGGCGATGGCTGGCGTCTAATGTCCCAGCCTTGTACCTGCGCGACGCCATCGCATAGAGTCCGACACGGCCCTTGTGGCGCCAGCGGCCACAAGGGCTGTGTTATTTAGCCTCTCTCAGAATAACGCATGTTTCGCCGGTCCAGTTCGTGTGATCGGGAAAGATTTCATGACGACGACCGTTGAACCGTCCACCTCAGCTTGGATAACGGGGCCCATCCTTGGTATCGAGACGTCATGTGATGAAACAGCCGCATCGGTGCTTGCCGCAGACGGCGCCATCCTCTCGAACATTATTACGTCACAGCATGCCGTTCATCAGCGATTCGGTGGCGTCGTTCCCGAACTCGCCTCTCGTGCCCACATTGAATCGATTGAAGTTGTCTCCGCTGAGGCGCTGCAAAAAGCCGGTCTCGCATGGACGGATCTCACTGGAATCGCAGTCACCCAAGGACCCGGCTTGGCCGGCGCTCTGCTCGTCGGGGTCAACTATGCCAAAGCACTTGCCTATGTCTTGAATATTCCGTTGGTCGGCGTGAGCCATCTTGAAGGTCACATTGCCTCCGCTTGGCTGCAGGACCCAGCGTTTCCGTTACCCTGTGTGGTCCTGGTTGTCTCGGGTGGACATACCCATCTTTATTATAAGGAATCAAGCGGTCACTGCCGGCTCCTTGGTTCTACCAGAGACGATGCGGCAGGGGAGGCCTTTGACAAAGGCGCTCAGTTGCTGGGATTGGAATACCCTGGGGGGCCAGCCATCGATCGCTTGGCTCGACAGGGAAATCCAGAAGCCATAGCATTTCCCCGTTCCTATCTCAAAAGGGGGAGCCTTGAATTTAGTTTTAGTGGTTTAAAAACCGCTTTGCTCTACAAACTTCAAGCAATGACTGAACAATCTCGTACGGCGCAAGCTGCTGACTTGGCGGCTGGCTATCAGGAAGCCATCGTGGCCGTTTTGGTCGAAAAATCATTTGCCGCAGTTCGGTCATCCGGCGCTCGTGCGTTGGCCGTTGTCGGAGGCGTGTCCGCCAATTCTCGATTGCGCGCGCTGCTCCAGCAACGAGCTACGTCCGAGAGCCTGCACCTGAGTCTTCCTCCGCTCGCCTACTGTACGGATAATGCCGCGATGATCGCGGCAGCAGGGAGGCAGGCTCTTCGCGCAGGGCTCCGTGCATCCCTGGACATCGATGCCCAAGCCTCGCTCGCTTCATCATTCGCACACGCGGTCTAACAGGATGCTGAAACAGCCTGCAGATTAACCAGATGGACCAGACAGACCGGGCTTGCCCCAAACATGCGGACCGTTGAAAGTCTTGCGCGCCACAATAGTTTTTCCATAGCCTGCTAGCCAACGACTGTAAGGAAACGACGCCCATTCCAGAAATTCACGGACAGGTCCTTGGTCTCCGTGCCAGCCAGCTCGCAATGCTTGAGCGGCTGTATCGCCGACGTATGCCCGTGGATGAGGTCCTCTCAGCTGAAGCGGCAAAAACCCTCGCACAGTTCACGCATGAGATTCGGCGTCCCATCGGACTGGTCATCACCAGGCGCGGAGCTGTTCAAGACGTTCTGGTCGGCGCCGGCACCGAGCCCTCGCCGACGACTCTGGCCACCTTTCGTGCAAGCCCGCGATCCCTGCGGGGCCTTCGGCTGATCCGGTCGCACCTCAAGGAACAACCCATCAGTCAAGAAGACCTCACCATGCTGGGCTTGCTCCGACTCGACCTGATCGGAACCGTGGCCGTCACACCCAAGGGCGAGCCAGGGTTGCTCTCCCTGGCCCATCTGAATCCACCCAGTCCGCAGGGGTCATTGTATACGCTTTTGGAGCCCACTCTGGTGCATCAATGCCCGGTGAGTTTCGAGACATTCATTCGCGAACTGGAGTCAGACCTCCAACGTCAGAGCGGGTCTCACACGATGGCTCAGGGGCAGACCGCCATCCTCGTGAGCGCCTCGCCCAAGAGTAAGGCCGAGCAAGAAGATCACCTCACCGAACTGGCAGAACTAGCCTCCTCGGCAGATCTCACCGTGATCGACCGTTTAGTGCAACGCACACAGAGCGGCCATCATCGGTTCCAATTGGGAAGCGGTAAACTCAAAGACGTGCTGATGCAAGCCATGCAAAAGGGAGCGGACCTGCTCATCTTCGATCAAGATTTGGCTCCCGCGCAGCTGCGTGCCATTGAGGAGATCACCGACCTCACGGTCATCGATCGGACCCAGCTGATTCTCGACATCTTTGCGCAACGGGCGCATAGCCGAGAAGGGAAGGTGCAGGTCGAATTGGCGCAACTTCGTTATCTGCTCCCCCGTCTCTCCGGTCAGGGAACAAACCTCTCGCGTCTGGGCGGGGGTATCGGCAGCAGAGGTCCCGGTGAAACGAAGCTCGAAACGGACCGCCGTCGCATCAGAGAGCGCATCGACCATTTGGAGCGCGAGATCGAGGGCTTTGCCCGTCACCAAGACCAACGGCGATCGCGCCGAGTCCGACAGGAATTCCCAGTCCTGTCCATCGTGGGCTACACGAACGCCGGCAAGTCGACATTGCTCAACGCCTTAACGAACAGTGTGGTGAGCACGGCCCCACGCGTCTTTGAAACGCTCGACACCACGAGCCGCAGACTGCATTTTCCGCATGGCCGGGAAGCGATCATCACCGACACGGTGGGATTCATTCGCGATCTTCCCAAAGATCTCCTTGCAGCCTTCAGAACGACATTGGACGAATTGCGCGATGCCGACCTCCTCCTGCATGTGGTCGATGCGGGGACAAAAGATCTGGACGCCCATATCGCAGCGGTCGGCACCGTACTGCAAAGCCTCACCCTCGATCAGCTTCCACGGGCCCTGGTGTTCAACAAGTGCGACCAGCTTCCGGCCGGACAAGCGGAGGCCCTGTGTCGGCGCTACGGCGCGATCGGGATTTCCGCTCTGCATCAGGAGACTTTGCCCGCACTGATCCAGCAACTCGAAGAACGGCTGGCTGCGCTCGTCCCGGTGGACGGCTCTTCCCAGAAATCGGCAGCTCCGGCACTCACCCTTGCATCTCGTCCTTAACCCGCTGCACAATCGGCCCTCTCTGGTACCAGCCATGACAACAAAATCTCTGCCATCATCGGATCTTCGCAAGCGTCTCCGAGAGATTGCGAAGACCCTCCAGCGCACGATGCCAAGCCCGAACATGGAACTCGACCATCGTTCCCCTTGGGAGTTGCTCGTGGCCACGATCCTCTCCGCCCAATGTACCGACCAGCGAGTCAACCAGGTCACTCCATCACTCTTTCGACGGTATCGGCAACCAGCAGAGCTGGCTGCGGCGCATCTTCCTGAACTCGAACAGCTCATTCGTTCCACCGGTTTCTTTAAGAACAAAGCGAAGCATCTCATCGCATGTGGAAAAGCCGTGACCGAGCGCTTCGGCGAACAGGTCCCGCACACGATGGAGGAGTTGATCACCTTGCCGGGCGTCGGCAGAAAGACCGCGAACGTCATTCTCGGGAATGCCTTCGGCCAGCCCAGTATTGTCGTCGATACCCATGTGAAGCGCGTGGCAAAGCGACTCGGCCTGACCAGATCCGACAATCCAGACCGTGTCGAACAAGACCTTCAGCGCCTCATGCCAAAATCCCGGTGGACCGCCTTCTCGCAGCGCGTGTTGTTACATGGCCGCTATGTCTGCCTTGCCAGAAAACCCCAGTGCCGCACCTGTCCGGTCTACCGGCACTGCCCATGGAAAGAGAAAGGTCCCCAATGATTCGTAGCATGACCGGTTTCGGCCGACGGCAGGCCCCCTGGCAGGATGGGTCCGTGACGGTGGAAATGCGCTCCGTCAACCATCGCTTTCTCGAAATCGCCTGCCGCCTACCCCGGCCATTGAGCCACCTAGAAGACTCCTTCAAGAAAGCCATCCAGCAAAGCTGCACCCGTGGACGCATCGACATCTCGGTGACCGTCCAAGGGGGCAAAGGCCGCGCCGGAAGCGTCAATCTTGACCAACCCCTTGCGAAGCAGTACCATCAGGCGCTCCGTACCCTTAAGAAATCCCTGAAGCTGAGCGGCTCCATCGATCTAGCGCTCATGGCCGGGCTGCGTGACGTTGTGTCGATCTCGGAGCAACCGACGGAAGAGCCGAAACTGGCGAAGATCGTTCAACAACAGACGACCCAGGCACTGACGGATCTGGAGGGCATGCGAACGCGCGAAGGGAAGGCCCTGGCAGAGGATATGCGTGCGCGGGTCCAGACCATTCGGGGGCACAAGGCCCGCATCGCCGTACGGGCCCCGCTGTTGGCCCAGGAGGCCTTCGACAGAATGAAGCTCCGTGTGGCGAGGCTGCTCGGATCGGAAATCCCTGATCCCCCCCGGCTCTATCAGGAATTGGCGGTGTACGCGGATCGTGGTGACATTACAGAAGAAATAGTCAGATTGGACTCGCATATGATACAGTTTGAGGAGACACTCAACCGTACAGAGTCCGTGGGCAAAACACTCGATTTTCTGCTCCAGGAAATCGGACGGGAAGTCAACACGATCGGCTCAAAAGCCAACGACGGGGAAATCGCTGGTCATGTGGTTCAGATGAAGGCCGAACTGGAACGCATTCGCGAACAGGTCCAGAACGTCGAATGAGCTCAAGCACCACAACAAGCTCTGCGGCCCCGGTGTCCGGCCAACCACGGTCCTCGACGGATCGGCGGGGAATTCTGTTCATTATCTCCGCGCCCTCCGGGACAGGGAAAACCACGCTCTGTAAGCAACTCACGACGAACCTTCCCGGACTGTGGCATTCGATTTCCTATACAACGAGGACGCCGCGGTCAGGCGAAGAGCATGGGCGCGATTATTACTTCATCAAAGAGCGGACATTCCAAGAGATGATCGAGCGAAACGATTTCGTCGAGTGGGCCCATGTGTATGGACATCTCTACGGGACGCCGTGGAAATCGCTGACCGAAAAGATCGATCAGGGGGTCGATGTGTTACTGGATATCGATGTGCAAGGGGCCATGCAGGTCAAGAAACGATTCGAGGATTCGGTATCGATCTTTATCCTTCCTCCCTCGATGACCGTGCTCAAGTCCCGGCTTCAAACCAGGGCCTCCGATACACCAGAGGAGATTCAACGGCGACTGCACAAAGTAAAAGAAGAGGTGTGGAGCTACCGGGAATACGCCTATATCGTCCGAAACGAAGACCTCGGCCGATCCCTTCGCGATCTCGAAAGCATCTTCTGGTCAGAACGATTGAAGACGAAACGATTGAACATGACGTGGCTCGAAAATAATTTTATTCTTGACGATGAACAGAAAACCGGAGATCGCAAAGATCTTCCCTAACCCAAAGGAGTACCGCATCCATGATCGACATGTTGAGACTATTGCCCCAATACAGCGCAGGTGAGTTTGACTCACGCCACCGGCTGACGATCATCGCAGCCCAGCGGGCGAAGCACATTTTGCAGGGATCACGTCATGCCCCTTCACGCTTCACCAAAGAAACGACCATCGCCCTCGATGAAGTCCTCCTGGGACAAGTCAAATACCTCGTCGGTCAAGAAGCGCGGGATGCCATGAAGGAAGCGAAGCGCGGCAATGAAGGCGAAATGGAGCGCACCGCTGTGATGACCGGCGACGACGCGAAGGAGATCAAGAAAGAGCTGAGCGTCTATGTCGACGATTCCCCGAAGCCGGTGGTGGGTGAGAGCGAGGAGTAATTGGTGAAGATCTCCGGCTCCATAGGGCCGACGTTGATCGGGAAACAGATCGTGCTCGGCGTGACCGGCAGCATCGCGGCCTATAAGGCTGTCGCGTTGCTCCGGACCTTGCTCCGTGAAGGAGCGGTGGTGCACGTCGTGATGACGCAATCGGCTACGAAGTTCGTCACCCCGCTGACGTTTGAAGTGCTCTCCGGCCATCCCGTCTCGACGGATGTGTTCGAGGCGCATCAGGCGATGAAACACTTGGCATTGCCCGAACAGGCAGATGCCATCGTCATTGCGCCGGCTACGGCCAATTGTCTTGCCAGAGCAGCACTGGGGCTGGGTGACGATTTGCTTTCGACCATGCTCCTGACGGCACAGTGTCCGCTGATTGTGGCCCCCGCCATGGACGGAGGGATGTGGACCCATCCATCTGTCAGAGAACACGTAGGGACCTTGCGGGCAAGGGGAACGATCGTGGTGGACCCTGAAGACGGCCCGCTTGCTTCCGGACGGATCGGCCAAGGCCGCTTGGCAGAGGAAGGCACAATTCTGGAGGCTATTCAGGCAGCGCTGGCTCCACGACGCGATTGGCAAGGGCACCGTATTCTGGTTTCGGCAGGCCCGACGCAAGAGCCGATCGATCCGGTGCGCTTCATTTCAAACCGCTCCTCCGGCAAGATGGGCTATGCCATCGCCGAAGCCGCCCAGGCGAGGGGAGCCCAGGTGGTCCTCGTCACTGGTCCGACAGCCTTACCGACTCCGAGAGGCGTCGTGGTCGTCGCAGTCGCCACGGCTGAGGAAATGACGAAGGCCCTTTCCGCGCATCTTGCATGGTCCACGGCTGTGTTCATGGCCGCCGCTGTGGCGGATTTTCGTCCCAAGCACCCAGCCTCGCAAAAAATACACAAGCAAGGGCGAACCGACCAGACGCTCGATCTGGAACGAACCACTGACATCCTGGCCTCCTTATCTGCCCAACGGACCACGCAACTCATGGTTGGCTTCGCCGCTGAGACCAGCGATCTGATCGCCCACGCAAAAGACAAGCTGACGGCAAAAGGGCTCGACCTCATCGTCGCAAACAATGTCACGACATTGGGAGGGGGATTCGGCAGCGATCAGAACGCTGCCACATTGATCGACCGGGAGGGGGCCATGACAGAACTGCCGCTGATGCCAAAACGTGCACTCGCCGACGCGATCCTGAACCGGGCGAAAGAACTGCTCCGCACCAGACAATCCAGCCGGGCCCCCAAGCCAGTAGCGGGAGGACGTTAGCAACCCATGGCTCAAAATCAGAACGCCCCCGAGAGCGCCTTGGAAATCGATCGAATGGCCCTCCAGTTAGCCAAGGATCCCCATTCCAAAGTTTTCATGCCACTAGCCGAAGAGTACGGAAAAGTCGGCATGTGGCAGGAAGCCGCGGGCGTCCTTGAAGACGGCCTGAAATTTTATCCCGGCTTCATTACCGCCATGGTCGCGCTCGGACGTGCTTACGACCACATGGGTGAGGCCACGAAGGCCAAGGCGATTCTGGAAGAATCCGTCAAGTTAAGCCCTGAAAACCTGCGCGCGCACCGGACCTTGATCAAGATCTACCAGAGCCAGGGGCTGAACGAATCGGCACTGCAATCCTGCGCCGTCATCCTGGCGGTCAACCCGCGTGATGAAGAAGCGCTTTCGGTCCAATCTGCTCTAGGAGGACCGCTGAAACAAAAGAAGGAACCGGAACGGCCCAAGCCGGCTGCTCCAATCACGCGTAACCTCTCAACCCAGCAGGCTGTTGCACCGCCTGCTCCTATCGAATTCACAGCCTCCGCCCCGGAGGCGAGTACGCCACCAGAAGCCATGCCAGTCTCAACTCCGCACGAACCAGAGATCGCTTCTACCGGCCCATTTATTGTGGCAACGAAACTGATGGAGACGGCCCGCCCCACACAGGATCAGACAGAGGAGAAGCTCGCGGTCGCGAAGCCGGATTCCCAAGCCGCCGATACTGTGGCGATGCCTCCTCCATCGCCTCACGCGGGAGCCGTAGCCCAGCTGGAAGCCTGGCTTCACACCATTGAATCACGTCGTCACGATCGTGACGCAACGAACGAGCCGCACCCAAAAACTTCCTAAATCTTTTCGCGCGTTTGACCGGTCTGGGGTGGACTGATACAATGCCACCCTGCTGGACCCTGTCATGAGGGATCATCTCGCGTATCCGGTACGTGAACACAAAGACATGCTACGAATACGAGTCTTGCACGGCCCAAATCTGAATCTCCTCGGGACCAGGGAGCAGTCGATTTACGGCACCCTGTCCCTGGATGCCCTGGACTCAACCATCACGAAGCTGGCGAAGGAGTTGGCAGTGAAAGTGGACCTCCGCCAGTCAAATAGCGAGAGTGAACTGGTCACCTGGATTCAAGAGGCTCGGACGGGATACGATGGGATCATCATTAACCCTGCCGCCTATACCCACACCAGCGTCGCAATCCGGGACGCCATTGCGTCGGTCGGCCTGCCGACGGTTGAGGTGCATCTGTCCAATATTCATCAGCGGGAAGAATTTCGCCATCGGTCCTATGTCTCGGGAGTCGCTATCGGGCAAATTTCTGGCCTGGGTCCAACCGGCTATCTCCTCGCACTCCGGGGGCTGCACGACCATCTGACCGCATCCCGACGTCAGAAGAAGACGGCCGCACCATCAACATCGCGACGGACGGCAAAAGGAACGAGATAATTGCGGAGCCGGCCGAGCGGCCGCTTATCGCCTGAAGGGAGTACCGAGTGATTTCCACGACCGATTTTCGCGGTGGCGTGCGGCTCATGGTAGATAACCAGCCCTTTTATATCATTGAGTTTCAACATGTAAAACCGGGCAAGGGCGGAG
>Ga0137416_10002089_pt1 | contig 10526 bp, 10 predicted proteins | sample CZODoug3_1_1_16f_FD_108282 | JGI IMG/M metagenome (GOLD analysis project Ga0137416, IMG submission 108282) | Vadose zone soil fungal communities from Angelo Coast Range Reserve, California, USA - CZODoug3_1_1_16fungal (Illumina Assembly) | ecosystem: Environmental > Terrestrial > Soil > Vadose...
ATGACGTTCTGCAGGGCCGTCATGTGGGCAAAGAGGTTGAAACGTTGGAACACCATGCCTATCTCGGCTCGCTGCCGCGTAATCGCGGAGGGGTGAAGCTCGTGAAGACGCCCGTCGCGCTCGCTGTATCCAACTAGCGATCCGTCGACATACAGTCGGCCAGCGCTCAAGGTCTCAAGATGATTGATCAACCTAAGGAACGTGGACTTGCCGGATCCGGACGGTCCGAGCAGCGTCATAACCTCACCACGCCGCACTTCGAGATCGACGCCCTTCAGCACCTCGACATGGCCGAAGCTCTTGCAGACGTTCAGCGCCTTCACCATTGGCACCTCGGTGCGGGGCTGCGTGGTGTCCCCACGGGTCCCCTCGCTGGGGCTCTGATTCACGGTTGTCATCGATCCTCCGACGCCTGCCGCGGTGTGGCACGCAACCGGGACTCAGCGAGAGTGCGGCGAAATCTGGTCCCGTCGCTGCGGCTAAATCGCCGTTCGAGGAAGTGCTGCCCCACGTTGAGTACCGAGGTCATCAGCAGGTACCACAGCGATGCCGTGAGCAGCAGTGGGATTGTTTTGAAGTTCGTGGAGTAGATGAGTTGCGCGGAGTAGAGGAGTTCGGGAAATGCCAGGACGCTCACCAATGAGGTGGTCTTGAGCATCGAGATCACCTGATTGCCGGTCGGCGGGATGATCACGCGCATCGCTTGCGGAAGCACGATCCGCCGCAGGGTGCGCAGTCGCGACATGCCGAGCGCCTGCGCCGCCTCGGTCTGGCCACGGTCGACCGAGAGAATCCCGGCCCGAACAACTTCGGCCATGTAGGCGCCCTCGTTCAATCCGAGCCCTAGGATGGCCGCAATGAACGGTGTGATCAGACTATTGGTTTCGGCGGAAGCAAAGATTGGGCCGAATGGGATCCCCAGCCCGAGACGCGGATACAGCGCGGAGGCATAGCCCCAGAACAGCAGCTGCACGAAGACCGGAGTGCCACGGAAGAACCAGACGTAGGTCGATGCGAACCCTGACATGGCCGGGTTGCTCGATAGGCGCATCACCGCGAGCAGGGCACCCAGGAAAACCCCGATCACCATGGCAATAACTGTGAGCTCGACCGTCTTGCCCAGTCCCGACAAGATGTCGCCGGACAGGACGTAATGCCCAACGATGTCCCAGCCGAAGTTCTGATTGGTCAGAAGTGTGTTGATCAGCATCACCGCGAGTACCGCGGCGACGGCGTAGGTGACCCAGCGACCGGGATGGCGCAGCTTCACAACCGCCTCGGCCTGGTGACGGGTCGCGCTTATCGCTAGCATTTCCTGCTTCCCTCCGGGCGCTAACCGTCACGCTTGCAGTTCTATGACACCGCGCCGTTGATCTTCGACTGATCGATAGAGATGGATTCGAGATTCCACTTCTTGAGGAGCGTCGTGTAGGTGCCGTTCTTGATCAAAAGATTCAGCGCGCCGTTCACCGGATCGACCAGCTTGCTTCCCTTGGGGAACGCCACTCCACCCGGATTGGGATTGCGGACGACCGGACCGGCCGTCTCGAAGAGCTGCGGCTGCTGGGCTGCCGCCCTCATCACCGGCGGGGCGTCCTCGACGACGCCGTCGATTCTGGCGCTCTGCAATGCGAGCTGGGCCTGCGGTCCACTCTGGTAGACCTCTGTGGCGGGTGCCGGCTTGCCGATGCTCGCGCACTTCGACGCCTGCTCGGGCAGGAATCTTGTCTGCTGCAGGGAACCGCGGATCACCCCGATGCGAGCACCGCAGGCCTGGTCGGTCTGGATTTGCGTGGGATTCCCCTTCTTTACCAGGGTGAGCGTTCCATTCCAGTAGAAGGTGGCGAAGTCGATCGTGCGCTCTCGCTCCTTGGTGTCGCCGATCGAGGACATGGCCATGTCGACCTTGTTCGCGGCCAGAGCCGGGATGATCGCGTCGAAAGAGGTGTTGACGAACTCCACTCGAACACCGAGCACATTGCCGATCGCACTGGCCAGGTCCGGTTCAAGTCCAACCACTTTGCCGTCCTGGACCGACTCGAACGGCGGATAGGTCACATCGCTCGCCACTCGGATCACACCTGCGCTCTGGATCTCTGCCGGCAGCTTCGCTGCCAGCGCTGCGTCCTTCGCAACAGCCGGGGCTGCCTGGCCCGATGGGCTTGCGGCCTCGCTGGAGGAGGAACTCGAGCCGCACCCCGCGAGGGAGGCGAATACGGCGAGTGCGCCGGTAGCGAGAAGGGCCGCCCCATGTCGCTTCACTCTGTCTCCCCGTCTCGCTGTCTGCTTGTCTGACAGCAGGACTCTCCTATGATCCGTCTCATAGGTCAAGGGGAAGAGCTCACCGAGAGTCGGTTGAAACATGCTGTTCACCGTCGACCACGCCCGGGCTGGATCTTCGGCTAGCCGATCGGGCGGCACCGCGCGGCGAGTCCAGGTTGTTTCATCCCGTGTGGGGTGCGATCGCTACCGCGGTAACGCCGTCGAGGGTAGGTATGAACAGTGCGGACCCGCTGGCGGCAGGCGTGGCGAAGCGGCTTACGGCGCCGACGCTGACCGTAGCGCGCAGCCGACCATCGCTCGCGTTGAGAGCATCGAGTGTGCCGTCGGTTTGTACCGACCATATGGTGTGGCCTACCACAATCGGTGAGCCAGTGATGCTGTCAGACGCCTGCCAGCCACGAGTCAGCCCGGATCCGGGGCCGATGAGGATCTGCAAGAGCCCAGTCTGGCAGGGAAGGTAGGCCTGAGCTGTGCCACCGGGCCCGGGGGTGGTCGCGCCTCCGCCGTAGGACCGGCACCCACTTAGCTGGGCGCGTTGACCGCCGACACCGCCCAGGTCATCGACGTCGACAAGGTAGATCCCACCCCCCTTTCCAGCGGCTAGGGCCTGGTGACCGCCGGGCAGCACCATGGGGCCGGTAGACCCGAGGTCTGCGTCCTCCGAATTCTCAGACGCCCACTCGACCGGTGCGAATCCGTCACGCAATTGCAGCTCGGCCGAGAGCCGCAGCACCGAGTCGCTGTGGTCCCAGCTACCCGCGACAGCCTCACCGTTGCCCGTTGTCACCAGGACATCCCCACCGGCGAGCCCCGCTGGGCCAGAGGGCGCCCAAATGCCGGCCTCGCGGGTGGTTGGCACCGCGAAATCCAGCAGCGGCCCGCCACCAGAAGTCGGGGCCGCGACGACACGGCCAAGATACTGCCCACAGTCGCCATAGTTACCGCCGTAGGGAATGTAGATCATGGCGCCGGACAGCAGGAGTGCTCCGCGTTGCAGGTGAGTACCCGGGTCAGCGCCCGGCGCGTCGACCACGCGCCGCGCGCCGATACGCCCGCTGGCCACGTCCACGCCGAACAACGTGTGAGCCACACCGGCGCCAAAGGCGACCGCGAACACCTCCCGCGACGCCGGATCGTAAACCGGGGTACCAGTGACTCCAACTCGATCAATGTCCCCACATGGCAAGACACCGCCGGGCACCGGATCAGCGAGATGAGTCCGCCACAAAACAGCCCCGGTCCTCGCATCGAGAGCCCACAGCGACCCAGCCTCCGTCGCAGCCAGGACGCGACCCTCGACCACCAGCGGGCTGGCATACACCTCGCCGTCCAGCGCCGTGTGCCATACGACGGCGGGGCCGCTGGGATCGGGGCCGTTGGGGAGAAACCCCGCTCGGGTTGAGTCAGCGTGATATGTCGGCCAGTCACCACCCAGCCGCACACCCCCGCCAGGTCCCACTGACACCTGGCCCATGGGCGGCCCCATCGACCCTACCTGGCCAGGCGAGCCGCAGCCCACCAGCGCAAACAGTGCCACGAGCAACGCCACGTTGATCCTCGGGTCCATAATCCCAACCTCCTTCCCCGCCGGCGCCGCGGTAGCCCCAGACGGCCGTAAATCCTGCCGAATTCATTCAAAACGGGTCCGGCGGCGTCCACGCCGTTGCGTTGGGCACTGCGTTCAGCGGAACGCCCATGTGGGGCGGCACCGATCGCCTCGGGCAGGTGGGCCTCGATCGTCAGCTCGGCCTCGATCAGAGCTTGGTCGATGGTTTCGGCGGCCTGACGGACACGATCACCAACATCAGCGACCTTGAGTGCATCCAAGACTTCGAGCGGTGCAGGTTCGTGGTCTGTTTTGGGGATGCGAAGTGTGTATCCACGGGTCGATGGTGGCCCTCTTGGGTTAGCGGTGGTAGGTCGGTCTGGCGGTGTTGGTGTGCGTAAAAGTACGCAGACAATCTTCGTTGACGGTGTTGAGCTGCCGTCGGCTCGGGCCGTACGCGCATTCGGCGCGGCAGACGCTGTGGTTGTCAGATGGAGGCAGCGATGCGGCGGCTGAGGTGAGAGCCGCAGATATCAACCCAACTCCACCAGTCAAGGGGTAGCAATGGGTACGTCAAGTGTGTCTGATCTCCGCGAGCAAGTTCGAGCCGCGGTGCTGACCGCCGAGGATCCGGGATATGACACGGCACGGGCAGTCTGGAACGCGATGTCCGATAGGCGGCCGCTGGCGATCGTGCAGGCCGAGCAGGTCGCCGATGTGGTCGGCGCGGTGCACTTTGCCCGCGACGCGGGTCTGGACCTATCGGTGCGTGGCGGCGGGCACAGTGCCCCCGGTTTCGGCACGAACGACGGCGGGTTAGTGATCGACCTGTCTTTGATGCGCAACGTGCACGTCGATCCCCGTAGTCGCACCGCGCGCGCCGGCGGCGGTGCGACATGGGGGGACTTCAACTATGCGACGCACGCTTTCGGGCTGGCTACCACGGGTGGGATCGTCTCGACGACCGGCGTGGCCGGGCTGACGCTGGGCGGCGGCATTGGTTACCTCACCCGGGGATACGGCCTCTCGCTGGACAACTTGCTCTCGGTCGACGTCGTGACTGCTGACGGCCAATACCGCAGGGCGAGCCAGGACGAGAACGCCGACCTGTTCTGGGGGCTGCGGGGAGGCGGCGGCAACTTCGGGGTCGCGACCTCGCTAGAGTTCCAGCTGCATCCGGTGAATGAGGTCTACGTCGGGATCTTCTTTTACGAACTCGATCAAGCCGCCAATCTGCTGCGATTCTTCCGGGAGTTCATCGCAGACGCCTCGGAGAACTATGGCGCATTCCCCGCCTTCCAGGTTGCTCCACCACTGCCGTTCATCCCCCAGGACCGGCACGGGGACACGTTCTGCGCCGCGATCGTGCACTGGGCTGGACCGCTCGAGCAGGGCGAGAAGGCGATGGCCCCGTTCCGTGATCTTGCTCCCCGAGTCGGCGAGATGGTCGGGCAGATGCCTTACCCCGCGCTCAACGCGGCATTCGACGAGCTGTTCCCGAAGGGAATGCGCAGCTACTGGAAGGGCAGCTACGTCACCGAGCTCACCGACGCGGCGATCGAGCAGCACCTGATCCACGGACCGAAGGTGCCCGGGGTCAGCGCGACGATGCACCTATATCCCATCAACGGCGCCGCCGGTCGGGTTGCCCCCGACGAGACCGCCTTCGCCTACCGCGGCGCCACCTTCGCACCGGTATTCGTGGCCGCCTGGCAGGATGCCGCCGACGACCAGGACCGAATTGGATGGGTGCGCGACTATTACGAGGCGGTCGCGCCGCACTCCGAACCCGGCGGCTACATCAACTTCATGTCCGACGACGACCAGGGCCGCATCCAGGACAACTATCGCGGCAACTACAAACGGCTTGTCGATGTCAAGCGCGCCTACGATCCCGACAACCTCTTCCATCACAACCAGAACATCAAGCCATGAGCTTTGGGTTGCCAAACCGACGGCGGACACCCCGCCCAGTTCCCTAGCGCCCGTGCGTGCCGCGGGGAGCACGTTCCCGCCCGTACGGAACAGGGGGGACGGACGGATGGCCAAATACCAGACAGCACTCGGGTGGCCAGTGAAGTTGTTCCCGCTTCTCGCGGCACTGGCGGCGTGTGGAGCTGCGCCATGCACAGGCTCGTCAACAGCGGCACCAGTGCCGGCGGTCGTCATGTTGCTGGCGGGTTGCGCAGCCGCGTCGCCGGGTGGGGAATCTGCGTACGACTCGATGGTGTTGGCCTCGCGTCCTGTGTTGTATCTGACGATGTCAGGTGCCTTGTCGGGCAGCGAAACCGATCGGTCCGGGCACGGCCACGATGGCGGCTACCATCCGAGCGGGGATCTGCCAGCCGTGGTCGCGATGCCGAATAGTGACCTGGCGGCGGATTTCAACGGCAACGGGCAATATCTTCAGGTTTCCGACGCCGCGGCGCTGTCCATTCCCACGACCGGGGTGCTGACGCTGGAAGCCTGGATCCGGCCAGACACTCTGCAATTCACCCACCAGGAAGGCAGTGGGTACGTCTACTGGATGGGCAAAGGCCGCGCCCATGCCCAGGAATACGCGCTGCGCATGTACTCGCGCGACAACACCGAGACCCCACCACGACCCAATCGGATCTCTGGCTATGCGTTCAACTCTGACGGTGGCCTCGGTTCCGGAGCGTACTTCCAAGACGAGCCCGCCACCGGCCAATGGATCATGGTCGATCTGATCATCGACACGGTGTCCACCAGCGCCGCTTACCCGACGGGCTATGTGGCGATCTACAAAGACGGGGCACTACGGCAAACACAGGCGCTCAACCAGTTCAATGTCCGTCCCGAGCGGGGCGAGGCTCCCTTCGACGTCGCCACACGAAACGGCGCCTCGTTCCTCTCCGGGGCGATCGGCAAGGTCGCCGTCTATGACGTTGCCAGCACACCCGATCAGATTCAGCAACGCTATGAGGCGATGATCAGAAAAGCACCGCCGACTCCCTGAGTCCGCCAACGCTGGGGACACCCCCGGCGCCGGCGCTGGCTATCGCGGCGAGCGCCCGCAGGTGGGTCAGGTGTCGAGTTGGGCGAGGCGCTCGGCGAGGAAGTCGCGTTCGACCGTGTTCTCGGTCAACAGCAGTGCTTCGCGGTAGGCCAGGCGGGCTTCAGCGACGCGTCCTTGGTCGGCCAGGAGGTGGGCTCGAGCCGCCGGTAGGTAGCCATAGCCGGCGAGTTGGGGTTCGCTGGTCAGTATGTCCAGCTCGACGAGGCCGGCGGCGGGACCGTGCGCAAATCCGATCGCGACCGCTCGGTTCAGCGCTACTACAGGGGAGGGCCATATCTGGACCAGCACGCCGTAGAGCGCGGCGATTTCCCGCCAGTCGGTGTCGGCGTAGGTCGGTGCCTCACCGTGTACCGCGGCGATGGCCGCCATCAAGGTGAACCGAACAGGCGGCCGCCGGCCCAGCGCCTCGCGCACCAACGCGATCCCTTCGTCGATGCCGCGCCGGTCCCACAGATTGCGGTCCTGTTCCGCGAGCAGCAGCAGGCCACCGGCATCGTCGGTGCGGGTGTGCCGGCGAGCGTCGGTGAGCAGGATCAAGGCGAGCAGACCGGCGACATCGGGGTTGTCGGGGAGCAGCGTGCGCAGCATGCGAGCCAGGTCGAGCGAGCGTTCGACCAGGTCGCGGCGGACCAGTTCGTCTCCCGCCGGGGCGGTGTGCCCGGTGGCGAACAACAGGTGCACGACGGTGAGGACCACGTCGACCCGGGCGGCCAATTCCGGTTCCGGCGGGACCCGGTAAGGAATCCGAGCGGTGGTGATCTTCTTCTTGGCACGAGTGATCCGTGCGGCCATCGTGGGCTCGGTGACCAGGAACGCGCTCGCGACTTCCCGAGTGGATAGTCCACACAGCAGGCGCAGGGTCAATGCGACCTGTGCCTGTTGGCCCAGTGTCGGGTGGCAGCAGGTGAAGATGAGACGCAACCGGTCATCACCGATCGGTGTTGTGCCGGTGTCGTCGTCGAGCTCGTCGGGTCCGGGAGTGAGTTCGTCGTCGAGCAGTAGTGGTAGTGCGCGTTGCGCGGTTGCTCGGCGGCGCAGCAGGTCCAGGGCACGTCGACGCGCCGCGGTGGTGAGCCAAGCGCCTGGTCGAGACGGTATGCCGGCCTTCGCCCAGGCTGTCAGCGCCGAGGCGTAGGCGTCCTGCACGCACTCCTCGGCCAGGTCGATGTCTCGGGTGATCCGGACCGTCGCGGCCAGGACGAAGGCCCACTCATGGCGGTGTGCCTCGGCGACCGCGGCGGATACGGCTGGGTTCGCGCTCATGGCCTGTTTGGCCGGTCAGTCGAATGTTCGGATGGGGCGGATCTCTATTCCACCGAAACGGGCGGGAACGTGGCGCGCGATCGCGATCGCCTCATCGAGATTGGCGGCTTCGATCACGTAGTAGCCGCCGAGTGCTTCTTTGGTTTCGGCGAAAGCTCCGTCGGTGACGAGAAGCTCCCCGGTGGAATCGGTACGGACACTGGTTGCGGTCGTGGTCGGGTGCAGACCGTGGCCATCGACAAGATGTTCCTGGTAGGAATTCTTGAACGCCGTGTGCTCGGCGACGATCTCCTCCATCGCGCCGGGGGCCGCGCCCGCCCAGGACACTTCGTCGTCGTAGATCAAAATCATGTATTGAGCCATCGTGCTACCTTCCTCGATCTGGCCGTGTGGGTGGGCGTCGGGCTTGTGAAGCCTACGGAGGTAAGGGGTCGGTCGAGGGCGGCGACCGGCTTGGTGGGGCGCCGCCCCCGGACCAATCGGGGCTGTTGAGTCACCCGACCGGTGTCGGCCTGACGGGGCGCAGCTCGACCCCACCGAACTTCGCTGGGCACAGCTGCGCGATCGCCTTCGCCGTGTCCAGGTCGGCGGCCTCGATCAGGTAATAGCCGCACACCGCCAGCGGGGTCGTCACGAACGGACCATCGCTGGCCTGCTCGCCGCGAAACGACACCGCGGTCGCGGTGGGCTCGATCGCCTTTCCACCTAGCAGCTTCCCGCCGTACTCGCCGACCTGGGCGGCGAAACGCTGATGCGCCGCGAACACCGCACCCCACTGCTGGGCGGTGTAGTCGCGGTAGGGTTGCTCCGCGTCGTAGATCAGGATCATGTACTCCGACATGACATGGCTCCTCTCGCGTTCCCGGCCCGCTTCCCGGGGCCTGTACTCATCCCGACGGGATGACCAGGGCCGCATCGACAATGCCGCGACGTCGAATGTCTAAAAGATCATCTGCGTGGGCTGTCCTCTGAGGCTGTCGATCCGGGCAGGCTCGTGCGTCGGTAGTGGTGAGGCCCCTTGCGTGTCGGGGCCGAACCGATACCGACCAGACGAGGGAGAACCCACGATGTCTCAGACCCCAGCTACCCCCGACCAGACCGGCCCGAGCGAGCACCCGAGCATCGTGACCGAGGCCGAGTGGCTGCGGGCACGCCGGGACTTGCTGGTCGGCGAAAAGCAACTCACCCGCCAGCGTGACGCGCTGGCCGCGGCGCGTCGGACGATGCCGATGGTCGAGGTCACCAAAAACTATGTCTTCCACGGCCCCGCCGGCCCCATCAGCCTGCCGGAGCTGTTCGATGGGCGCCGCCAGTTGATCGTCTACCACTTCATGTTCCAACCGGAGTGGGATGAGGGCTGCCCAAGCTGCTCGCTGCTGGCCGACAGCTTCGGTGACAACCCCGTGCACCTCACCGCGCGCGACACCTCATTCGTGGTGGTGTCGCGGGCGCCGATGGCCAAGATCGAGCCGTTCCAGCGGCGCATGGGGTGGAAGTTCACCTGGGTGTCCTCGGCTGGCACCGACTTCAACGACGATGCGCACGTCACCATCGACGAGGACGCCGGGCTCGACGAGTACAACTACGACAGCGTGACCAAGCTCAAAGAGCTGGGCCGGATCTTCATCGACAAGGGCGAGCTACCCGGGTTGAGCGTGTTCTGGCGCGACGGCGATCGAGTGTTCCACACCTATTCGGCCTACGAACGCGGCCTGGACCACCTCATGAACATCTACAACTACCTCGACCTCACCCCACTCGGGCGCGGCATCGACGACAAAGACCCCTACCTCATGCAATGGGTCCGCCACCACGACCGCTATCCCGCCCCGACAAACAGCATCGACCGCGTTCAGCGAATAGGGGCGGATCGCGAGCGCCGGCGACTCCGCGGGAGTTGGCCTCGTCGTCTCGGCGCTGGTGGCGCTGCGTGACGCGGGACGGCCGGCGCCAGTGTGCGGCGTGGCGCTCTCGCCGTGGGTGGATCTCACCGGCTCGGGTTCGGACTCTTCGGCGCCGCGATCAGCTTTGGGGCATGTACAGCCCGGTGACCATGGCAATCGGCCGGCTCGTGCGGAACGTTGCCGAACCGGCGGCCAGCCGACGACCGACGCGTGTCGGGGTCACGTGGACGTCGACCCATTCACCGGCCTTGGCCGATCCAAGCAGGTCGCAGGAGAGGTTGACGGTCACGAGCCGAGACGGCGGGTCGGTCATCTCGGCGAGTGTGTGCCCGATGGCGACGTCGGCGATGGCGGCGATCGTGCCGGCGTGAAGGAATCCGCGCCCGTTGACCTTGGCGCCGTCGACGGTGAACCCGATCCGGAGCGGATCGTTGAGGTGGCGGCGGAAGCCGCCGATTGCGTCGAGGAACGGACTCGATCGGTCCCAGGC
>Ga0137416_10002090_pt1 | contig 10526 bp, 11 predicted proteins | sample CZODoug3_1_1_16f_FD_108282 | JGI IMG/M metagenome (GOLD analysis project Ga0137416, IMG submission 108282) | Vadose zone soil fungal communities from Angelo Coast Range Reserve, California, USA - CZODoug3_1_1_16fungal (Illumina Assembly) | ecosystem: Environmental > Terrestrial > Soil > Vadose...
GCGGTCTATGACCTGGGCGGCGGTACCTTCGACATCTCGATCCTCGAGATCGGCAAGGACGTCTTCGAGGTCCTCTCCACCGCCGGCGACACCTACCTCGGCGGTGACGACTTCGACGACCGCATCATGACCTGGCTCGCGGAAGGATTCCTCAAGCAGAACGGCATCGACCTGCGCCTGAACAAGTACTGCCTGCAGATGCTCAAGGAGGCGTCCGAGCGCGCCAAGATCGACGTGGGCCGCGACGCCTCCGCCAAGATCCACGTCGAGGGCATCTGCCAGGACCCGAACGGCAAGGTGATGAACCTGGACGCGACGCTCAGCGAGGCAGAGTTCAACCGGATGGTGATGGACCTCGTGCAGCGCACGTTCAAGGTCTGCGACGAGGCCCTGCAGAGCGCAAAGATGACCGCGCAAGACCTGGACGCGATCATCCTGGTGGGCGGTCCTACGCGCCTGCCCATCATCCGCACCTCGGTGAAGCACTACTTCGGCAGGGACGTGATGGCGGGCATCGACCCCGATGAGGTGGTCGCGATGGGCGCCGCCATCCAGGCGAACAGCCTGCAAGACGCGAAGGGCGAGCACTACCTGCTCGACGTCACCCCGCTCACCCTGCGCGTCGGGACGGTCGGCGGCTACACCGACAAGATCATCGACAAGAACACGCCCATTCCCATCGAGCGCAGCAAGTCCTACACCACGAACCGCGACGGGCAGGAGAAGGTCAAGATCCGCGTCTACCAGGGCGAGTCGAACAAGGCGGCCGAGTGCGAGATGCTCGGGGAGTTCGAGTTCTCCGGGTTTCGCATCGGCTACCGCGGCGAAGTGCGCATCGAGGTCACGTTCGAGATCGATACCAACGGCATCGTCAACGTCACGGCCGCGGACGTGGAAACGGGCCAGAAGACCTCGTGCACCATCCGCCTCTCTTCGGGCCTGACCGAGGACATGATCCAGGCGGCGCAGGAGAAGAACTCGCGCACCACGCTGGCGCGGGGTGAGGCGGCCGCCTGATGGACGAGGCATTCGAGATCGAAGCGCAGGCCCTGGCCCAGGTCCTCGACGAGCTGGACTACTTCCAGGTCCTCAAGATCGGCCAGAACGCCAGCCCCCCGGACATCAAGTCGGCGTACTACCGCGAGTCGAGGGCGTACCATCCCGACCGGTTCAGCACGCTGGCCGCAGGAGATCTGAAGGAGAACATCGGCCGCATCTACAAGCGCATCAACGAGGCATACGTCTGCCTCCGCGACGACACCAAGCGCACCAAGTACCTGGCCGACGTGCTCGGCCCCGAGCGCCAGAAGAAGCTGCGCTTCGTGGAGGCGAGCGAGCAGGAGCTGAAGAAGGAGAAGGAGCAGGAGGTCGGGACGACACCGCAAGGCCGCAAGTTCTACATGGCAGGACTGACCGACATGGCAGCGCAGCGATTCGCCTCTGCCGAGCGCAACTTCAAGATGGCGCTCACCTACGAACCGAACAATCCCAACTTCAAGGCGAAGCGGGACGAGGCCGGCAAGCTGATCAAGAACGACATGAGCATCCGGTGAACGGATTCGATCTGTTCTGTCTCCTGCTCGTGGTGCTCTTCGCCATCTGGGGCGCGTTCCGCGGGCTGTTCCGGCAGATCTTCGGCCTGATCGGGTTCATCGGCGGCATCGTGCTCGCCCGCCTTCTCGCGCAGAGCTTCGGCGACGCGTTCGCCAAGGACCTCGGCCTGCCGGTGGCAATCGCGACGGCCGCCATGGCCATCGCGCTCTTCCTCGTCGCCGAGATCGCCGGGAAGCTGGTGGGAAGGTTCCTGCACAAGCGGATGACGGGCGGGTTCACCAAAGCCGTGGAGCGCGGCGGCGGGTTCCTCCTCGGAAGCGGCAAGGGCCTGCTGGTCGCCTGGGTCCTCGCCTCCCTGATCGCTCTGCTCCGTCCGCACCTGCAGCATCTGGAGTCCGACACCTCCCTCTCCAAGCTGGACCTCGCTCATTCCCACGTCCTCTCCGTGGCCCGCGAGGTGAACCTGATCACCGAACTGCGCGGCCCGAAGAAGAGCTGAGATCCAGGGAAGAGTTTCGGTCGTTACCGGAGTGGCCAGAGGCAAGAGACGTCGATGCGCGTTGCCGATACACCCAAGGCTACGTCGCGGGTGGCAAAGAGCACGAATTCCGGCGAGGGCCCGAGCACCATCTGGCGCATCCAGAGCGAGCCCGGCACGCCGGCGAGTTCCCCGAACAGCTCCGCGTAGCGCATCCCGGCGGGCTTGCCGAACCAGTGCGCGACCTTCGCGTCGACGAAGTCCGCCGGACCTTGTTGCAGCTCGTACACCCCGCCTGCGCCGCCCCCGGCCATCGCCGCCACGTCGTCGTGCGGCGCGCGCCGCGATCCGCTGACCGCCCCATCGTTCAGGGTGCCCAGATCGGCAAACCCCGAGATGCGATACCAGTCGAGGTATGCCGGGCCCGGCAACCAGGCGGCGGCGCCGTGCCGCATGGAGAGGCCGCCGAGGTAGCCGAGCGGCTTCTCCGCTTCCAGGGCCTGGAAGAACTCGCCGAGGTGGCGTTCGTAATCCGAGGCTCCCTCCCGCGGCCAGTGCCAGAAGGCGTACGCGAGCATGTCAGTCGCGCAATGCCGCGGCGTCGAGCTTCTTCAGGCGCGCGTATGCGTATCGCCGATCGATCACCAGCCGCTCTCCGCGCTTCTCCGGCGCGTCGAACATCACGTCGGCGAGCAGCTCCTCCATGATGCTGCGCAGGGCGCGCGCCCCGAGCTTCTTCTCCACCGAGTACTCGACGATCGCGCTCAGCGCGCTTTCCTGAAGTTCCAGCTCCACCCCGTCCAGGGCCAGCGCTTCGCGGTACTCGCGCGCCAGCGCGTCGGGCGGCTCGGTGAGGATCCGGTAGAGCTCCTCCTGCGTCAGCTCCTCGAGCTGCACCTGGACCGGAAGCCGGCCGAGCAGTTCCGCGAGCATGCCGTACTCGATCAGCTCCTTCACCCGCAGCCGGGAAGCGCCCATGCGGCGGCCGGCGCTTCCGAATCCGACCAGGCGGTCCACCTGCACCTGGTGGAGGTCGGTGAAGGTGCCGGCGCAGATGAAGAGGATGTCGCTGGTGTCGACCTGCACGAAATCGTGCTTGTTCCAGTGCTGCGTGACGTTGAGGGGCACGAAGATCTCGCGCCCTTCGAGCAGTTTCAGCAAGGCCTGTTGCACGCCTTCGCCGCCGATGTCGCGGCTGCCGGCGCCGGTGCGGGCGCTGCCCGTGCGGCGGGCGATCTTGTCGATCTCGTCGATGAAGATCATCCCGCGCTGGGTGGCGTCGATCGAGTGCCCGCTCTTGAAGAGCAGCTCCGCGACCATCACCTCCACGTCCTTGCCGTAGTAGCCCGCTTCCGTATATTCAGTGGCGTCCACGACCGTGAACGGCACCTCGAGCAGCTCGGCGAGCTTGCGCGCGATGTGGGTTTTTCCCGAGCCGGTGGGACCCATCAGCAGCACGTTCGACTTGCGCAGGAGCGTCGCCTTGCCCTGCCGCCGCTGCTCGATGCGTTTGAGGTGCTGGTGCGCCGCCGTGGCGACGGCACGCTTGGCGCTGGTCTGCCCGATCACGTAGCGATCGAGGTGCTCGTAGATCTGGCGCGGCGTGAGGATGCGGACGTCCTCGCGCGCGGGAGGCCGCCTCGGACCTCCCGACGGCGGGAAGGAGCGCGTTCGATCGTCCTTCGGCATGCACGGCAGTGTACCTCAGTCGCGTTCCCGCCCGCATGCCCGACCGGCTTGCGGGCGCTCCGCGCTTGCCGCCGGCACGTGGGGCGTCCAGCTTTCGCCTGGGCACGCGACAGGAGAGGACACACGATGACGATTCGCAGATGGATCACCCTCGCTTCCGCAGCAGCGATGATCGCCGGCGTCGGAGCATGCAAGGACAACACGGGCGGCAGCAGCGTCGGCACGAAGACGGGCTCCGAGGCCCAGGGCCGTCGCGGCGAGACGTTGCCGCGCGCGCGCGCGGATGCAGGCGCCGACATGAGCGGGAGCGCCGCCGGTTCCACCACGACCACGAGCCCGAGCCAGGACGCCTCGGGCAGTGCCAGCGGCTCTACCGGCAGCAGCTCGGACACGACGAAGAAGTAGCGCCGCGCCGCCGGGACGAAGACGCCCCGGCGGCCACCGTCGGTGGTCCCGGCGCTATGGCCGGCGTCCCCCGCCCGGCGCCGGCCCGGCGCGCGGTGGAGCCTCCTCGTGACCGCCGCCGGGACGGCCCGGATGAGTCAGGCGATGGCCTTCCGCAGGGCCGTCTCTACGCGCGGCAGCGCCTCCTCGATGTCGCGCACCGACACGGCGCCGACGCTGAGACGGAACCAGCCGTTCTCGCCGCTCAGGCCGAAGGCCTGGAACGGCACCGCTGCAAAGCCGGCCTCGTCGAGCAGGTAGCGGCGTACCTCGTCGTTCGTGCGAAAGCCGCGCTTTCCGATCAGGTCGAACTTCACCGACAGGTAGATCGCTCCCTGCGGAGGGATGTCGCGCACCGGCAACCCCGCTTGCGCCATCCGCGAGAAACCCTGGTGCAGCCGATCAAGACGCTCCTGCAGGCGGCCGACGTGCTGGCGGACGTACGCGTCCATCGCTGCCGGATCGCGCAGAAGCTCCGCCGTCGCTACCTGCTCCGCCCGCGGCGCCCAGGCGCCGACGTGCCCGAGGATGTCGCGGATTGCGGCGACCACCGCGGTCGGACCGATACACCAACCGACCCGCACGCCGGTGGCGGCGAACGACTTCGAGATCCCGTCGACGAAGACCATGTACCGCGCGACCTCGGGCACCGCCCGCGTCGGGATTTCGTGCCGGGCGCTCCCGAAGGTCAGCATCCAGTACACCTGGTCGTAGAGGACGTAGAGCGGTTTGCCTCCGGAGCGATCGCGGCGCCGGTTCTCCTCCACGACGGCCTCGGAGATGCGCCGCACCTCGTCGGGAGAGAGGACGGTGCCGGCGGGATTCAAGGGCGTGTTCAGGGCGATCAGGCGCGCCGACTTGAGCAACGGCTTCAGCGAGGACGCCGTGGGGAGGAATCCGTGCTCCGGATCCGTTTCCAGGGCGATCCCTTTGGCCCCCACCAGGTGGCAATAGTGGTTGTTGTTCCAGCTCGGCACCGGGTAGACCACCGTGTCGCCCGGTTCCACCAGGGCCCGGTAGGTCGCGTAGATCACGGGCCGCGACCCGCCCGCGATCACGATGCTCTGCAGCGGGGCTTCAATCTGCAGCCGGTCGCGCCAGAACTCGCGCACCGCTTCGCGCAGGCGCAGCACGCCGTCGCTCGGCGGATAGTTCGTCTCTCCCGCAGCCAGCGCGCGGAGCGTTCCGTCCCGGAGGCGGTCCGGGATGGGAAACTCGCGCGGCGAGAAATCGCCCACCGTGAAATTCGCGATCTTCTGCCCCGCCGTGACCGCCGCCCGGATCTCGGAAGCGATGCGGAGGATCTCCGATCCGATCAGGCCCTTCGCCATGCCGGAGAGGCCGCGGCGGGGATCCGGTCCATCCAGATCGAGCTGCAGCTTCTGCATGGGGGCCTCCGACTCGCGGGACCCGCCCATCTACCACAGAATTGTCTGTACAATCCCGGCGCGTGCGAATCAAGGCGCTGGTTTGGATTCTCCGCCCGGGACCTCCCGGCCCGTCGGTGCTCCTGCTCGAGCGGCCGCCGCAGCGGGGCGGCGGCGAGCACCCGGCGACCGGCAAAGCCGAGCCCGGCGAGAGCGCCGCCGCCTGCGCCGCTCGGGAGGCCCTCGAAGAAACGGGTCTTCGCGGGGAAGTGGTGGATCTCCAGTTCGCGCACCAGTACCAGCTCAAGAAGGGGCCATTCGAGGAGCACGCGTTCCTGCTGCGCGCCGCCCCCGGCGCGACGCCCTCGCTCTCGGACGAGCACGTCGGGTATCGCTGGGTCACGCCTCAGGAAGCGCGCGCGGCGGTCAGCTGGCCCGCCCAGGCGCGCGCGCTGGACCTCGCCGTGCAAGCATTCTGAATCAGCCCCGCGCGGGAACGCCGAGCGGGATGGGCACCGGATCCGTCGGCTCGGAGGCGAGCTGCGCCAGCGAGGTGCGCCGGTACACCTCGAGCATGCGGTCCTGGCCCACCTTCCAGATCTCGTACATCGTGCACCCGGCGCTCACGTCGCAACGGTCCTTGTGATCGAGACAGACGTTGAGCTGCACCGGACCCTCCACCGCCTCGATCACCTCGAGGAACGAGATGTCGCGGGCCGGACGCGCAAGCTGGTAGCCGCCGTGTGCTCCGCGGCTGGAGCGGACCAGGCCCTTCGCGGTGAGGATCTTGAGGATCTTGGCGAGGAACTCGCGCGGCAGGTGCAAGGGGACGCAAAGGTCCTGCAGGGAAGCGATCCTGCCGGCCGGCAGGCCGGCGAGATGGATCATCGCGCGCAAGCCATAATCGATTTTGCGGCTGATCTGCAGGACGTGCTGCATGGTAGGGAGATAACCAGCGCGGCAAAGGAGCGTCAACAGAGTGATCGACCTTCACTCCCATACCCTGCACAGCGACGGCGATCGCTCGCCGGCGCAGCTTTTCGCCGAGGCGAAAACTGCGGGCGTCGAGGTGCTCGCGGTCACCGACCACGACACCGTCTTCGGTCTCGAGGAATGTCGCGTTGCGTCAGAGGCGTCGGGTGTACGGCTCGTCACCGGCATCGAGCTGTCCTGCGAGCTGCACGGGCGTGAAGTGCACGTGCTCGGCCACTTCATCGATCCGCGGGCGCCCGCGCTGGAGCGGATGGCCAGCGGCATGCTCGCGGAGCGGCGCGAGCGCATGGAGCGGATGGTCGCGCTCGCCCAGCGGATGGGTTTTTCCGGCGTCACCATGGAGCGGGTCGTCGCCGCAAGCGGAGGTGAGAACCTGGGGCGCCCTCACCTCGCGCGCGCGCTCGTCGATTGCGGGCACGCTCAGAGCTTGAAGGATGCCTTCGATCGCTTCCTGCGGACGAACGGGCCCCTGTGGGTGGACCGCCGGCGGTTGCCCACCGAAGAGGCGATCCGGCTCGTTCACGAGGCGGGCGGTACCGCCAGCATCGCGCATCCGGGAGCGAACGGGATCTCGCGGCAGGAGCTGAACGCTCTCGCCGCGGAAGGCCTCGATGGGGTGGAAGCCTGGCACCCGGAACATCCGCCGAACCAGGCGGAGGCGTTCGTGCGCTGGGCGGATGAGCTCGGCCTGGTGGTCACCGCGGGCAGCGACTACCACGGCCCCGGAGTGCAGCCGGACCGCAAGCTCGGCGACCGGACGCTGCCGCCGGAGCGTTTCGCCGCCCTCGAACAGCGCGCGGAAGCGCATCGCCACGGAAGATAGGGACGGCCGCGACTATCCCGCCTGGTCGAGTGGAGCATGATCGTCGTCCAGCAGGACGACGTGCTCGATGGTCACCGTCCGGGTATCCTCGGAGATCGAATAGCGGACGTAGATCCTGCCGAGCTGGAGCGTCAACAGCGGCGGGGCGCCGTGTGCGATCCAGACGTGCCCCGTGTTCGTGGGCGTGAGATCGGTGAGCTCGGTGATCTCCTGGATCATCTGCCGTAGCCGGTGCTGCGTTTCCGGCGCGAGCCGATCGAGCTTCTCCACGGCCGCGGGCAAAGCGCGGACGCGGAAGAATGAATCCGTCAACCAATCTGTCCAGCCGGCAGGGCGCACTGTGTCCTGTTCGCCGTGCAAAAGGGCCGCCAGTGGGAGGTTTCCCTCTGTTTCCCTCTGTACGAACGCGCAGGTGCGCGACGAACCGCGGTGTATCCCTGCAAGAATGCCCGATTGGACCGGCTCTTCACTGAAAAACCTGCCGATCCCGCACTCGCGGTGTGATCTTCCGGTAAGTCCTTCCACTCTCTTGGAATCAGGAGATATTCCCGCCGCCGAAAGCGTTGGCCGCCCAACGCACCAGCGGTGCCCAATAAAGACCGAGCGCGAGGATTGGCACCGCCAGCGCGACGAGAAGCCCCGTGTAGACGGCGGGCACCTCCAGCGGCCGCTCGTCGACCGCGTCCTCGAGGTACATCGCCTTGATGATCCGCGCGTAATAGAAAAGTGAAACCGCGCTGTTCAGCACGCCGATCACCGCCAGCAGCACGTACCAGAAGCCTCCACGCTGCATCACCGCGGCGAAGATGAGGTACTTGCCTGCGAAGCCAGCGAACGGCGGGATTCCCGTGAGGCTGAACAAGAACACGGTGAGGGCGAGCGCCGCGATCGGCGCCTTGCTTCCGAGCCCGCGGAAATCGGTGATCTGTTCGCCGCCGGTGACGCGCGCGACCGCGATGATCACCAGGAACGCGCCGACGTTCATGAGCACGTAGACGATCAGGTAGACGAGGATGCTCTGCACTCCGGCGGCGCTGGCGGCGGCGAGGCCCATCAAGAGATAACCCGCGTGGGCGATCGAGCTGTACGCCAGCATGCGCTTCAGGTTGGACTGCACGATCGCGGTCAGGTTCCCGAGCGTCATCGTGATCGCGGAGATGATGCCGATGATCGCCGGCCAGGGCAGATCGGTGATCGGCGCGTATCCGCCGCCGGGCACCTGCTGCTCGAACGCCGCGAAGAAGAAGCGGATGGCCACCGCGAAGCCCGCGGCCTTGGGACCGACGGAGAGGAAGGCCGTGAACGGCGTGGGGGCGCCCTCGTACACGTCGGGGCACCACATGTGGAACGGCACGCTGGCGATCTTGTACCCCACGCCCGCCAGCACGAAGACCACCGCCACCACCAGGGCAAGCTGCGCGGCCGGCTGCCCGCCGAAGGCTTGCGCCATGAACAGCCGGCTGGTGACGTCGGCGAGCTGCGCGCCGATTCCGCCGTCACCGGTGACGCGGGTCGTCGCGAAGAGCCCGTAGAGGATGCTCATCCCGTAGAGCATCACGCCGGACGCGACGCCGCCGTAGATGACGTACTTGAGCGCGGCTTCGTTGGCCTTGCGGTCGGCGCGGCGGAAGCTGGTGAGCACGTAGCTGACTAGCGAGACGGTCTCGACGGCCAGGTAGATCATCAGCAGATCGGTCGCGCTCGCCATCAGGAACATGCCGAGCACCAGCGCGAAGAGCAGGGCGATGAACTCGCCCAGCCGCGCCGGCGAGATCTGCGCGCTCTTGGGCACGATGACCACGGTGAGGAAGGCGGCGGCCAGGAACAGCCAGGCGAAGAACAGCCGCAGCGGATCGTGCTGCAGCAGGCCGCCGAAGAGCGGCGTCGTCGTGGAGGGCGTGGCCCAGGTGGCGGCGGCGGTGAGCGCCAGCCAGAACAGGGCGCCCGCCACCAGCGAGGGCACCCGCCGCTTGCTTCGCCGGACGATCAGGTCCTGCACGAGCATCGCCAGCACCGCGACGGTGAGCACGCTCTCGGGCCAGAAGAACCGCAGCGAGTGGATGTTGTCCATGGCCTATTGCAGCGGGACCAATAGATTGCGCAGCGATCCCTCGATCAGGTTGATGATCGCCGCGGGGTAGAAGCCGAAGAGGATGATCAACGCGCCCAGCGGGTACAGCGTGAGCCGTTCGCGCCAGTTCACGTCGGGCAACCCGGTGTACGCCGGGTTGAGCTGCCCGAGCATCATCCGCTGGATGGCCCAGAGATAGTACGCGGCGGTGATGATCACCGACAGCGCCGAGACGATGGTCATCGTCTGCCAGGTGGAGAGCGAGCCGAGGAAGACGGTGAACTCGCTCACGAACCCGCACAGGCCGGGCAGCCCGAGCGAGGCGAAGAAGGCGAGACCGAGCAGCCCGGCATACTCCGGGACCTGCTTGGCGAGTCCGCCGAACCCCTCGATGTTGCGGTGGTGGGCGCGGTCGTAGATCACCCCGACGATGAGGAACAGCATCGGGCTGATCAGCCCGTGCGTCCACAGGTTCAGCACCGCGCCGTCGATGCCCTGCTGGGTGAACGCGCTCATCCCGAGGAGGCAGAAGCCCATGTGCGAGACCGACGAATACGCGATCATCCGCTTCAGATCATTCTGCCCGAGGCAGACGAATGCCGCGTAGACGATGTTGATGGTCCCGAACACCGCCATCGCGTACGAGGCCCACTTCGTCGCCTGCGGCAGGATCGCGTAGTTGATCCGCAAGATGCCGTAGATGCCCATCTTGAGGAGGATGCCCGCGAGGATGACGGAGATGGGCGTGGGCGCCTCGACGTGCGCGTCCGGCAGCCAGGTGTGGAAGGGGAACATCGGGATCTTGACGGCGAACCCGATGAAGAGCGCCACCCAGGCGACCTTGATGAACGAGAGCCCGAGCACGATCGGCGCGCTCAGATAGCCGCCGGCGCGGCCCCACTGCGCCATCTTCACCATGTCGAAGGTGTGCATGATCCGGCCGTCCATCACTTCGGTCGGGCCGTTGAAGTAGAGCCCGATGATCGCCAGCAGCATCAGCACCGAGCCGGCCAGGGTGTAGAGGAAGAACTTGATGGCCGCGTATTCCTTGCGCGAGCCGCCCCAGATGCCGATGAGGAAGTACATCGGCAGCAGCATCACTTCCCA
>Ga0137416_10002095_pt1 | contig 10519 bp, 10 predicted proteins | sample CZODoug3_1_1_16f_FD_108282 | JGI IMG/M metagenome (GOLD analysis project Ga0137416, IMG submission 108282) | Vadose zone soil fungal communities from Angelo Coast Range Reserve, California, USA - CZODoug3_1_1_16fungal (Illumina Assembly) | ecosystem: Environmental > Terrestrial > Soil > Vadose...
ATCCCCTGACACAACGCAGACCCATCCCGCGGCGGCCGGGCTCCGGTGTTGGTGCGGTTGGCGGCGAGCTTGGCCTCATTCGCCAGGTAGTCCGCCCAGCTGAGGTAGCCCTCGTGATGCCCGGTGAGCAGCACCGGCCATTCGGTGCGGGGCCGCTCGACCAACCCGGTGTGCACGGTGCCGTCGGGCTCGACCCGACGGTGGGAGGTGTAACGGCCGTGCACGTAGGCCCCGGCGTAACACGGGTTGCGCAGCACCCCCAGCACGCGGGCATGGGTGAGCGCGCCCCAGCGCAGCAGCCCGGCCCACACCCCACCGTAGGCGCGCAGCGGGAACCGGCGTTCAGCGAACGCGGCCACGACGCCGTAGGCCGAACCGCAGGACGCGAACGCGGTGAACACGTCAGCGACTGCGGCCTGGACCTCGGCGTCGGGGTCGATCACGATCTCGCCGTCGGTGTCGTGGACGTAGCCGACCGGCAGTGGGGTGCGCAGCTCGCCGCGGGCAGCCGCAGCCCGCTTGCTGGCCTGCAGCCGCTGCGCCATGACGTGCAGCTCCACCTCCCCGAGGGTGGACTTCATCCCCAGCAGCATCCGGTCGTTGACATCGCGTGGGTCGTAGACGCCGTCGGCGTCGATCATCAGCGTCTGCGTGATCGACGCGAACTCCATCAGGCGGGCCACCTCGGCATTCGATCGGGCCAGCCGGGAGATCTCGATCCCGAAGATCGCGCCGACCTCGCCCGAGCACACCCTGCCGACCAGTTCGGTGAACCCGGCCCGGGCCACGCCCCAACGGCCCGACACGCCCAGGTCGGTGTCGATCACCAGGACGTCGGCCCGGGCCCAGCCCAGCCGCACCGCCTCCTCGGCCAACCCGTACTGGCGGGCGGTGGACTCGGTGTGTTCGCGGACCTGGGCCATCGAGGACTGCCGCAGGTAGATCACCGCGGTCCGGTCCCGGTGACTGCTGGTGATCTTGTGTTCGCTGTTCACCGGCACCTCCGAGCGCTGCGATCGTCATGTTGGCCAGCACCGCGACCGCCTCGGCCCGCGCCGGACCGACCAACACGACAGCGCCGGCCATTCAGGTCAGCTCGCGCCGGGCCAGCAACTCGGCGTTGATCGCCGAGATCTCGGCCAGCGCGGCGTCGATCTCGCCGCGCCGGTGCAGGTAGCGGCCCACCACGTCGGTCAAGGCCGGCGGCACGTACTTCAGCCGACCACGTCCGTGCGGGCGTGGGCTGAAGTAGGAGTACGGGCCGTGCCGCGCCCCGTCGGCGCACCGGCACTCGCGCTTGCCGCAGCGCCTGGTCTGTTCCACCAGCGACCCGGCCAGCACCTGCTCCACGTCGCCGATACCCGCCGCGAGGGAGCGCCGGCGGGCCAGCAACCGCCGCGTCGACATCACCGTCAGATCCTGATCCTTCTTGTGGTTCTTCATCACACAAGATTCTGCCACTCATCCCGATCAACGACCCTGAACCGCGCGAGTCAGCGTGTCGAGCGCGGCCAGCCCATCAGCGGAAAGCCGACACATCGTCGGCGACTCACCGCGGTCCGTCCACGCCTGCGGAAGCGTGATCTGCCCGCTCACCCCACCCGAGCAGACGAACACCACCGCATCGCCGCGGCGTTTGACATACAAGATCTCCACCCGCTGCCCCGACAGCGGATGGAACGGATGGGTGACAAGCAGCGATCCCAAAGGATCCCTGGACGACGCGGCACTATGCCGTGACCGTGGGGATCCCCAGCCGGCGCATCTTGCCGCTACCGCCCGGTTTGGGGATCTTCCGCTCGCGGACCGGCTGCGGACGGTACGTCCCCGTCCACAGCTGCTGACGCAGATCGTGCAGGAACTCGGGCACCCCGACCTCGGACACGATCCGGGCGACCGTGAGGCCGTCCGTCCCGGCCGAGCGGGCTCCCCGATTACGCGCGACCCGCGCCCACGCAACGGCGAGGGTGCCCGGGTCGTGCACGAGGTTGAACAAGTCATCAAACCGGCGGCCAGGATCAGCCACCGCCCAACAGTGAAGCTTGGCCTGAATCTGCGATACCCACCCGACCGGATCATCCCGGACCGGGCCGGCGCCGATGTTCACCGGCGCACCTTTCGCCATGACAGCCTCCAACTACTTCGCACCTCCGCTGCCGCCCTTCGCCATGTAACCGGCTCTCCCGGCCTCGGACTACTACGGCGGCTCCGCCCCACCCCGACCCGATCAGCCGACGACGAACCCAGCCCGGACAGCTCCGCTGGCCGCGGAACGCTCCGGCAGGACCGGGATGGTTCCCGTGTTCACTCGTTGATCGCTCGACGAAGGAGGCACCCGACTTTGCCCCTGCGGCCTCGCCACGACTACCCCGCAGCATTTCACCGTGGCCTCCCCGACCAGCCACACGACAGCCGTGGGAGTTCCCCGCCCGCAATGAGGGACAGGTGCGCGCCGCCTCCGACCCCCATCCGCCAGATTCCGGGCCGGTGCATGTTTGAGAGGCTTTAAACGCCGGTTCCTCGCGTATACCTTTCCGTCTCGCTCGCCGGACCCGCACCATCTGGCAGTACTGACACGTCCCGGCTTCGTCAGGGCCGCTTGCCACCCAACCCGGCGTCTCCCGGATCAGGCTGCCCCCAGCTTCACAGCCTTGCTGCGACAAGGATGCGGCGAAGGTCTCCCACCTCCACTCGATCAACAAGCGCCTCACGGCGCACGCCGGGGAACACGCAGGTGCGGTCTCGGGCGATCACATGGTCGGTGAGGTTTTGGGGTGGTCGGTAGGTGGTGCGGCCGACGTCCAGGACCTGTCCGGATGAGCTTCCCCTCGAATCGTGGAGGGTTCCTTATGCCGCTGCCGGTTGGTCAGCGGTGATCTTCTCGAACGCGGCCGGTGACATCAAGGCTGCTGAGCTGTGACGGCGTCGGGTGTTGTAGAACTCGTGGCACCAGCTCAGGACGACCGCCCGCGCCTGGGCCTTGGTGCTGAAGTGGTGCCGGGACAGGACCTCGTGTTCCAGGGTGGAGAAGAACGATTCCGCGGCGGCGTTGTCGAAACACGATCCGACCCGTCCCATCGATTGGACGATCCCGAGTTTGTCCTTGCACAGGCGGGTGAAATCGCCTGCGGTGTAGGTCGATCCACGGTCGCTGTGGAACACGACGCCCTCGATCGCCTGACGGCCGCCACGGACCGCGGCAGCGATCTTGATCGCGCCACAGGTGAGCACCGCGTCGGGGTGTTCACTGATCGGACAGGCCAGCAGCCGTCGCGAGTACAGGTCGATCACGGTGGCCATTCTGTGGAATCAGATTTGTCAAGCCTGTCATGGTTCGTTGCGCCGGATCTGCACGATCGGCAGGAGCGTCACGCTGGCTGGAGCGCCGATCTCGCGCGGTGTCGGGCCGGCTGGGGTGGGGATGTCGGTGAGGCGGTCGAGCAGGGCGGTGACCGCGGTGTGTCCGTCGTCGACGGCGGCGCGTTCGTCGTCGGTGAGTGGGATGCTGGCGAGCATGCGTTGTAGGTTGCCGCTGGCCTCGAGCAGTTGGGCTTTGCTGGAGTGCTTCGGGGTGTAGAAGTCGCAGCGGGCGCAGGCCATCCGGTGCTGGCACTGTTCGAAGAAGCTGTAGCTGCACCAGCCGTGTCCGAGGTCGTAGTGCTGCCACGGCTGGCCGTCCGCGGCGTCGCCGGAGGTGACGGTATCGCGGTCGATGAGCACTTCGATGGTGCGTAGGTTGCGGGCGAAGTAGCCGGCTTCGGTGTAGGCCTTGGACAGCGTGGTCGGGCTGATCTTCGCGTAGTGCTGGGTGCTGGCTGGGTCCTTGTGGCCGAGCCAGGCTTGCAGCTCGAACAAGGTCATCGGCTCTTTGGCGTTGTAGAGCTGGCTCGCGATCGTGGACCGGGCCCGGTGGCTGGTGATGGTGCCGCGCACGTCGCTGCTCGGGACGCCGGCCTTGGTGCAGAGCGCGGGGATGATGGTGCGGTTGATGTAGTTCTTTGCGACCGGGTGCCCGCGGACGGCGAAGAGCATGTTGACGTGCTCGCTGGTCTTGCGGTCCAGGATGGTCGGCTGCATCGGGCGCAGCGCCTGCCAGGCCTCGATCGCTTGCCCCAGCAGGGGATCGACCGGTTTGGTGAACGCGGTGCCGGTCTTGTGGACGGGCACGTCGAGCAGGCAGATGGCCTCCTCGGCGAGCACGTCGGGCGAGTCGGCGGCGATGGGGTGGCCGTCGTGTTGCCAGCGCACGCAGCCGACCCGCAGCCGGGACAGTTCGTCGCTGCGCAAGCCGGAGAACAGCCAGCACAGTGTGACCGCGCGGATCAGCTCCATCGGGTAGTAGGTGTCGGCGGTGTTGGCGGGCAGGTCGCCGGGGGCTAGGTTCAGCCCGGCCCACAGCAGTTTCGCCCAGACCTCGTCGGCGATCACCCGTGGGTTGGTGCCGATCAGCACGGCCACGCTGCGCGGCACCGCGAGTGCGCGGGCCGGGTCGAAACGACGGCCGATCCACTCCCACTCCTGCAGGTCTCGGAAGAACGTGCGGGCCGCCATCAAGTTGTGCGCCTTGGTGCGCGGGGAGATCGGCGTTCCGGCGCGGGCGTGGATGTGATCGCGGCGCTGCACGAAGTCACCGACGACCATGCGGTCCACCGCCGCGACCCAGGACGCGCAGGTCTGGCGGGTCCACTGCCCGGGTTCGATGATCTCGGGATGCTCGGCGGCCAGCCAGCGTCCGGTCTTGGCCATGACGGTGCGGATGGTGGCGCGGACCCGCGGGGTCAGTGTCGAGGTGTCGTGCCAGCGCTCCACCCATGTCGCCCACGCTGGTTCGGTGCCGTCGATGCCAGGAGCATGGTTGTAGCCGGTGCGCACCGGCGGATCGCAGTGCCCGAGCGCGGCGACCGCACGCTGCAACGCGTAGAGCATCTCCCCGTGGTGGTGATTGGTCGCCGGGTGCGCGTGCAGCCGGTCAAACGCCGCGGTGTCCAGGTCTTCGAGTCTGGGGCTGTGGTTGATCAGCAACGCCTGGCTGAACACTCCACGCAGGCGGTGCTTGCCGCTCAGGACGCTGCGGTAGCCCCACTGCTGAAGCATCGTGCCGGCCTCGTGCAGCGACTGCTCAACCGTCTCGGCGCCGAACACGAGCCCGGCCAGGTGCAGCCGGTTGAACGTGCCCAGACGCTCGAAGCCGTCAAAGCCAGCGAGCAGATACGCCAGCGCGATCACAAACGGCCGCACTGTCGTCTCGACCGGCAGCGGCTGCGCGGCGAGGAACGCCTCGGCGCTCGGGCCGCAAAGCTGCCCCCAGTCGGTAGCTGTCCATGCCCAGTAGGAGTGGCCGGTGTCCGCGCAGTGCTGCAACACGATCGCGGCTGCGTGCGCCCCGGCGCGCCGAAACCGGACGTCCTCGCCGTGATGCAAGCCGGCTCGGGCGGCGTCCAGCGGCTCGACCAGGCGGCCCAGCGCCCGCCAGTGAACCGCGGTCCGCCGCGGGATGCCTCGGGCCCGGTTGCGCCGCAGCGCCTTCGGGCCCAATCCGGCCAGCGCGTGACGCTCGGCCTCGCTCAGATCCGTCTGCCGGTCGCAGCGTTCCAGCGACAGCGCAAACGCCCACGCCGCCGGCTCGGCATTCGCTTCACCGACGGCCCGAATCGCGGTCCTCACGCCGGGCCTGCGCCGTCATCCGCGCGAGCGGTGAGCATGGTGATGCGCTGCGCGTGCAGGTGCGTCATCGACCGGTTCAGCTTCGCCGACAGCTCCCGGCCGGACAGGTGGATGTAGGTCAGCGTCGACTCGGTCGAGCGGTGCCCGGCGAAGGTCGCGATCGCGTGCAGCTCCCAGCCCATCCGGGCCAGGTCGGTCAGACACAGATGCCTCGTGGTGTGCGTGGAGAACTGCGGGACGTCGGCAGCCAGTGCGACCCGATGCACGACCTTCGACCAGGTCCACAAGCTCAGCGGTTCACCGTGGTTGCGCCGGGACTCGGACAAGAACAGCGGCCCGCGGGCGCGGCTGATCCCGGCCCGGTGCGCGAGGTAGTTCGACAGCAGTACGCCGGTCGCGGCCGAGTACGGCACCACCCGCCCGCGGCGGGTCTTGGTCGTCTCGGCCCGCACCCGCAGCGTGCGGTGCGCGGGATCGAGATCATCGGTGCGCAGCGAGCACAGTTCTTCGCGGCGCAGCGCCGAGTCGTAGGCCAGCGCCAGCATCAACCGGTTACGGATCGGTTCGAGCCGGAACGTTTCAAGCAGCCGCAGCCACTCCGCCTCGCCCGGGATCCACGGCAGCTTGACCATCCGCGCGACCAGCGGCCCAGACCCTCCGCCGCCGAAGTGTCGGCCCGGCGTGTAACGGCCACGGCCGACCGGATTGGAATCGCGCACGCCTTCCTCGACCAGGAAGTCGTAGAACAGCCGCACCGGCACCAGTCGCTGCTGCAGCGTCGCGTTGGCTAGGCCGGCCCCCGAGTCCAACGCGACGACGTTCGACCCGCGCCGACTCGGGCGAGACCGCAATTCCCTTACGAACAAAGCGATCTGGCCGCGAGTAGCGACAACCGGATCGATCTCCTGGCCTTCGCAGACCAGCAGGAACTCCGCCAAGCCGCGCGCGTATGCATCGATCGTGCGAGGCGCTCGACCCAGGTCGGCCCAGATCCGCAGCCACTCCGCCGCCCGCTCGTGCCGGCGCAGGACCGGCCACCTCTCCTCCAAGATCACCGACGTAGTCAACAGGGCCCCTCAGCTCGTGGTGACACCGAGGCGTGAGCAGCACGACCGCGGTGTGATTCCACGTAACTAATAGGTAGAGCTTGCCCTCATCGGTCGGGATCTCGGTGATGTCCCCACACCAGCGCACGTTCGGCGCCGGCGCGGTGAAGTCGCGCTTGAGCAGGTCCGGGAACTTCGGCGCCTTCTTGTCTTGCTTGGTCAATCCCTTGCTGTGCTTGGGTTTTCTGCCCTGCAGGCCTTGTCGGCGCATCGAGTCCGCGACGGTGTTCACACTCACCGACCAGCCAGCCTCGACCAGGTCAGCATGGATCCGCGGCGAGCCATACGTGCGCTGGGACGCGGTGAACATCGCCAGCATCGCCGCGTCCAGCTCATCACGACGACGCTGCCGCGGACCCGGCTCGGCCTTGAGCCACTTGTACAGCCACGAGATGCTGACCCCGAGGATCGCGCAGCACACCGCGTACGGGACGCGGTAGAAGGTCCTCTGGTCGGCGATGAAGCGTGCCACGCTCACTTCGTCGCCTCCTTCACCCACAGGACCACCGAGCGCTTGAGACATCGCGCTCCATCCGCAGCTCGGCGACCTCGGCACGCAGCCGCTTCAGCTCGGCCGCGTCATCGACCGATAGGCCGTCGCGGCCCTCCCGCTCAGCCCGGTCCTTCGCGACCCAGTTCCCCAACGTGCCCTCGTGCACACCCAGATCCCGGGCCACCTGCGCGATCGGCTTATCGGTCTCCCGCACGATCCGCACGGCGCCCTCCCGGAACTCCGGGTCGAACTTCCGTCGTGACTCTGGCATGACTACTCCTCATAGTGCATGCCTCCCCGGTTTTGGGGGAGGTTCAGGACGCTGGGTCGGTGAGGATGCGGTGCCAGGTTCCGGTCTGGTCGGTGGCGAGCTGTCGAACTGTTTGGGCGGTGATGGGTCCGTGGCCGTCGAGGTGGGCGGGTTGGTCGTCCAGGCCGAGCAACGTCGAGGCGGCGACCGTGACATGGATGGCGGGCCGGTGCCCGTGCTGCTCCCGGAGCGTGGGGTCGGCGAGGACGCGGGCGAACACGTCGACCAGGCAGTCCGCGCGCGCCGCTGGTCCATGGACCGCTCGTCATCTGTGGTCCTGGGGGATGCGAGGGCGTCGAGCACGGTCTTCACCAACACGGCCCCCTCGGCGGGGAGCAGTGCCCACAGTTCGGCCATCCCGTCCTCGACCGGGGTGACCGCGACGCGGCGTTCAGCCAAGGCGTCGGTATGGCGCTGCTCCGCACCGCGTGGATCCGCGGCGATGACGGCACGGCGGACCTTGGCGCGGAACTGACCGGCGGTCTGCTCGGCAGCCCGAGTGAGTACGCGGTTCTCGATCGCTCGGGTGGTCTTGTCGTTGAACGGTGTGACCGCGTCGGGGCGTGCAGGTAAGTGATCTCCCCACGCTCCAACAACCCCAGCGTCGCCGGTAACCGATCCACGAGGATACGGGCGACCTCGAGCCGATGCCCCGCAGTACCCGGTGACAGACGTAGCGCCGCGCCGACCTGTTCAGCGGTGTAGTCGACCACCTCCCCGTCCCACCCTCGCGGAACCATCCAGCGCGGCGAGCACCCGCTGCTGGGCAGCCTGCAACAACGCAACCTGCCGTTCCAGCGCGATGAGCAGGTCAACCCGCCCCGCCGCATCCAACCGCGCCGGATCCACCGCCAACAACGGTGCGACCACCGCTCCGCTCGGCGGCGTGACAGCTGCCCAGGCCGCGACATCACCCGGCGCCACATGGGCGTCCAGGATCGTCCAGGATCGTCCAGGATCGTCGGCGGCTGGTTGAACATACAGCTGATTTCTACTGTCCGGCGAGATGTATGTCGAGGCCTTTGCCTTATAAAATAAGGAGGATCTTAACCGGGAGTCCGACGGCAGCCCGGCAACGAGAGCCGGCCAAGAACCTGACGTCCTCCGTCGGCGCGCCTTTCAACCCCGGCGCATCCGCAACCCGGCGGCGCAAAGCCCTCGGAGCAGCTAGACATCGACCACGTCGGATCGACAGGCACTCGCGCACCTACACTGTAGGCGTTAGGGGTTATCATCAAGCCCATGCCACGACTGAGCCGCGACAAGATCCTCGCCACCGCGATCGCGGTGGCCGATCGGGACGGGTTCGATGCGGTGACGTTACGGCGGATCGCGGCCGAACTCGACGTCCACGTCACCTCGCTGTACAACCACGTACCGACCCGAGAGGCGATCACGGATGGAATCACCGAGCGACTGATCGAGGAGGCAAAACTGCCCTCGACGCCAGTGGCCTGGGAAACCTGGGTACGTGGTTTCGTCGCCTCGATCGAAACCATTGCGGCCACCCATCCGGGCGCCTTCGCCGCTCTGTACCGGCGTCCAGTTCAGGGCGTGCACGCGGCTACCTCGTTCGAGCTGGGGCTGGCCGCGTTCCATGCGGCGGGATTCGACGGCGACGACGCGTATCGCGCGCTCAAGGCGACCGCACTGACTGCGCTGTCCATCGGATTGGAGCGGGCGGTACTCAGCCAGGGCGAACTGCTGGAGACCGACGTCGCCCGGCTTCCGGTCGAGGACTTTCCGCACCTGCACGCCTTACCCACAACGGACGACACCGAGGCGACTTGGGCGTTCGCACAAGAAACGCTGATCGCCGGCCTACGAACCCAACTGCGCCGGCACAAGCGCCAACTCGGCCGGTAGCGACCATGACTGAACACGCGCCCGCGGGCTGGGGCCTGGATGTGGCCGAATTGCTGGGACGCTATGGCGTGCCGGGCTGTTCGGTTTGCCGTCCTGGACAAAGGCGAGATCGTCGAAGAGCGCGCATTCGGGGTCAGCTCGGCCGTCGATCACACCGCGGTGACTTCGCAAACCCGGTTCCAGGCCTGTTCCATCAGCAAGCCGGTTTCCGTCTTCGCGGCGCTACGGCTCGTCGACGCTGGGGAACTCGACCTCGACGTGGACGTCAACGAGCGGCTGACCACCTGGAAGGTGCCCCCGAACGGCGATTGGCAGCCCCGCGTCACGTTGCGCCAATTGGCCAGCCACACCGCGGGCACGACCACCTCCGGATTTCCCGGCTATGCGGCCGGCGCGCCGCTGCCGTCCATCGAAGAGGTGCTTTCCGGGATTCCACCCGCCAACTCACCGAGCGTGCGGGTTGACACGATGCCCGGCATCCAATTCCGCTATTCCGGTGGCGGCACGTCGATCATCCAATTGCTCACCCAGACAATTGCCGGAAAGAACGCGGCAGAACTCCTGCACGATCTCGTCTTGTCCCCCTTGGAAATGACGTCGAGCACGTTCGCCCAGCCGCTGCCGTCCGGCCTGCACGAACGGGCCGCACACGGTCATCGCGCCGACGGTAGTCCGGTGCCCGGCGCCTGGCACACCTATCCCGAGCAGTTCGCGGCCGGACTGTGGACCACTCCGGCCGACCTGCTGCGGTTCGCGCGGGGCGTTCAGGAGGCCGGCCACGCCGGGACGGCGGCGCTGCTGACGCCCAATCTGGCCCGGCAGTTGCTCCACCCGCACGCGGCTTTGACGCAGGCCAACGACATCGGCGGATTCAGCCACGTCGGGCTCGGGACCTTCCTGCGGATCGCCGGCGGCGAGGTGAGCTGGTTCGCGCATTCGGGCGCGAACGCGGGATTCCGGTGCCAGTTCCTGGCCAGTGGCCGCACCGGGCAGGGTGCCGCCGTTATGACGAACAGTGACGCCGGCGGCGCCGTCGGCCGGCCGCTCGAGGCGATCGCGCGGACCTACGGCTGGGACGCG
>Ga0137416_10002097_pt1 | contig 10516 bp, 9 predicted proteins | sample CZODoug3_1_1_16f_FD_108282 | JGI IMG/M metagenome (GOLD analysis project Ga0137416, IMG submission 108282) | Vadose zone soil fungal communities from Angelo Coast Range Reserve, California, USA - CZODoug3_1_1_16fungal (Illumina Assembly) | ecosystem: Environmental > Terrestrial > Soil > Vadose...
AGAGCACAGCAGGGACCAGGCGGCGCCCAGGGCAACAGTGTGCGAACCGAACTCCAGGCCGACTGCTACGCAGGCGTGTGGGCGCACTACGCCGCGATCACCAAGCAGGAGAGCACCGGCGTGCCGTTCCTGGAACCGTTGACGGACAAGGACATCGCCGACGCACTGTCAGCCGCATCCTCGGTCGGCGACGACCGCATCCAGAAGTCCTCGACCGGTCGGGTCAACCCCGAAACGTGGACGCACGGCTCGTCGGCCGAGCGGCAGAAGTGGTTCACCACCGGGTACCAGACGGGCGATCCCAACAAGTGCGACACGTTCTCCGCCGGCGACCTCGGCTGAGCGCCCCGCAGTGACTGCACGCGACGACATCGAGCCCGACGACAAGGACTGGACCTGGGTCCTTGGCCGCGCCTGCCCGGAGTGCGGATTCGACGCCACGGCGGTGCACGCGACCGACGTCGCCGGACACATCCGCAAGGACGCGGTCAACTGGCTGACCCGGCTCGAGCGGCCCGGGGTGACCGAGCGGCCGCGTCCCGGCGTGTGGTCGATCCTGGAGTACGGCTGCCACGTGCGCGACGTACACCGGATCTTCAATCAGCGGGTGCACCTCATGCTCGAGCAGGACGCTCCCCACTTCCCCAACTGGGACCAGGACGAGACGGCTCTGGCCGACGACTACGCCTCCCAGCGGCCCGACACCGTCGCCGACGAACTCGCGGAGGCCGCCGAAGCCGCCGCCAACACCTATGCGACGGTGCCCGACGGCGCGTGGTCGCGCCGTGGACTGCGGAGCAACGGCAGTGAGTTCACCGTCGCGTCGATCGCCGTCTATCACCTGCACGACATCGTTCACCACGCATGGGACGTCGATTCAGCGGATTGACCGCGACCACGCTTGCACGTCCTGCATGCTCCGGCCCTCAGCGCGCCCTCTTGCCACCCTTGCCGCGACCGACGTCGTGTCGGTTCGCTGAGACACGCGTCGAAACGACATGACATACATTCATGATGAGTTTGCTACAGACACTTCTCAGCAATCTTTCGTCAAGCCGACCCAGGCGCCGGGCAAAGTGCCTGCGTAGAGCAGCGCTGGATAAATAGCGAACCCGTCGAATAACACTCCACTAGTCTTGTCGCTAACCAAAGATCATCACATCTGGCAGTCACCGACAGATGGCAAAGCATGTCGTGACGGTAACGTCAACTGCAGTCCAGTTGGGATATCGCGCAGAGGGACCCGCGCGTTACTAGCGCGCACGTCAATCACTAGCAATGCACCGATGCACCTAACGAGCCCCCGACATTTACGCTCGAGCAAATCTGCGGAGTCCGCCTGAAAGATTGAACAATTCGTAATGATTTCGTTGGAGACTCCGATACATCTGGTGTGGTAACTTGCAATCGGTCGGAAATTCTTTGCTGAAGGGAACAATCATGAGCAGAACACGTACGTACTTCGCCGCGGCCGCGATGGCCACCGGCACCGTTGCCCTCGGCGCCGCGCTGGCGCTCGGCTCGGCAGGATCGGCGTCGGCCGACCAGAACGTCGTGACGAACACGGGCAACAAGATCACCCCCGGCCTCGTCAACGTCGGCGTCTTCGGCGGCAACCTCCTTGGCGGCCTCGGCGGCTTCCTGAGCACCGCGCAGGTCAACCTGGGCACCGTGGGTACCAACGCCATCACCCAGACGGGCACCGCGGGCACCAACGCCATCACCCAGACCGGCGCCGCGGGCAACAACGTCGTCGGCAACCACTGATCGAACGCTTGAAAACGAGGGTGTGAGCCGGCCCGCCTCGAGCGGGCGGGCCAGACCTTCTGACACACATGGACACCGCTTCAGGCGGTGTCCATGTGTGTTTCTGGACCTGTTCGAAGTATTGACCACATTGAACACATATCGCTAATCTGTTCAAATGCGCACCGAGCCGGGTCCCCAAACCAGAACGGTGTCCCCCGCGCTGCTGGCCGCCACCACCGACACCTTGCGACGGATGGGTCCGCGCCGGTTCAGCCTCACAGCCGTCGCCGAAGACGCCGGGGTCTCACGGGGCACGGTGCACAACGCATTCGGCAGCCGCGACCACGCCATCGAGACCGCCCTTGATCACCTCGCCTCTGCCTTCATCGACGCGATGGCCACCGAGATCGACGAGGCCGAGACACTTGCCGAAAAGGTCTCGGCCGCCGCGGTTCTGATTTGCGCCCACCGGCAGAACTCCGACTCGTTCGCACCGGACAGCATCAACGAGGGCATCGTGGTGCTGCTGTTGCGCAACACCGGAGACAACCTGATGCGCCGCGCCATCGAGCTGTGGAAGCCGCTAGTGCGGGCGGCCCAGCGCACCGGCGAGGTCGGCGCCGACGTCGATGCCGCGCGGGCGAGCGAATGGATCGTGCGCATCCTGCTGAGCTTCGAGCTCCTGCCGCCCATCGGCGTCAATCTGGACAGCCCACGGTCGGTGAAGCGATTCGTCGGCGACCACGTGATCGCAGGACTAACCGGAAGGACGACATGACCCGACCCGACTTCGAGGTAGCGATCATCGGCGCCGGGCCAGGCGGTATCGCTGCCGCACATCTGTTGCAGCGGAGGGGCATCGAGGACTTCGTGATCGTCGAACGTGGCGACGACTTCGGCGGGACGTGGCGGGACAACCACTACCCCGGTCTCGCCGTGGACATTCCGTCGCTGTGGTATCAGCTGTCATTCAATCCGAACGCCGAGTGGAGTCGCCTGTTCGCACCGGGCCCAGAGCTCTTCCGCTACTTTCAAGACACCGCGTCGAAGTTGGGGCTCTACGACCAGTTACAGGCGAATTCCGAAGTGATTCGACAACAGTGGGACGACTCGGCTGGAGTCTGGCGGCTGACCATCCGCGGGCGCCCCGACATCACCGCACGGTTCGTGATCAGCTCGGTCGGTGGCTACGTCAACGCCAAGGCCAAGATCGACATCGACGGCGTCGACGAGTTCGAAGGTACGGTTCTGCGGCCCAACGCATGGGACGACGACTACGACGCCCGCGGCAAGCGGATCGCCGTGATCGGAACCGGATCAAGCGGCGTCCAGATCGCCGCGGCGCTCTCTGGGCAGGCCAAGAGCGTGGAAGTCTACCAACGCACCCCTGGTTGGGTGCTCCCGAAGATCGACTTCGAATTCTCACCGTTGGCGCGGAAGTTGTTGCGTCTTCCCGGTTCCATCGCCGCCATCAACGTGCTCGGCCGGTTGTCCATGGACGCCTTCTTGGTGGTGCCCATCGTGCATCTGCTGCCGCGGCTGCCTGCGAAGGTTCTCGCCCGCGTTCTACCGCTCTACGACAAGTGGTCCCGCCTGTTGTACCGCGGACTGCTCCGTGCGACGGTCGACGACCCGGCATACCGAAGGGCGCTCGTTCCCCGGATTGGGATCCTCGCCAAACGTCCCGTCATTTCCAGTGCCTTCTTCAAGGCGTTGAACAGTCCCAACACCACGTTGATCACCACTTCGATCGACCGGATCACCAGTGCCGGGGTGCGCACAACGGACGGCGTCGAACGCGAGGTCGATCTGATCGTGGCAGCCACCGGCTACGAGTTGTGGACCGATCCCGAGACCTACCGACGGGGAACAGTGCTTGGCGCCAACGGTTTCGACTTGGCTGAGTACTACCGCGCCCACGGGATGCGCAGTTATGCCGGTACCGCGCATCCGCGTCTGCCGAATCGTTGGGAGATCGTCGGGCCCACCGGCTACGTCGGCTTCGCGTGGATGGACTACGACGAGACGATCGCGGAGCATGCGGTCCGGATCATCGACGAGACTCGTAGACGCGGTGCCCAGGTCGCCGAGGTCAGCCAGGACGCGTTCAACCGTTGGAACGATCAGATGCAGCGTCGTGGCAAGGCGATTCAGGTATACATCGTCGATTGCAATCGCGATCAGAACAGTTACTTCGTCAACTCGCAACAAGAGGTCGTCTACTACCGGCCCCAGACCATCACCGCGTCACGGCGATTCGCGCGCCGGTCCCCGCTCGCCGACTACGAGTTCACCCAGCGGACGGTGCGCATCGCGCCGGTGCCGGTGCCGAAGGTGCAACCCGCATGAGCGACACCCCGTTGGCCGGGCGCGTCGCCTACGTGACGGGAGCCGCTCGCGGGCAAGGCCGCTCGCACTGCGTACGTCTGGCACGGGCCGGCGCGGACGTCGTCGCCATCGATGCCTGCGGGCCGGTCGCCACACACAACGGCTACGAGCCCGCGACGTCGGAGGATCTCGCCGAGACCGTGAACCTCGTCGAAGGCGAGGGACGCAAGATCCTCGCCAGGGAAGTCGACGTGCGCGACGCCGCTGGGCAGGAGCGGGTGATCGCCGACGCGATCGAGCAGTTCGGTCGTCTCGACATCGTGGTCGCCAACGCCGGAGTGCTGAATTGGGGCCGGCTGTGGGAGATCTCAGCCGAGCAGTGGCAGGAAACCCTCGACACCAACCTGACCGGCGTGTGGCACACCATCAAGGCAGCGGTGCCGGAGATGATCAAGGCGGGCAACGGCGGCTCGATCATCACCATCAGTTCGGCGGCGGGCATCAAGGCCGTGCCGGGCTGCGGGCACTACAGCGCCGGCAAGTTCGGCGTCGTCGGGTTGACCAACGCGCTGGCGGTCGAACTGGGCGAGTTCGGGATCCGAGTCAACTCCGTTCACCCGTACGGCACCGACACCCCGATGGGCAACGACGTGTCGATGTACAAGATCCTTCAGGATCACCCGCACTACATCCACTCGTTCTCCCCCGGCGCACTGCCGACCGACTCGCTTGCCGCCCCCGACCTCATCTCCGACATCGTCGTGTGGCTGGCCGGCGACGCGTCGTCGCTGGTGACCGCGGCCCAGGTCCCCGCGGACAAGGGCTATCTGAAGATCTGACTTATACCTGCGCCGGCGCGTCGGCACGGACCCGCCCGCGCAACCGCGACTCGAACACGCTCAAGATGTCGAAGTAGCGCGTGGGCGCCAGCCGCGCCAGCGCGTCGAACAGGTAGGCATCGGGTCCGACCAGGATGCGCGCCTTGCCCTGTTCCACACCGCGGTGGATGATCTCGGCCGCCTTGGCCGGCTCGGTCATGGTGATGGCGGCGAACTCCTTCACCATCTGTTCCTGGCTGCGGCCGAGGCCGTCCGGATCCTTGCGGAAACGGGCGTTGCGCACGATGTTGGTGTTGATGCCGCCAGGGTGCACGTTGATGGCCCTTACCCCGGTGCCGCGTAGCTCCTGGCGCAGCGAGTCGGTGAAACCACGGACCGCGAACTTCGCCGCACAGTACGCACTTTGGTTGGGCATGCCGACAAGACCGAACACGCTCGAGGTGTTCACGATGGCTCCGGAGTCCTGCGCGGTCAGGATCGGCAGGAATGCCCTGGTGCCGTTGACGACGCCGTGGAAGTTGATGTCCCACAGCCAGTTGTCGTCCTCGGGCACGGAGTCGAGCACGCTCGAGGACACGGCGACGCCGGCATTGTTGAACACCGCACCAAGGGGCAGGGGCGCCCAGTCCCTGACTTCTTCGGCGAAGGCGTTCTGCGCATCGGCATCCCGGACGTCGAGCACCTTGGTCAGCGTCGAACCACCGAGGGTCGCCTCGGTCTCCTTCAGGCCCTTCTCATCGACATCGGCAATGGCGACCGGGCAGCCGTGAGCTGAAAGGCGTTGGGCCAGAGCCCGGCCGATCCCGGACCCCGCGCCGGTGATGACCACCGTGCGCCCGCTGATGACGTTTGCGGCTGACTTGCTCATCGTGTCTCCTCTGACCGAGCAATTGGGACGGACGAGCCGTCGAGATGGGTGGTGATCAGGTTGACGATCCGGTCCCACGCGCCGCTAGGCAGATCGTGTCCCATGCCGACGATCGTCTCCAGGCGGGCACCGGGGATGGCGTTCGCAGTGGCGGCGCCACCGGTCGGGTTAACCATCCGGTCCCGGTCGCCGTGGATCACCAGGGTCGGCACGTCGATCTGGCGCAGCTCGTTGGTCCGGTCCCCCGAGGCGAAGATGCCCGCCAGCTGTCGGGCCACGCCGTCGGACGTGGGATCGCGATCCCATGCGATGCCAGACTTTTCGCGTATCCAGCCCTCGTCGAACGGGAATCCGTGCGACCCGATGTGGCTGAACATCCGCACCGCGCCGTCGACCGCCTCGAGCCGGTTGCGCGGCGGCCTCGCGGTCGCCAACCGCCACCACGTGGACGGAGCAGGCCGCCCGATGCGCGGCGCACCGGTGGTCGACATGATCGAGGTGAGCGTGCGCACCCGGCCCGGATGGTGTGCGACGACGGTCTGGGCGATCATTCCACCCATCGAGATGCCGACGAGGTGAGCGTTCTGATAACCGAGCGCATCCAACAGACCGACGGTGTCACGAGCCATGTCGCCGAGGTGATACTGCCTGGCGTCGCTGCCGCCCCGCAGGATCGCCACCGGATTGGGCTTGGAAAAGCTCGCGTGGGTCGAACGGCCCACGTCGCGATTGTCGAACCGGATCACCCGGTATCCGCGCTCGGCCAACATGACCGCGATGCCCTCAGGCCACGTGTGCTTTTGCTGTCCCAGCCCGGCGATCAGCACGACGGGTGACGCCGCGGCGTCACCGAATGAGTCGTAACACAACTCGATTCCGCGCCCGACGGTAACAAGGTCTTCGCCGGTCACGCCGACACCTCCGCCGCATCGGCGGACACCACTGTCGATCTGTGCGGCGAGCGTCGGTACACCACCGCCCGCCCACCACGCGCGGGCGCAGTCGCGACGCCCCGGGAGTGCGCGGCCTCACCTGGGGCGTAGGTGGTGCCGAACTCGAACTCCCGCAGCAGCGTTCGCAATGTCACGGTCATCTCCATGTTGGCGAACGCGGCACCGATGCAGCGTCGAATGCCGCCGCCGAACGGGATCCACGCGTGAGTGTCCGGCGGGTTGCCGACGAAGCGATCCGGGTTGAACGCCTCGGCGTCGGCGAAGCTCCGCTCGGCGGCATGGGCCAGCGATATGCTCACCAGCACGACGTGCCGCGCGGGAATGACCCACTCCCCCAACCTGATCCGTTGCCTGGTCATTCGCGCGGTGCCATTGATCACGGGACGGGTGCGCTGCACCTCGAAGATGGTGGCCTGGAGCAGGTCGGAGCCTCCGGCATCGACCTCGTCGCGGAGACGGGCGAGCAGCCGTGGGTGCCTGCGCAGTCGTTCGACGGCCCACGCCAACGTGGTGGCCGTGGTCTCGTGCCCCGCCGCGAGCAGGGTGAGCAACTCGTCGGCCACGTGGTCGTCGGAGATCGGCGATCCGTCGTCGTACCGCGCCTGCAACATGAGGGCGAGGACGTCGTTGCGGTCCTCGAACCCGGGATCCCTACGGGCGTCGGCGATGAGCCCGGCGATGACCGCGTCGTATCGGCGCCGAAGCTTCTCCACCCGGGCCCACGGGCTCAGGGGACCGTAGTCGCGCCGGGCCGCAGGCGGCATCACCGCAAGCCGCGATGCCTTCAGCACCATCGGCGGCAGCAGTTCGCGCAGTTCCTCGAGCGCGGCACCGTCGGCGCCGAACACCGCCCGCAGGATGGCGTTGAGCGTGATCCGCATCATCGACGGCATGGTCGCGAAGTCCTCGCCCTCGGGCCAGGTGGCGATCTCTCGCCGCACTTCCTCTTCGACGATGCCCTCGTAGCCCTGCATGCGCTTGCCGTGAAACGGCGGCACCAGGAGCTTGCGACGCTGCCGGTGCGGTATGCCGTCGAGGCTGAACGTCGAGCCAGGGCCGAGCACCTCGCCGAGGGTTCCCGCGCGGGCGATGAGGTCGTTGTTGGCCGTGAAGAGTTCCTTCACCAGCGCGGGATCACTGATCACCGTGGTCGGGCCGAAGATCGGCAGGTTCAGCGTGAACTCCGAACCGTGGCGTCGGGCCACGGCGGCAACGGCCTTGTCACGGTTCACCACGAATGCGACGCCTTGGAGCAGCTTCGGGATCCGCGGTGCTGGCGGGAGCCGCACCGGGTCGTTCGTCGCTTCAGCCATGCCTGAACCTCCGGTTCGGTACGAACAAGTACCGGCCACGGTACGCCTTGGTACCGACGGGCACAAGCCTTCGACACGTGTCGAATAGCACGATGATCAACCCGCCCGATCAAAACAACGTCGGTTGCGGCTCCACCACGGCAGGCACCGGCACGGCCGCCGCGCGAAACGACCGCTGATCGCGGTTCAGTCCGTGCTTGGCGATCAAAGGGGCCACCCGCCGGTGCAGCATCTCTCGGTAACTCGCAGGCAGATAGGCGCCGCGTCCGTACAACTCGCGGTACGTCGTGACCAACTCTGGATGCGCCCGTGCCAGCCACGCCATGAACCAGCCGCGCGTCGAGCCGCGCAGATGCAGGCCGAACACCGTCACGCTGGCGGCACCTGCGGCCGCGATCTGGCCAAGTAGCCCGTCGAGGTGCTCGCGCGAGTCCGTCAACGCCGGAAGCACAGGGGCGACCATGACGTGGCAGTCCAGACCCGCGCCGTGCACCGCCCGGATCAGCTCCAGCCTGGCCCGCGGGCCGGGGGTTCCTGGCTCGACCTCTTGATGGAGTTCGGGATCGGCGACCGCGAGCGAGATCGCCACGCTGACGTCGACGTGGCGGGCCGCATCGGTGATCAGCGCCAGGTCGCGGCGGAGCAGGGTGCCCTTCGTGAGGATCGAGAACGGGGTTGTCGAATCAGCCAGTGCGCCAATGATTCCTGGCATCAGCGCATACCTGCCCTCGGCTCGCTGATACGGATCGGTGTTGGTGCCGAGCGCGACGGTCTCGTGCGTCCACGACGGACGGGCCAACTCGCGGCGGAGCACCTCGACGACGTTGGTCTTCACCACGACCTGGGTGTCGAAATCGGCACCGGAGTCGAAGTCGAGGTACTCGTGGGTGGGCCTGGCGAAGCAGTACCGGCAGGCGTGACTGCACCCGCGGTAGCCGTTGACGGTGAACCGGAAGGGTAGATGGGCGGCGTTGGGCACCTTGTTCAACGCCGACTTGCACAGCACCTCGTGGAACGTGATGCCGTCGAACTGCGGCGTGCGCACCGTGCGGACGAACCCGATGCGCTGCAGTCCGGGCAGCGCACCGTCGTCGACGCCGACGCCTTGGCCATCCCACCGCACCCAACCATTCGAACAGTTGTTCGATCTGATGTCAATGCGACGCGGCCAACACCCAAACACCGAAGACATACAAACAAAGAGGGAAGACGCCCCTGCGTCTTCCCATTTCAATATATAGCGCACGGGGGGGCTTGCGGCAAGACCCGGGGTATGCCGCAGAATCGCTGCCCTAAGCCAGAACTGGCGGAACATGGGGGTTGCGAGTGCGGGTGTTGTTGTCGACGTGGGGGTCGCGCGGGGACGTCGAGCCGTTGTTGGGATTCGCGGTGGCCTTGAAGGAGCTCGGCGCGGAGGTGCGGTTGTGTGCGCCGCCGGACTTCTCCGATTTGGCAGCCCGGGTGGGAGTGGAGATGGTGCCTGCGGGCAGATCGGTCCGCGAACTGGTCCACGGCGTGCACGACAGAAAGCCGTCGACGCCGGCGGATGCGCCGCGGGTGGCAGCGGAGTTGGTCGCCGCGCAGTTCGAGACGGTCGCCGCGGCAGCGCAGGGTTGTGATGCGCTGGTGGCGTCGGGCCTGATGCCTGCGGGCACCCGGACGGTGGCCGAGGAACTGGGCATCCCGTATGTGCTGGTGTCGTTTCATTCGCCGGGCCTGCCGTCGCCGCATCAGGTGCCGCTGCCGCGGCCGGGAAAGGCGTTCCCGCCGGGCGTGACCGACAACCGGGTGCTGTGGGAGGTGGATGCCGAACGGGTGCAGGCGTTGTACGGCGCGCCGCTCAACGCTCATCGGGAAGCGCTCGGGCTGCCACCGGTCCACAACGTCCGCGACCACGTCTTCACCGACCACCCGTGGCTGGCGGCCGACCCGACGCTGGACCCGTGGCCTGGTTCGCCGGACCTCGACGTGGTGCAGACCGGTGCGTGGATCCTGCCCGACGCGCGACCACTCCCGGCCGACCTGGAGGCGTTCTTGGATGCGGGTGCTCCGCCGGTTTACGTGAGCTTCGGCAGCGTTCGCGCGCCCGAGGACGCCGCAGTGGTGGCCATCGAGGCGATCCGAGCGCAGGGCCGCCGCGTAGTCGTCTCCCGGGGCTGGGCCGGCCTGGCCCCGATCGACGACGGGGATGACTGCTTCGTCGTCGGCGAGGTCAACCATCAGGCACTGTTCGAGAGGGTGGCTGCCGTTGTGCACCACGGTGGTGCGGGCACCACCACGACGGCCACCCGAGCCGGCGCCCCTCAGGTAGTGGTGCCGCAGATCGCGGATCAGCCGTACTGGGAAGGCCGGGTGGCAGCACTGGGAATCGGTGTGGCACACGATGGTTCGACTCCGACGTCCGAATCCCTTTCGGCAGCGCTCGAGACGCCGCTCTCCCCCGCCACCCGCGGGCGGGCGACCGCC
>Ga0137416_10002099_pt1 | contig 10515 bp, 8 predicted proteins | sample CZODoug3_1_1_16f_FD_108282 | JGI IMG/M metagenome (GOLD analysis project Ga0137416, IMG submission 108282) | Vadose zone soil fungal communities from Angelo Coast Range Reserve, California, USA - CZODoug3_1_1_16fungal (Illumina Assembly) | ecosystem: Environmental > Terrestrial > Soil > Vadose...
AGAGCGATGAACAATGCGAACTTGAATTCGAAGTCTGCAATGTTTAGTGCCCAGATCCGTAGATAGGAGAAGGTGTTGCTAGCGGAACTCAGGAAGGCCTCGAACATATGGAGTCCTCCCTCCTTCCAGGCCATAAGCACTAACGGGACAAAGATTGGGACGAGGAAGAAGACGTAGGGCGGCTTGAGTGCGATCCCGAACTTGAACCCCGCAATGACTACTTGTGAAATAAGGTAAACGCCAGATATGTAGAATACCGCCCAAGAGATAGGGCCAAAGATTGCGTGCGAGTACTCTTTGTTCTTGATCTTGTTGATCGCGCTCAAGGCGAGGCCGAATGTTAAGTGTGCAACGCCGACAAAGAGTGTTATGACCATGAACTCGATTTTCAAATCGCTCGGACTGAAGATGGGGGCCCTGACACCGTTGACAACATTGAACTTGAGGAAGTCAGGTGCGAATCCAAAGAAGTCCCCGAATATTATCCCGAAGACCACAATGCCTATGCCCAGCAGTATGAGGAGTTCAGAACCATCTGCGATCATTTGGCCAAGCTCGAAGATTTTCCTTCCCTTCTTCTTCAGATTCCAGAGGAAGAGACCGCCGAAAATGAATAGCAGTCCTTGGCCGACATCGCCGAACATTAGGCCGTAGATGATCGGGTAAGTGATTATCATGAAAGGTAACGGGTTCAACTCGTGGTATGACGGCGTTCCGAAATTATTGATTACGGACTGGAGGGGCTTGAAAAATGCCGGGGCATCAATGAGCGTGGGTGGTGGCTCTTCGCCGACAACATGCCCTGGGATTAGTTCTTCGCTGTGCTCGCGCGCTGTCCTGACTATTCTCTCGGCTGCGTGTTCATCGACTTGGATGGAGATGTCGTCACCAGAGGCCTTTGATGCTCCTTTCGAAAAGCCGTCAAACCTTTCTTCCGGAACCCAGGCGTCCAACAGTACCGTCGATTGGGTCGCTAGTGCAGTCGACAGTGCTTTGGCACGAACCTCAAGAATTTCGAACATCATCAAAAGGGATGCATATCTGGGACCGTACTCCTTTGCCAGCTGCGCTCTGTCAGTCTCGAGCTCCTTCTCCCCTAGCCGAATTTCCTCGAGCCGCTGCTCTACTTGCTTCTTGGCCTCCGAGGGGTCGGGTGGGAGCTGGGCAAGGCCCGGCTCAAGTCTCGCTCCCAGGGCAGCGAGAGCTTGTTTGGCTTCGTCCTGAAACGCGCTGGGCAGTATTGCAAAGAAAGACTCGGCTTCGTCGCTAGTATTCGTGATTGCGAAGATGGCGTTGCCGTACGACACCCGATCCAGTTCCATGCGAATGCTTTCGACGGAATCCCTCGGGGCCTCTCCGGCTAGGATTGTGGTGAATCCAGTCCCGCCTACTGTGCTAAGTCTGACGCCGAGCTTTTCGAGTCCTGATAGGAGCCGGGAAAGCTGGACGTTGCGTCCTCTCTCTTCTTGGAGCTTCTCTTGCCGTGCCTCGAGTTGTTTGACACTTCGCTCTAGGTTCAATGCTTCTTTGTCCAAATACTCGGCCAGACTTTCGACGCTTTGAGAGGAAATGTTGTTCAATTCAGGTTCTGCGTGGGAGTCCCGCATTAGTGGGGCGATAGTTGTGAGCCTATTCCGAACTGCAGCCAACCGTGCTACTAATGATGATGTTTCGAATGGAATCGTTCCTGTCGGCACTTGCTTGTCTGGCACCGTGACAAAGTGAAGGAGGCCTTCTTGGCCGGCGTATGAGAGAAAGTTGGTCAGTTGGTCTTTTGAGACTATGACTGTGACTCTTCGCATTCGGACAGGAGTTAGCAATACTTCGGGTGCCTACGCAGATGTTGCTTCCACTTCTTCCCTTTGACCTGGCCGTTGCTCGCCAAAGATCGTGGACGAGACTAGAGTCAAGAGTTCACGATCGAGCCGATCCAATTTTGCTCGAAAAGTGTTACGGTATGCAATCTTCCCTTCTGAATCGCTTGCAACAACGCCACCGAGTTCCTCTGCAAGTTTCTCGTCATAAACGACAGTGGCGCCTCTTGGCAAGGCATCTGCCGGGAGGTTAAATTTGTCACGTGATGTCTTTGGAAACCCAATCTTCAATGTTGCATGGTCGGATCCGATAGCATCGATGGACTCCGTTGCGAGTCTCTTCACGACCTCCTGGAAATTTCCTGTTGTCGCGACAGTGGAAAGTCGCTCTTCCACATCAGTTAGAACGCTTTGCACGATCTTGTTCCTCTCTTCTAGAAGCTTGAGTCGGTTGGCTCTTATTCTGGAGCTTATGATGCTACGCCTAGCGGCCTCAGCTTCCGCCTCGGCACGTGCGAGAATCTCGCTAGCTTCACGCTCAGCTTTCTCATGGGCCTCGTTCCGGATTTGATCTGCTTTCTGGCTCGCCTCTCGGATAATCTCGTCGGCTTTGAGTCTAGCATCAGATAGGATTCGATTACGCAGCTTCTCTAGTGATTCCGACATTTCCATCATTACTTCTGCAATACGAGTTCCACGGCCTTTCGAACGGCGTCGTTCTTTCTTTCGTCGAAAGCTCGATGATAATTCTCTATCAATTTCTCGGTCTCCCTTTCCGACTCCATTGCTTCCTTCTCGGCCTCCTCGCGAGCTCTCGTTAGCATCTCTTCCCGGCGTCTTCTAGCATCTGCCAGGACCTGTTCTCTTACTCCTTCTGCCTCCTTAGAGGCTTGGGAGATTATTTGCTGGGCTCGTTGTCTAGCGTCCTCAACGATCCTTCTGGCCTCTTCCTCTGTCTCAACGATCTTCTTGACGGCATCGATGCCAGACATGATTCAATCCGCGATTTATTCGACCGGACGAACCTTCAGGGTGCTATAAAACTGTTCGAGTAAATGGACCCGATGCGTCGATCCTCCGTACCCCTGAGGCTATGCGGAAACCTTGTCTCTAGCTCACGATGGATAACAAAGATGTCGCAGCGCTCTGTGAAAGTGAGATCCAGGGTTGGGGATAGATCCCTATAGCAAATGAGAGGATAACGGCTACCCAGAGGATTCTTGTGTATGATCGAGGCTCGGGAAGCCGAGATGCGTCCGCTGGATCGTCAAGATACATGCGCTTAATCACCCATCCATAGTATCCCATGCTGAATCCACTGTTCAGCAAAGCTGCGATTGCCAGGTAAGGTCCCCAGGAGAACGGCGAGTTTAGCGCACCCGTAAAGAGGATGGCTTTGCTGAAGAAGCCGTTTAGTGGGGGTACGCCTGCCAGTGCCAAGAAAAGTATTGTGATCCCGAATGCGGTTTGAGGCATCCGCTTGCCCAGACCGTTGAAAGATGTGAGATCTGTCACCGGGAGCTTGGTTGCAATCGCTGCAGCTGCTATGAACGTGGCCGTCTTCAATATTCCATAATTCAACGAGTGGAAAATCGCACCTGCTAATCCGAGCGTGTTGGTCGGAGTCGTGACGGCAAGCGCAATCAGTAGATAACCGGCTTGAGCAATGCTAGAATATGCCAGGAGTCGTGTGAAACCCTTCTGCATCAACGCTGCGACATTGCCGAGCGTCATAGTAACTATCGATAGGATGGCGAAGGTAGAGTACCAATCGACTTGGAAGGTGCCCATGCCGAAGATGAAGACACGGAAGGCGGCTGCGAAGGCGGCAAGTTTTGCGCCGGACGCGAGTAGGGCGCTTATTGTTGAAGGTGCTCCTTCGAACGCGTCAGGAATCCACATATGGAAAGGAACCACGGCCATCTTGACGCCGAAGCCGACGATGAACAAGACCAATGCTATCACGCCAAAGGGTTTGACGCCCGGTTGCGAGACTGCTATGTTGACAAGAATACTCCGAATGTCGACTAAGCTTGTGGAGCCTGTCATGCCGTAGATGAGGGATATCGCATAGACCAAGAGGGCTGATGACATGGCCGATAGGACGAAGAATTTCATTGCCGCTTCGTTCGAGAGAACGTCTCTCTTCTTGATCGCGGTCAAAGCATAGGTTGGGACGCTCATCAATTCCCATCCCACGTAGAGCAAGACTAGGTCTTGCGATGCGGCCAGTATGACCATTCCCAGTGTTGAGAGCAGAAGGAGGCCGTAGTAGGGGGCCTCGTTCGGATCGCCTTTTGTGAATCCGAGTGAAGCAAGTGCGACGAGAGTCGATGTGCCTATGAGGATTCCGCCGAAGAAGTAGGTGAATAGGTCGAACCGGAGGGCACCGAACGCAGTGGCTTGATAGTTGACGAGGATAAACCATGAGATTGAGCCAAGCGCGATCAGCAAACCAAGTATGCCGAGGTATGGTGCCGGTCTCAATCTCATTCGTCCCCCTCGAAGTAGGCCAGCGGGTGGGGCGATCAGTCCAAAGACTGCCAAGCTGATGAGTGGAACGAGTTGTAGAGGAGCCATTTCTAAGGTCCTCCACCCAAGAATCTGAGGATTGTTGGCCGAATTATGCTGTCAAGCATTGGTCCAGGATAGGCTCCGAGGATAAACAAGGGTACCAGGAAGGCGGCTAGAATGATTAGGGAATGGAGATGCAATTCGTTGCGAGGTCCGGTCGCGGGAGTCAGGACAACCCGCCTTAGCATCCAGAGAAAGTATCCGACGGTCAAGGCCGGGGCGATGATGGCAAGAGCAAAGATTGGACTCGCGGTAAGAGCACCGGCAATAACGAGATATTCACTGATGAAGTTAGAGAGTCCAGGTATCGCCATAGCCGCCAATGATCCAAGTACTAGCAATGTCGCGGTCAGTGGCATCCTTCCCCTCAAGCCACCCAACTCGTTGATGTTTCGTGTGCCCATGTGTTCATGGATGTAGCCGGACATGAGGAAGAGAATACCGATCGCTAGAGCATGATTGAACATTTGGAAGACAGCCCCTGAGACTCCGGCAACGTTTCTGGAGAAAGTACCCAATAGGACGAAGCCCATGTGATTGATGCTCGTCATCGCTATCATCCGTTTCAAGTCCGTCTGGACAAGAGCAACAGTGGCGCCGTAGATCATTGTGACCAATCCTATTCCGGCAAAGTATGGCCACAATGTGTTGGCTGCATTAGAGAAGAGGAGCAAGTTGTATCTGATGAATCCATAACCACCCATTTTCAGGAGGAGACCGGCCAGTAGAACGCTGACCGGGGCGGGGGCCTCAACGTGAGCGTCGGGAAGCCACGTATGGAACGGGACGATGGGTAGTTTTACAGCGAATCCGATGAATGTTGTTATTGAGGCGAACAATTGAATGAACATGGGCATCTGGTTTACTTGAGAGATTAGGGTCGGCGAACCGTCGACGGATATGTAATCGAACGTGTGGGTGTAGGCGAAGACTGCTAGAAAGCCGAACAGCATCACGGCGCTGGCAGAATATGTGAATAACAGGAATTTTAGTGCGGCATATCTTCGTCTCGGACCTCCCCATACGCCGATGAAGAAGAACATAGGTATCAGGACTATCTCCCAGAAGACGTAGAAGAGGATCAGATTGAGGGACGTGAAGACTCCGATTATGCCGGTCTCGAAGATCAGGAAGAGCGCGTAGTATTCTGGTTCCTGGAAGTTGATGAGGTCCAAGGATCCTGCGCATGCGAGGAGGCTGAGAAATGTGGAAATGATCAGAAGTGGCAGACTGATGCCGTCGAGTCCGACGATGTAATTGAGCCCGAAGGATTGCGCCCAGGGCATGGTTTCCACGAGTTGAAATGGTGGAGCGGACGAGCCGTACTGGTAGACAATAAGAATGAGCATCGTGAGGCCGAACGAGGCAGAGGTTGTCCCTATGCAGACAATGCGAGCGAGCCTTGGGTTGATCTTGCCGAAAATGTAGGTGGGTACCGCCATTAGGACTGGGAGGAAGATGATGATTGAGAGTATTCCGAGCATTCCTGTCTAGCTTGCTCCAATCACGAATATCATGTACAGTAGGAGTAGAAAGATTCCAATCGCGAAGCCTAGAACATACTGTTCTGTCACGCCGGTTTGCAATCTTCGGAGCAGGTTGCTAAGTCGCGACCCTGATGATGCGATACCAGTAACTGCTCCATCTACGACACGAGTATCCAAGACTGCGTTGGCTTCAGAGTATCGATAGAACCTCTGTGGAACAATCAGGTTCAACTTATCCCAGATGTCGAGCTCAACGTAACGATACAGCGCTTGTGCGGCACGGATCATCCCGTTTACAAAGACCTTGTAGTAGATCGCGTTAAGATAGAATCGCTCGAAGAGGAAGCGCTGTACCGCGCCCATTTTCATGATGAATGGATGCCTTCCACCACAGTGACGATAGTAACCGATTGCAGCCCCAGTGCCAGCGACGACAACGCTAACGATCGTGAGCATTAATTCAAGGCTGAGCCCCGGCACCGGTGACGCCAATGCAGGAGCAGTTGTCGAGGGTGGAAGAAGGAACGTGCCGCTCAGATAGGCGGTTAACCGATCGCGGATGAATGGGAAGGCAATCCCTATGGCTACGCTGCCAATTGCAAGCGATAGGTACGGAACTAGCATCACGAGACCTGCTTCGCGTACATGACCTCCGTGTTCTACGACTTCTTGCAAATGGCGGCTGGGCTTGCCAGTGAATGTCATTCCGAGCATCCTCATCGTGTAATATCCTGTTAGCAAAACCGTAGCCAAGGCGAGTGCGTAGAGGACTAATTGGCCGGCACTGTAGCTTGCGAAAAGTACTTGATCCTTGGTCCAGAAACCGCTCAGCGGTGGAATGCCCATCAGAGAGAATCCGGCGATGAACATCGAGATTGTCGTCAGCCGTAACACTTGCGATAAGCCCCCCATCTCGTCCATGAACCTGGACTCTGCTGCGTGCAGCACCCAGCCGGCAGCGAGGAACATCGAAGCCTTGAAGACTGCGTGGCTCATGACGTGGAAGAGTCCCGCCGTGTATCCTAGAAGGAAGTCGGAGCCTAGGCCTGCGACACCTAGGCCGAGCATCATGTAGCCGATCTGGGAAACGGTCGAGTATGCCAAGACCTTCTTTATTTCACGTTGAACTGTGGCTTGTATCGCGGCGAGAAAAGCGGTTATGACGCCAATCCATGCGATCGTGCCGAAGAACGGTGTGAGTTGTCCGAACTGGGCCAATGCAGTGTAGAACACCGGGCCCATTCTTCCAGTGAGGAAGACTCCAGCCTTGACCATCGTTGCTGCGTGTATCAGTGCAGAGACGGATGTGGGACCGGCCATTGCATCCGGCAACCATTCCTGGAGTGGAAACTGTGCTGACTTTCCGATTGGTCCACCAAAGAAGAGGATGGCGGTCGGGACGAGAAGTCCGAGCCTTGCAAGGCTAGCCGCCCAGTTTCCTCCGCCAGAGAGCTTTGCGGCCAACTCGTTGTAGTTGAAAGTGCCAGCATAGGCGTAGATCAAGAAGATCGCGATCAGAAGAGCAATGTCACCGATCCTGGTGACGACGAACGCTTTCATGCCCGCATGACTAGGCGGGTATGCTTGTGGGATCCCGAGCGCTTCATCGCCAGGAGTTCCGACCCAGTACTCTTGCTGGTCCTTGTAGTAATGACCGATCAGTGCATAGGAGCATAGGCCGACGCCTTCCCAACCGAAGAACATCATGAGAAGATTGTCAGCCAAAACTAGGAGGAGCATGTTGCCGATGAAGAGGTTCATGAAGAACCAGTAGCGGGTCAATCCATCGTCCCCTTTCATGTAGCCGAGACTGTAGACCATTATCAGGAAGCTGACCCAGGCGACGATGTTGATCATGAACATACTCAACGGATCCACCGAAACCCCTGCCCGCAGAGGACTCCCCCCAGCCGCTAGTCGGAATGACGGCAGCCAGTCCACCTGATAGTCCCCAGCAGCAACAGTAAGAGCTGTGTATGTCGCAAGAATCGCGGCTGCCAAAGTGAAGGCTACGGCCGCGTAGTTGCGGATGTTGGAATGAATCCTCGCAAGGACCGGTGTCAGCAGTGCACCAGCTAGCGGAGTGATCCAGATTAGCCAAGGAGCTAACGTGAACATTGTTGACTCATATGCCTCCTAGGATCGGTATCGCGCGTGCAGCATTGAACAGACCTCCCAACACAGGCTCGGGATAGATTCCAAGAAGTATGGTGACGACGCTGAGAACAATGAGAGGAATAGTCACCGTCAACGGAGCCTCGGATACAGTTGCCGTGTGCTCGTTCGTGGGACCGAAAAAGATTCTACGCAACGTCCAGAGGGAATAGCCTGCCGTGAGTGCGGTCGCCACGACTCCAAGGACTGCGATGCTAATTCTGAAAATTGTCGGTGTGTTAGTGGCTCTGATGAACGCGCCTTGGAAAAGAACGAATTCCGAGAAGAACCCGTTCGTGGCGGGCAGCCCGACAATGGCAAGGAATCCGATGAATGCGGCGGTTGCGGTGATCGGCATTCTTGAGGCAAGCCCACCGAGCTTCTTGATACTCCTCTCACCGTGAACCTGGAGAATTATCGCGCCTGCAACCATGAAGAGAATACCCTTCGCAGTTCCATGACTGACGTATTGGAACATCGAACCAGCAACCCCGAAACTATCTGAAGCGGCCAGTCCAAAGAGAATGTAACCCATCTGACTTACACTGGAATATGCAAGCAGCCGCTTGATGTCGTCCTGAACGAGGGCCATTGCAGCGCCGTAGAACATGGTCACTACCGCCAAGGCAGCAAAAAATGCCGAGAGAGTAAGGAACGCCTCTGGGAAGATTGTCATGACTATTCGCACAACAGCGTAACCTCCGATTCCGATCATAGCTGGCGACAATAGGGCACTCACCGGGGTTGGAGCCTCCGCGTGTGCGTATGGCAACCATACGTGGACTCCGAACTGCGCCATTTTGACGAAGAAGCCGAAGCACATCGAAGCGACAATAATTAGTCGAAGTGTAGATGGAATCGACGAGGGATTGATTAGAGCCATGTCGGTCACTCCCCCGGTCAAGTATCCGGTCAGCAAGATTCCGACAAGAAGCACGAGGGCGCCAACGTGAGTCCAGATGAAGTACATCAACGAGATCCTCTCCTTGTCGCCATATCCCCATTCGGCGATCAGGAAGAACGATGGGACCAGCATGATTTCGAAGAATGCATAGAACTGGATCAAGTTAGTGGCAAGAACTGTTCCCAGCATGCCCAGGGCATAGAGGTTGTAGAGTGCGAAGTACAATCCATACCTATGGGATGGCGCCTCGTCGCCGATCTTATGGTGCATGTAGGGTATTGAAAAGAGACTGATCAATGCGGTGAGTAAGCTGATTGTGAAGAGGATTGGAAAGCTGAGATTGTCAACCTTCAAGCCGAACAATCCGATGGGTGCCCAGTTATACAATTCCTGGTAGGCGCCTTGGGCTTGTCCTTGGCCCCTTACGGCCCCGATCAGGAAGACGGTCAATGGGAGAAGCAGTATTGCGAATGATACGTAGCCTGTCTTTTGCCTCAACCATCTTGATGCTACATAGACGATTGGGGCAGAGGCTAGAGGGACGATTATGCTTCCAAGGAGTAGAAGAGTCGTTTCCTGTACTCTCCCTATCCTTTGAGCCTGGTCATTTTTCGTAGGTCGATGTCCGAGTTGAGCCTGAACGCTAGCAGGATTATTGCGAGCCCTACCGCGGCTTCCATTGCGGCCAGTGCTATCGAGAAGATGACGAGGACTTGTCCGGTGACTAGGGGGGGATTGTGGAGCCGGGCGAATGCGACGATGTTCAGGTTCGCTGCATTGTAGATCAGCTCGACTGAGAAAAGAATCCGGATCGCACTCCGTTTTGTGGCAAGCCCGTAGATCCCGATTGCAAGCAGGGTTGCGGACAATCCGAAGAAGCTCGCGAGAGGCTCCATTTTTCTACGCAGTCCCCCGTTCGCTTTTCGCAAGAGTCAACGCGCCAATTACCGCCGCAGCAAAGACGAGAGATAACACAGCTAGTTGGACACTGTAAGTCACGAGTAAAGATTGGCTGAACTGAGCAAGGTCGCATTCGGGTGTACATGGCTGATTTGTAGAAAAGGCGCTCGGACTTGCCAGTGCACCTCCCACGCCGAGCATCATAGCAACAAGTATGCCGATGAATAAGGCGGTCCGCCTGAATTCGGTGGGTCCTTCTCCCTTGGCGGGTCCAACGAGCATTACGGTGAACAGGATCAGAATAACGACGGCTCCGATGTAGACTGCGATCTGGAATACGCCGATGTATGCTGCGTCGAGGAGAAAGAAGAGTGACGCTACACCTAGAAAGCTCACGCCTAGCGAGACTGCACCATAGACAAGGTCACGGGATTCCAGGGCCAATATGGCTCCAAGTACTGTTACTGCGGCAAATCCGAAAAACGCAATGTCCGGCATTCCCTTGATCAGATCCTGGGCCCGACTACTAGCAAGTACGTGATCACAATGTTCAGGAACGCCAGACCTAGAAGATACGTCCAGCCGGCCCGGAGGAGTTGGTCGATGCGGACTCGGGGGAAGGTTGCGCGTAGAAGGATTATGAGCGATGACACGATTATGATCTTAATCGCTGTCCACAATA
>Ga0137416_10002114_pt1 | contig 10493 bp, 9 predicted proteins | sample CZODoug3_1_1_16f_FD_108282 | JGI IMG/M metagenome (GOLD analysis project Ga0137416, IMG submission 108282) | Vadose zone soil fungal communities from Angelo Coast Range Reserve, California, USA - CZODoug3_1_1_16fungal (Illumina Assembly) | ecosystem: Environmental > Terrestrial > Soil > Vadose...
AAAGCCTAGAGTTGATCCTCTACCTTGGAGCAATATTCCTGTTAGTGAAAATAATAGACGATGAGCCTCGGAGAAAGCTCTGGACGATTCTAGCGATCGCATCGACACCGATCTTCGTTGCCAGCCATCCAGAGACCCCTATGGCCGTTAGCCTGGGACTGGCCGGCTTCCTAGTCCTCTCCCTCCTAAGATCCAGGCAGACGTTCAACCAGCAAGTCTCGAAGTTTGCCCTGCCGTTCATAGCTCTTATCGGAGTCGTTCTATTCTGGTGGGCCAATATCGCCATCGATGCTCGAACCCTAGTTCAGACGTCACTTGTGAATAGAGCCCTCCAGTCACTTCTGGGACTCCCTCTTGGGACTACGACACGGACCTTGAATGTTGCCGCAACCCCATCATACAGCTACGGACTGACTGTTCTTTCAGAGCAAGGCGTTTCCGTGGTAGTATGGGCCGTCGGTCTCGCATACTTCGCGCTTTTCAGGAAATTCCAGCCGAGAGAACTCCTCCTCGGAGGCCTCTTCCTCGCAGCTGTCTCCACCATACCTATCGCCGTCTTTGGCCGAGCGGATGTGCTCCAGAGAAGCTACCTGTTCGCCCTCTTCCCTTTTGTTATCCTTACGGCGTGGCTTCTACAGCGGAAAACAGTGCTGATGCTAGGGGGAGTGAACCTCTTCCGGCTCTTGAAAGTAGGATTCATCATAATGATGGTCCTCTTTTCTGCCATGATACCCCTCACTAGATACGGGGTCGACCCTATCGAGTACATCTCCGGCTCGTCATTGCACGTTTCGAACATCGCGGCGGGACTGCAAACACAACACTCTCTGCTATTCCTTCATCCAGATGAAGACGGATGGAGGTTCTATGCCGGAATCAACGGAGCTGACAGGGAGCCCAAGGCGGAGCAGAACAATATGGCCAACCAACTTGGCGGCTACGTCAAGCCTGGAACCGACCCAACAGTTCCCGGGTTTAATCTGACCTTCACCCCAGCGGACGATTCCGCGAACTATATCGTACTAACCAACTACTGGCAGAACCTGTACACACTCAGGTTCGGATCCAACTCGGCCTTCTACATACAAGCCAGGAACAACTACACTGCGACTGTGATGCAGAACTTTAACCTAGTATACTCGACGGGTACAGACCAGATTTACGCGAACCAGGAAATAGGATAAGGATTGAAGAGTCTCATACTACGTTGAACCAGACCTGGAGAGGAACCCCCACCCGGGAATTCTGCCCCCTGTAGCCATATTGGAACGAGTTCAAGGCCACGTCATACGTCCATAGTTCAAAGAAAAATCTAAACTTCTGACCCGCGACCGCGCTTACAGAAGGGGAAACCTGTTGGCCATTGATAGTCATGTCGATATACACTGAGCCTCCCGGGACCGGCTTCTTTGTAAAACTCCACGTAAAATTTACGAGGGCCGTCCGCGCGTTCGGAATGAAGGTCGAGCTATTCCCTAGCTGAGGGACAGAGTCCGCTGAAGCTGTCGCGTTAGGGCTGGAACTAGTGCTGTTGCCAAGACGGTAGACGATCTGAACATATTGAATAGACCCCATTCGATTAGTTATGGCAAAGTGCCAGTCGAAGGACTTGCCACTCGTAACGTTGGCCTCGCTCCCCGAGAAATAGTTCGAGAGAGTCCCACTGGGAGAAAAAACTCCCCAAGCCATGAACTCTTGGGCAGGAGGCTTGCTGAGCGCGTAATATGCGATTGAACTGTAAACCAGGCTAAAACTTGCGAACAGAAGTATGAACACTATGATCCTCCGTTGAATCACGCTCCATACCTCACTCCAACCGAATCCGACGCATTCGGATTTTCCGCACAATATTGTTGAAGCGATGGACCTCCAGAACTGACAAGGCGGAACCGAAACCAGCCACCACTGCCAGGGAGTATGCAGAGGCTTGGTCGAAGACAGATTGAGTTCGAGCAGCATTAGAGACGCTCAGGGCCTGGACTGCAGTAGCGTTGGACAACTGCAACGACCGGTTGGCGTCGATGGCAGACCCAAGCCCGGTTGCATTCTCTTCGTAATGGAGTGCTAGATTGAGACTGTCAGCGAGCTGGGAAATCTGGCTTAGAGATGCGCCTTGCAGGTCGGCCTCCTGAACTAACGCGAACGCTTGAAGGAGAGCGGTGCGAGCATTATCGACCTGGGCAGACTGCCCGTAGGCTTGCTCTCTACTGAGCGAGAAAGGGGAAACGCAAAGCATGAGAACTCCCAGAAGGGCCATCAGACGGAAGCGCATATCTGGGTCTTGGACTTTAGCAGGCGGAGGTTAGGCTTTAGGATTTGCCTGAACTAACGAGAGAAGAGCTTATCGAGGTTGTCAAAAGGCATCGTCCTTCCAGTCTCGCGTCTCTCAACAAGTCCTTGAAAAACGAAAATATCAACGTCAGCGATGAGAAACTTCTCCTGCTAATCAAACAATTGCAGTCTGACGGAACAATCAAGCTGTCCACCAGGGACACATTGTCGTTCAGGGAATATCTCATCGATATCTGGAACGCTTGGTGGTTCTATCTTGTAATCATCGTAACGCTGTCGGAACTATTCCTCGTAATCTCCAACGCTCAGGCGGGAGCTGCTCTGTTTTTCAGAATCCTATTCGGCCTTGGAATCTTGAGCATCATCCCAGGCTTCCTCACAGTCACGATAGTCTTCCCGGGTGGCCAAGTGAATGCTCTGGAGAAAATCGCTCTCAGTATTTTTCTGAGCGTTCTGATATCGATAACAGTTGGGGTATTGCTAGGGTTAGGCCCGTTCTTTCAGGCATCAAACAATATCGTCATCCTAAGCGCTTATGTTGTCCTAGCGGACGTTGCCGCTAGCTATCGGTCCTACGATTTCCTCAGAAGCCCCCACAAGCTCGCCTAGTAGAGAACTTGACGCAATGACTTTCCATACTTTTCGATGGATCGTATCCGCGGGCACTCGAGCGTTAACGATGGCAACGTCCCAGCTAGAACTCAGCTCGCGATAGAGCTGAAGCCTCTCGACATAATCCTGCAACTCTGGAAGATCAGGCTTTCTCTTGAACGCGACCTCAGGGTCAATGTCCATGAAGAAGGCAAAATTCGGCTTGGGAAGGAGCCGCAGTAGCTGAAAACCAAGTCTCGTCCTACCGGGAGTGTCATGCAGGCCGGCCATTCCATCCACCACCATGTCGAGCGCATACCGGTCGCAAATTACCGTCCGGCCGAGAAGCAAGGGAAAAACAAGCTTCACGCCAGTCTTCACAATATTCTCGATCTGGGTGAGAATGCACCAGAGAGACGTTAGACCTCCTCTGCTAGGCAGCCGTGTCTCGACTATGTAGACTCCGCCTGCACGATGAACACTTGCATACCCTAGCCTTCTCATGATAACTAGCAAGGGAAGCGATAGCACCGGACGCCAACGACTTCGGATTCTTAGAACTGGTACCTTGATTTTCTCAAATCTCTTCTCGAGAAGATCGACCTGGGTCGATTTGCCACTGCCATCTACTCCTGAGAAGGCGACTAGAATCCCGCGTTTGCGAAGCCTAAAGGGTCTCTCTTCCTGATTTCGGCTATTTACACGAGGCTCAAGTTGAGGCTTCTAGAGTAATCGGCACCCTCGTTCCGGGCACCTGCTGCCAGTTTGTCTGGGGACCATTGAAACTCAGCTTTAGCAGGCCAACTAGTAGGACAAGTTGGAAGCCAAGGAATGCAACTGCACCAAAGACCCATGACCCAGTCCCGTGAAGACTCGCGACGTCGGTTCCGCGATATCGCCCGATCAAGCCCCGTAGAATTGCAAGGGCGGGAATCGATAATATCGCAGTCGCAAGAAACGCGATAAGGGCAGAAACCGGGGAAAAAACGAGGAGACCCAAGAAGAAAACCAGGGAAACCGATAGGAGAACAGGCGAGACAATGTGGACAAAGAATTCAAACGGAAATACGATCGTGCCGTATTTCCCGAGGTTCCGGCTGAACAAGACGCTAGAATTCTGGATAAGAGCATGCTGATTGTTCATTCCTCTCCTAAGCTTATGCTGTAGCTTAGGCTTCAGCTTACCGGCTTCTGTTTCGAGGAACGAGACATCTGGAGCATAGAGCGCCTTGAAGCCCTTCGATCTAACCGTGATTGTAAGTTCCACATCGTCGCATACGACCCCAGGACGCAGCGGTTCTAGAAGGTCTGTCCTGTAGGCGGAGAGCTCGCTCTCGCACATGAAAGGGGAATCAGTCTCGGCCTCAGCCATCCTGATAGCAGTATATATCCGCCGATAGTCTGCTTCAATACCGGTCAAAAATGATTTTCCTCCAACTGGAACTTCCACTCCGGAGACAGCGCCGATGTCAGCGCGGTCGAAATGCTCCACCAGCTTCCATACGGAGTGTGGAGGAAAAGTAACATCAGCGTCCGTCAGAACTATTATCTCGGGTCTGATGTTGCGCAAAGCCTCGTTTATCTCCTCGCTTTTGCCACGCCTGACAGGCTGTTCTATCAGAACGAGATTGACCTCGCGCCTATGATCTCCAGCAAACTTCTTGACAATATTCCCGGTTTCATCATTGGACGCACTGTCAACAACGACCACCTCGAACTTTTCCCTTGGATAATCTAGCTGGAGAACATTTTCGAGCTTCTGGCGAATAATTGAAGCCTCGTTATAGGTGGGAATCACCAGAGAAACGGTCGGGACAACCTGACTAACCGTTTGGGACAGAAGTCTTGGAGAACTCTCGTAGAGCAGAAAGAGCCCGAGAGTATAGGCTATGACAACGACGCCTATCGTCACGTAGTAGAGCACCTCGAATGCAGATACTAGGAAGGTCACTTGAAAGTCACCACCTATGGCCTGAGCTCTTGGGCAACTCAATCACACTATTGCCGCTTGGACGCTCTATCTTGAATCCGCCCGACCCGTATCCCATAACGAGTTCAAGTTCAAGCTCTCCAATCGAATGCTTATTCTCGTCTGTGCGAGAGTTGATCATCCCCTTCTCATCAATGTATGACTCTTGTCGATAAGTCCACCATCGAGCCATTTCGCCGAGAGTCATGATATCGCAGGCCGGGTCCGAGCGGAACGACCTTAGGAGACGGAGGTATTCCTCGCGCCCTTCTTCTTGACCGAACTCGTAGTCCGGGTGAACAAGTAGAACACAGGCTCCGCGTGTCTCCTTTATCCATCTCGCCACCTCAAGAAGTTGGTCGACAGCTTCAGCGACTCCCAACCCGGCTACTCTGATGAGTTGGTGGTCTTGCGGCATCGAGACAGGAATCTCTACGAGGCCTGATATCAGGAAGGGAAAGACGGTTCCGATCCCGTGAGGCTTGAGCGAAGTCGGCGATAAGGGCTCCCAGCTGGGCATCGACGAATCGTATTCGTAACCAGCCTTTCCGAGCGTCTCCACGAGTTCTCGAGAGTGCTGCAGAAGAGGGGCCCTGAACCCTCGAACAGGCTCTCTTGAAAGAAGCTCAAGCCGCGCCCTACAACGTTTCACCCTGTCCAACTTGTCTCTAACGCTTTCGAAGAGCAATCGGCCATCATGCTTTGTGTCATGACCTCCAACTTCCCCATTTTCTGCAAGCGCAATTAGCAATTGCGAGGACACGGGGTAACGACTGCTTGGAATGTTCCAAGTGGAACGTATGCCTAGTTCTTTCTCAACCTCAATTAGGCGTCCAGCGCCATCCTCAAGTCCGAGCTGTGTTTCCACGTCATGGCTGACTGCAAGCGCGTAGGACTTGCCTCTCCGCCAGAAACCGATAATTGGGATGGGATCTTGGGAAGCAATTGCCAGACTAGCAAGGAAGAGCGAGCGTAGAAATTCTATTGGACCGAGCAGTTCCTCTCTGAAAACTGTAACGCTTCTTTTCGTTTTGAAGAACCTGTTCCGAATACTAGACGGGACAAGGCTGTACGAGAAGGGCATTCGCGTGAGGAGACGGAATCTCCAGTTCGGACTCTCGTCCATTCTACCGTACATTAGCTGGCGGTATTCCGACATAAGGTCCACTGAGAGAATGTGGATAGTTGATCCACGTATCTTGCTGATGATGACATTTTCGCCATCTTTCAACACGGGCTCAAGGTTCGGCCCTGAGAATCGGTAGAGCCTGGTTTGCATGGACACGGAAACGCCCTGGGTAACACGCAGGCGAACCAGTGCTTCCTCCACGTTCACATCCAATCCAAATTGCCGTGCGATCTCTCTTGCACCTTCGATTCTCGTAGGGGAAATAATTACCGGCGGGGAGTCTGACGAGTCGACTTCTCTCGGTGGTTTCAGTGTCAAAAGAAAAAAAATTCCATCAAATTGAGGCCTAAGCGCATAGGGCACCTTCCAGAATTCTGCAAACTCGCCAAGAAGGGACAAGTCACGATCATCATTCCCAGCCAACACGAGTGGGACGAATTTTTCGGTCAACTCTATTTCCTCACTCTTAGCCTGAGTAGGAATAACGGGCCTACGATCTGCCACCAGTCTTTAGACGGCGAGATATGCGAATACTTCTTGTCTCTTAGGGCCGAGTAATCTTTTGAGACGGGTCTCTCAACGAACTTGTAACCCAGCGTGAGCACCTTGTAGTGCAAATAGTATTCGAGCTCATAATTGTCAAGCCAGCTCTGCCACACGTTGATGCGCGAGTCCGCCACGATCGAGGCCCTGTACGCTCTGAACCCGTTGGTTACCTCGGTGCACCGAACTCCGGTCATGATAGACCAAACGTAAGGGAAGAGCCTGGTGAAAATGCTCCTCAAGAAAGGATTCTTCTCTCTACGGCTGCCCCTGAGAAACCGAGAGCCCTGCACGTAATCATATCCCTCCTCCAAAATAGGCGCTGTTAATCGGGGGATTTCGCGCGGGTCATCCTTGCCATTTCCCGCCATTATCACGATGAGGTCAAAATGCTTTTCGAGCGCGTACTTGTAACCTTGCCGTATCGCATGGCCTATTCCGTTCCGGACCGGGTTCTTGATAGTCGTTATTGGAACCCGTATTTGCAGGCCTGCCTCTTCGATGGCTCCCAGTGTCATAGCTCCTGGCTTGTCTGCGACGACGCAAATTTCATTGACATAACTTGGGTCGAAGCGTTCGAGAACTCCACCAATGGTGTCGGATTCCCCGTAGACAGGGATTATTGCTATGGTCTTCAATGCCGCGATGCTCCTTTCACACCCATTGGCCGGGTAGCCGGAACGGGAAAAGGACATTTTCGATCGACGACTCGCGCAGGGTTGCCGAAGGCAATAGTGTTATCTGGTATGTCTCTGGTCACGACCGAGCCGGCCCCTATGAGGGCATTTTCTCCGATCGTTACGCCTGGATTGATAACGGTCCCTGCACCGATCGATGCGAACTTCTTCACTCGTGTCTCAAGGAGTTTCCATTCGCCGTGGACTTTCGGGTATTTGTCGTTGGTGAATGTGACGCTCGGTCCGATGAACACGTTGTCTTCTATAATTACTCCGGTTGGGATGAAGACGAAGGGTCGAATCTTGCAGTTGTCGCCTATTGTGACACCTTCTTCAAGATAGACGAAAGCGTCTATCTTTGTGTTCTTTCCGATCGTGCAGCCGTAGAGGTTTACTTGGTCATATACCCGGGATGACTGCGCGATTCTTGAGTTCTTGATAATCGAGTATTTGGGGCGTCTCCTCACTTTACACGTATCTCCTCGGCCAGGGGCATCTGGACTTGCACAGTTCTTTCCTGATGGAGAGATTCCCGTGCAGCCTCCAAGACGCTGACGACCCGGGCCCCCAGAACCCCGTCTGAGAGATTAGCGAAGGGTTTGGAGTCATGGTTACTTGAAATGCAGTTGACGAAGTGGGTAACTTCCTCTCTCAGTGTGTTGCTTGGGGTGATGGAGATTTGGGTACTGGGCGAGGCGTGAAGAACGCCTTTCTGCTCGGAGCAGTCTAGGTATGCCATGCCTTTGCTGCCTACCACCGTAACATCTCGGCGCTTTTCACGGTCGAGCCAGCTTACCTCAACTTGTGCGGCCAAGCCGCCCGGGTGCTCAGCTGTAATGAAGGCGACTTCCTCGTTCTCCTTGGTTCTGTAGCCCTTTCCTCTACATGTGATCTTGTTCGGCCACATGTCTAGGAGGTAGTTGCATATGTCGAAGGGATGGGGAGCTAGGTCGGTGATAACTTCTCGGTATCCTTGTGGGGGTAAGAAGCCCGTCCATCCGAACCGCACGTAGTAGAGTTCTCCGAGTATTCCGGTGTTCATAGCATGTCGGAGTTCTCTGACTCCATTGTTGAATCGGTGAATGTGACCCACACATAGGACCTTCTTGTTCTCTTCTGCGATTCCCACGAGCTGGTAGGCTTCCTTCGAGGCGAGTGTGAGGGGTTTTTCTACTAACACGTTCTTTCCATGTCTGAGAAAGCTAGAGGCGACTTCGAAGTGGGTGGCGTTGGGCGTGCAAATGTGTACTCCTGATAATTCAGGATCGGTCAGCAATCCCTGGTAGTCTACCCGATAGTCCAGCGGTCCAAATTCCTGTTGGCACTGAGCCAGCATGGTCGGGGAATTGTCTACGACAGCGTGGAGCTGGACTCGTCCGGTGGTCTTGCCAACTTCTAGAACCTCGCGAATAACCTTCTTTCCCCAGTAGCCAGCGCCGATGACGGCGATTCGGACAGGATTCGTCATGGTCTCTCTAATGCCTCTCTATTCAGTGGTTGATTCTCTAACGAGCTGGGAGACCTTTCGGACCTCTTCCTCGGTGATGGCGGGATGAAGGGGTAAGCTGAGCACTTGTCCCGCCAGCCTTTCCGCAATGGGGAACGCCCCCTCGGAGTATCCATACTTTGCCCGATATGGATCTTGAAGGTGGATCGGCACCGGATAGTGGATGGCTGCCTCTACCCCGTTCTTCTCGAGATGTGCTGCGAGCTGGTCCCTGCGTGTGCTCCTAACTACGAACAGGTGATACACGGGGGTTTCTCTGGGCGTCTCTGTTGGGGGTAGCGTTATGCCTGGGGCGCCTTCCAGCGCCTTTCTGTACAGGTCAGCGATTATTCTTCGAGTCTTGTTCCAGCCGTCCAGCTTTCTCAACTGAACTCTTCCGATGGCAGCGTTCACCGTGTTGAGTCTTGACGTGTAGCCTACGCGCGACATCGTGTACTTTGACGCTCGACCGCAGTCTCTGAAACTACGAGCGGCATCAGCAACTTCCGCATCGTCGGTCACGATCATGCCACCGTCACCGCAGACTGTCATGTTCTTGCTGGTGTAGAAAGAGAAGCATGCGGTGTCTCCGAGCGAGCCGACTCGTCGTCCATCGTACTCCGCTCCGTGAGCTTGACAGGCATCCTCAACAAGGCTAATTCTTTTGTCCTCGGCAAGGTCCCGAAACTCGGACATTCTCGAGGGTTGTCCGTACAGATGAACTGGAATGATGGCGCGGGTTTTCGGTGTGAGTTTCGCTTCAGCTTTTGCGGGGTCGAGGTTGAACCCATTGTCTTCAACATCAGCAAATTTTGGCTCGGCTCCCGCGTGGATTACGGCGTTAGATGTTGCGAAGAAAGAGAATGGAGTAGTAACGACCTCATCCTCTAGCCCAATTTGCATAGATTGAAGCGCAATCTGAAGGGCCGCGGTCCCAGACCCCGTTGACACTGCATATCGACTGCCACAGTAACGGGCAAACTCCTCCTCGAACTTGAACACACTCTCTCCCATGACTAGCTTCTCATTTTGCAAAGAGTACATTGCTGCTTGGAGCATTTCTTCGTCTACCACCGGCCTCATCAGCGGAATCTTGAATCCATGTCGGACCCGTGGCACGGTCTCAGCTACGCTGTTGGAATTTGCAGTGAGGACCGTTTCTTTAGCCGTCTTCCATTACCTTGAATGGTTGACTTGAGACTCGCGAGTTTTAACCTTTCCTAGGCAAAATTGTCGCTTTCGATCGTTGTAATGACAAAGATGTCTGAAGATATCATCCTGCTCTCCGAGACTCAGGTGCCCGGAATTGGATAAATAGCACGTGACCCGAATTCGTTTAGCAAACAACTTCAGGCGAAACTTAGTTAGTCTAGTGAATAACCAAATTGATCTCGTCCGTCTGTCTTGAAGATTTCCCTGAGCATTTTGTCTCAGACTTCCCAGATGTTACCGATCATGAGATTCGATCGATGGTCGAAGTAACGTTCTTCTGCCCTTTCGTGGTAACCTGTGCGGCCGATTGTTCATGAAAATGAATTTCCTGGAGGAAATAGGTGGCGTAAAGACCGCCCGAAGGGAGGCAGAATCATTGCTCTTAGCAACGGCGCTTCTGAAGAATGACGAGATCAGTGTGAAGGACGAAGATCGAATGTTAAAGCTCGCTAAGAAAAACAAGGTGCTTTTGCGGGCCGCCAATTTGATTCATCTTCCCTCAAACGTTGTCGACGAGGCGAAAAGAGACGCCGCCGAGGCGTTTGATCTATACGATCTAATGAGCAATGTTTTCACGAAGCACGGAGTTTCATT